>Ga0111538_10000290_pt1 | contig 64281 bp, 101 predicted proteins | sample SoiMethybrSBSTD1_FD_79669 | JGI IMG/M metagenome (GOLD analysis project Ga0111538, IMG submission 79669) | Bulk soil microbial communities from a Populus tree surrounding site in Tennessee, USA - Soil MetaG P. TD hybrid SBSTD1 (version 2)... | ecosystem: Environmental > Terrestrial > Soil >...
ACCCATTCTCTTCCCGGCGGACTATCGCCAACGATTCAACCGGGGAGCGGTAGCGGCGCGTATCATCGAAGCCAAGCCCCAAGCGACGTGGCGCGGTGGTGGTGTGATCGTTGAAGACGAGACACCAGATATCGAGACGCCGTTTGAGGAAGCGTACGAAGCCTTGAATCGACGTCTTAAGATCTGGACCATCTTCCAGCAGGCCGACATCCTGGCTGGAATGGGACACTACGCCGTGATCCTGATCGGTGCGCCGGGAAATCTCGACACGCCGTTGAAGAAGGTCAAAGGTCCGGACGACTTACTGTACCTGCAACCGTACTCCGAAGCCGATGCACCCGTTGCGACGTGGGACAACGATTTCAAGAGTCCTCGCTTCGGACAGCCAGTGATGTACAATCTGTCACGCCAGAATCCCACGACGTTGTCACCGATCATCACGAATGTGCAGCAAGGAAATAACCGAATGTCGGGTCGTCCGGTTCATTTCTCGCGAATCATTCACATTGCCGACGGATTGTTGGACGATCGCATCAACGGGATCCCTCGACTCGAACGTTGTTGGAACAATCTCGACGACCTTGACAAAATCACTGGTGGTGGTGCGGAGGCCTTCTGGCGTCGTGCCGATGCGGGGTTTCAGGTCGACGTTGATCCGGAGATGGAACTCGAACCGGACGACGAGGCTCAACTCGACAACGAAATCGACGAGTACCTCCACGACCTTCGCCGGATTGTTCGCACTCGTGGTGTGAAGATGAATCCGTTGACCTCGCAGGTCGCCGGAATCAAGGATCCCATCGAAGGAGTCATGTCCCAAATCTCCGCCGGGACAGGAATTCCCCAGCGCATTCTGATGGGATCCGAACGAGGTCAGTTGGCGTCTACTCAAGACGACGACAATTGGACGGCACGTATCTCTGACCGTCGAAAGGATTATGCGAGTCCCGTTGTGGTTCATCCCACACTCGATCGGTTCATCGAAATCGGTGCATTGCCGACTCCGAAACTCGACTACGAACCGAGGTGGCCGGAAATCGACGACTTGAACGATCTCCAGAAAGCAGAGGTCGCGAGCAAGTGGGCGGGAATCAATAAGGATATGGCACAAGTCGTGGTTCTGCCAGACGAGATTCGAGACCGACTGCTCGGACTGCCGCCGTTGGACGACATAGCGACTCCCGAACAACTTGACAATCCGAATCTGGTCCCAGTTGCTGCACGTCGGCGAGCGACCTTCGATCGGAAGTGGGCGGTCCTCTCTTATAATAAGAAGGTCGCTTATCTTCGAAAGAAGATGCCGGAGAAATTCGCAAAGATGAAGTCGCTGATCGGAACCACCCCGAAGCGATTGCAGCGGAAAGGAGTGGTGGCTTGAAGGTAAAGGTCAATCGTAGTCTCCATCTGGTCAGCGCGACGTCTGCTGCTCGGAAGGAGACTTTTCGCGGGCGTGACTATCTCGCTATTCCGGTTGTCGCGCTTGTCGAAGGTGTCATCTGGCCTGTCAATGCGGAATCTCCGGAGTACGTGACGGCGGATGCGTACTCGATGGCTCCCGAAGGATGGAACGGACGGCCAGTGTTCCCGGGTCATCCGGTTCGAGGTGGCACCCAGGTTCTCGGGAATACTCCAGAGATCCTGGAGAAGGAACAATTCGGATACATCTTCAACGCTGGTGTCGTCGACGGCAAGCTTACGATGGAAGCTTGGCTTAACGCCGAAGATGCCGAGGCAGCTGGTGAGCATGCAGTCGAGATCTACACTCGCGCCGAAGCGGGTGAGCCCATCGAGATCTCGGTTGGTGCAATTGTTTTGATGGAGGAGGTCGAAGGAGAATACAACGGAACAGCTTACAGCGGCAAGTGGCTCGAAGTCATTCCTGACCATCTCGCGTTGTTGCCAAACGGCGACATCGGTGCTTGTAGCATTTCGATGGGATGCGGAGTGAGGACCGCGACTGTCCATCGCATGGCAGCGAAAGGTTACGAGCTCGTGAACGGAAAGGAGAAAGAGGTGCCCGAGAAGGACAAGAAGGAGAAACCAGCGAGACGGTCGCTCAAGGACCGACTGCTGGCCTCGCTTCGAACGCTCGCGCCAGCCGGACGAAGTGACAGCGAAGTTCGATCCGAGTTGCTCGAAGCGCTCGAAGAGAAAGAACCTCGACTCGCCCTATACGGCTGGGTGGTCGACGTCTACGAAAACGAAGGTCTGGTCGTCTATTGCATGTACGACGAAGAGTACGACATGGACCTTTACGTTCGAGACTACAAGTGGGATGGCAAGACCGCGATCATCGGCGATCTGTACGCCGAGGTCGAGGCCCACACGGTCTACGAAATCGAAGACGACGAAAACCAAGCGAACGAGGTTCTCATCACCCAGCTTCGTGCCGCTCAGAAGCTGACTCCGAAGACCGCAGCTGCGCCGTGTGGGTGCGGCAACAAAACCACCACGACCCCAACATCAGCAACCACAGGAGACACCGGAATGAAGACGAGAGACGAACGGATCACTGCGTTGATCGCCGCCAGCGCTGCCCTGGTCACGACCGGGAAGACGAAGACGGCGTACGCGGAAAGCGATCGGAAGTGGCTGACGGACGTTCCCGATGCCCACTTCGAGACGATCGAGAAGGCGTGTTCGGCTGATGCGCCACCGCCCAACGACGGCAAACCGCATCCGAACGATGGTGGGACGAAGGAGATTCCGACCAAGCCCGCCGAACCGAAGCCGAAGGAGACCGTCGCCGAAGCCGCTCCGGAAACGCAGGAACAGTTCCTCGCGCGCAACCCGGAGATCAAGCGGATGGTCGATCGTCAGCTCGCCCAGGACAAGTCCCGTCGGACGTACCTGGTCGGCAAGCTGAAAACGGCGCAGACGGAGTACGACGAAGCGGCGCTCACCGGGATGCCGCTCGATGAACTCGAGCGTCTGGGTCGGTTGCTCAAGGCGACGGGACCGGAACCGGTGTCGGACTACTCCGGTATCGCGACCCCGCACGAAGTGGCCGCGTCGGACAGCGCGCCGAAGGCTCCGGACTTCAATGCGGCGGTCCGGGCAGCGACGGGCAAGACCAAAGCCTCGTAGACGGGGTTCGTTCGTTCGGGTTCTGAAGTTTCACTCGGTTTCGATTCACAAGGAGAGATTCAGACATGGCAAACGTTCCTCGTGCAGGACGGCGGCAGATCCTTCTCAAGGGTCGGCCCAATCAGAGCGAAGAGGGAATCGCCGGAGCCGTGATCCAGCCAGGTATGCTGGTTGACGGCGTCACGACGATCCTCCCTCACGCATCGGCGGGTGGCGTCGCACCGAAGTGCTTCGCTGCCGAACGCGACGAGATGGGTGCGGGCGTCGACGACTCGTACCAGTACGGTTACGCGCCCAGCGCGAACTACGCGATCGGTGATTCGGTCAAGGTGCTCGCATGCGCACCTGGCGATCGTGTGTGCGTTCTCATTCCGTCGGGTCAGAACATCACGTCGAACGATCGACTCGAATCGAACGGCGACGGTATGATGCGCAAGTTCGCGGCCGGAACGATCCTCGCGCGTTCGCTCGAGACGTACGATGCGCGCAACGTCGTCGGCCCGATCTTGATCAAAGCGGAGGTGATGTAGCACCTCGTTCGGTTCAGCATTCACTTTCGGTTTGAGTTTCGTTTCCAAGGAGAAGCAGAGACATGAGAAAGCATCGCAATGAAGCGTCCATCTCGAGTGGTCGCGCCCTCATGCGAGGGAGCTCGGGAAAATGGGCGGGTGAGCGGCTTGCAGAAGCGGCACGACTCGGTCTGCCTCTGACCGCGCAAGTCCTCCGAACCAACAACACCCTGCGAAGGGACGAGTGGATCGAGTTCGACACCGCCGTTCTCGAGGAGTCGGTCATTCAGCTGAACGGCATCGCGGATCTCATCAACGGAAATCTGACTCGCCCAGTTCCGAACTCGCTCGGCAAGACGCTCTTCAGCTACGAGCGAGAGACGGACATGGACGATGCGCAGATTTCCATGGATCCGGTCAGTCGGACCGACTACGATCGCGGGGACTTCGATCTGGCGAGCGTTCCCTTGCCGATCATCCACAAGGATTGGTTCCTGAACCTCCGTCGTCTCGCGTCCTCGCGCAGCGGCGGCGAACCGCTCGACACCACGACGGCGCGGCTGGCTGGTCGCAAGGTCACGGAGAAGTCTGAACAAGTTCTCTTCCAGGGTGCGGGCAAGTCGTTCGGTGGGTTTCCCATCTACGGCTACACTACGCACCCCAACCGGACGACCGTATCGTACGGTACCAACGGCAACTGGCTGAACACCAACACGGCGAAGACGGGCGAGAACATCCTCGCCGACGTTCTCACGATGTTGCTGGCAGCTCAGAACGCCCGCCACTACGGACCGTATTGGTTGTACGTCTCGAGGGATTCGGCAGTCAAGCTGTCCGGTGACTTCAAGACCAACACCCAGGGAACGATTCGTCAGCGGCTCCTCGAAGTCGAAGGCATCGACGCCGTCAAGTCCTCGGACAAGATGCCGGCGGCAACAGTGCTCCTCGTTCAGCACACGTCGGACGTCGTCCAGCTTCTCCAGGGCGAGACGTTGCAGAACGTTCAGTGGGACGTCGAAGGTGGTTTCCACATCAACTTCAAGACGTTCCAGATTCAGGTACCGCTGATCAAGGCGGACATCGCGGGTCGGTCAGGTATCGTTCACATGTCGTAGTCCCCAAACCCGGTAGGGTGACCACCATCACCCCACCATTCGAAAGGCAGTTATGGAAGCCACCACTTCTACGAAACCGTACCGTCTCAAGCACGGCATGAACCACTTCAACGCCGACACCGGTCGGATGGTCAAAGCTGGTGAGGTCGTCGAGCTTACACCGAACCAGGCGCGAGCGTTCCGGGACAAGTTCGTTGCTGCGGATCAACCGCTTCCTCCGCCACCGGACGAGGAGGAGAACCTCGACAACAACGAGGACGAGGAAGAAGAAGGATCTGATGAGGGTGAAGAGGACGACGAAGAAGAGGACGATGGAGACGACGACGATACGAATCTTCAAGGCAACGACAACGAAACCATCGAGCAGATCCGTGAGCGTCGCGCGCGCGAGAAGCAAGAACGTCTCGAAGAGAAACGACGCAAACGAGAACTGAAGAAAAAGAAGAAGTAGACACGGAGGAGTCGGATGCCTGTTACGATCGTCGAAACACCGGGGGCTGTGAATGCGAACAGCTACGAGTCCCTGAATGAGTTCAAGGCGTACCTTGGACTCCGACTCCACGTTCCTGCTTCTGTGTCGGCGTTGTTGACTTCGGACCCAGACGAGATTCTTCCGAAGTCGCTGATCATGGCCACGAGAGGCCTCGATCAGATCTTCACCAGATTCAGAAAGCTCAACATCGTCGAAGGGAAGAACGGTATCATCAAGTTCTACGTCACTCGGCCATATTGGACTGGTTCGGTTGCGTCTGCTACACAGGCGTTGGCGTGGCCTCGAATCGGAATGTTCGATCGGAACGGGAACGCGATTGCCAGTACCGTCATCCCGCAAGAACTCAAGAACGCCGAATCGGAAATGGCGATCCTGGCGATCACAACGGATCTCACGGCCGACAACCAAGTCGTCGCCCAAGGTATCACGTCAATCAAAGCGGGACCGGTTGCGCTTACCTTCAAAGACTTTATTCAGAAGCAACTGATTCCGGATGCGGTCTCGTTGGCGTTGGTTCCGAGTTGGATCACCGACGAACTCGTTGAACAGATCCCGCAGGCGCAGTTCAGTACTCTCGGATCTCGGAGCTTCTGATATGGGTTTCGGTAGCATCATTCGGAACACGGCGCTCCCACTCACCAAGAGCTTGATTGGTGGGGACGACGGTTTCATGGACAACGTCACGATTGCGGCGTGGCAGGGAGACAGCGACGACGCGGGTAATGCTTCTTATGGTTCGCCGATGCCCTTTCAAGCGATTGTGGTTCGAAAGCAACAGCTCATTAAGAAGGCCGATGGCCAAGAGGCCATGTCTCAGACCTACTTGGCATTTCTTGAAGAACTACCTAGTCATGGTGGTGCTAACGGTCGTCGGGAACCGCTTGATGAGCGTGACATTATTACTCTATCGGACGGGACTACTGGGCCCATCTTGAACATTGAAGGACTGATGGACGAGACCACGGCCGCACCGTTCCTGCTCGAGGTCTATCTTGGTTAATCTCTGCGTGACGGTGCGAAACCGTTACGACATGATTCGGGCCATGTTGCTGTCCGCATTCGAAGGGACGGTGAAACCAGACCACGTCTACATTATCGACAACGGCAAGTGCCCGGGACTTCTCATCCCAGAGCTCGAAGGAATTCCAAGTTGGACGATGGTTGACATTAGCGCGGACCCGGAACCGGGACAGTCATGTTGGTCGCTCGCGCGATCGCTCAACTGGTTCATGACTCAAGTCCCTGAAGAACGGGTGATCGCACACGATGATTTGACCTTTGCACCGCATAGTATTGAGAAATTCATCTCCACTCCTGGCGCGTTTCTTCTGGACACGGCGCTTGGAGTGCTAACGTATCGAGACGAGTGTATCCGAGCGGTTGGTCTGAACGACGAGACGATCTCTCCGGGTTTCTATCGATACGAAGATTGCGATTACCAACATCGATTGGCGCTGGCTGGAATTCGTTGTACGTTGGTTGAGTGCGGCATTCGTCATACTCCCAATGGAACAATGCGAAAGTATACCGACGAGGAAATGCAAGACTACCTGCATCGACAGCATCAGGCCGCGGTCAACTATCACAACAAGTGGGGCAAGGGACCGGAACGCGATCCAGAAACTGGACAGTGGTGGTAATGAAGATCGCGCTTGGGTCGATGTTTCGAGATTCTACGGGGTACCTTGATCGGTACTTCGGACAAGTGGGACATTTGCGTTCTGTACTTGAGTCCCATGGACATTCATTGAAGTTATTCCTCGCCGAAGGAGATAGCGAAGATCGGACGTGGGATCGACTTCAAGTCTATCTTTCAGATGGAGGATGGGATCATGCGCTACTAAAACGTGAGCATGGCAGTAAACATCCATGGCATTGGTCTGACGTACCTGAGCGTTGGAAAGCGATCTCATGGGTGTGTAATGGAATCATTGAATGCGTTCAGGGGGACCACGCAGTAGACGCATTCATCTACGTCGAATCAGATCTCGGATGGGATAGCCAGACCATGATCAAGTTGTTGTCTCATCTGGCGGACGTGCCGTCGGTTGCTCCGATGGCGTTCGCTGGAGACAACTTCTATGATCTCTGGGGTCACATTGGTATGGATGGGAAACACTTCGGTCCGTTTCCTCCATATCATCCGTCTCTCGTCCCAGGACAGTTAACCGAGATCTATTCGGCGGGTTCGTGCATCCTCATGAGAGGAGACGTAGTGAGATCCGGTGTTCGTTGGGATTCGATCGACCACTGCAGAGGGTTGGGTCGGTCCATTCGAGAAGCCGGCTATTCCCTTTGGATTGATCCTGACTCACGGGTGGTGCACTATTGACTTCGGTTGTCGCGACCAAATGCGCTTCGCTCGACGAACTGTTCGAGGCCGAGAAGCCTGGATCGTTCTGCATCAAGGAAGGAGAGAAGTGGTTTTACTGTGAGTGCCCATGTGGATGCGGACATCATATGAATCTGCCGATTCACAGGGCCGAAGAAACCGATGGAAGAACTCCGTCGTGGATTTGGAACGGCGATCGTGACAAGCCAACGCTCCAACCGAGTATCCGAGATGTAGGGAGTTGTTTCTATCACGGTCACATTACCGAAGGAGTGTGGACATTCGAAGGAGACAGCGGCGTTAACCCAAATTAGGAGATCTCACCACCATGAGAGCGTACATCGAGTTGCCACCCAACATGTCCAAGGCGATGGACAGAGTTGTTCGAGCGTTGAAAGTGCACGCACCTCGCCACGTGCAATTCGTGAAGAAAGAAGAAGACGCCGAGTTCGTGTTGATCCACGTGATCGGCTACCCAGAGACTGTGGAGACCGTTAAGCGTTGCGTTGATCGTGGCCAGAAATACGGTATCGTCCAATACTGTATGCGTTCGACACAACGTCCAAACACACGTGATTGGATTGGCATGTGGCAGCACGCCGAAATCGTCTGGTCGTATTACGACCTTAAGGCATTGCTTGAACACGACCATCCGTCGATGTCATCAGGAGTTCTCGACGATGGATGGGCGATTAAATTCTACATGTCGCCGCTCGGAGTAGATCCGATCTTCCTGAACACGGAACCGATCTACACGAAGATGCACACCATGTTGACTTCCGGCTTCGTGGCCGAGTCCGAGGGTGTTGCCGAAGTCTCTGCGGCGGTCAAGCAAATTGGTGGTCGCCACTTCCACCTTGGACCAAAAGATGCAGCACCCAATGCAGACCTTTGGGGAATGGGGATCTCCGATCCTCAACTCGCCGATGTCTACGCTAGATGCTGCTGGGTTGCGGGGCTCAGACGTTGTGAAGGTTTCGAGATGCCCGCAGCCGAAGGGCTTGTGTGTGGCGCGCGACCCATAATGTTTGACGCCCCGCACTACCGTCGCTGGTTCGAGCCGTGGGCGCAGTTTGTTCCCGAAGGAACCTTTGACGAAGTGGTCGCCGCGATCGTTGACATTTTCGAAGGCGGATTCAAAGTTCCGACCGACGACGAACGGAAAGCTGCTGTCGAACGATTCGATTGGAAGCGGATTATTCCACCGTTTTGGGAAGGAGTTGCCGCATGAGGAAACTCCTTTTCTGCGGTGATGCCGCGTGTCCGAGTGGGTTCGCCCGTTCGACGCACAAGCTGTGCGACTACTTGGACTATCGAGCGAATCCGGACAACCCGCATCCGTGGGAAGTCCACGTCATGGGTTTGAACTATCGGGGAGATCCGCATCCATATAAGTACGACATCTGGCCAGCGAAGTTGAAGGATCGAGAGGACCTCTTCGGCCAGATGCTGATCCCGGACCTCATCCAGAAAATTCGACCGGATGTTGTGGCCGTTCAAAATGACCCGTGGAATTTTTGGCGATACCTCGATGTTCTTCGCAATGTACCGGTTGTTGGTATCGTTGCGATCGACGGAAAGAATGTCCAAGGTCGCCAGTTGAATGGTCTCCACGCGGCGGTCTTCTGGACCAAATTCGGTGCGGATCAAGCGATGCTCGGTGGATTCAGTGGACCGTACGCAGTCATTCCACTTGGTGTCGATCTGGATACCTACAAGCCGATGGACAAAGACGAGGCTAGAAAGCTGTTCTTCCAACCGAACGATTACGACAGCGGTTTGAAGGACGCGTTCATTGTCTCGAACGTAAATCGCAACCAACCGAGGAAGCGATTCGACTTGTCGATTTCCTACTTCGCTGAATGGATTAAGTCTCGGAAGATCACGGACGCGTATCTCCATCTCCATGTCGCACCGACCGGCGATGTGGGATATGACTGTCATCAACTCGCAGTCTACTACGGGATTGCGAACCGTCTCATCCTCTCAGATTCCGAAGTCTGGAAGGGTGTGACCGAAGAAGTGCTCGCCCGAAACTACAACATCGCCGACCTTGGGATTTCTACTTCCCAGGGAGAGGGCTTTGGTTTGACGACGGCAGAAATGATGGCGTGCGAGATTCCGAATCAAGTACCTGACAACGCGGCTTTGGGAGAGTGGCCTGAAGACACCGTAGTCAAGATACCGTGTTCGGAGATCGCCGTCACACTCAATCGCGTCAACATCGTTGGTAGTCTGGCGGATCGGCAGCCGTTCATCGAAGGTCTAGACCGATTTTATCGAGATTCGGATATGAGAAAGGATTACGGTAAGCGCGGGCGCGCGTTAATTGAACGTCCAAACTTCCGCTGGTCGGATATCGGTGCGAAGTTCGCCGAAGTTCTTGAAGCGGCGACGGATGTGCTCGGAGTGAAAACGATACGCTGATGGCTTCTGGTGCGTCGCTCACCGGCAAAGCGGAGATGAAGACGAAGTTGGAAAACGTCGTCAAGAATTATCCTCGTAAAGTTGGTGATGCGCTTTATGCGGAAATGAAAATTGAACTGGTCGAAGTGATTCGGAGAACTCCAATTGAAAGCGGGGATCTTCGAAGCACAGAACATTTGATCGGACCAAGTGTCGACCAGAACAACAAAGTTTCTGTACTGATTGTTGCCGGAGGACCGGACGCACCGTATGCCGTTATCGTTCACGAAGATTTGGAAGCGTTCCACAAGATCGGGCAAGCAAAGTACATTGAGTCCGTGATCATGGAGAGTCGCGCATACATCGGACAGCGGGTGGCGCGTCGGCTTAACATCGCAGACTGGGTGGCGTGATATGGGATGGTCTGAAGATGTAATGTTTATCTTATCGGGAGACGGTGTTGGACTCCCGAGAGTGAACATGTTCCGTTCAACGGCCAAGGTACTGCCTACTGGGCCAGGACCGTTTCTCTCTATCATCGAAACAGGAGGTACGACACCAGACAATACGCAAAACTCGGTCATCATCCCTGCGTATCAACGGCCAGGAGCGCAGATTGTTGTCCGAGCAGATAGTTACGTAGTCGCCTACGCAATGGCGAGAGCAGCGTATAACTCGTTGGTGAAGATCCGCAACGAGTACATCGGATCGGGAATTCTCAGTCCAACGGGAACCTGGTATCGAAAGATACGTCCACTTCAGGAACCCAGTGACATTCTCGGTCTTGATGCAGAGGGCCGACCGCGTGTGTCTTTCAACATTCTAGGCGACAAACGACCGTCATAAGGAGAAACGCAGATGCCTTCAATCAGTACGGGGTTCGAGAGCAACGGTATTTCGGCACACGGAACGCTGGTCCAAAGGAACGGCGTCGAGATCGCCGAACTGAAAGACATCACGCCGCCACCGCTGTCTCGGAAGCCGATCGAGACCTCAACACAGAACTCGTCGGATGACAGCTACGTGGTCGGCATCCGGCGAAAGGGTGAGCTCGGGTTCATGGTCAACTTCCTTCCCCAGAGTGAAGGAACGCACGACTCGGCGACGGGGTTGATCAAGGCCTGGCACGATGGGTCGAAAGATCGATACAACGTTTTGTACCCCGACGGATCGGATTGGATGTTCTCGGGCTTCGTGTCGAACATCGCGCCCAAGGCTCCGGTCGATGGCGGACTCGAAGCGCAGATCTCGATTCGGCCGTCCGGCGGACATATCTTCAATCCGTAGTCGGTAGTCGACAGCGGGTTCGTTAACCACCAAACGAACGGAGCAGAGTAATGGCAGACGCGAAAAAGGAAGCGGTTGTACTCGACGACAAGGATGCAGACATCTTCGAATCGATGGAAGACATCCTCGGGACCGACGGAACGGAGTATCGTACCGTCAAATCCTGGGGAGGAAAGATGGCTCGCATCGGGTCGTTGACCGCGGGTCAGCTGATCACGTTTCTCGAGAACAACGAGATCGCCGAGAAGAAGAGACAGAACGGATTGATGCTGATCGCATTGAGCTTGGTCAACAAGGAAGGCGAACGTCTCGTTGATGTTACCAACCCAGAAGCGGTGCAAGCCGCGATCGAGAAGCTCAAGACGAGAGATGCGAACGCGAACGGGCATGTCGTCGAAGCCGTGCTCCTGCTCAACGGATTGAACAAGAAGGATGCGGTGAACATCGCAAAAAACGCCTTAGGCGAAGCTCCAACTGGCGCTTCGCCCACCGCCTAGCACTCGAGTTCAAGATCCCTTCGGTACACACGCTACTGAGGATGCTTTCAGCAAAGGAGTTCATTGCGTGGCAGGCGTTTGACGAGATCGAACCGATCGGTGGGGTGCGTTTAGACTACCTCTTCGCGTCGGTGTGTTCGACACTCGTTAATCTGAGACGGGATATCGAGAAGCATCCGAAACCGTTTCCGGTTAGCGACTTCCTTCTGAAGTGGGGAGAGAAGAAAGCCGGGCAGCCGGCTGAGCCTCCTCGCAAGACGTGGCAACAATTAAAGTTGATCGGACAGGTGTTGGCGGCGTCGTACAATATGATGGAAGAAGCGGACAGGGAGAAGAGAGAACGACTTCGTCGGAAGAGGGAGAAGAACCGTGGCTGAAGGTGGACTGTCAATCGGAACATTGTCGGGCCGGATCGAACTGGACGACAAGTTTACCGCTACGCTCACGATCTCCAACGAAGCTCTCGACGCTCTCGAGAAACGTTTCGGTGGTGTGCATGCTTCCGCGGTCCATGTGGCCGAAGGTATGCTCATCGCCGAAACGGCAATCGAAGCGGTAAAGGAAGTTGCGCATCTTGCGGCCGAAGCCCTTTCCGAGATCACCGTTGAAGGTGCGAAGGTTGCAGATGTCGAACAGAATTTCAATCGTCTCACACTCGCTGCGGGAGATCTGGGCGAAGAACTTCTCGGGAGTCTGAAGAAAGGAACTCACGATACTATCACCGACTTTGAACTCATGAAGTCGGTTAATGATAACTTGGCAGCGGGTGTTAAACTCACCGACGCACAGTATAGTACTTTGGCAACCGGAGCCTTCGCGCTTGCCCAGGCGAAGGGAATGGAAGTCAAGGACGCATTCGAGCGTATTAACGATGCTCTACTCACCGGCAGGGTTCGTGGGGTGCAGTACCTAACCGGTAAACTCGACCTGGCGGCAGCCGAAGAGGCCTATGCGAAATCCATCGGTACGACAGCTGAACGATTGGATGCTGAAGAAAAAGTTGAAGCTGCTCGTGTTGCGATACTTGATCGAGTGTCTGCGTCCGTGCAGCGACTCGGCGAACAACACGATGGGCTCGATGAGAAGATCGCACAGGCGGGTGTCCGATGGAAGAACTTCCAAGAAGACCTCGGCAAGATGGTCGCCACATCACCGGTCATCCTTCATGCATTCGACGAAGTCAGTGATATCCTCACCGAAGCCTTCGGTACGGATAAAGAGCATCTCATCGAAGTCATCGTCGGAAAAGTTGAAGGACTCGCCGTCGCGGGAGTCGAAGTCGTTCGGGTTGGTACGGACGTCGTCAAGTTCATGGTTGAGTGGCGGTCGATACTCGAACCACTAGCAGTGGGTTTGGGTGGAATCACCACAGCACTCGTTGCCGTCAAACTCGGTGAGGAAGCGGTAGAGACCGCGAGCAAGTTCTGGGTAGCACTCACACCAGGAGTACTCGCTTTCGGTGCCGCGGCCGCTTCAGTGTATGCCGCGTTCGAACTCGGTAAGTGGCAACCGGTATCCGACTTCTTTGAACAACTTGGTCTGGAAGTCTTCTATGGTTTGAGTTCGCAAGAAGCGTTCGTTGCCGTCCAGACCCATCACATGACCGACGAGATGGTCAAAGCTACCGCAGCTGCGAAAGAGCATTCGGCGGCAGCCGAGGAGATTGCGCTCGCTACCCAGAATTGGCGTGAGGTGATCCTGACGATCAGTCCTGAGATCGCAAATGAAGCGGAGCATCTGCTTGCGTCTGGAGTATCCGCGAAGACGGTGGCGGAGGAATTCAAACTCACGGCAGGTCAAACCAAAGCATTGCAATCTGAGTTGGCGGAGAACGCCCGAATCGCGGAGCACAACGAGAAGATGCTCGCTCAGATGAACGAAACCGTTAAACTCTCGAAGAAAGAGTTGAAGGACTTTGCGGATACGTGGGAGAGCTTAAATTCGATTGGACATTCCTACGAAGAAACCCTCGCTGGGGTCAATCCGAAGATCGTCGAATCGGTGAAGTACTATGCGGACCTTGGCGCGTCCGTAAATGACTTGGAGAAAGCGTTCCCCGGTCTGACCAAGGCGCAAGCTGAGGCCGCAGTACAAGGTGCAAAGTCGGCTCTTGAAATTCAGAAAGCGTGGACCGACGTCTTCGCGATTCAAATGAAGTTGCACGGTGACAACATCGATGACTTCATCAAGCTGGAAACCAGGCGCTTCGATACGCACATTAAACAATTGGAGCAGGAAGGGAAGCTCACCGAGGACCGTCTCAATGCCGAGAAGGCATTGTACATGTCAACGATCGAAGCGGAGATCCAAAAGCGAACCGAACAGATTGATACTTCTCGAGCCTTCTTTCAAAAGGAAGCCGACGAAGCCAAGGCGAAGCTCGATCTGATGATCGAAAATTCTGGGGACTTCGTCGAACAAGATATTCAACTCGCACGACAGCAGTACGCCGAGAAAGAACGAATCCTTGAACACTGGGCAGCGTACGCCAACGAGAAGATCGAAGCGAAAACCGCAAAGGACAAAGAAGAACTCGGAAAGCAAGGTCGAGCAATCGACGAAATGTCGACCCATTGGAATGGAGCGAACGCCGCCATCGATATGAACATTCAGAAGGTGCGAACACTTTCTGGAGAATTGATTTCGTTGGCGGAATTCCAAAAGAGACAATCCGCTGGAAGTTCGATGACGTACGACCTGTCAACCAAAGCGGGTCTCGATACCTTCCACAAGTTGAATCCGGCCGCAACGTCAAGTTACAGCGACCAGCAAATCATGTATGCGGTTCAGCATGGTGCGTCGTTGCAGTCGTTGATCCAAGCAGGTATCATTAGTCTCTATGGGAAGGGAATGCCGGGGTTCGCAGGAGGTACGGGCGGTGAGTACGTCGACTTCGGTCCAGGAACGATCGCAATGCTCCACGGAAAGGAAGCGATTGTTCCTGAAGGACAAGGCCTTGGCGGTGGTCATCTCGAGATGAACTTCTACGTCAACGGTACCGCGGTGCAAGTCGCTCAACAAATCAAAGAACTCATCATGCGGGAATTGAAGGGCATCAAACAATTCGGGGCCTAAGAGGAGCTAAGCTATGTCATCACAATCGTGGGGAGAAGTTCTCGTTACTTCGCAATCAGACGGAGCGACGTTGACGGCCGCAGCCGCCGCGTCAGCAATTCCGGCGCAGGCGAAGTATACGCTACCGGCGAACTTCTTCAAGAAGATCGGTGACAAAATTCTCGTTCGTGGCAACGGACGGTTGTCAACCGTTGCGACGACACCGGGAACATGGCGGTTTGACGTTCGATTCGGCGCGACCATCGTGTTCGATACGTTGGCTGGTGCATTCAATGCAGCGACGAACGCCTACACCACCGTGGGCTTCGCATTCGAGTTCGTCTTGACGGCTCGTACGATTGGTTCTGCGGCCAGCTTGATGCAAGGTGGGTGGTTCACCGCACCCAATATCAAGGGTGGTGCGGACGTCGCGATGCCGATCGGCGGCGTCAACGCGTTGGTACCGTGGAATACTGCACCAGCCGTTGGTGCTACGTTCGACTCGAGCATCTCACAGCAAGTCGATCTATTCTGGACGCAGACCGTGGCAACGGGGTCGATGACATTGCATCAGTATGAACTTGTTTCCTTGAACTAACGTTATGCCGTCTGGACCTGGACATCCGCAATTCACTGGACCGATCGCTGAGTTCAAGCGACCGGACGCCTTCACCACGAAACCGGTTATTACGAACGTCTCCCCAAATGCTGGGCGGATCAGCGGAGGGGAATCGATCACACTCACCGGATCACATTTCTCTGGAGTTGAATCGGTTCTGTTCGGTAGTCAACCGGCGACTTCTGTTGTTATCGTTAGCGATACTTCGATCACTCTTGTTGCTCCCGCGCAAACGGAAGCCGGTCTCGTCGATGTTTCTGTTGTAAAAGGTTCCGAGACCGGAACGATTCTCAATGCGTACACCTATGTCGAGGGTGTCATCACCAAGATCACTCCCAGCCATGGTCCCTTTGGTGGTGGCACTCAGGTTCAGATTGAAGGGTACAACTTCGTTACCGGATCAACGATTACCTTCGGAGGTGAGCCTGCGACAAACGTCGTGTTTATTGACGAGAACCATTTCTCGGCGGTCACTCCGGCACACGCACGTGGCTATGTTGACGTTGTTATTACGGAGCCTCTAACCGCCGAGGTTACATTTCGAAACGGCTTCCAATTCACCTTTCTCACCAGAGGAGATGACATTCGACGGCAACCCGGAATTTCGATCCGGGACGTTCTGAGTAGCGAACCGAATACCTGTAACATGGTTATCGATGGGGAGAGCAACACTCCAACCATCGGGGAAGTCATTGAGATCATTGATTCCGCGGACGGGAATCGTTTGCTCTTCCGTGGCTCGGTACTTACGATCGATCAGAACTACGAAGGTCAGACGGATCAGTTGTGTTGGGCGACTCGTTGTGTTGACTTTACGTGGCTCTTCAATCGTCGTCGTCCGGTTGGACACTTCTCCCAGGTATCAGTATCGGATGTTGTAAAGAGTTTGGTGACGAGTTTCGCTCCAGGGTTCACGACGAACCATGTTCAGACCAACCTCGCAAAGGTCTCGGTCTCTCTCGATGGATCTCAAGACTTCATCTCAGTGATGAATGACTTGGCCGCAGCCATTGGTGGGGGTCATTGGTACATTGACTACGACATGGATGTACATTTCTTCCATGTGGTACCGGCCTCGTTGGAAGTGCCTCCGTCGTTGATGCCAACCGATACCAGTCACATGACCGTGGCTGAAGGGTCAAACATCCCAACAACGTTTAGTTATGAGCCTGGGTACTATCTGTTCCGTCATTCATTCCTTTACAGCGATGGAACCGAGTCTGTACTGAAAGCCGTATCGAACATGTTGACGGCGACGGGGTTCAAACAGCTGTCGTTTACAGGAATCCCTACCGGAGCGAATCCAGGTGGTGGCATCACCTGTGTGGGTCGTCGAATCTACTACAATCGGTGGATCGCCTATACGAAAGAGCAGAGTCCGATTGAGAATATTCGAGGATTCATTCAGATCAACGACAACGTCACAACAGCGTTTACGACGAACTTCAAAACTAACGGCATCAGCATCACTGCCGTTGAACTCGAGGATACTCAACAACCGATTAAGGGATTTACGGGACACCCAGTGGGACCATCGAATGCACCCTCAGCTACGGGTGTGGTGTTGAACGGAGGACAGTCGCTCTGGGGCGGTGGTGCGTGGCAATTCAAGGTGGCGTATCTCTATCGGGATGGAAGCGTGTCGATGCCGAGTCCGGCGTCGAATACGGTTGTTCAACAGTTGATCCTAGGGCAATTTCTTAGTGGTTTCAATCTGACGGGTATTCAGACGGGACCGGTCATTGGTACGTTGGACGTCGTCGCTCGATTCATCTACATGGGCGCGGGATTGTTGAAGAACCCGAACTTCAGTTTGACCGCGCCTGGTGCGGCGGGTTTTCCGCTCGGTACGAATTCGAGTCCCGAAGGTTTCAACGATCCGACATGGGGTTCTAACGTCACGGGCATCATCATTGTACCGGACAACACAACGACCGATCTGTCGAATTTCTCGCATGCGGATTATGGTTACATTGATCCGAACGGAGCGTACCTGCCGGGATTGCTCGTAGGTGGTTTCGGAGCGAACCTGCCATACGATAGCGGATCCATCTTGTCTGTCGATCCCGTTCCGATCTGGCCGAATCCTGACGGACCGTATCTCGAAGATGTCGATCCTCCAGACGATCTGACCGATGACAACCCGCTGACACTACACCAGGATGCGGGTCAGAGCTTTACGGTTACGGTCGATCTCAGTCAGGTACGAAACCGAGTCATCGTATTAGGTTCGGGAAGTTTGTCGTCGCTGACCGCGAAGATCGGAGACACACAAGTCTTTGTTGCAGATATCTCGAACTTCTCTCCGTCTGGTGGTCGTGTGCGTATCGAGGATGCGGCGTCGTTCCAACGATTCGAGATTGGTTACGTTGGTGTCACCGGTGTCCCCGGTCGCGCAGCGATTCAACTTCGATCCGCTTTGACTGTGAACCTTGCGCAGGGTTCTACAGTAGTGAACTTCTTCCAAGCGGACGACTTCGAATCGCAGAAACTTCTTGCGAAAGCTGAACTCGACGCCAACGGGAATGAGACGGACGGTATTCACGAATACGTTATCTCAGATGGTTCGCTCAAAGCGGTGTTCCAGTTATTCATGCGAGCGCACGCTGAGTTAGAAATGTATTCTCGGCCGATCGTTCAGATTCGATTTGCATCTCGTGATCCGAAGATGAAGTCCGGGCAGATGGTGCATGTCGATCAAACCGATCCGCCGTGCCAAGGCGACTTTCTGATCCAAGAAGTGACCATCGATCAGATCGGAGACGAAGCCGAACTCAGTATGCTGTCGCCACGGTATACGGTAACTGCGACGTCGAGTCGGTTCGAGCTAAACGATCTGCTCTTGCGAATTATTGGTGGTCAGATTGGACAGAGTGTTTCTTCTGCCGGTATTGCGACGGCGGGCACCTCTGCCGCGCAGACCTTGGCTCGAGGCAACCTCTCCGCAGTCACCGGACAAACGTCTCGCGCATTCACCGCGGCATGGATCGAGAGTACGTCAACCACCATGGCGCAGGTGCCGGCATCATGCTGGCAGAATACGCAGGGTACGTTCAGTAGTGTGATCGACACAACCTCAATGTGGTTGCGAGCAACAGCGGCAACGGCGCTTCAACAGAACCAACCTGGTGGCGCCAATCGATGTTGGCTGGAGCATCTCCCGTTCTTCCAAGTGAAGTTCCGAACGGGACCAGCGGCGGCAGACGTCACTGGTGTCGAGTTCTGGATCAGTTGGGGAGCTACGGTGTCACCGCAATTGAACGCACAGTTCCAGGCCTCGGGTGTTGGCCAGAAAGGATTGGGGTTTCGGTATTCCTCGGCGGCTGGAGATGGTGGGTTCAGACCTTTCACTCACGATGCGACCAACGGCATCGCGGGTCAGACGATGTATCCGTCGTTGATCTCGGTAGCGCCAGCGACGATCTACGTGTGTACGATCAATGTCATTTCGGCGACGCAGGCAATCTTGGACATCAACGGATTCTCACAGACAGTAGCGATTCCTGCAAGTGCGTTGAGTACGCTCATGGGTGGGAACATCATCATGTATGCGGAAGACGGTGTGACGACAACCAAGCGACTCGACTTCCACAGTATGTATCTGGAACGTGGCTAATGGATTTTCTCCAAGTCGAAATCAACGCGGCGGCAAACCGTCACGGTCTCAAACCGTTGGATGTGGCCGCGATCGTTTCTGTTGAATCCAGCTTCAATCCTTGGGCGTGGAATCCGGAACCTCGGTACCGCTACCTCTGGGATACGAAACAGAAGACGCCGTTCCGACCGTTGCTCCCGGCAGAGATTCTTTCGGAGTATCCGCCCAAAGACTTTCACAGTATGTACGGTGATCCTGATAACGAGTGGTGGGGTCAGTCATGCTCGTGGGGATTGATGCAAGTGATGGGCGCGGTGGCTCGAGAGCATGGCTTCCAAGGAGCGTATCTCACCCAGCTATGCGATCCAGTTATCAATCTCGAATACGGATGTAAACAACTCGCAGCCTTGTTCCGATGGTCCGGTGGTGAAGAGGAGCCGGCATTCGCCGCCTACAACGGTGGCAAGGTGGGTAATCTCCATAGACCATTTCGGAACCAAAATTATGTAGTCAAAGTTCTTGCGGCGCGTTCGTCCCTCAAACCTTAGGAGCCACCATGCACATCTTCGCTGAGAATGGAATGTTCGTCACCGCAGAGCTCGGGGGCGGCATTGACAGTCGTGTCCCCGGTTCGCCACCGGCGGTTACGGCTCGTGGGTTGCCCGGAGAACCGGGAGCCGACGGTCCGTGGCAACAGTGGGAAGAGATTCGCAACGACGACGGTACGTTCAGCTATCGTTGTGTGGACGGCCATTACCTGACCGCGGAAGAGGGTGGTGGCAAAACCGTGTCGACCGATCGCGACGTCAACAGTGTGTGGCAGCGATTCAAGAAGGTCGGCAACATGTTGCAGTGCTCCGATGGTGTTCACTATCTTCGCACACGGACGGACCTTGGGCCGGTTGCGGTGGTTGATGCCACCGGAACCACCCAAGGCTTGACGTTTCGTATAGGCGACGGCGGCACGGTCCCGACGCTCAACGGACGTCTGCACGTACAAGGGATCCGATTGTTCGATACGGTCGGTCCGTATCGGTGGAAGATTTGCACGGGATTCAACGCCCAGGATCTCGCGTTACAGAACCGATGGGATGTCCTCGGTACCTACTTCGATTGGATGGACACGGTAGGTGGCAACGGCATCCGAGTCTTCTTGAATTGGGAAGTCGTTGGTCTGGACTACCGCGATCATCCTGATTACTTCACCATCCTTCGGGAGCTGTGCAAGTTCACTCGCGAACGGAGCAAACGTCTCCTTGGGACGGCGATCTGCGATCAAATTCCCTCCGGTCTCGGACAGCAGCAGGACTTCCTCGATAGTGCATTCTCCGTTTTGAACGAGTTCGATCACACACTGGGCGAATGCGCCAACGAACCGTACAACGGCAACAGTGTCTTTCCGGGATTGTTTCGGCGAACGTCTTCATGGGGTTCATTGATGGTGGCACGTGGGATGTGTCGACCGGATTCGAACCCGGCGAGTGGCGATCCCAACGACGCACCCTACGTGCCGTCGCTCGGTTACACCACCTACCAGAATGGGCGGTCCGCTGATTGGTATCGCAAAGCTGGCAAGGATGGATTGGAGATCCACGACGGATGGCCGGGTCTTGGTGTGCCAGGAACCGGCGACGCCACGATCAACAACGAGACCATGGGTGCCGCCGAGATCGGCGTGCCGGGGCGTCGGTCGAATCGTCCGATTGAATTCCAAGCGGCCGGAGGTGGGGCGGGACTCTTCACTTCCGGAATCACTGGGCACGGCGACTCGTTGACTATGCAACGATGCATCCCACCGGGACCAACGGAGACCTCATGCATCAAGGCGTTGTTCGATTCGCTTGAATTCGTTCCGATCGATGCTCCCGATTGGATATACACTCGGTATGGTCCTGGACATCCTCCGGAGCCGATGCCGGTTCAGATGGATCCTGCTGATGCAGACGAGACCGTTTCTCGTATGCACGCCAAGGTTGGCCCCAACCAAGCGTCTGCGGTCAACTACAACGCCGCCATCCCTGGGAGAGAAGGATGGAAGGCGGTCGCTGCCAACGGATGGCGTATCGTCGAACAGCGCGGTCCGGTGGTTCTCTGTGAACGATAAAGGAGACAAGATGACAAAGAGACGAACCATCTCGCTCGTTTTAGCGCTCACCGCGCTACTGACGAGCACCATCCTTAACGGATGCGCCGCCAACGCACCACCTCGGTTGGGTCAACAAGCCGCGGTCGCGTACAACAATCATCGGGTGCAACGTGCGCTCGATCTCATTCGCGATACCGTGCAAGACGGTAATGCATTGCAACCGCCGGTGTTCTCCACGGCGACGACACGAAAGGTCACCATCTGGCACAAGGCCGCGATCACAACAATCCACGCAACCCAGACAGGTTGGCAGTCCGCTGTGGAAACTGGTCTCGATCAACTCGTCGCGACGTTACCGAAGGAGGACGCCGACCGTATTCGTATCTACGTCAACTTGGCGAAGACCATTCTCAAGGAGGTCACGTCTTGAACGAGCAGCTCATCGCACTGGCGATTCAGTCGGCACCGAACATCATCGCGGGATTGAAGGCACTATTCCGCAAGGAGCACCCGGACGCTCCGGAGCCGACCGACGCCGAAGTGATCGAGGCCTACAATCAAGCCTTTGAGTCGTCGGTCGCGAAAGACGATCGGTGGCTCGCGGTCCATCCGGAACAAGAGATCGATCCGGAAACCTAAAAGAACTTCCGTGGACGTGAAGACCCCACCATACCCGCTTCCTGGAACAGGGAATGCGACTCTGGGTCTGTCACCCTGCGGTAGTCACAGCCCGCGCTCGATTGTGGTTATGGTGGTGACCATGATCGGGCGCGGGTGCGGGTGTTGAAGCTACCACCAGAAAGGATTGTTCTATGCCTTGGCATCTTCTCTGTGTCGCGTTCTCGATTTGTTGCTTCGCCTTTGCGGCATGGCAGCATGCGAGCCCGATGTGGAATCGTGTCGTGGCGGTTGGCTTTGCGCTGTTCGCCTTGGCCACTCTCATCCCGTAGGTGATCCCATGTATACCTTGTGCTGGATCTTTCTGCGACTTCCGAAACCGATTCGGCATTGGGTAGCACGTCATGCCACCACATGGGTCACACAGACTCGACGTATCATTCGGAGGTTGAACAATGGCGAAGAAAAATCCGAACGTGGACGCGCAAGTGACTGCAGCCAAGTCGGCGGCAACGGTATTCGTCAACGCCACCAACCCGGCGGAAGTCAAAGCGGCCGCGCAGACGCTGAAAGACAAACTCGACGCGATCGTTTGGGACGACTAGCGACCACCAGGGTGTCCAATCCGGATACTCTATTACCGTAGGAGTGCAGTATGAACGAAAGCGCAGCAAGCGGCAAGGGCCACGGTGGCGGACACGGTCACGCCAATCGCCATCCGATGCATCAGGCGATGCGGTCCAAGGCGATCGGGAAGATCAAGAAGGCCAAGGATGTTGAGGGTCGCGTCCGTGCGTTCCTCGACGACGAGGTCGAGAACTTCGAGACGCTGTTCGCAGCGGCGTCCGACCCCGCGGTGACCAAGGAGCAGTTGCTCGCCGAAGTCCGAAAGGCGATCGAGGATCGCAAGGACGACATCGACGAGATTGTTCCGTTCCTCGCGACCGGTCAGGTTCAGGAATAGCAAAGGGAGACGGCGATGTCTCTCGAGCACTTCTTCACGGCGCAGGCTGAAGACCAGATGCTGGTGCTCATACGTCTCACACAGATGGGATTGTATACGCTTCTCGCAGCCATTGTCGCTGTGATTGCTATTCAGACGTGGCGGTTGGTCAAGAAGGATCACCACGTTTAAGTTCGTATCCGATCCCCGGTGGTAATAGGGCCACCGGGGAACTCTCCTAAACCACCTACGGAGAAATCATGAAGATCCACGCTCATCCGCAGAAGACCGACTACGCCAGTCCAGCCGAGTGGCCAACGCGTTCCTTTCAACATCATTGGAAAGCGTCTGATGCGATCCTTGTACCGCCGCCAGCGAATCCGCAAACAGGTCACCTCCACATCGACATGACCTATCCCGAAGATGCCGAGTGGGCCACCGGGACGTTGACGATTCCGTTCAAACTCAAGCTGTTCCACGTGGCTGGACGTATCACTCAGGTATTCGCGGCTGTCCTCCAAAGCCACAATGCGCGAGAGATCATCTGGGATGCAACCGGAACCACGACTCCACCATCGATGATTGGCGACATCAACAGCCTGAAGGAGTGGTCTGGGCATTTCGTGATCGACCCGCCGTCGAATCCCAGGATGCCGGAATTCCTGCACGGCTGGATCTTCCTGTCAGTCAGTGCGGCGATGCAGTTCGACAACGGCGTGGCGGTCACTGGCAATTCTCTTGGGGCGGTGTGGTCGATGGTTGATCCGTCACTTCCGCCGGTTGGTGGTTTCCATCTCCCAACGGTTGGCAGCCGAACGATGTCAAAAGATCCGAGTCTGCCGAACGTATTCACTGGCGCGAATCAGATGGACGCGATGTCGTTCTTGCCGTTGGCCCCGATCAGTACACCGTGGGAGATTTCCACGTCCGCGATTCAATACGCGGCACAATCGCCGCTACCGATTGCGACGTTCGAACTTCGTGCGGATTTGGACTTGCATGCCGGGATCCCTGGGCGCGTACTCCAACGCGTGGTCAAACCACCAGACGGCGGATTCGTTTCTGTACTCGATCCGAAGGTGATCGGACCTGGGGTGCATCGAATCGCGATGATGCTGATCCAACCCCTGGCGGAGATTCAAGAGGTAACCACCCTGTTGGTGTTCGATGTGACCATCGGCGATGTGCCGCCTGCGGAACTCGTGGTGGTGCCGAACGTCGTTGGAGAAGATCAATCGGCGGCTGCCGCAATCCTTGAAGCGGCGGGCCTCCACAGCTCACCGATGCTGCACGAGAACGAAGCTCCCAAAGGTCAAGTCTTCATGCAGGATCCATCTGCGGGATCGTCGGTCCAAAAAGGATGGGTGGTTTCGTTGATGGTGTCTGAAGGACCGATCGCTCCACCCCACCAGGATATGCGTCCGGTGGAAGTGTTCCAGTTGTTGGAGAACGGGAAACCGGTCAATCGATTCTTCGCATGCTTCGACAGTCCTGACGGGACCCACGAGGTGTGCGCGGAGCTGATGGTGAAACCGAGCTAAGGATTTTGAGGAGCACCCCGGTGGCCGCGACAGGGCCACCGGGGCACCGGTAGGCTACGGATTCTTCGGGCAACGTTTCTCGTCTGCGATATTCAATCGGATTCGTTCCTCCTGATACGGTTCCAGATACAATCTCACGGCCGTATCGCCTGAGCTATACTTCACATTCTCTCGACGTACGATTCTGAACAAATCCGTTCCCAATTCTTCCAATCGCCGCAGCACCCGCTGTTCACGTTTATCCTCAGCCACTTCTTCTGGGTAGAATCCCGACCAGCTGCGCACATGCTTGCATAGGCTGAGCGTGACTTGATGCTTGCCGATTCGCTTCCGTTTCGATTTCGCCATCTTCATCTCCTCATGGCCGGCGGGATGCCGTACCGGAAATTATTATCGCCTGAGTACGATTTCTGCACCATACGAAAATTACTGACTCAGGGAATTTCGTAGGCAAGGCCTTGCCACGCCCGGCCGCACGCCCCGGTAACGGGCCTTCCCGCCCCGGCTAAACTGGAACGCCCCGGAATCCAGGCGTAACCCGGTCTAATTGAGGACTTCCGGACAGGCCGGGGGCCGGGGGCTGCCCCCGTTTCGGTCCGTTCCTACAGGCGTTTGGCCGCAACCCTCATACCTTCTTAGGTTTAGCGCGCCCTATTTCGCAGCGTTTGGGGGCGATTTCGGCAGCACCGGGGCCTCGCCGCCCCCGGCCGCACCCGCCCCGGCCACTGGCACGGTGGTGGCAGCAGGCTGGCCGTTGTCGCTCACTACGATTTTCGTACCTGTGCTACCGATGGTTACCTTGCCCAATGGGATGCGTATGAACCGACGATGTTCCTTGATGCGACGTTTGATGACACGAATGCGTCCGGTAGGTCGACCTTTCATATCCTCCTGGGTGTACAGTTCGGCATCCTTGACTTCCTTCAATACATAATCGGATAACGTCCAGGCACTCACCGAACCAGATCCATGGCGTTTGACGATTTGCAACGCGACAAGGTCTTGCATCAGGCGCTGTATCGTGGCAAACGGGTAGTGAGTTTTGGCAGCCATTTCCCGCATTGAGATTGGGGCCATGTTTTCGGTCCCACCCATTGCGCCAACGCCAATCAGGGTCCGCAACACATCCTCATTCCGCTGACTGATGGTATCCAGCATCACCTTCTTGATGAGATGATATTCGACCTCAGTCACCTCCACCTTGTTGTAGACCATCGCCATGCCGCGGGCCAGCTTCGCCAGTTGCTGACCGAGACGGGTACCAACCTCCGCCATCGGTCGCGACATCACGATATCATTTCGGTAGAAATCCCTTGAGACCGAGCCACGCATACGCGCTCCGAACTTCGCAAGGGCAACGATCTTGGAGAGGATGGCTTTCGGCATTCTCGGGGGCTGACGACTTGCACAAGTCCTTTCGAGGAAATTCTTAACGACATCGACAAGTTCGACACGCATGGCCGTTTCTCGGTCCGCGTTTTCGATCGCCTTTCGGATGACCTCATTTTCAGACTCATGATGCAGATTGTCGCCTACCAGAAATTTCAAGAACCGTTCGCCAAGGGCCGCGTGCTGTTCCGCAAGGTCATAGATCCTAGGAGTCGTAGCGGCCAGGATTGTGAACCGACTTTCGTAGGTCCTGTCGACGCCATTCCCGAATGACTTCCCGCATCGCCCGTCGTAGGCATCCCGCAAAATACCAAAGATCTCCTTCTGCTCGCGATCGGGGAGACTCAGGATTGAGGTGAAGTCTTTGACGACGAGAACTTTCCCATCCAGTTTTGGTATGAGAGAAGGGTCCCCCGTCTGCCCAGTAAAGTTGGCGCCCGAAATCAAGGATGGTGCTGTCAACGTCGACGTAGCGTGGGTCATCTCCACTTCCTGCAATGAGGAGACTATCGCCGTCTTCGCGGAGCCAGGCGGTCCCACCAAAAACATCCACACCGGAGAGCCGTCGATACGTTGTGACAGTACCACGGCCATCATCACATCGATGACTTCGGTCGTCCGGAGAAACAGCCACCGGTTGAAGACATCGTGGACATCTCGTAAAGTAGGTGGGTGCGTCTTCCATTTGGACTCTGGCTCCTTACGTTTCTTGATTGTGATCTTACCGCTCTTTGAGACTACGGTCTCCCGTACTGGTTCCGACGGCGAATCCCACTTCGGCTTTCGATTGAACCGACGCTTTAATCGCTCCCAGCAGATGTCTGGGGTATCGCGAATCGTCGTTCCGTAGACGATCCAATCTCTGGTGTCGAAACCCACTGGCACTTCGTCGGGCCAATGAACGAAGGTCAACTTGCGAACCCGACCTTGCAATCGTTCAAGTAAGATCTCTTCGCCCTTGCGGCCCGCCGGGTCATAGTCGTACAATGAATGGACGGTACGCCCCGAGAACCAAGACACCCAATCTTTCTTGAACGTCCCTGCACCCGGCACTCCAACAACCACACCGGGTTCGTTCAAGGTCTTCAAGAGCCACCGCAACGCAATGGTGTCCCATTCGCCTTCGCACAAGTAGACCGGGTCCTTCTGGTTCTCCTTCAGAAGTTGGGCACGGAACAACCCCACATGACATCCAGACGTTGACATCATCAGCTTCGAACGGATGTTGTACTTCCGAATGTCGACGTAGTGTCCGTAATAGTCTTGGATAGGAAACGTAAATGCTTGACCATCCCACCCCATTCCCAATCCTTCGAACGCCGTCTTCCGAAGTTGCCGATTCTCCGCCAACTGACGAACCATCGATCCCTTGAGATCCTGCGCGTAGCGTTCGCCAGTCAGCTTCAAAAACTGGGAGATGTTTCCGGATAGTCCCGCAGACTTGCTGTCCCACAATCCGAGCTTCGTGTTTACATAGAACTTATCATCCTTCCCAGAAAACGGACAATAGCCGAACGTTTGATTTCCACGCTCACCGGTAAATTCAACTCCGTGAGCTTCGAAGATCTTCAACAGATTCTTCTTTTCACTCATCACGCCGCCATCTTCTTAGGAGCACCACCAACGATCTCTGGTGGGAGAACAATCTTCGTTGGCCGTGACCAACGAGTCTTGGCGATTTTCATTTCAACCGGCAGTCGGACCGGCAACCCGAGACGCTTACTATCCTTCTGCATAGCTCGGATGATATCCTTCATCAGCTCGATACTATGCAACTTCTTTGGCAACTCGATAATGACTTCGTCGTGTACAGTCAGGAGCAGTCTCACTCCCAACCGATACCAATCCGTCTCCTTCAACATCTCGTGAATGTTGATGAGACCGTTCTTCATCACATCCGCCGCGGTGCCTTGAATCAAGTAGTTAACTGCACGATACGCGTAGTCTGGTTCGAACGTATAGCGACGACCAAATGGACTGTAGATCTCTCCAACCTGTGTCGCCTCAGCAATGAGGGCAGACATAAACCGTTTGACACCGGGGAGCTTGGCTTCGTAGCCGGCCACGAACTCCTGTGCAGTATCGAGGTCGGATTTGAGAAGCTTCGCCACCTTGGGAACACCGCCCCCATACAACTTACAGAACATGATCAGCTTAGCGCACTTGCGGTAATAATCTTTGTGTTCGTCGAAGTCGTCGCGACTACTGAAGACTTGTTTGGCGATGCCTCCGTGATAGTCCTGTCCAGACATGAGGGCCGCTTGCATGGCCTTCTCGCCGGACAGATAGGCGAACAACCAAACTTCAATCTGCGAATAGTCGGGTAGATACCAAATGCAACCAGGACGTGGACCAAAAGCTTCACGCGGTCTCGATTGAATATCCGCCTTGCGTCGGCCGGTGGTCTCCGACGCTACTTGTTGAAGGTTCGGATCAGAACACGACAGTCGGCCGGTAATCGCTCCTGTCTGTTTGAAGTTGGGATGAAGCGTCCATACTCCTGGCGACTCCTTCAACCAGTAGCGACGGTACACATGGAGAAATGAATTGTTTGTCTGCTGTGCCGCATTGTGTTCTAATACGGCTTTGGCCAATGGGTCTGGTGGAACCTTAATATACCGCGCACCGGTCTTCCGATTACGAAGCCACTTGCCACCAATCGGCAGGTGCTCGGTCTTCCGGTCCATATTGAACCACTCGGCGCTCTGGATCACATACCCGGTTCCCATCTTTAGGAGATGTTCTCCGGTGAGCGAGTAGTTGAATGTCCCGGTCTTCTTGTTGAGTGTGCCAGTGAAGTTTGGTGGATGATGACGGGTCTCATAGAACACCTTCGACATCTCTGGGGTGCTCTTGTAGTTCAGACCTTCGCCACCATTCGCCGAAGCGATCTTGCGTTGCTCCGCTCGATAGTTATTGTAGAACTTAATCAAGGAACGTACACGCGGTCGGTGGATACGTGTGCCCGTGTCCTCCATATCTTTCAACACCCAGAACAACTTGTGCTCTCGATCGCAAACCTCCTTGGTCCGTGCGTCGGCTTGGATCTGGTCCCACCACGCTTTGTAAATGAGCATGGAACGAACCGCGTCGCCAACAGCATATGGAGCGATGAAACTATCCGGACACAACCACATGTCCGACTTGGCGGGTTTCTTGCCACCGATGATCTTGTCGGCGATGGACCAACGTGTCTTCTTGGCCTGTTGCCGTCGCCGGTTGACTTCTTGGAGGAGCGTCTTCTCGTCGTCATCGGGATACTTGAAACGACGTTTGCAGAACTGCTTCAACGCGTAGGTGAGTTCTTGTCCACTCGTAGCGATATGGGCAATGATCTGCGTATCGAGGCAACGACCTCGCACTCGCATCCCGCCGTGTTCGGCCATCAAGATGTCGAATCGAAGGTTATGGCCGATCTTCGTAATGTCTTTGTCGTCCCAGAGTTCGGCAATCGCGGCGAGCTTTGACTTGTCGTGAAAGGAAACTTCTCTGGTGATCGGATCAACGTGACCACGAAGATAGTCGGTGTTTCCGTCTTGGTCGCACATCGACCACACGAATGCGCGAGCAGGAACTACCGACCGTACTTCAATGTCAGGCTTCTTCTTCGTTCCGAAGTTCAGGATTAGCCGACGCCAATCACCGTATGGCATCATGCCGGTCGTCTCGGAGTCGATGGCGATTGCTTTGCCGCGAACCTTGAGACCCGAACGCGAACCCAGTCTAACTAACACGGATGCTACGGGAGTAGCGTTGCAACCAGAACAAGAACGAACAACGATCGCAAATCTTCGGCGTCGTCTGCAACATATTACAACGCGTCGGTTCATCGCTCTCGCAGCGACGGTGTGACTCGACGAACAAGGCCGCATCTTCAATGATACGAACCTTGTATTTCAACCAGAAATGAAACATCCCCATGTACACCGCGATGTCGATCATTCGCGATTCGGGCGACTCGCTTTCAACCTGACCTTCGATTACGAAACTTCGAAGGGCGATGTACTGCTTCCGAATCTTCGCCCAGAGATCTTGCTCGACTGTCATCTGACATTCCCACGCCGTCTGCAGTATCTCCAGGAAGGCGACTTTATCTGGATGGTAGTCGGCATTCTTCCGCCATTGGAGCTTGTTGGCGTCTTCGAAGAATGCCGCGACCTCTTCACTCATTTGCGTTGCATGCATCGTCGTCTCCATCCACGAAAGAACCCACCGACGTCGCTACCTAGGGCGGCAACAACGTCGGTGGGGTTGGGCGCGGATCAACAACCTCCCAGCGGCTGACCCGACCCGATCTATTTCTTGCTCTTCTTCTTGCCCTTCTTCGGAACGGACTTCGCGGGTGATTCCTCAACGGACGTAATGGCGTCGGCCTTGATCTTGACCGTCTTGCCCTTGTCGGTCTTGATCAGGACCTTACCTTCCTGCTCGAAGAGTTCGACGACCTCGCCCTTGATCTTGCCGGACTTCTTCGTCTCGGCCTTGACCACGGACCCGACGACGACGTCGACTTCATCTTCGACCTCTTCTTCTTCGTCGTCTTCTTCGTCTTCGTCCTCTTCGTCTTCCTCTTCGTCGTCCTCGTCTTTGGACTTGGATTTCTTGCCCTTCTTTTTCTTGCTGGGCTTCTCCTCCTCGTCCTCGTCGTCTTCCTCCTCGTCTTCTTCCTCTTCCTCCTCGTCGTCGTCAGACTCCTCGTCGTCATCGGACTCTTCTTCTTCCTCGTCGTCCGATTCCTCCTCGTCGTCCTCTTCTTCTTCGTCTTCGTCGTCCTCTTCGTCGTCCTCGTCGTCGTCCTTCTTCTTGGACTTCTTCTTGGACTTCTTCGGTTCGTCGTCGTCCTCGTCCTCGTCCTCTTCTTCCTCCTCGTCGTCATCTCCAACGAGGCCGTCGACGTAGACGTTCTGGAACTCGCCCTTGGTCTTCAAGCGGACGCGGCACTTCGGCTTCGTCTTCTTGATGTCATCGAGGATGTCCTTGAGTTCCTTCTCCATGTCCTCGAGCTCGGACACATCGTAGCCCATCGCGTCGAGTTTGCGAAGCAAGTACTCCAGATGGTCCTCGGTCAGACCTTCGAAGTCGAGCTTCTCCTTGCCCTTGTATTCGCCATCCATGAACTTCCACGTGATGACGACCTGGACCCGCTTGTTCTTCGAGACACCGATCTTCGCATCGGTCGCCCGCATCCGATAGCGACCGTCGTCGTATTCAGCGAACCCGCCGGTTGCCGCCTTCTCCTTCGCTTCGTCGAGATTCTTGTTGAGCCGGCGAAGGTACTTGCCGAAATCAACCCCAGATGACGACGACTTGCCTTTCGATTTCTTTTCCTTCTTCTTCATGTGATCTCCTGTCAATGTTTACCGATCCGGAACTTCTTCTTCTTGACTGTGGTGGCAGCCTCCTCTTCGTCGATGTCCGACGACCGCGTCGGGACGTACTCGTTGTTGAACGCCGCGGTGACGTTCTTGTACGCTTCCTTGGCCGAGGTTCCCATATCGATTCGACGAATCGGTTTCCCGTCTGGTGTGAGAAACCGTCCTTCGAGTCGATGTCCTGCCGAGACGTGGTCGTCGCCAAGGATCTGTAGAACCCGTCGTCGCTTGTCGTATGAATAGTACGCCCAGATGTCGACCGATCCTTCGACGAGGTCGCGCATCTTCTTGTGCATGGTCGGCATCATGCGGTCGTACGTTGCGCCGTCCCGTGTCTCCACTTCCACTTCTTGGGCATGTGAAAGGAAGATCACTCCCTTGCCGGAGTTGAGCAATTCACCAAACGTTCGTTCGAACTCCCTACGATTCTCTCGCCACCCCTTGCCCCACTCCTCGTCGGCCAAGTCGTCGATGACCAACTTCTCGCAAGTGTAGTCTTCGACCATTGGGTACAACGGATCGACAATGTCAACGACCACGGTGTCGAAGGTCTTGTCTTTTCTCAACGCCTTGATCGCCTTCTTGAACTTCCGCCAGCTGTTGATCACCACTGGGTAGAGACGTAGTGCCTTGCCACCCGGCTCCGTGAATAGGTGAATCGCTTTGCCGAACAACGCGGTCAACGACGTCTTGCCGATTTTCTTCTCGCCGAAGATCAGCCACGTGTAGGCTCCCAAGGAATCTTCCGGTTCGGACCGCTCAGTAGGGAGTACGAACTTCTCCTCCCCAGTCTCCTCGCGCTCGCGAACCTTCTTTTTCTTGTCGGCCTTTTTGTGGCCCTTCAACTTCTTCAGGACGGCCACGTTACTCGTCGTCCTCGGTCTTGACGTGGCGGATCTCCACGTTGTTCGCGCCACCGTTCGTCTCAAGCACGATGGTGCGACCACCCGTCGGCTTGTACGTCGCTTTGTTACCGTCGTCCGTGTCGTTGGTTTGTTTCATCCCACTGAAGAGTTGAATCTTGCACGTGGGATCGTCCACCATCTTTCGGACGATGTCTTTCAGTGCCTCATCCATGACGAGCCTTCACTTTCAACGAGGCGAGTGGAATCACCTGACCGGCCACCTCTACCGGTTCAGGCTTAAGGGAATTACCATTCCCTGCGAAGACGTATTGACGCATCGTCTTCAGATGCTCTGCAACCATTAGCTGCAGTTTCTCGTCGGAATCCTTCGCGTATTCGGCTCCCGGCGGTTTGATGAGACCCTGACGCCATCCACCGTTGTAGCTGCACACAGAACAGGGTGTCATGTTACGGTTCTTCCGGAACAGCAATTCCCGAATCGCGTTCATCTGCACAGACTCCCAGATCTGCTGCAGCGATTGATTGGGAAACTTACCAACCGGTAACTGCGTCGACCAGTCGTAGCAGCACACAGGCACTACACCATTGTAGCCCATATTGAGTTCTCGGAACGGCCGTGTGCATTTCTTCTTAAGCGGCTCGGTGATTGGCTCCTGTCCCAAGAGATTCTGCAACGGCTTCTCCGGCGAGTTGCCAGCTTCGTTGTTGATATCCTTTGAGACCGGACGTCCGGTCTCCGCCCGCTTCTTCGTGTTCACCTCTCCCAGATCGTCGAGCACAAAGATCTGTTGTCGGTTGGTCGGATACCGTCGATAGATCGAGAGATGATCTGGGTTGTCGTAGTAGTGATCCGTGACCCGGATGTCTTTGTCCTTGGCGTATTGCTTAGCGTAGGCCATGAACATTTCATACCGAGTCTTATGTCGTTCATGCGGTTTGCCCCACCACCGCTTGTAGGCGTTGATAGCCAACAAGTTCAGACCCTTGGCAAACCATTCGTCAGCCGACGATCTGAACGTCTTCCAGTCCTCGATCTGGGAGCCGTTGGTCTGCAGTTGGATATGGGCGTTGGGATCCAACCGAATCGCTGCAATGATTCCTGCGAAGTTCTTGTGCAACGTCGGCTCACCATGGTTGTCGAGTTCGACACGCACCCCACCAGGGAGCCATCGCTGAGTCTCCTTGAACATCGCGCGAACGAGTTCGACTGGCATCTCTCGATAGTCCGCCCACCCGGTGCCTGGGGTGTCTTTGGAACGAACGCTATGGATGCCGCAGAACCAACAACTATAATTACAACCTTCCACAACCTCCAATTGTATGGACCACGGCAAGGCGACGAACGGTTTCTTTGGCAACGAGATCTTCATTTCTTCAACTCCGCCGCCAACGCCAACACGTTGGGCAGGCATAGCAGTACAACAATGAATAGGACAAAGACACCAATCGCGATCATTGACAGAGCGCCCCACGCAAAGAGTATAATCTCCAACCAAGTCATTTCATCATCTCCTTCTTCTTCTGCTTGTCCATGTATTGGATATAACGCCACGCCGCATACAGCACACGGTGAGCAATCGGATTCGAAATCGGCGCGTTGGCTGGAGCACCGGCATAGTTCGCTTCAGCGACCGCATCTCGTAGACGCTTGTACAACGACTCCTCTTTCGTCAGACTCACGGTTCAACCTCCAACGACTTTTCGATTTGCGTCCACGGAAAAGTCACCCGGACCTTCTCCATGTATTGCGGATGCGTCTGCGAGAATCTCTGGATAGCGATTCCGACTTTCCGAACCCGTTCGCCGATACCGCCGTAGCCTCCCGGCATGTAACGTTTCTTCTGAAATGGCGCGTCCATACAGACCATCTGCGCAGTGAGGTTCATATCGAACGCGGCAAAGGTGACCTGCACATCGTCCATACAACCTTCGTCAACGACGTAGCGCATCTTGTTGTACAGAGTATGTGGGATCGCCCAGAACATCGCCGACCTCTTCTTGTAGAAGCGTAACCCGTCGTGGGTCTCGACTCCCTTCTTGATACGCCCAGAATCGAAATGTTCGGCTGTCCCATGCATCCCTGCGATGAGGCAAGGTTGAATCGGATAGACGAACGACGCACGCACCAGGTTTTTCAAACTCTTTTCGGTGTAACGCGTATTGTCGTCGGTCACCACGTAGCGATCGAACTTCACTTCAGTGGCTTCCTGACGAAGCATCTCACGCGCGTAGGTCCCACTACCATAGGGATTCTCGTACGTGATCCAAGTTACCCTATCGAACTCCCTTCGTACCGGGAGGTATTTCTTCCTTTCTTTTTCTTCCACACCAATGAATGTGCTGGGTCGGTTCAGGAACGGCTGTGCGCGTAAGGTCTTCAACAAGACTTCTGGTCGTCCCTTCGATGGGATCAGTACTGCAAATGAACGTTGAAGTTTAACACGCACAGCCATCTCCTTCTACTTGACGGTGTCCCGCTTCTTCTCGAGCTTCGCTTTCTTGGCCGAGAGCTTGTTGATGCGACTGTCGATCTTGTCGATCCGCTTCTGGATTCGCGCGACCTTCTTATCGACCTTCTTCTTTGCTCGCGCGTCGGCCGGTGTCGACTTCTTCGGTGGTACTGCAACAGACTTCTTCGCCATGGTGGTTAGTTCCTGCGCCAAACGTTTTTTGAATTGTGGTCGTGCGCGGCGCAAAGCGTCCGCCACAAAGTGTGAGCCTTTTAAAAACAGCGTTGGGTCTTCCTGGATTGCACGGCCTGGTTCTCCTGCGAACGGATTCCCGTCTCGCTCGCCCAGATAGTCGATGTATCGGTCCTCATGATATCCCATGCCCAGGTACCGCTACTTTATCTGGTCGTGTGGGTACTTTCCGTTGGTCGGGATCCAACGAATCTGTCCGCCCTCCATACTCTCAGGAGCGAGAACGAAGAACGGCATCTGCTCAGGCCGGTGTTGCCGAGTCAAACTGTCTTTCCCAACGTACTTGTGATACGGAGCATAACGATGTCCACCGGGTTCCGGATCTCTCTTGCAGACCTCGCAGTACTCCTGGGCTGGTCCTTCTTCTCGATCAATCAGATGATTGCCTTGCGCGTGTCCGCACTCCGCACATCGTTCGTACGGGTTCGGATACTTGCCGTCCGGTGGCCAGGACTCGAGACCTGCAAACCGTGCCGCCTTGGCCTTGTCGCTGTGACTGCCGAGATACTTCGAGATGATGGGTGGGCATTTCATCTTCACTTCGCGCAGCATCAACTGAGCGACGCAATTGAATTCCCAGTCCATAATGTGCTCAAGACGGTTGGCCAACACACCGGACAGGGCAATCCAATTGTACTGGTCGTGGATATAGGTCTGCATTCCCATGAACAGTACGCGACGAGCGTCCTGCCAGGGAATGCCGGCATCGACCAGTGCCGAGTACAACCGACGACCGTTGTCGATGTGCTTCAGAATCTGCGCATGGAGTGTCGGGTCACCGTCTTTCGATTCCATCCCATCGAACACCGGCTGATGTGACAGATACTCCTTGATGGGTTCCCAATTCGTAATGCAATGCTCGAGACTCTCCGGCAAGAGGGCACCCTTGTCGTGCACTGCACACGCCCGACGTATCGTCTCCGGCATCGTCCACGCGCGATGACGCCAGTCGTTGTCGCGCCCGCCGTGCTGCATGAAACCGGCACCCAGACGCGTCCGAACGTTCTGGTGTGTAAATGCGCGTGAGACTCCGTCGATGCAGAAGTCGAACGTGATTCCTTCGAGGACCTGCTGCAACGTCTTGCCCGCGAAGCAGGACTCGACATAGTCGCGTTCGTCTGGAAGCAACCGTGTCCATCCGGTGACGAAGGCAACCTTCGGATCGTTCACACGCGTGTCGATCGTCAGATTGAGATTGGGTTCGCGGTTCACAGTCCGCGATGGCGACTCGCCCCAGTTCGCTTGGAGTGCGTCGTACATGGATGTGAACAAGTTCACTGTCGGACCCCATCGATCCAATGTGACCTTCAGACTGTCCGGCCCGTAGGTGATGGGATTCGTTGGCTCTTCGCCCGTATGAATGGCGTGAGGCCGGTGCTTCGCATCTTCGTAAGCCATCTTCGTCTCCTTTTATTCTGCGGTGATCTCGAACGGGATCTTCCCAGGCATCTTCTTCTCCCTCTCCATCAAATCGTGCAGGCTTCGTACGGTGAGCGGGTTGTGCGTCGGGTCGGATTCGTCGAACGGTAGTTTGCGATCGAGCTTGTAAGTCTTGATCATTCGAGACCGCAACTGTTCGACGAACTTGTCGCTGTCGTCAACTGCGAACACGATTTGTCCGCGCATGGTTGCTGGTCCCTCTTCGATGCGCTCTCCTTTCTCGTTAGCCCACCACAGGAAATCGAATGGCAAATTGTTGTTGGTCAACCACGTGATCGTGTCGGTGAAGATGTTCGGATACAAATCGACCGGTCTGCTAGTGATGAGAATGATCGTCCAGCCTTGGGCTCGGCACCATTCGAGAAACGGCTTGGCGTCCGGGAACACCGGAAGGGTTTGCTTGCCGCCGCGTGTGCGGAAGTCGTGTTTAACTTTCTGCCACTCCAGATGGGGAAACCCAACGGATGACGACGAAATAAATGTCCCGGACTTCTCGATACGGTCCAGGTTTTCAATCAGTCGCCGAGTATCGGAAGGAGAGAGCTTCATCAACTGCGCTCCCCATTCACGAGCCCACCGACACATCCCGGTCAGGTAGTCGGCTAACACCTGATCGATATCAACGATCACCGAGGGTCCATCGATCGTTGCTAACCACTCCTCCTGGTAGCGATAGCGGACCACTCGGCTCTTGGCGTAGTAGAGTTCTTCCAATCGTTCCATCGGGAAGTCTGCGAGGTCGCAGAGCGAGAGCCAGTACTTGAACTGGTCAATCAACTCCTCGTGTGAATGAGCGACGTTCTGAAGACGAACCTTCGACCGACGATGCACCTTATAATCGAAGGTGCGGATGAACTCTAAGGACTCCTCAATCAACCCGAAGGTCAGATCGCGAAGTCGTGCGAGGAACGCCGGCTGATCGTCCTTGAATTTCTCGCGGTCCCAAATCAGTTTGTTGAACGCTCGCTGGTCTTTGTAGAGTTTTGTAATCATCGCTTGTCGCCATTCTCCGAGACCCAGGTCTCGATATGATGCCACGTCTCGTGGGCGAGTTCGTCTGGACGCCATGTGGCGAAGCGACCGAAACAGTGCACATCATGTAGACGCATCGTCGCTAGCATCAACTCGCTTTCCGGATGTGCATGAATCTTTCCAGGAAGAAGTTTCTTGGCTAGTGACGTCGGAGTGAGTTGTTCGTAGAAATCGTATCCCGGTGTGCGGGTCTCCCGATAGCAAGATACGGTGGGGTCGGAGAGATAGTTGAGCACCATCCCTTTCGGGTCGTTGAACTTCTTGGGAATGGTGGTCATGAAGATGGCGTTGGACTTAAAGGGTTCCTTGAACTCCGGACCCACGATCATCAGATCAAGGAAGGCAGGAAGCGGGATCGTGTTGATCAGGATGTCATATTCAATCGTTTTCCAGTCCGCCATCCCCAAGGTATGGCCGGGCAGGTCGACCATGCGAACCGTCTGACCGAATTCAATCGTGGGCACGGGAAGTTTGGATTCCCACCCTACGCTCTCGTGTTGAAACTGAAGACCCCAGTTGCCACCATCGTCTTCTTTGCCGATCTTCTTCTTGTAAGCCAAGATGCTCTCTGGGGTAGGAGGTTGGCCGTCAACCAGCGTCGTCACCGGAAACGACTCCGACGGCACACCCGGGATTGGCTCCCAGAGATACTGCGGCCCCATCCGCGTCTCCATATGATTGACTGGGGGCGTCTTCCGCCAATCCAACAACCGAGCTTCTGGAACAGCCAACTGGAACAGCTGCGCTGCAAACCCGCCACCTATCACGACTATCTTCATCTCATCCTCACATCTTTGATCGACGCTTCCAGTTGGCCCTTCGTGGTCAGTACGTAATATCCGCGACGGTCGAGTGTAATATATCCTTTCCGCGCCAAGGCCGCTACCATCGTCCCGTGCAACGATCGCATCGGAAATGAATTGATAGCATATCGAATTGCCATCCATTGCCTCGGATGCTTCTGAAGGAAGATGACTCGTTTCTCCGATGCCATCTCCCACAACAACGCTCGTTGTGCTCTTGTTAGTTCTTTCTTCACTGGTTCGGAACCACCATCGTCGGTACCGCGAGATACCGATGCAGACTCTCTGGGAAGTAGCCGTGTTCGGTTAAGCCGGTATCGTCCCAGCGAACCGCGCACATCAACACGCCCTGACTCATTGCCGACGGATGTCCTCGATAGACGTCAACGAGCACACCAAACCGCGGTGTGTCGGTTGCGGTTAATCCCTTGCGCATGACACGCTCACCGATCTCAAGTTGTTTCGGGTTTTCCATCTCCATCCTCCATAACTGCGATGACACCGACCCGCTCTGCGCTCAGTGCCTTCAGTTTCTCCACCATGTCATCGAGATATGTTTTCTGAACCAAGGGATTGAACGGGAGCTCCCTCGGCGACATTACGACGGTAAAGATGTAACGAATCTTCCGTACCGGAGCCGGATCGTCGCTCATGCGACACCCCGTCTCTTCGCTACCGCATCACACGACCGCCATCCCCTGCGGTACCCGAACCCATAACTGATTCCAATGACAGGGATCAACGAGATTCCCCACATCATGAGCCAAAACAGATTCCAAAAGTCTTGCTGGTCGATTGGCATCTCCATCTCCTTTTACAGTTCGTCGGCCAGTTCGCGAAATACCTTTTCGCGTTTGTAAAATCCCGTATAATCTCCACGTGCGCAAATCGGCAGCATCGCACACGTGCCGTACTTGTTCTGACACGCATCCGAATTCTTGTAGTGACCGGCCAACCCATTCCACCACAACATGAAGTCGGACACCAGATCCCGAAGCTCCAGCTCGTTGCGTTCGAGATCCTTCTTCGTCACACGCATCTGCATGCGTATGAAATACCATTCAGGTCGCTTGCGAACGTCCTCAGCAACCCGTCGTGCAAATTTTACTACTGATTCAGTTTTCTTTTGCCGAAGCCCCGGCCGCCTTATTATGTTGTAAAGCAAGCCCTCTGGCAACACCTTTTCTAGCCACCACAAATTCAACAGGTAAATGTTAACTTGCAGTTCATGGGGTAGGATATCTGCGATGTCGCTCTCCCCACGCTCACCGAGGTTTGACTTCGTTTTGGTCTCCAAAAGCCATGGCCGACCCGCAGTGGTTCGCTTGTACGATCCGTCCATCTTGCCACGGATGAACGTTTTCATTAAGCGGCCGTCCGGTCGTTCGACCTTGAACCGAACTTTGAATTCAGATTCGATTCGTTCCCACAACAACTTGAAGTCTTTTTGCCAATAGCGGAAATACTCAGGCATCAGCGCTTCAAGCAGGATCATGGAAAACTCGAGGTACTGCAACGACTCCGCATCAGCTCTTGGATTCTCCTCCTTCCAGATTCGCTCGACTTTTCGACAGACGTCCTTGATGTATTGAGGACTAGGCAAGGAAGTGAGACGACCTTCTCGCACATCCTCGTACATACGTTGGCAGATGCCATGGCAGAGTCCACCGAAGACTTGGCCCAAGGAGTTCTTCCGTGATGTCCATCCATTCAGGAACAAGCGTGCGCGCTCCCGACATCCTTTGAACGTGGTGAGAAGAGAGAAGGTCACACCGTCCCGCTCTGGGTCGTAGAACCGAGCCGGGACTTCCTTCATCGGAATGAGACGCAACGCTTTGATTTTCACAACGACTCCAAATTGTGCCCGGCCCCGGACCTGGATTAGGGATCCGTAGCGGTATGCATACCCACTATCCGCTCGACTGGTCGTGGGCGGGCCGGGCGACCTCGAACTATCTTGCCATACACCGGATTACATCGCTGTAAAATCCCTGCGCGAGAATCCCGAACATAAACGCGCAGGCAGCGATGATCAGGAGTGTCAGCGGAGCGATCTTCACGACCTACTTTCCTTTCTTCTGGGCGTACTTGTAGATGTTCAGACCGATGACCACGTCACCGACCTTCTTGTTCCCTTGCGTCGTTGCAATGATGAGCGTCTTCCCCGACGCCGACGGCTCCGTGGGTGCCGCCAGGTCGACCACGATGGTCATTTCGTTCCCGTCGACCGACACATTGACATTCCGTCCGAGTTCTTCCGTCTTCTTCTTAGCCATCTACCTCTCCTTTGAGAAACTTCTTGACATTCTTGACTCGATCTACGGGAACCTCGAAAGTCATCCGAACCATCTTCTTCTTCAACTTGGGATCGATTTCGGTTTCGGCTTCGTCTACCTTCTCCTTGGAGTACCACAGGAGCGCGAATCGTGCGTTCGTGGGTTTCTCCCGTCTCGTCTTTTTTCCGTTCTTCGTGGGAGGACGATCCATTGGATTGAACTCGAAGAGGTGATTTTTGAAACCCTTCTTCTCGAGTTCAACCCTCTTCGGATTATTGATGAGTCGCAACCACATAGCGACTCTCCACCAATCTCCTTCCAATCGCACGCGAGCACCATTCGCTAGTCGTTCTTGAAATGACCCGAGGTTCGTGTAGTTACTGCTCCCAGCCGGAACGATTTCGTGAATGTCCGGATGGGCTTGGAGAGATACCAGACAATTTCCAGTATCCTTCCTTCGAGGAAGTCGCTTCTTCTTTTCCATCTCGTCTTCTCCTAGTTACCAAAGCCGATCGTAATGATGAACGACCTTGGTTTCTTCTGTGAACGACGCAGAGCCTCTGCACGGAGGTACTGTTTCGCTCGGTTAAGATCGTTGGTCCACTTGCTGCCGGTCCAGTACTTGCGTTCTCCATCCCCAGTATCGACACGGCAGATCACTGTTGACGGATACTCCACATCTCGCTCCTTTCTCGCTCTGATCTTCATTAGAATTTTCCCATCTTCCACAAACCGATACCTACTGCATCCCACACGTCCTTCTCCCAATTTCGTGTGGCCCCCGGCCCGTAGCGTTTAATCAACCGACGTGTGACGACCGATTTCGGTAACTGCCCTTTCCAATCCTTGGGGGTCACCGGTGTAAACGATTTCGCTTCCTTGAAGTAGCCGGCCAACACACCCACCAGAAAGACGAGCTTCTGGAGATCGCCTGCCGCCCATCCAAGTTGAATCCCGTGCCACGACGGAAACTCGGAAACGAAATCAGTCTCGTACACGCTTACCGATCCCCCCATTGGTCCGAGATCCCACATCGCTTGGTCGAGCTCCTTGGCGATCCACAGTGCTCTGGCGGTGAGTTCGAGTTTCCGTGGGGCCTTGATAAGACCGACTCGGTGTGGCGGACGAACGGAAGGAGTGCGTTCCCAATAGGCCCATCCAAGCGAGTTCAACCCAGGGTCGATCGCTAGCATCCCCATACACAGGCACCCCATTGATATACAATCCGCAGCAGTTCAACGGACGAGAAAACGAATAGCGTTCAGGAAATACTCTTGACGACGCCGAACCGGTGGTCGCGACCGTCGGACCAATAGGGTATCTTCTCGTAGGCGCGACGAACTCTCTGCTCTTCATCGCTTGGAGGACGGACGGATCGACTGTCGGTCCGTGGATCATATCGATAGGCTTTCCGAGGTCCGCGTTCGTATAGACCTTTTGGCACAGGACCAACCTCGTCGAAAATGTAGATAGTACGAAGATCGTAATCAGGAACTCTTTCATGGCGGATCACCTTCAGACGGTAGACACCGTCCGCTCCTTTTTTCATATCGAAGGTTGACTCGTGATGATGGCCCAATCCCCATGTCGACTCGATATCGATAGAGGACGTTCCATCCTCGTGTTCGACGACGACGTACTGCGAGTCTCCAAGTCCGATCGATTCGTACATATGCCGTTCGATATCGGACCAGTCGAACTGGTAGTGGCGTCGTCGTTTCATCGGAGTGTTCCCAAGTCGTGAGCGATGAGAAGATACTTCTGGATCTTCTGCGTCTTCGCGAACTCGAACCGCCCGCCCGATCGGACATGTCCCAGGCATCGATCCCGATCATGCCCAACGACGCACGCAGGTCGTAGTATTCCCGAAGGATGCGTTCCCGATTCGTTAAGAGTCCGGGGTTGTCCTCCGGCTTATCGTCTGGAAGGTGTTGCACCTGTTCCATCCCGAACCGTTTCGCCTTGGCGATACGATGCGCGACTTCGCAACACTCTTCCATCGTGACAGTCATCAGGTGTTCCATCTCAGTCACGACACCACCGTCCCCTTCGCGATCCGGTCCTCGCTCAGACGTTGGAAGAACTGTGCCTGCGTCTCCACGTTCAGATGCATGTTGTGCACCATCGCGACGTAGAGTTCGTAGGCCGCCGCACGGACAGGAAGTTGCGCATGACGATAGGCGATCACCTCCAACGCATGCATGATATGCGAATACCAATGCTGCGGCAGATGGCCGAACTCCGACGGTTTGAAATTCGTCGGCGGATGGCTTTGAAAGAACGCCCCTGGGACGTCGACCTCGCGCACATCTGCAGGGTTCATGAAACACCAACGGACAAACGCCGTGATCCGCCGACCAGGCGACTCCGCCACTCCTCGTGCGGTCCATTGCTTCGGTTCGTCGTCGCAGCCACGCACCGCGGTCAACAGTGTTCCCTGTTCGCGCAAAGGGAGTCGCATCACCCAATCTTGCAACACACTTGTCTCGGGATTCTCCAACATCTTCGTCTCCTTTTACATTACCGGTTCTTTGATCCGATCGACACGGATCAATCGTACCCCAGGGACTGGCCGTCGTGCTCGTTCTTCATGTTGCACGCAGAAGTACAGATGGAACAGTCCGCCACCTTCGAGCTCTCGTTGCGAACACCAGATAGCTGGTTTGTCGCACAAGGCTCGATCGTCGTTCTCGATCACGGCGTCACACTTGCCTTCTCGGTTCCTTTTCTTCATCTTCTTCTCCTAATCTTAATTCGTATCCGATGACCCGACGACAATCTCATGACATCGAAATCGCAATACAGAAAACACGGAAAACAGGTCGTGTGCCGAACCGTGACTAAATTCTTGCAACCTCGACAGATACAACGAAACAACTTCACAGCGGACGCGCTCAACGAAAGTAAACCCAAATCGACCCACCGACCATCAGTGCCAAAAAGAACGCCAAGATCGCCCAATCAAGCCACCATGGATTCGACGGACCCCAATCATCTCCCGATCCTGTAGCCATCCTCATCTCCTATGCAACGTTGTCCAACGGATACACCCGACGCCATCGATCGATCATACCCTTCAAGACCAAGTTGAACTGTTTGGCGGTCAGCTTCTTCTCGCGCAGTCGCGGCACTACCTCTTCGTCAACCGAATTTCTGGTGATGAGATCGATATGCAACAGTGGACGTTTCTTCGTCAGATGCTCAATCCGCTTCTCGCATTGGCTTCGGACTTCGTTCTCCCACATGTTGCTATAGTAGATATCCGTGTCTGCGGCTGCGAGATTCAAACCGTACATACCGAGCTTTTCCTGCACCACCAAAACGCGAATCTTCCCTTTCTGGAAATCCTTAATCCGATGGCGACGTTTGACTCGGTCCGTCGCGCCGGTCATGGTCGCAGTCTTGATCCCCTTTGAGTTGAGGTATTGATACAGTCCGCGTATCTCCGAACGGAACCGTGCCCATACCACGATCTGCGAGTTCTTCGGAAGGTCGTTCTTGAGAATCGATAGAACCTCTTTTAGCTTGGCGTCGCTCACCAGATCCTTGCCGTCCGGAGCATATCCGCCAGCCAGTCGAGCCAACCAGGTCTGTTGAACGGGTGCCCACTTCGTTTCCTTTCCTTCGTATTCAAAATCCTTAATGATCTGCCGCTGCAAGCGTTTCTGAACTCCGTTCATCTCGACCACACGTTTTTCGTAGACGTGTTGCGACCCCATCCCGGCTTGTTTGGCTGTGAGGATGAAGACATTCGAGTGTACTTCGTTCTTGATCGCTTCCATCGTTCCTTTCTTCGGACGCCATTCATACGTGGCCCATCTGGGTTGATAGAAGTGGCGTCCCCGGAACTGCCAGTAGTTGTCCGTCCCGAGCATATCTCCTTTCATCCAGACGACTTGATTGAACCAGTTGAGGACCGACTCCGGGTTAGGCAAGCCAGACATAGCGCGCGATGCTCCACCTCAGTTTGACGAAGTAATACTTTAGTGATCGCCGCTTTCGGCGACCGGATGCGTGTGCTTTCGTCGAGGATGATCCCATCTTCATCCTTGTCTAAGAGTTCGAGCAACTCCGGGTGGGTGCGGAGATACTCGTAGTTAATGAGATGCCAGCCCGGTAGGTTGGCGACAACCGACGGTCGATGTGATTTCGTAATCTCAGTAAGAATGTGCACACGACGATCAGGTACACCTTCAATCTCAAGCTCTTCGACCCAACCGGGATTGATGGTGGACAAGGGAGCCACCACCAACACCCGCCTGAGCCGCCGCGCCTTGGCCCAACGAATCGCTACAGAAGACTTTCCTGTGCGCATCTCCATCGCCAGGAAGATCCGACTTCTGGGTAACGCGTATGCCATTGCCCGAACCTGATGGGGTCTATGTTTGTGCATTCCCCATCTCAATCGCTTCGGCCGAAGGACCGCGCGAGTCCCCGACCTTCGGTTCGAACGAACAGGGTTGTCCTTCCCACATATCGTAGATGGGGAATCCGTACTTCACTTTCGTCTGGTGGGCGAAGTACTTTACACCATCATCGCCGGTGATCCAAAAGAATCCCCGATCAGGCAAGGTGGCCTTGACTTTGCCGGTCATCCGTACCGATGTCCTATTCTGCATGTCCGATCCTCGATCCGTGATCAGCATCTTCATCTCCATAAGTCTAAAGGTGGACCGCCGACCGCCGTACCGACGGTCCCCCGGTTGCTACTTCTTCGCTTTCTTCGCGGTGGTCTTCTTGATGACCTTCTTCTTCGGCTTCTCTTCTGCCGGTTCTTCTTCCTCGTCGTCGACCTCTTCGTCGTCGCCACCAGATTCTTCACCATCTTCGTCTTCCGACTCGTCGTCGGACTCGCTCTCCTCCTCCTCGTCGTCTTCCTCTTCTTCCTTCTCGCCGCCGGAGAAGCTCGCCATAAACGTTTTGAGCTCCTCGTTGTTCTTGATCTCACGTTGCTTGACCACGACACCGGCTCGCAGCATGTTGCGGAGGATCCCCTTGACGAGTTTCTTGACCGTCTTCTTGCCTTCGGCCTTGACACCCGCCTTTTCCATCGCGAGGACTAACTCGTTCTCACCCATCGTATGCTCGTCGGCGCCTTGCATCGCCTTCAAGACCTTCGACAAGAGCGAACCCTTCGGCGCGAAGCACCGATTGGCCACCAGGACGAGTTTGCGCCCCACCTTGACACCCTTCGTCTTCTTCGTCTTCTTGAGATCCTTCTTCTTCGCCACCTTCTTGCTCGCCATCTTTTTCTTTGCCACGACTGCCTCCACCTGTTGTTGATACTTTCGTTGACGTTTCACCCGTCTCGCTTTCTTTCGTTCGCGACGCTCCTGCTTGGTCTCACGCTCCTTCGTTAAAAACGTGCACATCGCGCAATGGACATTTGCCCACATCCGACCAGGACGGTGGTCCCGTCGTGTGATGTGCCCACACCTAAGAACTAACGTCACCCTCGCCGTCCCCGGCTTGGGTCCGTAGACTTTAGTTACCGGACGTAGCATCCGTCACGCTCGACACTCCGACGGCTTCTTGTCGTCTCGCTTTCGAATGAAAACCGGAAAACGAAATCCACTATCCGACTTCTGATCGTATTCAATCTGGATCACGCATGGATACTTCCACGACAACGCGGCCTTGCGCGTCTTATCATCGAGACCAGTACCGCATCGCCCCATTTCCTTGAACCCAGTCAGTCCCTGGGCACAGAGAGCGATGTTGAACTTACCGACTACGTTGTGGTTCTTGCCTTTCCCAAGTTCGTATCCAGTTGCGATCACATCCTCCTCTTGAACGGGTTTGACCTTCCAACAGTTGACTCGCGCCGGTGTTCCGTTCACATGGACCACTGTCGCCTGGTCTTTGCGCCACACCACCAGACCTTCCCATTTGAACTTCTTGACCCGATCGATCGCTTCCGACAGGGTCGCCAATCTGGTGGGTGAGATCGCCACCAATGGCATTCGTACGAGCGGCGGGTAACCCTCCGCGACTTCGCGTTCGAGGTCTTCCATCGCGAAGTCAACCGCCTTCGCCAACATGGCGTAGCGTTCAGAGTATGGTTTTTTGTAAACCGGTTCTCCTTTCCACCACAACAAGTCGAAGGCGTGTAGTTGAACTTGCATCCCCTGTTTCTCCGCTTGCTCGATCATCAGATGCGCTCGTTGCGGTAGCGACCGAGCGATTCCGGAGACGAGGTTGAATTCGTCCTTGTCGTTCATACCAGGATTTCGGTTCGTCACCACGAGCTCGACATCCATAATCGACTTCGGTGGCATGGACAGATCTTTCACCAATGGCATCAGATGATCGGTCACGTCGTCCTTGCCGCTACTGTAGATGTGCCGCTCGCCTTCGAAATCGGAGACGAGGAAGTGCCGCATCCCATCCCGCTTGCGTTGGATAAAGACCAGGTTGTCCCTGGCCCAGTTCGCCATGTCCGTGGGATCGTACGTCTTGATGGGCTTGGCTGCCGCGAACTCCTTCGGCAACCGTCTCCATTCCATCTTCTTCTCATCGACCGTTACAGTGGCGGTGACGTTCAACAGTTCGTCTCGGTATCCTTTCTTCATCTTCTTCTCGATCCGCTTCGTGTACAAGGCGAGCGCCCGCTCTCGTGCGGTCATCCGCTCGTTGGCCTTGAGACGTTCGACAGTGTGTTGCATCTCACCGTCTTGCTGGCCCCATGTGGTGTGGACCTCATCTCCTTTCAGTTCGCAGGACCACACCTTCACACCACCCTTGGACTTTCGATGAAACAACGTAATCCGAGTCCCCATCTTCATCTCCTTTTTGATACGGACTTTCACGCGCGCTTCCTTTTTCGTTGTGGCACCGCGGCCATGTAGTACTTCGGTGCGCGAACTTTCACCGCACGTGGATGTTTCATTTGTTGATGCTCCACAAGTTGTCGAGCACCTGCTCTCGAATCTCTGCCACCAACTTCGGGAGTTCGTTGGCTGTGATTGCCGTCTTCACGGCATGCTGGTATTGCATGTAACGAACAAGTGCTGGTGCTGTTTTAGTGGACACCGACACCTTTGCTCTGACCAGTGTCTCGGCCTTCGACGTGTGTCCGTTCTTCAACACACGCCACCGCTTCTTCTGTGCCCGAGAAATCTTCTTGCGTGCTTCTGCCGACATCTTCTTCTTCATCTCAGTCTCCTTTTTCCTTCTACTCCGGTTTGAGGTTTGACTCCATCGTTGAAAACCGTCCGTTCGATTCCGCTTTCTTGCTACGCGCGAGTCCTTCGGCTCGCAACACCAATGACATTTGCGACTTCGTCAGTGGGATCTGCACCACGACTTCGTGTCGTTCCTTCCCATCCATCGCCTGCTGGGGCGTGTCCCACAATGTGAGACGACCATTGTGATCCACACGGAAATGCAGAATCCCGTTGCTGTTCATCGGCCTGTCCTCCTCGCTTCTGTGTATCCGTTAATTCCAAAGTAACGAACCTGTTCCATCGCTACCGTCCAAATGAACACCTGCTCGATATAATACCGAGCCCATGTCCACGCCGCTTCCTCACACACCAGCTTCGCGGCTCGATACTCGAACATCTCTCTGGGATGAGCTCCCGGTTTCGGTTTCTGCTTCGTGCAAAACCCGTCCGGTGCCAGATGGTGTCCGAATTCGTGCATCACCACTGCGTAGCTCGTCTCATCGTCGATCTCTCGTGCGATCACTACCCGACCAACCGACTCCTTGGTTACACGATGGATTGCGTTCAAGGCAATCGCCTTGTGTCGCTCCCGTTCGCTATCAAGAATGACTGGGATCTGGAATCGCTTCGAGATCTCGGCCACATGCCATTTGAAGTTGGCGACAGTCATCTCCATCATCGCCGACCTCGCTTCTTCTTCAGCTTCACGGACATCTTCCGTTTCGGCTGTTCCGGCAAATCCGGAATCAACGGCGACGTGTGCGCGCTGACCGTCTTGTTGTCGATCTGCACGACTACCTCTTCTTCGACCGCTACTTCTTTCGGTGGCCACTCACCACCGTGCGATTCGATTTCGGCCTTGCACAGGAGCCGAGCAATCACCTCGTCGCTCACACCCCAGCGCTTGGCATGCATACGTTCGTTGGCGATCCATGCCGTGATGTCCCAGACCGCCTTCGAATTCCGCGATGCCTGTCGTTCAATCTCCTCCGCCAACATCGTTTGGCATTTCGGACACCGCATCTTCAGGTACTGCGCCATCGACACATTCAATCGCGTGCCACACACGCACACGATCATCATCTTCATCTCCATCTTCATCTCCTACCTATTCGCAGCGGCCGAGTCGTCGGCCAGTGCCATGCTCAGTGATATCGCCGTGCCCATCCACATGCACGATCTGCATATGTGAGACGACAACGTGCGGAAGGTAGACAACCTTCCCACCATTGCGTCGTGCCGTCCGTTCAAGCGACGCCACGGTTCCGCTAAAGGTCGTCTTCGTCTTCGTCGTCTTCGTCTTCATCGTCGTCCTCTTCGTCATCGTCGTCTTCGTCATCGGTTTCTTCGAGCACCGCACCGTTCAACAACCCGACCACCGCACTGGTGATCTCCTTGACATCGGACAGATCGCCTTCGAATCGCTGTCCACCCGTTGCCTTCGCCAACTGATCCAGAAAATGTGAACCCGGTTCTCCTGGATTGCCAACGAAAATAACATCGATACGACCACCGAAGGATGCCGCGGCTCCCATCGCATCGTCCGTCGGCGCTCCATCTGAGATGACCACCACGCGACCAAACCCACTCTGACCAGCGAGGGTGATTGCCGCACCCATCGGGGTACCACCACAAGCCTCTGGCACTTCAGTTACGAACCCGACTTCCGATGGCGCAGGCGCACCGGGTTCGATCACGGTAGCGAGACCGAACGCGATCATCGGTGTAACTCGCTTGGCTTGCAGCCCAGTCACGACCTCGCGCAATCCTTGAAGACGCGTCTTACCATTCTTCAAGTAAGTCGTCATACTGAACGACACGTCGATCAACAACGCCGAATGCTCGCTGGTTCTGGCACGCACCAGATCTTTGAGCGATTTGATTGCCGAGGTCTTCTCCGCCAGTTTCATCAACTTGTTGTCCATCTTCATCTCCTCAGAAAAACGTTTTAACGATTTCAAGGATAGACAGGCGAGCGGCCTGCTTCTCCTCCTGTTCACTACCCGGACGCAGGAACATGTTCTTGACTTTTCCGTATCTATCGAATGCTTTCTCCATCTCTGGTGTGATGGTAGACTTCTTCGCCACCACGACCATCGCGTTTTCCAACGCCAGCATGGCCACCAACTTCGCTTCGCCGATGGACCAATTCGACGACAAGGCTTTCACCACATCCTCCGGCTTGTCTCCAATCACGGACGGCCCGGTAGCCGTTGGCAGCTGGCCCACATTCGCCGGTACGCATCCGTGGCGATGGTAGGTCTTTCGGCGGATGTTGACCACCGTGACCTCGTCGCCCTTCTCATATCGGATACGACATGCGGCGCACCGCCCACCTTTCTTAGCGATGCGTTCTTTGACACGAACTGTCGGACGGATCTTCTTCGTCCGTGTCGTACTCCGCATCCCACCGTATCGACTTCGTCTCCTCATCTTCATCTCCTCCTGTTTACCACCAACTGGTTCCGCCGTCCCCACATCGCGGACACGACCACGACACCCAAGGATTCTCGGCGCTCCCTTCCTGCACATCCACATTGGTGTGTCCGAAGAATCTACAGAGCACCGCACCCAAATGCCACGAGAGACGGAGCCAGAGCACACCCATGATGTTCTCGAAATGCAATTGGTGTTTCAACCAAGATGGCATTTCATATGCGTGGGCTTCAACGGATTCACCCTTCGCAATCGCTTGGTTGTACTCCTCTTCGCACATGGGACCGAAATGCCAATAGTAATAGTCGGACGCATCCCAGTCGAATACGTGCTGTTTGAAATCATCGAACATCTTCATCTTCATTCTCTCCTTGTTATCGAAGATCGATCCATGCCGACACCGTTTGCTTGTGAAATGTCAACATCTCGCGGTCCGAATGAATCGTCGAACCATCCCGTGCCTCGAAGTGGACTTCCGCCATCTCCACCACGGCTGTGCAACGATATGCCGACGATAGTCGCTTCTCCAAACCTTCTACGGACACCCGACCGTCTGACGCCGCGATCTCAACGAGAAAGTATCTCTTCATCTCCATCTCCTACTTGAATACGACCGGTTTCATCTCGCGACGGAATCGTTCCATGTGCCGACATTCGCTTCGGAACTTGAATCCGTTGCATTCACACCATACCGCGTTGTTGGTACCCAGCACGATCTTGTACGGAGGCTTTCCTTCCTTCGACGAAGGCACAAGTCCGATCACAGTCGTATGCTTGTCCTTCAATCGTTCAAGCGCCGCTTTGATTCGAGCCTCGGTGGCTTCCGGAATGCGCTGATCCGGTGTCACCGTCTTCACCTTCTTCTTCAGGATCATCGCGCACCCCTATGAATCTTCCCTACCCGACCCAGTGTGGTCTTCCCCATAACCTTCTTTCTTATTGCCGCGCACGCATGGATCTCGAAGTCGGTTGCGTCGTATCCTTTGTCCTCCTCTTCGAATTCCGCCAACTGCAACGCCTGGGCCTGTTCGGCGCTGTGTGCTTCGATGATCCACGAATCGCCCCCATGCTTCGAGATGGCGCGTTTTCGTTCCTGATCCAGTCGACCGCATGTCGCCGTGTGAATACGAAACGTAGCCACACCCTCTCGCGTCTTCGGATCGTAAAAACAAACGTATGGTACGTTCATCTTCAGCAGCGGCTTCTCTGGGATGGGCTTGGACTGTCCCTTCAGATGCCTCACCATCCGCTTCGTGGCCAAGTGGGATTGGAACCTCTCCACCGCTTGTTTCATATACCGCTTGCGGCGGCTACGCTCCTTGGATTCGGACGGAGGTTGGTTGTGCCGTGCCATATGACCAGCATACCAGACCGCCAGCTTGCGTTGCGAATCCATCAACACCGGTACCGGGATCGGTGTCATACCATTGGGCGGCACTGGGAATGCGCGCAGATCGACCAACGTCTTTGTCCTGTTGATAGACTGGACTGTGTATCCCTGTTCTGCGGCCATCCGCACGACCATGATCCGACGCTTGCGATCCTTGGTTCGAAACTTACGGACCACATACGCCTTCATAGCCTTCGGAACCGCCACGGTCTTCGGTGGGGCCTTCTTCGGCTTTCGCTTCCGCATCTTCATCTTCTTCTTCACGGAACCCTCTACAGCAAGTCTTTCGTGAAGAGCACTATACCGTCTGCGACATCCACTTCGTGTTCGTAGACACGCACCCAACCATCCGGAATGTTCTCACCGTTGGCATCGACGAAGCACCCATCGAAGATTTGCATTGTGCCGTCTTTGGTTGCCGCTTCAATGATCGAGTAGACACGCACGAAACGTCCCGCATCCTCCGGCTTGGGAGGATTCTTCCTTCGTGTGGACGCTATGCCAACCCAGGAACTGACTTGCAGATACATCTCCATCAGAGCATCTCCACTTCGTACGAACCAGGATTAAGATTGCGGCAACACCGCACCGCTTCGATGAACGAAAAGATCTTGGCGTGCGCCTTTTCGTCTACCCACTTGTTGTTCTCGCCCACCCACTGTTCTGGGTAAAGTAGTCGGACCACGAACCCGCCGGTCTTCGCTTCTGCGGGAACGAAGGACCCTACCGACACCAGCATGTCTTGCATCAACTCCGCATTCGATTTCATCGCCATCTTCATCTCCTCTTTGCTGCGTGGCGCTCCGCCATGTGGTGGCCTTTGTGGCACCGACGGTGGGCCCACGCGTGGTTGCGCCGATCGTTGTTCGAATGGTTGCCGTCTTTATGGTGCAATGTTACGTCCAAATCCATCGGCGACGATTCACCATCGCCAGGATTGTAGCAATCAACAGGCACGATGTCGTCGTCTTCATCATCGTCGTGTTCCGGATCGTGGAACAGCAACGATTCGTGACAGAAGAAACAGACGACATCGGCGAAGGCCCAGCGCACCATCTCGCGGAGCTTCCGCAATTCCTGTCGTGTCGACTTGCGCATGCCCATCTCACGCCACCCGCTTGATGTGCTTGCACGTCTTCGACGACGACCCGATCTCGCCAGTAGCAAACCGGAACGCCATGCACGTGCACATCAGCGCCCCAGGAGCGACACGCTTGATTTTGTAAAACTTCGAGGGATTCGAGTCCGACGGAACCAACGCCACAACTTTCGCATTCTTGGTCTTCATCTTCATCTCCATATGCAACCGAGTTTCCGAACCTACGAAATCTTCAGGATACGCCCCAACCGATCAACGCCAAACCGTCCGAACTTCGCTACACACCGCGACGCCCGATACTCGCGCTCTTGCTCTGCCATCTTACCTTGGCACGACAGGCACATTGTATGCGATACCTGGTTGCCTTCCGCAATCGCCGCTGCCGTCTTCGTTCTGTTGTCTGGACACCACGCGCAAACCGTGACCAACTTCATCTCCATCTCCATTTGCTGTTCGCCCGGGAAGCCCCCGGCCGGTGTGGCCCTCGCCCCACACCATATTATCCCCCGAAATGCTGCTAATAAGAAGGTGCACCGAAAATATTTCGTAAACCCCGCGTTTCCTATGGTTTACGGGGAATGGGAAAACGCCCGGTAGACTCAGGATCATGGATTCTGAGGTCCTGCTCATGAATCCGTAGTAAATCGTGCGCAAGACATGAGAATGCCTCAGAATAACCATGAGAAAACCACATGTGCAATTACGGATTTGGTGCTGAAATTTCATGTGCAAAGGTGTGCAAACCTCACCAAACCCCACGCCAATTGGCGCTTTTTCACAGGATGCGAAACGGTGCAATTCCCCGCAAACCCCATTAAAACTCAGTATGAAGAACCCTGAGAATTCCGGTGCGAAAACACATGTTTTTCAGAAAACCTCACTTCTTCACTAAGCAATAATGAGAATTAAGGAATCAAACGTAGCGGCCCCGAACCCCCTGTTTTTCGGACTCAGGGTTTCGTGAGGAAATGAGAATTCCCTCAGGAATTGTGCCCATTCCCGCACCCGCGGGCATGAGAATTAATGAGCAATCCTGAGAATTTGGGTGATTTAGGATGATTTGGAACCAAGAACTCATTATTCCCTGAGTAAATGCGATGCCCGGAAATCATATCGGCGCTGAGTTCGCCGCCTGCTGTTTTTTGAACCATTCCGGCTGACCGGGGCAGATCGCACTCGGTTCTTTCCCTCGTACCACCCGACATTCCTCGCAAATCTCCTTGCCCATAACCTTCGGAAAGTACCATTTGTGCGCTGGGGGAGTGGTGGGTTTCGGGCGGAGCTCGTTCAGGACGATATTCACGTCACCTTCCAGATCGATCTCATCCACGTGGACATCGAGTTGAAGCATCGTGCCCTTCCCCACTTCGGAGAACACTCGAAATCCGGACATCACGTGGCCCATCGACACGCCACGGATGAAGAGCTCGCCGGTCCCATCGGGTTGAATACGAATCTTCACTTTCGCGTTTGCCACTGCTCCTCCGTTCCGGCTTTCGGCACCACCGGATACTTTTCCCGAATCAGTAGCGCGAAATGGTGGTGACAGACGACATTTTCTTGACCATCCACCCGCACCGCAATGCTGGCGAACTGAACACAACGAACTACTTCGCCTTCTACGGTATCGTCGGCACCACATCGCAACATATCAGGGACGTGGCGGTCGCGGAGAAATTCGATTTTGCGCATTGACACCCTCGCTAGAGAGGACCCGAATGAATCGGATCAAGACCTTGACCTGGACACCGTCCGAATCGGCGGCATCACAACGAACGATTTCGTATTCGAGAAACCGTCCCTCGGCGCGGAACAGAATGGGTTTCCCCACCTGCAAAATGTTCTTCTCCAATACGTAAGTGGAATACGGCACCATGATCTCGTATTCGATGGGTGGTTCAGTTGGCGTGTCCACGTCTCCTCCTATAGGCCAACCACGTGTAGATGTGTTTCTTGACCGGCTTCGGGACCTTGGAATCGCGCAGCATCCGTTTGAGCAACGCGTTGTTCGGTTTGGTTAACACCGCACACTCCGCTCCAATCAAACTGGAATAATCACGCACGATCTTCTGGAAGTTCTCCCGCATCCAGGCCCGAGCAATCGTTGAAGGGATCTTAGCAGAAATTCCCATTAGTCGCCTTTCACGAACGACATCGTGTCGTGGCCGAGCGCCGCGCGCATGATATTCTCGACTTGCGGATCGACCGGTCCAATGGCGAGGACGATGTACAAGGTCTCACCCACCCGATACGTGGCCCACATCTTCCCTTCGTTGTCCGGCTGCGGATCACCTTCTTTCACGGCACGCGCCATCCAGACGCGGGCCTCGGGATGGTTCATCATTCGATTCACGATCTCCTTAGTTCGATGGTCCATCTTATTCCTCCCCTTACTGATCGTCTTGTTTTTCTGTCAATCGTGGCCCTCGGGATCGCCGAGGAGGCCCGTGGGCTTGTCCCTCATAGCACTCCGCGTTTTTGCAGAATGGCACGGACCCACCGTTCCGTGAGCCTGAAGCGCCGCGCCAGTTGCCGGGTCGACCGCCCCGACTTGAAGTAGGCGCTGATTTGTCGATTACGTTCGTAGCGGTTCATGGGCGCTCCTGCGCGGGATCGCCGAGGATACGGGCCAGCGCCGCATCGAGTTCGTCCGCATCCACCCATCGCTTCGTCTCGTCGGCATGATGCACATGTCGGGGCAGGGCGCGGATCGCCGCCACCAGTGCATCTGCCTTCCTCTCAGCAGCCCTGCGTCGGTCAATCTCCTGGACGATGATCGCTTCGGTATCAGTCATTTTGATTTCTCCTCGCCGAGGATACGGGCCAGCGCCTCAACGTGCGTCTCACACAGCTGCGCTCGGGGATGACAATGCCGCCGCCGCAAGTCTTTCGCATCCTCTTGCCATTCGTCTCGCAGGGCGCGGATCGCCGCGTGCGTGGCCGCCAACTGGGCCGCCAATTGGTCGATGAGCATGTGCGGGCTCGGCACGTATTCGCCAGCAAGTCCCTGATGGCGGAAGAACGAGCCGTGCTCAGCGCTGCCCGAATATGCTGCGTCGATTGCTCGCCTCAACTGCTCAATCAGCTTCGCCGGTTGGTCGCTCACGCCTGCCTCCGAGTCCCGTCTGCTCCCGAATTATGGTCCATCTTATTCCTCCCGTTCTGCGTCGTCCGCTAATTTTCGGTCGGTGTGTTCGCCAGGACGATCCGTGCGATCAGCAGAATCGCTAGCGCCGCGTCCGCTTGTGTCTTCTTCTCCAGGTCCTCGATCCGACTCAGAATGTCCTTCCGTTGCGCGGTAGTGATGGGCACGTTTCCGCTCCTTTGCGTAATACCGAGTTTTCCCTTCGGGCAGATGTTCCACGATCAACTCGAGATCGAGGTTGCTGAACATAATGTTCGGGGACACGAGACCGTAGATCTCAACATCGAGCGCGGCGAACATATTCTGGGTGAGTGTGAGTCGAGGAATCCCATCCACCGGACAGTCGAGATGGATGTCGACGACCTCTTGGATCTCTTGTCCGTTGATGACCGTCTTGACACCACCGTGTTGCCATCCCGCGTGTGGATAGTTCGTCAACTGCAACCGATTGGCGTTCTTGGCCGTACCGCCTTCCGGGATCGCATTCAACAAGTCGGCGATCTGTTGAAGATTTCGACGACCCGCACCTTCGTCGAACGGAGGTTCCATTGGCCCCGCCGGAGAAACCAGCCACTCAGCGAGCTCTTTCGGTGTCATCTTGGTCTCCTTGTTAGCGCATGTACACAGCCAGTCAGGAACTTCCGAATACCACCCGGGACATCGGCGGTCGTGAAGCATTGACACTTCTCCTCGCGTTGGCCACAATGATAGCATCGGGCCGGTCCACCACTATTGTAGCTAATCGGCGGATGCCGTTTGTTGCAGACAGGACAGACCATCATGATGGGACCCCGTCGTCGAGGAGTTCGAGAACGAAGGTATATTCGTTCCCATCAACCGCATGGCTTCGAACTCGCCACCCTCTCGCGTAATGCGCGTCGAGGAGCTTGGTGACTTCCTCGGCTTTCTGAATACGCACACGCATGAATAGCACAGTCATGGCTTCCACCTGCTTTCGATGATACGTATTCCAGGATATCCTTCCAACTCAGGATAGATATTGGGATCATAGCCCATGACAATCAAGGACTCGTCGGGAATATACATCTGAAACGGTCCATAAGCTCGATCCTTTTGGATTGCTTCCAGCATCTTCACGATATCTTCTTTGATAGGATCCTGCTTGGCCATTAGCTTCTCTCCATTGATCACGGTGTCTGTCCTTTCGGCACCGCGGCTTCTTCGTAGACCAACCATCGAGTGTAGCCAACCCCAATGACTTTGTGATCCTGGGCGATGACTTTGAACCGATGCCCACCCGCCAAGAAGATGTTCGGCGGAATGCTCGTAATCAATCCTTTTCGGAGCATGTAGATATCGAACCAGTACATCGGCACCTTACATGCCGGCACGACCCACACGGTCTTGGGGTAGCGACGTTCAAACACCAACGTGGGCAATCGGGCGTATTGGTCGGGCGTGTCTTCTAGCGCCGCATGCACGTTTGTTTTCGTAGGCGCGCGCTTGCGATGACGCCGGCTCTTCCTATCAATTACAGGGACGACGATTCGTTTCGACTTGGCCACTACTCTCCTTCTCCAAGGGTCGCCGTATGCACTACACCTTTGGTGGCTGGGATTCCCGTCGTGAGTGCATATACGTGATGACCTTCCCACCCATTAGCTGCATTGGGTTTCGTCAGACTCGACGTTCTCGGCACGAATACTTCTACAAACCATCGGCCCGGACGCTCGGGATCTGGTGTGAGCTTTCGTACGACGGCTCCTGACGCCGAAATACTATCCGCCCATTCTTGGAAGGCTGGAGGAATTCGAATGATCGGGGCTTCGTCGGTGGCGCGGCGTTGGCGTACGGGTTTCTCCTTACCATTAATTGGCATGCTCACAGACGGTACTTGCGTTCGCGTGGGTTCGGCGTGTGGCCAGGGACACTGATCGGGGTTGCAATCTACACACCAGAGTCGGGCGCAATGGGAGCAGACGATTGGGGTCTGTCCACACGTGGGGCACGGTCGGTGTCGACGGCGATTGGCGCGACGTAGCTTATTTCGTAGTAAGCGATTTCTCACTTCTTCGGGCAGTTGGACCGTTCTTTTCAGCGTAGGCATGTCCCGTTATTATCGCTCGGAACGGCCGGGCTCGCGCAACAATATTATTGGCCGGAGGTTTCGTGAGGCCTCAGGTGTGATTCATGAGAATTTGGAAGGTTGGCATGGGGCCTTCCCATCGAAGTGGAACTCAGGGTTATTTGGAGTGGTTTGTGAATGGTGCGCTTAGTCAGGGTTTAATCATCATTGCGTGAGACCGAAAAGAGGATATGCTCCATCACCATTCTCAATTGAGGAGCTAGACAAGCGGGTGGAAGTGAGGAAAAATTACATTGACCCGGTATAGCGCGGGGGTATGGGTCCCCCCTCTTCTTCTAACCCTAAATCGAAAGTAAGTTAGTTAATTAAGGCACGAAAATTAGAGCGAAGGAAGGCGCCCCACGTCCCGACCCTACCCCCTGGGGGGCCGGAACCCGGGTCAATGTTGGGAAACTCAGAAATCCCCTAAGTATGAATCACACGTATCTGAATTCGTGCCGGTATTATCGTCAGCACGTATCGGTGGAACTGCCTCGATTACGCCATATTGATGGAAGTGGACGGGATCACAGGAAACACTAAGTGGAATGCGAATTATGGACAGCATTCATGAGCCACCGAGGACTGGAAATCGTCATGACTCAGCCAGCTCACGTCATGACCTCACGTAATTATGATCATGGCCGTCATCACGTCACCTCACCAGACCTCATGACTCATCACATCAACCGAAAAAATCACGGAAATAATGACGCGCGACGTGACGTTTCGCCTCACGTCACGGTCACCTTACGGTAATCATGAGCAAATCACGTAAGAAGTCACCTACGGTCCTCGTCGACGTCCCGTCATCGTCACGTGGCGTACCGCTGACCCTCGCGCCGTTAGGGCCAGTGAGTCGGCGTAACATACGAGGGATCGCGAAAGACCTCGTGAGTCAGCATACCACCGAGATCGCCCTCAGGTTACGAGAAGGTATGCTGAGTCAGAACCTTAGGCTGGCCCTCAAGTACCTCACATTCGTGGGTGATCGGACGGATGGGAAGCCAGTCGAGACCCATCGCATGGTCGGCTTACAGGACGGACCTACTGGGACCTATGACTTAGATAAGCTCTCGAGTAAGGAACGCATTGCGTTGTTGAAGTTGTTACGAGTAGCGAGGCAGGAGGCTGAGGCCAGTAGTCCTCCTCATCCTCAGAACAAGAAGAAGTAAGGACAACGACCACGAGTAGTCGATCGTGGGCACAGAACCGACAGCCCGCATTCTCATAATTCTAGTAGGGTACTTAGGAAAGTGAGAATGCGCAATGAGTGGCGGTAGATCCATAGGCGGATTGGGACGTGGTCGCGACATGAGGATGCTGACCGTGCAACGCGCTGAACGGAAAATGACCCGTGGGGAATCTTCCCTCCCCATTATCATCATTGCGTTCCTCGTCGCGATTGCCTTGCTCTCCCTATCACACGCCTGTACCTACGCACGGAATCACTACCGAATTCACCGGCTAACGCAAGTATCGGCTTCGGAGGGCCAATTTATTAATCGTTAGGAAATAACTCATGACACCACCAAACTCAACCCCAATCATCCTCGGCGCCCCGATCGTCAACGACTGGTCCATCTCGTTGCTCGTTACGTGTTCTTGTCATACGGTACTCCTCGTCGTCGGGAAGATGGGCGTGATCTTCCAATGCAACCGATGCCAACGCATGTACTGCTTGACCAGACTCACTTCTACCCCAGAAGGTCAGTTGCAGGTCGGCATCAGTTCTCCGCAAGCCAATTCGCCGTCCCTCTCCTTACCCCTAACCCCTCCCCCTTCTCCGAATGGGTAACGCGAGCGCGCGCGAATAAGAAAAAACGTCCATGCAACCACCCACGGATCCACAACTCGTCGACTGGGGACTGAAACAATTTGGTCCACCAGCGACGCTCCTCGCAATCTTTATCGTGGGTCTCTTGCGGAAGTGGTGGGTCATCGGATGGCAGTACTCTGAATTGCAAGCGCTCGTGGTGAGAGCCGATGCGCGAGCCGACAAGTGGCAAGAAGTCGCTCTCAAAGCCATGGGAGTAGGAGAGACCCTCGTCAACATCGCGAAAGACAAGCTGTAACGCGTTATGTGGAGACGCCTTGTGCAACGAACGTTTCTGTGGTTGAAAGAGTCGCTCGCACCACCAGAACTTGCGAACGATCCTGAAAACGTTGAGGACCTGGCGTGGTTGGAGAGGGAGAAGGCAAAGCAGCTGGCTGAAACACAAGATCGACTTGTTAGACTGCAAGAACAACTCGCCGTCGTTGATCGACGGAAAACGGAGCGGTACTATCCATGAGTTGGATTGTTGCGTATTGGCCGGTCTGGTTGGAGAGTGCGGATGTCTGGCGTATCATCTTCCTTGGAGTACTTCTCATCTGTCTGAGGTACCTTCGACGGTTGTTGACGATGGGCCAGCAAGATCGAATCGCTCGAGAGATCCAACTGAGTCAGATTAACCGGAAAGCCACCGACCTCACACGGCAGGCACAAGAAATCGCGGATCAAGTGAAAGCTAGAAACAACATCGCCGCGGAACTGGTTCGAGAACAACTTGTACAGATCGATGACAAGATGGACGCGAATACGGAGATGACGAAGAAGGCGGCAGAAGCCAGCGCGGAAGCGGCCCACGTTGCGAACGACGTCAACGCGAAGATCGCAGCCACGAACGAACATCTCTCGAAAGTTGTTGACAGTCTAACTCCGTCGGCGACCACGAAGGAAACAACCACCAAGAAATGAAGATTCGGATCAAACGGAAGAAAGGGCGACCGGCGCGTACGGTAGCCATTCCTTCGGTTAACGTCACCGCGGGGTTCTCGCAGGAGGACCTCGCCGGTGTCGTCTCCGAACTTGAACGATTGGTGTGGCTGGAAGATCCGGTCGCCTTTGTCAACGAGCGGTGTAACGAGTTCTTGTGGAGTAAGCAACGAGAGATCGCGCTCTCTGTAGTGAACAATCGGCGTACCGCGGTTCATTCATGTCATGAGACCGGAAAGTCGTTTCTCGCTGCTCGCCTAGCTGCGTGGTGGTTGGCGACGCACAAGCCCGGAGAAGCTTTCGTCGTCTCATCGGCACCTACCGGTCGTCAGGTACGAACCATCTTATGGCGTGAGATTGGTCGTGTCCACGCCAAGGCTGGCCTCCCGGGTCGTACGAACCAAACGGAGTGGATGATGGACGTCACTCACGAGAGTGGCGCGTCCAACGAGGAGATCGTTGCCTTTGGTATGAAGCCGGACGACATGAGTCCGACGGCCTTCCAAGGGATCCATGCCAAGTACGTCCTGGTGATCTTCGACGAAGCGTGCGGGATCGCTCCTGCGTTGTGGGATGCGGCCGACTCGCTCGTGGCCAACGATTTTTCACGAATGCTCGCCATTGGCAACCCCGACGACCCCGAGACCGAGTTCCACGAAGTCTGTAAGCCCGGCTCGGGATGGAATGTTATTGGTATCGGGTACCTCGACACGCCCAATTTCACCCAGGAGGAGGTACCGGACGACATTCGACCGCTCCTCATCGGTTCGTTCTGGGTAGAGGAGAAACGAAAGAAGTGGGGAGAAGAAAATCCGCTGTTCATCTCGAAGGTCATGGGACAGTTCCCCGAGACGACCCTCGATGGATTAATTCCGATGAAGTGGATTCGCCAAGCCCAAGAGCGAGAACTCAAACCAGGACTGCCTAGCGAGCTTGGGGTCGACATCGGCGGTGGTGGCGACCCGAATATCATCGCACACCGGCGTGGTTACGTCGTACGGATCATCCGTAAGGACGTTGAACCAGATACGATGAAGACGTGTGGCCATATCATCCAAGCCTTGCGAGCCACCAATGCCGACTGTGCCAAGATTGACGTTATCGGCATTGGCCGCGGTGTTGTTAACCGAGGACAGGAGCTTAAGAAACCGTTCATCGGCGTTAACGTTGCCGAGAAACCCTTGTCCCGTGCTAAATCCAAGTTGGAACGAAAGCATGGACGTCGTCCTGACCAGGAGTTCGCGAACCTTAAGGCTGAAGGCTACTGGAACCTACGTACACACTTCCAGGAAGGGAATATTGACATTGACGCGGAGGATGACGATCTGGCCGCGCAACTTGCCGCGCTCAAGTACACGAGCAACAGCAAGGGCGAGACGATTATGGTTCCAAAGAAAGAAACGAAAGACGATTTGAAGCGATCGCCTGACGAGGCCGAGGCTGTGATGTTGGCGTTCATCAAACCGATCACTCTACCGAAGAAGAAGCACAAGGTCACCTGGGGACGTGGAAGGAGAGCGGCATGATCTTGACCGTGGTCGAGACGGCGATTGGCGAAGACGTATACGACGAGCAGGGTGCGTTGTATCAACGTCGAGTTCGAACCGGTCTTGGAGTTGACATCTACGATGCGAACGGAGTACTCGCATCACAAGAGGTGACTATCGCTGGAGGTCGCCTTGAAGATAGCGCTCCGCTCGGCGACGACGATCCAGACCCACCGGCAGAAGGAGGAAGCGACGTGATACGTTCTGCGACCATTCAACTCAACAACGCTCAGATCCTCGCGCTTCCTACTACCCCAATCACGGTGGTACCCGGCCAGGGGGAGGGGACCTATATCGTCCCGATCATGTGCGTGATCGAAAAGGACTTTCCGGGGGCGGGTGGGCCGATTGGTGGACTCGGCAATATCTCGAATAACTCACTGGATCAGGGATCGACAGATTTCGTTGTAGGTTGGGGTGACAACGAGGTCAATGCGTTCCGTCCAGTACCGATTCCACCGATTCAATTTGGATCGGCGTGCATGGCGTTCTTCTGCATTCCCTGGCAGCAGGTATCAGATCCGATCGCCGTTGAAGATGGCTTGTTCCCAATGGGTATCGGACTCAACAGCGACTTGAGTGATACCAACAAGCCGTTGAAGATGTGTGCGGACAATGCGGGTGGTGATTTCACCGGCGGATTTGCCGGTAACAAGATGACCATCACGGTGTATTATGCCGTGAGAACGTTCCGTAGTCTGACGTGAGGCGGCGGTTGAATAAGGACGATCCGTTCTATTACGATCATTTACTCGTTCTATTTCTGAAAGGAAAGCTCAAGAGCGAGGAAATGACGGTGACCGAACGTCGGATTGTCCATTCGATGGTTCTTTTTCGAGCGATTCGAGAATTAAAACCCTGGAAACGTACGGCAGCTTAGGAGACACCACCATGTTCATTGAGGTTCGAGCGTTCGACGACATGAAGCGGGAGTTCATCGTCAAGAGCATCAAGAAAGAAAACGTGAATGCGTACGACCCCGATGTCGTCGTGATGTACGGACCTCACGGTGAGCGTGCCTGTGTCAAGGTGTTCATGGTCGGGTACTGGTTCTGGATGAGTGCGGAGGACGTGACACTGATCGGACCGACGACGGCGTAGGATCGGAATCACCACCATGTTTATCACCTCCGATTATATCCATGAACCACTCTATGTGGTCACGACTGTGTTCAATCCGATTCGCTACAAGAGTCGGTGGAAGCACTACGAGCGATTCGCCGCCCATGTCAAAGCGAGTGGCGGAGTGCTCGTAACTGTCGAGGCTGCATTCGGTGAACGTCACCATGCGTTGCAGTCCGGGATGTCTCAGCATGAGGTACCGGTTCACGGCTTCGCACCGACGAAGGCGACGGAATTCCATAAATCGCGTACTACCGAACCGCATCAGTACATCCGTGTACGTACGGATGACGAGTTGTGGTTCAAGGAGAATCTGATCAATATTGGCATCTCGCGACTACCCGAGAATTGGAAGTATGTTGCGTGGGTCGACGCCGACGTCATGTTCACCAGACCGAACTGGGTTGGAGAAACGATTCACCAACTTCAGCACTACAAGATGGTGCAGATGTTCTCTGAGTCGCAAGATACCGGACCACGGTACGCATCGATCAACCAAGCACGGAGCTTCGCCCACTGCTACATCAAAGGCGTCCCGGTGCCCAAGGGTTTCAACCCTAGTTACTATGGGGTTCAGAAACCACAAGGACCGATTCTTTGGCACCCAGGATTTGCGTGGGCGGCGAGACGGGAAGCAATCGACGCGTTGGGTGGGTTGGTCGACTTCGCTATGATGGGTGCGGCGGACAACCATATGGCGTATGCGCTCATTGGTCGGGTGCGTGACTCGTTTCATCCCAAAGTGCATCCGCGTTATCGGGAGCGGTTGCTCGAATGGGAGAGTCGAGCGGAGAAACATATTCGTCGGAACATCGGGTACGTCTCCGGTTTGCTGGTTCACTACTGGCATGGCCGGAAAATCGATCGTCGGTATTGGGATCGGTGGCGGGTCATCGTTGACAACCACTACAATCCTGATATCGATTTGAAATATGACTGGCAGGGTCTCTTGCAGTTGGTCGATCGCGGTAATCACCGGTCGATCAAACTCCGAGACGACGCTCGTCGGTACTTCCGTGCGCGAAACGAGGACAGTATCGAACTCGACGGGACACCCGACGAAACGTAGGAGAGTCGAATGAAGAGAACGTCCAAACGGAATTCGAGAACGCTCGCGATCCGCAATCCGAGCAATCTGATTTCGTTCCGGCATCTAGCGGCAACGGCGCAAGCTGGGGAGCTCGTTAGCCGGTCGCGGTTGGGGGCCGTTGCTGGGGTAACCTACAACGGCCGACGCGACATGTTCACCGCGCTCGGATACAAACCTATCCTCTTCCCGGCGGACTATCGCCAACGATTCAACCGGGGAGCGGTAGCGGCGCGTATCATCGAAGCCAAACCCCAAGCGACGTGGCGTGGCGGTGGTGTGATTGTTGAGGATGAAACACCGGATATCGAGACACCGTTTGAGGAAGCGTACGAAGCCTTGAATCGACGTCTTAAGATCTGGACCATCTTCCAGCAGGCCGA
>Ga0111538_10000291_pt1 | contig 64234 bp, 62 predicted proteins | sample SoiMethybrSBSTD1_FD_79669 | JGI IMG/M metagenome (GOLD analysis project Ga0111538, IMG submission 79669) | Bulk soil microbial communities from a Populus tree surrounding site in Tennessee, USA - Soil MetaG P. TD hybrid SBSTD1 (version 2)... | ecosystem: Environmental > Terrestrial > Soil >...
CCCTGGCCACCGGTGACGAGGTCGAGGTCCAGCTCTCGCTGCGCGCGAAGCAGGCGGCGGAGTACGTCCACCTGCGCGATCCGCGGGGGGCCGGCTTCGAGCCGGTCACTCTCGTGTCCGGGTTCAAGTGGCAGACGGGCCTCGGCCTCTACGAGGAAGTCCGCGACAGCGGCGAGAACTTCTTCTTCGAATGGCTCCCGGCCGGGGAGTACACGTTCCGCTATCGCGTGCGCGCAGCCACCGCGGGCCGGTTCCGGGTCGGACCGGCCGAGGTGCAGTCGATGTACGCTCCGGAGTTCGCGGCGCGTTCGGCCGGGGCCGTGCTGGAGGTCAGCGGAGGGCGCTAAGGTCGGGGCCCGCGGAGAGCGTCCGTCGCTCGAGCCGCCCCCCTCGTCGCACCCAGAACGTGAAGCGGTGACGGTCCTGAAGGGAAGGATGCCGCCGGTAGCGCTCCGCGAACCAGTGTCCCAGTGCCCCGGTGGGCAGGGGCTGGTCCCGGCGGGCGACGATGAGATCGGGATCGGCCACGCTGAGCTGGGCCAGCATCCGCGTGCTCAAGGGAACGCGTAGCGGACCGTCTCGGACGTCCTCCGCCCACATCACGCCCGTGGGAGGCAGCCGATTCGTGTACACGTACAGCTCCGGCTCGTTTCCCCATTGGAACAGCGCCTCGTCCGGCCCGAGCATGCCCGCCAGCTCGGTCCCGAGGTCGCGGCTCTGCACGAACACGTCGCCATACTTGGCCCTCGACCATTCGTCGGGCGGCCTACGAAACTCGGGCCACTGATAGGCGGCGAGAGCGACGGCCGCCGCCGCGGCGACCGCGTTGCCGGCGTGCGGCCCGCGGTGCAGCCATCGTCCGAGAGAGCGCGCGCTCCAGGCCGCGGCCAGGCACAGCGGGGGAAGCCAGAGCTGATAGTAGTGGGGGTAGAACTTGCCGGGCAAAGCGACTGAGATTGCGGTCCCGAAGAGCCAGGCCCCGAGCAGAACCGCCCGCCGCGAGGGCCGGCGAAGGACGCGGGCCGCGGCGGCCGCCGCCACCAACAGGAGCGGGAGGGTGTGCCCGAGGACGTACGGGTACAGGCGCGCCGGCTGAATCCCTTCGTAGATGTTCGAGATGATCGAGCCCGCGTAGGACTGGTTGTAGACGACCAGCGCATCGAAGGCATCCTTCCCGCGCCCGGCGGCCGCGAAATAGCCGAGCAGCACGGCGATGGCGGCGCCCGTGACGGCCGGGATCGCCACGGCCTGCACGAGGGCGGCGCGCCGCCTGCTTCCCGGGACCGGCTTCGCCAGGTGAGCGAGGGCAAGGCAGGCCGTGATGGGCAGGACGCTCTGCTTGAGGAGAGCGGCCGCGGCCAGGCACGCTCCCGCGGCCAGGACCCGGGGGTCCGCTGCCTTCGGGCCGGCGCGGAGCAGAAAGGCGAAGGCGGCGGCCAGCGCCACGTTCATGAAGACTTCGGTGTTGGGCTGGTTGGCCTGCAGCGGAAGGTCGGCGCAGATCAGGGCCCAGAACGCCGCGGCCCAGAGACCGACCGGCCAATCCGCACCGGCCGCCGCATACAGCGCGAGGCCCGTGGCCAGGGCGGCGACGACGGAGAGGAGGAACACCGACGGCGCGCCCGTGCCCACCAGGGCCTGGGCGAGCGCGTACAGAACGAAGACGAGCGGCGGCCGGTGTTCGAAGAGGTCCGTGTACAGCTCTCGACCGTGGCGCATCGCCTGCGCGATCACGACGTAGGTGCCCACGTCGCGGTCGAGGGGCTCCGCGTAGGTGTGCAGGCGCTCCAGCACGATGATGCCGCCCAGGACCGCGAAGGTGGCGGCCACCGCCCAGGTCTTGCGCCGGTCGAGGGCGTGACGAAACGACTGGTCCTTCTCGACCGCGTCCGCCGCCAGGGCGGAGCGCGGATGTGCGCTCTCAATGGACATGGCTCCAGCTCCCGGCTCGCGGACAAGCCGCGCCCGGCCCCGATGGTTCTAGCAGGGTAAGAAGCGCGCAGTATAGACGGGGGCCGGGTCGGTGGCTAGGCGCCCAGCTGCAGGTGGTGCTTCCGGAACACCTGCGCCGCCATGTCTCGCGCGGCCCGCGCGTGTGTCGCGACGAAGTCGCTCACATCGAAGGGCGCGATCCCCGAGCTGAACTGCCCCTCCAGCCAGAACGCGATCGACTCCAGAGGGCTCGTTTCATAGGAGTGCTGCGCGAGGCCGACGGCATAGGTCGAGAGGAACCCCGCCGCCCCCAGCGTCTGCCATTGGACGACGTGAACCAGCTCGTGGAAGTGCACCGTGCCCGCCGGATCGTCGGCCCGCAGGAAATACATGTGTCCGAACGTGATGCCCGCCATGTCGGGCGTGGCCATGCCCGCGAACTCGGGCAGGCCGTATTCCGCGACGGGCGGGAACGGGAGCGACTCCCCCGTCACCACGCGCGCCGAATCGAGAAGGGCCCGCGGGAAGTAGCCGGCGAGGCGGGCCGGCCCCGCCTCCCGCGCGGAAACAGCCTGACCGGCGTTCTGTGCGTGAAGCCGGTCGATCCAGCGCGCCATCTCCGGAAGCGCCTCCTGCACGCGCCGAAGCAGGTCCCTCATGCCACTCCGCTGACGAACTTCCGCGCGTCGTAGCGCACGAAGCGCGGGAGCAGCGCGCCGCAGACCATCACGCCCACGATGCACAGGACCCCGCCCGAGATCACGGAGGCCCGCACGCCGAACAGCGCCGCCGCCGCCCCCGCTTCCACGTGGCCGAGCAGCGGTCCGCTCATGTAGCTCACCATCTCGATGGCGGCCAGCCGCCCGCGGAGCGTGTCCGGAATGGTCTGGTTCCACATGGTGAGGCGGAAGATGCCGCTCACGCAGTCCGCGCCGCCGGCCACGGCCAGGCCGATGAGCGCGGGCCACAGGGAATCGCACATCCCGAAGAAGACGATGCCCACGCCCCACACCGTCGCCGCCATCATCACGCCCAGCCCGTGCCGGTGCACGCGCGCCGTCCAGCGGCCGGTGACGGTCGCGATCAGCGCGCCCACCGCGGGCGCGGTGTAGAGAAGGCCGAGCACGCGCGGTCCGCCCAGCCGATCGGAGATGGCCGGGAACAGGGCGAGAGGCATGCCGAACACCATGGCCACGAAGTCCACGAAGTAGGTGCCGATCAGCTCCTGCCGGCTGCGCGCGTAGCGGAAGCCTTCGCGCAGGCGCGCCAGGCTCGGACTTTCCGCGCCTTCCGGCGGGGGCAGGTCGCGGATGACTCGGATGGCCACGAACGAGAAGGCATACGTGCAGAGGTCCACGACATAGGTCGAAGCCAGGCCGACGGACGCGATCAACATGCCGCCGATGGCGGGACCGACGATCATCCCCACGCTCCCGCGCAGCGTGGCCAGGGTGGCCACCGCCGGCAGCTCGTCCTTGTCCACGAGCCGCGGCGTCATCGCTTCCAGCGAGGGACGCTGCAGGCCGCTGAGGGCGGACATCCAGGCCGCGGCCAGGAAAAGCGGCCACACGTGCGGCCGCGGCAGCACGGCGTTCCACGTGAGGAGCGCGCAGCCCAGGCCGAGGCCGACGTCGGTGGCGAGCACGATCCGCCGGCGGTCCATCCAGTCCGCGAGGGCGCCGCCGATGAACGCGGTGGCGAGCAGCGGCACCAGCTCCGCCGCGCCCAGCAGCCCGACGGCGAACGACGACTCCGTCAGCCGGTACACCTGGTAGGGCAGGGCCACGTACGTGACCATGCTGCCCAGGTTGGAGACGAACTGCGCGGCGAAGAGCCACCGGAAGTCGCGATGGCGTAGGAAGGGGCGGAGGTCCATCAGCGCATCGCGGACGCCTCCGCCGACGACGCGGTGGGAACGGAATAGACGCGCGAGGCGTTCGTGTCTTCGAAATAGACCACGACTTCGTACAGCCGGGCCAGCTGTGCGGGCTGGAAGTACTGCGTCGCGCGCGACGCATCGTACACGGCGCCGATGTTGCGGTGGGAGTGTGCGCCGAGGAACCAGTCGGGGCCGGGCGCCCCGCGTGAGAGCCCGCGCGTGTCGAGCAGGAAGCGCGGCCGCGCGGTGCCGGCGAATCCGGCCTCGTAGCTGTCGGAGATGGGCGCGGGGACAGTGTGGGTGGTGAGGCCCGTGGCGTTGCTCACCGCCGTGCAGGTGCCCTGCCCGAAGGCGAAGCCGACGACGAGCATCTGGGTCCCCAACACGCGGTCGAGAGCGGCACCCATGGAGGCGAAGTTGTCGGGCGCACGCTGGACGTGGCCGTTGTGGGCCCACAGCACGATACGCGCGCCGGGTCCCGCCTGGTCCAGGAGCCACAGCGCGTTTTCGGCCATGAAGGCGTCACGGTCGCCGGTGCCGGAGTAGAGCGCCTCCGCCTGCACGACGGTGCGGGCGTGGCGGCTCGCATCCGCGAACGCGCGCGCGGAGGAGGCCGCCTCGTAGCGCGTCCTCTCCCGGTTGAGCATGTCCGCCACCTCGGCCACACCGGCACGGATGGGCGCGCGTATGTCCGCGGGCGCGGTGCGGTAGTTCCCGACGGTGGGCCAGTCGGCGTAGGGCCGGTAGGGCGCGTAGAGCTGCTCCGCTTGCGCCGCCGCCGCGCGGTCCACGCGTTGCAAGTACGCGATGACCAGGTCCATGGCCGTGAGCGGGTGCTGCATGTCGAACCCGCGGAAGCTCAGCACGGGCCCGTGGGCGGCGTTGTAGGCGCGCATCCACTCCACCATGGCCAGGACCTCTTCCGTTCGCCAGGTCCAGAAGCCCTGCCCGGCCAGCGCCCGACGGGCGTCGCCCCGGCCGTGGAGCACGTAGTCGTTGATGGGCTCGGAGTCGGGGAAGCTGGCCTCGATGCCGAAGGCGGTGAAGCCCATCTCCTCCACCAGCACCCGCAGCAGGCGATGTTTCATACGGAAGAACTCGGCCGTGCCGTGCGTCCCCTCGCCCAGGGACACGACGCGCGCCGATCCGACCATGGCCTCGAAGGCCTGGAGGTCGGCGTTGGGATGCGTGGGGTCGTCGGTGTCGAAGGGGACCGCGCGGTCGCGCAGGAAGGCGGTGACCTGCGCGGACGCCACGCCGGGGCTGCCGCCCGTGGCCGTGCCACCGCTCCCGCACCCGGCGAGGGTCAGCGTGAGTGGCAGGAGCGCGAAAGGTCGTCGCAGGCGACGGGTCATCACCGCATTGTGAACGGTTCCATCAGCTCCGTGCGGCTCCCGTCCGGATCGAACAGGTTGAGCTGCCAGCGCCGGTTGCGGCCGACCTGGGGCGTGCGCACCGTCTTGGGGTCGAGGCCGCCGGGCCGGGCACGCACGGTCTCCAGCGCGGCCTGGATGTCCGGCACGAGCAGGGCCACGTGGTGCAGCGAGCCCAGACGCACGCGGTCCACCGGCTCGGCACCGACGAGCATGTATTCCAGGTAGTCCGTCCCGTCCGGGACCTTCATGTTGATCCAGTCCGTCACGGTGTCGTTGCGGCCGCCGCGCCAGATCTCGGAGAAGCCGAGGACGTCTTTGTAGAAGCGGTCGGCGGCGTCCTGGTCGCGCACGGTGAGGCCTATGTGGAGGAGACGCGTCGAGATGCGACGGTCTCGGACCGTCGCACGCGCGCCGACGTCGGGTGATGGCGCGCCGTGCGCAATGAACTCCACGGAGTGGCCATCCGGGTCGATGACAAGCAGTCCGCGGTGCCCAGCCTCTACTGCGGGCACGCGGGACTTCAAGCCTTTCTCGTCAAGATATGCCCGCAGCGCGTCCAGATCCGTCGTCTCGAACGCCACATGATCCAGGCGGTCGTCGCTGCCGGCGACGAGGCCGGGCACGATCTCGACGTATTGCCGGCCGTTGATCCGGAAGCGTACGCGTCCTTCGGGCGAGGCCTTGGCCGCGACTTCTTCGTATCCGAGCAGCCCGCCGTAGAACGCGCGCGCCTTGGTCACGTCGCTCACGTGGAAGGCGATGTGAGACACGCCGACGAGGGGCGGGCGCTCCGCCGCGCGCGCGGACACAGCGATGGCGGCGCAGGCTGCGACCGCCACCACCGCTCGCCCGACCCGCGTCCTCATCCGGTCAGGCGAGCCCGGCCAGGATGCCCTTCGAGTACCCGATGGTCTCGGAGAGGCCGGGAACGGGATCGTTCTCGTCCTTCTCGTATTCGAAGCTGGCCAGGTGCGGATACTTCACGTCGAGGAGGGCGCGGAAGATCGACTTGAGGTCGAGCACGCCGCGGCCACCTTCGATCGTCTTGCCGTCCGGGGCCGTGCTGTCGATGTCCTTCAGGTGGCAGTCGTAGAGGCGCTCGCGGCACTTGCGGATGGCCTCCGCCGGATCCACCTTGGCGCGCGCGGTGTGGCCGACGTCGATGCACAGGCCGATGCGCTTGTCGTAGGGCTGCACGGCCGTCCACACGTCGTACGGAGAGGGGAACTTCTTGTCCTCGGGGCCGTGGTTGTGGATGGCGAGCTTGATGTCGAACTCCTTGACCATGGCGTCGAGGATCTTCATCGATTCCGGCTCCGGGCTGCACACGATCGTCGGCAAGCCGATGTCGCGCGCGTATTCGAAGGCGCGGCGGATGTCGGCGGCGTCGTTCTTCATCCCCACGTTTCCGCAGCTCAGGGGCGTGACGCCGGCCGCCTTGAACTGCGCGGCCACCGCCTTGCGCTGCTCGGTCGTGCTGTCGAGCGAGAGGTGGAAGTCCTTGATCGAGACGTAGGAGAGGCCGACGCGCTTGATGGCGCCGATGGCCGCCTCCAGCGGCATCTTGCGCAAGGTGTACGAGGCCACGCCCGCCTTCAATCCGCGCCAGCGGTCTCCGCCTGCCCCCGCCGGAGGGTCCGCCATCTCCGCCGCCGCCAGCCGCGTGACCGGCATCGACGCGACCATCGCCGCGCCCTTGATCAGCTCGCGCCGCTTCATGATTCCTCCTCCGGAAGCGACGAGGCTATCACCGTCGCGAGCGCCTGTCCCCGACGTGCGTTAAGCTCGGCGGCCATGCAGACCGTGCTCCCGGCGGGCGCCAGATGGGAGAAGGTCGTGGGCGACCTCCAGTTCGGCGAGGGGCCGGCCTGGCATCCGGACGGGTACCTCCTGTTCGAGGACGTGCCCAGCAACCGGACGCTCAAGCTCGGCGCCGACGACAAGGTCTCGGTCTACCGGACGGACACCGCCGCCGCCAACGGGCTCGCCTTCGACCGCGATCGCCGGCTCATCGCCTGCGAAGGCAACGGCGGCACGGGTGGCCGGCGCGTCGCGCGCATCGAGACAGACGGACGGCGGACCGTCCTCGCCGACCGCTACCAGGGCAAGCGCCTCAACAGCCCCAACGACCTGGCCATCGACGGCAAGGGGCGCATCTACTTCACCGATCCGCGCTACTCGAAGCGCGAGAACCTGGAACTGGACAAGGAGGGCGTCTACCGCATCGATCCCGACGGCACGCTCACGCGCGTGGCGGACAGCCTGACGCGGCCCAACGGCATCGTCGTGACCGCGGACGGGGCGACGCTCTACGTCGCGGACAACGCGAGCCCGGGCGGAGTCGTGACCCTGGTCGCCTTCGACCTCGACGCCCGCGGGGAGGCGAGCCGCGGCCGCGTCCTCTACGACTTCGGTGGAGGCCGCGGCATCGACGGCATGGCCCTCGACGCGAGCGGCCGCATCTGGGCGACGGCGGGCACGAAGGAGAAGGCCGGGATCTACGTCTTCGCGCCCGACCGCGCGCGCCTGAAAGCCGAGCTGGTCAGCTTCCTCGCCATGCCGGAGGACCCGACGAACTGCACGTTCGGCGGCCTGCGGCGCGACACTCTCTACGTGACGACCACGGCATCGCTCTTCCGCATCCGCACGGGCGTGCGCGGCCAGGGCAGCCCGCCCGGGAAATGACGCCGGGATCCGTCCGCCGCGCGGTGCTCCTCCCCGTGGCCCTGATCTGTCTCGCACCGGCGGCGGAGGCCCAGCGGCCCCCCTCCGACGCCACCGTCTTCATCCGGATGTTCGGCATCGTGCGCGCCGAATACCAGCGCGCGTGGAAGGAAACGGTCGAGTCGGACGAGGTCGAGGTGGCGACGGGCAGCGGGTTCCTCGTCTCGCCCGCCGGATACGTCATCACGAACGATCACGTCGTGAGCGCCGAGGAGCGTACGGTCCGGCGAGGCGACGTGACCGCGCGGGTCAAGGTGAACGTCACCCGGATCGAAGTCGATTTCCCTTCGGACGGCACGCGGCTGGAAGCGCGCGTGGACGCGACGGATCCCGACCTCGACCTCGCCATCCTGTCCGTGAGCGGCTCGGACCTGCCCTACTTCGCGCTCGGCGACTCGGATGCGCTCTCTCCGGGGCAACCCGTGAAGGTCATCGGCTTCCCGTACGGACAGGCGGTGGAGGTGGGCGGGCCGGTGAGCGCAGACACGATCCCGAACCCCACCATCAGCAAGGGCACGATCGGCGCTCTCCGCGCCGGCAGTGAAGGCGACGCTCGCTACATCCAGACGGACGCCCCGGTCTACCCCGGCAGCAGCGGCGGGCCGATGCTGGACGAGCACGGGCGCGTGATCGGCGTGGTGCGCATGCGGCTGGAAAAGAACGCGGCCGCGGGTCCCGGGTTCGGGATCCCGATCAACCTCGTGAAGGACTTCCTGGCCGCGAACAGCCTCGAGCGCGTCTTCCCCGCGCCGCGCCTGCACCTGGGGGCGCTGCAGTCGCTGGACTGGAAGCGCATCCGCTTCCGCGCGCCGGAGGCGTTCGACGACGAGTCACCGTCACGCTTGCGGGTCGTGTGGGCTCCGCCGCAGGAGGTGGCGCTCGTCACGCAGCGCGTGGCCAGCCCGCTCGCGTTGGCCGACTTCGAGAACCGCCTTCGGACCGGCCGCGACTTCGTCGGATTGGGCGCGCTCGCCGACGCCGACACGCGGGAGGGCAAGATCGGAGGACGGCCGGCGGTCATCGGCCTCGGCTACGTCGACACCGGCCGGAACCTGCCGCCCGAGGTCAGCTACGCCGTCCTCGACCTCGGCAAGGAGAAGGTCGTGGCCGCGTACACGGGGCCGGGGGACCAGGCCGCGTTCAACCGCTCGGTCCTCGACGGCTGGCTCGCGAGCGTGGAAGTGGATCCGCTGCTCACCGCGGAGGTGCGCGCTCCCCTGCCGACGGCGCTCGAGCGCGCCGCGCTCGGCTCCGCGCCTCAGATGATGATGCCGCCCGGCTGGTCCAGGGAGCCGGAACCGCCGACGGCATGCCGCGGCCTGGCCGCTCCCGAGGCCGTGCTGCAAGCCTCACCCGAGGGCGACTTCACGGTCTCGCTGCGCGCGGCCTGGCGGTCGGTGTCCGGCGGACGGAGCCCGGAGCAGGCGGCCGCGGCCTGCGGGTTGCGGCGCGAGCCCGCGCGGGCCGCGTCCTACGCCCTGCGTTCCGAGCGGATGGGCGTGACGTACGCGATCGAGGGCACGTTCGTCGCCGCCGGCGACGGCCTGCTCCAGCTCGAGATGGTGGCGCCGGTGGCGAAGGAGCCGTTCGTCCGCGATCTCTACTCCGCCTGGGTCCGGGCGGTGCGCGGAGAATGAGCGCTTCCGCTCTCAGGCGATGGCGGCGTGTGGCGCAGCGTCGAGAACGGCCTCGTCCAATCGCGCCTCGAGCTTCCGGCGCACCTCCTGCGACGGCACTGCGCCCGACGTGGTCTTGAGGAAGAAGCGATCGAAGGCTTGCCCGTCGCGCGTCGAGATCATCATCTCCCGGGGCGAGAGGTCGAGACCGGCCAGCGCGTGCAGCAGGCTGCCGAGGAACCCGACCCGGTCGGGCCCGCGTACTTCGAGATACAGGGAAGGCCCGACGTCGGGCCCGCCATCCAGGGCGTAGTGGGAGAGGACGATCGGCCCGCCGTCGCGCACGGCGGGCGGTCGTGAGGCCAGGAAGAGGAAGTCGAGAGAAGAGGGTGCGGGTGAGGCCGCGCCCGGCGAGAGGACGAAGTCCGCGATCCAGCGCCCGGAGCCATCCTGCCGCGCGAACCCACGCAGGATGCTGATGCCGAGGTCCGACAGTCCCAGCGAGAACGCGTCCGCCCAGAACGGGCCCAGCGTTCCCCAGATGCGCACCGACCAATGGGCTTGCGTCAGGTGCGTGACGGCAAAGCCCGGCAGGTCGCCGGGCGCGAAGGGAAGGAAATCGGTGCGGTGCTCGATGGCGGACATGCGGCTTCCTTCTGCAATGGCCGTTCCGCACGCGCGCAGGTGCCGCGTCGCACGAGACCGTCTCCGGAACCCGTCGCGTTAGAGCCGCTTACGTCCCACGACCGACACCGCCCGCGCCGGCGCGCGAGGCGCCAACCTTGTGGGTGTGCCCGGGGAAGGCCACAGAAGCGTCGGTTTCGTACCGACATGTTGACTTCCGCGCCACCCGAAATAGGCTTGGCCCTTCCGCGTTCGAGGAGGAATCATGAATCGCCGCGACTTCGTCGCCGGAACGGTCGGCGCGTCCCTTGTCCCCGCGCTCGGCCCGGCTGCCGCGAGTGGACAGACGACGGAGGCGCCCGCCACCGCGGGCAAGCCCCAGCTCCTCGAGCTGCGCCGCGTCCACTTGAAGCAGGGCCAGATGGTCACGCGCTACCACGAGTACGCGAAGAACGCGCTGGTGCCCGCGCTCAACCGCGCGGGAGTGAAGCCGGTGGGCGCGTTTTCGGTGGCGGTCGGCCCGGACAGCCCGACCGTCTACCTCCTGCTCCCCCACTCCAGCGGAGACTCGATGCTCACGCTCACGAGCCGCCTCAACGACGACGCGGAATACCAGAAGGCCGGCGCCGCCTTCCGGGCGCTGCCCGCGAGCGATCCGCCGTACCTGCGCCGCGAATCGTCGCTCATGACGACTTTCGCGGGATCTCCCACTCTCGACTTGCCGAGCGGGCCCAATGCGGTGCCCTCGCGCGTCTTCGAGCTGCGGACGTACAAGAGCCACAACGACCGGGCCGGAGCCAAGAAGATCGAGATGTTCGAGAAGGGCGAGTTCCCGATCTTCCGGCGCGTGGGGCTCAACTGGGTCTTCTTCGGCAAGGACGTGGTCGGCAACACCCTGCCGAGCCTCACCTACTTGCTCGTCTTCGCGAACCTGGCCGCCTACGACAAGGCCTGGGCCACGTTCCGCGACGATCCCGACTGGGTGAAGCTGCGCGGGCTGCCCGAGTACCAGGACATCGTGTCCACGATCGACAACGTGCTGCTCCGCCCCACCGACTACTCGCAGATCTGAGCACCGGCGCTCCGCGCGCATGACCGAATCAGCGAACCCGCCCGGCGCCCCCGCGCCGGAGACGATCGGCCTCATGGTGGAGACGGCGCCCGGCCCGGGCGTCCTCCACGAGCTCACGGGCGTGATGGCCCGCCATCACGCAGACATCACGCTCGTCGAGATCCTGGAAAGCGGGCCCGCGAAGAGCCGCATCTACTTCGAGACGATGGTGCCGTCGTCGGCGGAGGCGTTGGAGAAGGATCTCACCGCCCTGCCCATCGCGCGGCGGGTCACGGTGGTGAAGACGTTCCAGCGGATCTACGGCAAGCGGATCATCATCGTGGGCGGCGGGGCCCAGGTCGGCCAGGTCGCGCTGGGCGCGATCTCCGAGGCCGACCGCCACAACATCCGCGGCGAGCACATCTCGGTGGACACGATCCCTCTCGTCGGCGAGCAGACCCTGGCCGACGCCGTGCGCGCGGTCGCGCGCCTGCCCCGCGCGCGCGTGCTCGTCCTGGCGGGCGCCCTCATGGGCGGCGACATCGAGAAGGCGGTGCGCGAGATCCGCGCCCAGGGCCTGCTCGTCCTGAGCCTCAACATGGCGGGCAGCGTGCCGGAGGCGGCGGACCTCGTGGTGACCGATCCGGTTCAGGCCGGGGTCATGGCGGTGATGGCGATCGCGGAGACGGCGAAGTTCCGGCTGGACCGGCTGAAGCGGCGGGTGTTCTAGCCGTTCGCTCTCGCGGGAAGACGTAGACGGAGCTTCGCACCTGGCAGGGCGCAGCCGCGAAATACAGGTGCGGGTAGGGCGTCCCGCCTCCGTGCCGGTGGCGAGCCAGGTCGACTTCCGCTCCGAGCTTGCCGGCCAGGAGAACGACGAACTCCTTCAAAGGCATCTCGGTCGTGGTCGTCACGGTGACGCGGCGCGCGGCCACGTCGGGGCACATCGAGAGACGGAGCGAGGGCTGGGTCGAGTCGACGAGCTGCTGGAGAGCCGGGCCCAGCTCGGCGTTCTCGAACCGGACCGGCCGAATCCCCTGGGCCAGGAGCTGCCGCGACCCGACCCACATCGTGACGATCTGTGTCAACGTGGCCGCCAATCCCACGGCGAGCCAGACCACGAAGAACTTGGCGACGAAGTTCAGCCTGCGCCATGGGTTCATTCGTATTCCACGTCGGCGACGGGCGCGTTCGGCAGCTCGCGGTCCAGCGATTCCCGGTACTTCAGGCACCCGCGCAGGAAGTTGGGCCAGGGCGGCACGGCCACCGCGGGTTCGACCTTCTCCGGCAACAGACCCCAGAGCTCCGGATGATGCCAGCACAGCTCCTGCGCGGTGCTGTCCCGATGCTTGCGGATGCCGGCACGAAGACGGCGTACCTCGGCCACGAGCTCGTCGCGGGTGAATGCGGCCAGATCGTCGTCCGGGCTCACGGCATCCTGCCGCGTCCGAGATTGCCCTGGCGAGCCCGCGGTGCACTCGCGTCGCGAGCGCGTGACGCACCCGCGCCCGGACTTGCGGTCGCTCCGGGCTTGCCGGCGGCGCCCCCCGTCGCCATCGGCCCCGCCTCACGCTCGGACCGGAGCCGGCCCGCATCCTTCTCGAGACAGCACTTCTTGTACTTCCGTCCGCTGCCGCAGTGGCAGGGCTCGTTGCGGCCGAGCTGCGGCACTTCCTTCGGCGCCATCAGCGCCGCCAGCCGTTGCAGGATGCCTTTCAGCATCAACGCCCTCCCTCACCGAATATCGCGGGGCCTGGAGTCAGGATGCCGTTGGGATCGAACTGTCGCTTGGCCGCGGCGAACCGGGGCCACACGGCCGGACCCAGGTGCTCCTTCCAGTCCGCTCGCGTGAGCGCCACGGCGCTGACGGGGTAGATCTTCGCGCCCAACGTCCGCGCCCGATCATAGAGGATCCGGTTCGAGGCAGCCATGGCCCTGCCGGACGTGACGTCGTCGGCCGTGCGGAACAGGTAGAACGCGAAGAACGTGTCGCCGCGGCGCGGGACCTGGAACAGCGGAGCGCCGAAGGGCTTCGCGCGCCAGGGGAAGACTCCGAACAGGGTCGGCGTTCGGGCGCCCTCGTGCGCGGCCGGGTCGGCGAGCACCTCCGAGAGGACTCGGCCGATCTCGGACGACGGAACGAAGAGATAGAGCGTGGCGTGCGGATGGTGCCAGCGAGGCGAAGGCCGCGTGACCGACGTGCGCTGGTTGAGCTCGTCCCAATACGTTCGCACGATCGGAGCGGAGGCCCTCTCGAACTCGAGACCGGCCGGCATTTCCGCCCGGCCTTCCTCCGCGGGGCCGGATTGGAAGCGGCCGAGCTTCAATCGAAAGATGGTGCGCCCCCCTTCCCCGAAGATCACGTGGCCCAGCTGGTGGTCGAAGCGATCGGAGTTCAGTACGCGCGAAGCCGCGGCCAGATACGCGTCCATGTCCCCGTAGTCGAGCTCGCGGACCACGACATGCGTCGGAGCGCGGGTCAGACGCACCCGGGCCCGGACGATCAAGCCGCATTGGCCGAAACCCGCTCGCATGGCATCGAAAAGCTCGGGGCGCAGGTCCGGTGAGCACCGGACCCGCTCGCCCGTGCCCGTCACGACCTCGAGCTCGAGAACGTGGTCCACCTGAGCGCCGAAGCGATGGCTGGCCGGGCCGACGCCCCCGACACTCAGCGTCCCTCCGATCGACAGGTCCTGGAACTCGGCCATGACCGGCGGCGCCAGGCCGCGCGCGAGGGTCGCCGCCGCCAGCTCCCCCCATGTCACTCCGGCGTCGACGTCAGCCGAGTCCTGGTCGATGCCGTGAATGCGGTCGAGCCCGCGCGCGTGGATCACGACTCCGTCGCGAGCCTGGGCCTGACCGAACACGGAATGGCGGTTGCCGTTCATGGCCACGGTCAGGCCATGACGGTGGGCGTAGCGGACCACGGCAACGACATCGTCCGCGGAGGCCGGTCGCACGACGGCCAATGGCCGCTGGTGGACGAGATGGCCGAAGTCCTCGGCCGCATCCAGCCGCGAAGCGTCATCGAGATGCAGCCGGCCGCCCAGGCCGGCGAGATCCCGGCGCAGTGCGTCGGGGCCTGGACGCGATCGGGGCAACGAACGGCATCCCGGCCCGGTCGCCACGACGGCCGCCGCGCCACCCACGGCCGTCAGGCACCGCCGCGTGAATTCGCGCCGGGAGATGCCTCGCCGCTCCACGGTCCGTCGCGACACACGGCGATCGACGTCAGCCTCCGTATACACCGTCGAAGAAGTCCACGACCCCGCTCTCGAGCGAATACTCCGCGCCCACGACCTGCAGCCCGTCCTGATCGATCAGCCGTTCGAGCACGTCGGAGCCGTGACGGAGCTGGTTGGCCGAGACGCGCACGTTGGCGCGCACGGCTTCGCGCACCAGCACCTCCGGGTCGTGGACGAGGTTCGTCTTCAAGAGGCCCTCCACCGAGGGCCGCACGCGGTCCACGATCGACCGCAGGTTCCGCGAGTGCGTCGGGTCCGGCGCCTGCAGCTCCTGCAGCGTCGCCAACACCACGCCGCACTGGGAATGGCCGAGGACGACCACGAGGCGCGTGCCGAAGCGGTCAGCCGCGAACTCCACGCTGCCGATCTGCGACGGAGCCACGATGTTCCCGCCCACGCGGATGACGAACAGGTCGCCGAGGCCCTGGTCGAAGACGATCTCGGCGGGCACGCGCGAGTCGGAGCATCCGAGGATGATCGCGAACGGCTGCTGGCCGACCACCAGCGCGCGCCGCGTGAGGCTGGAAAGGGTGTCCGCGTGGCGCGTGTCGGTGGCGAAACGGCGGTTCCCCTCCTGCAGGCGCAGGAGGGCTTCGTGAGCGGGGATATTCGCGGGCATTCGTGTCTCACGTTAACATGCACGCCGTCCCGGATTCCTTGTCCACGAACGGCGATAGCGCGCCCAGCCACCAACCCGACCCCGCGCACGTAGGGCGCCGGTTGGTGGGAAGGGTCGTCTCCGCGGCGGGCGCCTTCCTGGTCGTCGTCGCGCTGGCCTTCGCGTTGATCTTCCTGGGGGCCGCGTACTTCCAGGACGGCCCGCTGGCCGGCGCGATGGTGTTCCTGATGTGTCTCGTCCCCGTCGGCGTCGGGATCGGGATCGCCCAGCTTGGCACGCCCGGCTATTGGCGTCGGCCGCTCGATCTCCGCGACTTCTGGCGCCGGCCGGGCGTCGCCGGCGTGGCCATCGCTTTCGTGAGCATTCCCCTCGTCATCTTGTGGCCCGACTGGGCGCTCCTCACCGCGACGCTCGCGCTCTGCCTGTACCCGCTCCTCGACGTGCCTCGAATCCTCGCGCGTCCTTCGTGGTGGCGCGCCGCGGCCGTGTCCGCTTTCGTATGGTTCGTGGTGTTCGGGACGATGATGGGCGTGGTCGAGGCGGTGCGCCACCCTCGGGAAGACTCGATGATCTTCCTGCTGCCGTTTTCGATGTATCCCCTCGTGCTCGGGATCTCGGGGCTCGTCCGTGTCGGCGGCCACTTGTGGCCGCTCGGGCGATCGTCGGGACCGCGCATCACCCTGATCCTCAGCGTCGTCGCCTGCGGGCTGCTCGTGGGCATTCCCGTCGCCCTGAGCGTGGTCCCCGTGCTGATCGCCAAGCTCGTCGGCTACTCGCTCCCGAACTCCGTCTCCCCTGAGAACGGCGAAGTGGTCTCCGCTTCTCCCGGAGAGTTCAGCCTGCGCCTGGCCAGCGGGGCCACGAGGTCCTTCCGTTTGAGCCCGGAGACGAAGTTCGACTTCCGTGGCCCCGGGTCGGCCCTCGTCAAGGGTCCGCCCGCGGGACCGTCCTGGCTGAAACCCGGCCAGCGAGTCGCTCTGGAGTACGTAACCCGCGCCTACGTCGACCGGGCCGAGAGCGTGAACATCTGGCTCGAGCGCGCCGGCTGTCGCGGTGACGCGAAGTGGACGGCCGCGGCGCAGGCGAGCCTCCCTTCTTCGGTCCCGAGCCTGGAGGGGACCACCTGGGAAGGCTCCGGCACGACCTTCGAGTTCCTCGCGGGCAACCGTCTGACGTATCAGTACACCGGCGGCGCCAAGAATACGGGCGGCGCCTGGAGGCAGGACGGCTCCGCCGTCCTCATCGAGGTCAACGACTGCTACGCCGAATACGAAGGGCGGATCGAGGGCGACGCCATCACGGGCGAATACTCGAACGAGGTCGGGGCGCACGAGGGATGGACCGCGCACCGTGCCCGTCCGCCCGTCACTTCAGGTGGAGGTCCGTAGGGCTCATCGCGCGAACTTCAAGTGCGTCACGTCCGGGGCAGCGACCGTCCGCACCAGCCGCAGGCCCTGCAGATCGTCGACCCCATCGAACAGGCGCTCGCCCGCGCCCAGCAGCGTCGGGGCGACGCTGATCTCCATCTCGTCCACGAGTCCGGCCTTCAGGTACTGCTGGGCCGCCTTCGCGCCGCCGGCCAGAACCACGTCCTTCCCCGCCGCCGCGCGCCGGGCCCGGTCGAGCGCCGTTTGGATGCCGTCCGTGACGAACGTGAACGTCGTCCCGCCTTCCATCTCCAGGGGCGCTCGCGCGTGGTGCGTCAGGACGAACACCGGATGGTGGAAGGGCGGGTTGGCTCCCCACCACCCCTTCCATGGCTTCGCGGCGTCCCATGGACCCGGATGGCCGCCGAACATGTTGCGTCCCATGATGGTGGCCCCCAGGTTCACGAGGGACTCCTCGATCACTGCCGAGCTCGGATTCACCTCCCCACCCGTCATGCCGTGCGCGGTCCGCCAGGCGGCCAGCGGAATGACCCATTCGTGCAGCCGCTCGCCTCCCACGCCGAGAGGGTTCTTCACGCTCTGGTCGGGTCCGGCCACGTAACCGTCGAGAGACATCGAGATCTTGAAGCGCAGCTTGGACACGGTGCTACCTCATTCCGTGAAACCGGCGGCGATCGTCACGACGCGGCGCAGACCCGGGACGTCTCCCAAAGCACCGACTCCTGGTCGAAGGCCTTGCGATAGCGGCCGATGACGCCCTGCACCGATTCTCGCGCCGCCGGAGTGTCCGCGTGCACGAGCAGGAGCACCTTCGTGCGCTCGTGACCGATCGCGCCCTGGGATTGCCATTGCCCCTCCGCGTCCCACACGGTCAGCCCCGCCGGGAAACGGGGAGTCACCTCGTCGCGCACGAAGAGCTGCCATTCCAGCTCGCTCACCGTCCCCTTCGGCCGGCCGAGTCCGAAGTACAGCGTCGTCCGGAGTTGGGCCCCGGAAGCCGTTCCACATTCGGGCTCGCGAACGGGCGCGCCCACGTCGGCGCGGGTGAAGAACGTCGTGCCGGAGAGCACCCCGGCGCAGAAGACGACGACGAGACGGCCGTTTGCTCCGAGCATGTCGTTTCCCCTCTTCGAAACTGTCTTCAGGGCAGAAGCGGCTGGCTGACGAACGCCGTCACGTCGCGCTCCGCCTTCGTCTCGACGCCGGGCTTGCCGAGGAACCCGAGGTCGCGGAACCAATCGACGAACCGGTCTTGCCAGGTGCCGAACGGAATCCCGTCACGGTGCTTGAGGCCGCCGCCGTGCACGCCGTTGCCGTAGATGTGCATCTCGAGGTTGGGCGCGCCCAGCTTGAGCATCGCGGAGAAGTATTCGTCCGCCCAGATCGCGTGGACACGGTCGCCGGATCCGGGACAGACGATGAAGGTCGGCGGGACGTTGCGCGGGATCTTCGGCGTCGCCCCTTTCGCGAACGGCGTGGGGCCCGGATACACGAGCACGACGAAGCTCGGGCGCGCGGAGACCTTGTCGGGGCCGGCGTGCTTCTCGTCGAAGTCGCCGAAGGCGATCGCGGTCGCGGAAGCCAGCTCCGCGCCCGCGGAGAAGCCCATGATCCCGACCTTCTGCGGGTCGATCTTCCACTCGGCGGCCCGCGCGCGGGTGATGCGGATGGCCTGAAGTGCGTCCTTCACCGCGTCCACCTCGGCCACGTATCCGTCGTTGCGCAGGCGATTACGAAGAATGATCGCGTTGACGCCGTAGTTGTACAGATACGAGACGACGTCCGCACCTTCCGATCCGACGTTGAGGGTGCGATGACCGCCACCGGGCACGACGATCACCGCGGCCCCGGTGTTGATGGCGGGATCCGCGAAGTGCGCCTCGATCGACGGGTTGTGGATATTGACGATGCTCTGGATGCGGCCGGGCACGCCGGTCGCCATGTTGTAGGTCTCGGCCTCGCGGACGCGGTCCGCCTTCAGGTCGAGCGAGCCCGGCGCGTAGAGGGGGACCACGATCCCTCCCGGCAGGATGGGCGGCGGGACGTACGGGCCATCGGTGACCGGCCCCGGCTGGGGCACGCCCGCTGGTGAGGGCGGCTCTTGTGCGCCGCCCACCTTCGACGCCAGGACGGCCACCGTGAGCGCGAACGACGCGAATCTCTTCACCACGCGACCAGATAGACCACGACCGCGAGCGCCACGACGATACCAATCAGGATCCAGTCGCGCCGCGTCGGCCTCTCGTTTCGCAGTCCGCCTGACGGGAGCTCGACATCCGTGACCGCATCCAGCAGGTCGTCCAGGTCGGGATGCGTCATGTGCCCACTCTCCTGACGTTACCGTTCGAACCGGTAAGTGACTTCCCCGCGCACCGCGACCGGCGAGCCCATCAGCAGAGGCGGCTCGTACACCTGGGCGCGCAGCATCTCGATCACCTTCGCCGTGACCTGCGGGTTCGTGCTGGCCGTGATCCGGTAGACCCCGACGGTGCCGTTGGCGCGAATGATATGCGCGACGGCGATCCGCGCCGATTCCCCGCGCCTCAGGACGGCTCGGATGTCGAAGCCGGCTGGACCACTGATCAGGCGGGGTGCCGCAATGTTCGAGTCCTTCGCGGGAATGGCGGCGTTCCACTCCTCGTCGCCGACGTCGGGTACGAAGGGCGGCAACACGTCCGGGATCGGAGCGGGCGGCGTGCGCGTCGCGCACCCGGCCACGCCTGTGGCCAGGAGCGCGCCGAGCGCCAGGGCCAGCCGAACCCACGGGCCCGGCCTCGATCGGTTACGGCTTGACCACCTGCTCCCGGCCATCTTCGTTCCTCAGCTTGAGAGAGCTGGACGAGTCCTTCGCCTCCAGGATGATGTAGGTGTTGCTGGTCCCGGTCGGGCCCGCCAGGCTGATCCCGGCGGACTCCTCCGACGCGCCGAGCTTCACCGATGGACGTCCGCGCTCGGTGATGAGGCGCAGGAGCACCGTCTCCGCATACCGGTCACCCTTGGGCGACGTGCCCGCGGGCAGTACCGTGATGCTGGCGCGCACGCGGCCCTGGTCGTCGACGATCTCGAGGCCGCGCCCGCGCAGGACGGGCGGTGGACCCTGGGCCACGGCCGGACGCATCGTGGCCAGCGAGCAGATCAGGATGGCGAGATTCGTCAGGGTGAGCACGACGAGAGACTGCGTCCTCATTCCGCACCTCTTCAGCGATAGCCGGTGACGTCTGCGGGCTTGCCCGCGTCCTGGACCTCGACGATGTATCTCCAGGCATCGGGCCGGCTGCCATCGACGTCGGTGAAGCCGTAGACCTTCGCCAGCTCACCGCTGGACAGCGACTTCCCGTTCCAGCGCTTCACCTGGGGATCCGCGGCCAGCGCGGCCACGGCGCGGCCGACGAAGGCCGGCGTCTCGCTGATCGCGAAGTGAGGTTGGACCTTCGTCGCGTCCTGCCAGTTCGGCTCCGTGACCTTGTAGGCATCGAGCATCGCTTCGGACCGCAGCCATCCGGGCGTGAGCGACACCGCGGTGGCACCGTGCGGCTCGAGCTCATGGGCGAGAGCGAAGGCCATCCGGTTCACCGCGGCCTTGGCCAGGTCGTAGAAGAACGAAACGCGGTAGTGGCCCTTGTTGTATTCGTCCGTGCCATCCGTCACCTCGACCACCAGCCCGCCCGGCTTCTTGATGAGCAGCGGTATCGCGAAGTGGCTCGTGATCGCGTGCGTGTCCACCCCGAGCCGCAGCGTGCGCAGGCCGTACTCCAGGTCGGACTCCCAGACGGTCTTGTTCCATTCCATCCGGGTGGCGCCCCAGATGTCGTTCACGAGAACATGCAGTGCGCCCTGCTCGGCCTCGATCCGCGCCGCGAGCGCGCGGACTTGATCCGGGACCAGGTGATCGACCTGGACGGCGATCCCGCGGCCGCCCGCCTTGTCCACGAGCTCCGCCGTCTCTTCGATCGTCTCCGCCCGGTCCATCTCCGACCGCTGGGCGCGTGTGCTTCGGCCCGTGACGTAGACGGTGGCACCGGCGGCGCCGAGCTCGACGGCGATCCCGCGGCCGGCGGCTCGGGTCGCTCCCGCGACCAGGGCGACTCTGCCGTGTAGAGGTTTCTCCATCCGTCAACTCTAGCGATCCCGCCCGATGTCGGGAGATCGGTCACGTCGTTTACCCGGGCCGGCATCTCCGCGAGCGGAACTTGTAGGGACTCGTCTGGATCGTGCGGTACTCGGCCAGCGGAAACACGGGCAGCAGGAAGAGGCGAACCCAGAGACGGCGGACGGCGGAGTGGCAGCTCGGACACTCGAGACTGGGGCGACCGAAGTCCCAGCCGGAGCCGATCTCGGTGATCCAGCCCTCGGCCTGGTCGGCGGACGTTTCCGAAAGGCATCGCTCACAAAAGGTCGGCCGGCCCGCGATGGCATGGTCTCGGCAGAGCTCCGAGCAGTAGGAGCGACCCGCCTCGTCCACGAACGGCAGCAGGAACGAGAACACGCCGCAGTTGGAGCAGGGCTTGAACACGCCCCGCTCCGATTCGGCTCCCCCGACGTAGGCCCCGGCCCCCTGCCGCCGTCGGCGCTCGGCGACCCAGCGCCAGATCTGCCGCCCCAGATAGACGGTGAAGATGATGGGAACACTGACGAAGAGGGCCGCGAAGAACCACGCCATCATCCTTTCGTCGTCCATCACGGGCCCAGGCCGAGCTCTCGGGCCAGGAACGCGAGCTGCAGCGAGAGGTCCTCCACGACCTTGCCGACCGGCCGCCCGCCGGCATGGCCGGCCTTGGTGTCATAGAGAAGCAAGACCGGCCGGCCCGACGTCGTGGCCGCCTGCACTCGCGCCGTCATCTTCCGCGCCTGGAGCGGCGGCACGCGCGTGTCCGCGTCGCCGGTGGTGAAGAAGATCGCGGGGTACGCCGCGCCCGCCTGGACGTGCTGATACGGCGAGTAGGCGCGAAGGAACGGGAACTGATCGGGGAGCGACGCGTTGCCGTATTCGAGGAGCGCGGGCGGGTTGTTGTTGGGGAAACGGTAGAAGCCGAGCATGTCGAGGTCGGGGAAATCGCAGAGCACGGCGCGAAACAGCTCGGGCCGCTGTGTGAACGCCGCCCCCACGAGGAGGCCGCCGTTGCTGGCTCCGCGGATGGCGAGGCGGCTCGGCTCCGTGTAGCGGTTGGCGATCAGCCACTCCGCGGCCCCGATGAAGTCGTCGAAGACGTTCTGCTTCTTCTCGAGCATGCCCGCGCGATGCCAGGCCTCGCCGAACTCGCCGCCTCCACGCAGGTTGGGCACGGCGAAGACGCCACCCTGCTCGACCCACCAGGCCGCGGTGGCGCTGAATCCGGGCAGGATGCTGACGTTGAACCCGCCGTAGCCGGTCAGGAACGTCGGGCGGCGGCCGTCGAGGACGAGGCCCTTGCGATGGGTGACGAACATGGGCACGCGCGTGCCGTCCTTCGACGCGTACCAGACCTGCTTCGTCTCGTAGGCCGCGGAGTCGAAGGGCACCTCGGGCCGCCACCAGGGCGCGATCTTCCGCGTTTTGAGGTCGGCTCGATACGTCGTGCGCGGCGTGGTGTACGAGTTGAAGTCGAAGAAGACCTCGTCGTCGCTCCATCGCGCTTGAAACGAGCCGGCGCTCCCGGGGCCGGGCATGGCCAGCTCGCCCACCCGCGCGCCCTCGAGCGAGTAGAGCCGGACCTGCGAGGCCACGTCGTGCAGCGCGTGCACGACCACCATTCCGCCGGCGAGGACGAAGCCCTGGATCGTGTCGGGGCCTTCGGGGACGATCTCCCGCCAGCGCGCGGGCGAAGGATCCGCCAGGTCCACCTCGACGATCCGCCACCGCGGCGCCTTCCAGTCCGTCTGCAGGATCAGGCGGTCGCCCGCGAACTGCGGACGGAAGTGGGCCTCCACGCCCTTGACGATCGTGCGCACGGGAGCGCTCGCTCCGGCCGTCAGGTCCTGAACGAACACTTCGTTGCGCGCCCAGCCGTGCTGCACGGTCAGAAGCAGGTGTTTCCCGTCCTCCGCGACGTCGGCTCCGATCCACTGGCTCGGCCCGTAGCCGGCGCCGAAGACCTCGACGTCCTTCTCGAGCGGCGTGCCCATCGCGTGATACCGCACGCGGATGCCCGTCTGGCGGTCCTGGGCCGAGTAGTAGAAGCCGCTGCCGTCGGGCTTGAGGGAGACGCCGCGGTAGAGGCCGCGCGCCAGCGTGTCCGGCAGGTCCGCGCGCTTGGCGACGTCGCGGACGTGCAGCTCCGTTTCGTCCTCGCCGCCGCGGCGGAGACCGTAGACGAGCACGCGCCCGTCCTGCGAGATGTCTTCCAGGGTCACGTCCACGGTGTGGTCGGGGCTCAGGGCGTGCGGGTCCAGGAGCACCTCGTCCGGGCTGTCCGCACCCTCGCGCACGTAGTGGATGTAGAGGTCGTCGGTCGCGCGCCTCCGCGAGATGAAGTACCGATTGCCGCGGCGCAGCGGAGCGGACTGGACGTCGTAACGACTCAGCGCGGTCAGCCGTTGCCGGATGGCCTCGCGGGCAGCGTTTCCATCGAGGACGGCGTGCGTGAAGCGGTTCTGGGCCTCGATCCATTCGCGGGTCTCGGGACTCTTGTCGTCCTCGAGCCAGCGATAGGGATCGACGAGCTCGACGCCGTGCAGCACCTCGCGCACGTCGTCGCGTCGCGTCGGCGGAGGCGTGGGCCGCGCGCTCTGCGACAAGAGGACGTCCGCGGACAGGCCGAGGACAAGAGCCGCCAGCACGGATCGGCGCAGCGTCACCATCTTCATTTCTCGGGCTCCGTGAGCCGCATCAGCTCCGCGATCTGGCGCGCGGGCAGGTGCGAGAGCTCGACCACGCGTGGCAAGTCGCGATCGTCGAACAGGTCGAAGTCGTCGTCGATCAGCGCCCGGCGCAGCCGCTCGTCCACCCGCTTCCGGAAGCGCTCGTCCTCGTCCGGCCGCGCGCGGACCGCGTCGGACACGGGCAGGAGCGCGATCAGGTCGAGGTGGCGCAGCGACGTCCGCACCGCGGGCACGGCCGCGGCCAGGAACTCGCGCGTCGTCGGTCCCGACCAGGCGTCGCGGCAGGCGGAGGCGTAGGCGAGATAGTCGACGGGGCTGCGCTCGAACACGACCGAGGCCTCGGGCCCGTGGCCGCTCATGGCGGCGATCGTGTAGTCGAGGAGCGACTGAAGGCCCTCGGGCGATGGCCCTTCGGACGCGGTCAGCGGGATGTCATCGGCCAGCGTCTCGTACGCTTCGGCCTCGTAGCGGTAATCGGGCCGGAGATCGATGAAGGCCGCGATCAGCGTGCTCTTGCCCGTGCCGTGAGATCCGGACACCGCGAGGCGCAACTATTGCGTTCCTCGCTGCCCCGTGGGCTGGCCGGTCAGTCCCAGCGCGACGATCACTCCCCCGATGATGCGCGTGGCTGGGCCTCGCTCCAGCGTCGATCGGCGAGGACGACCGAGGTCTCGATCTGTCGCGCCGGGATGGACCAGTACGTCCGGAGCAGTTGGTCTTTGCGCTCGTCGGGGACCACGGAGAATCCGTTCCGCTTGTAGAAGTCGATGGCCCAGGCCGCCGACGCCCAGGTTCCGATCAGGATGGGTTTGACCGTCAGGCCTTCCACATGACGCAGGAGCTTCGTTCCCACGCCACCCCTCTGCACGGACGACGCGACGTACGCGTGTCGCACCAGGGCTACATCTCCCTTGTCCTGGATGCCCATCGCCCCGAGCAGGCGGCCGTCCTCTTCCGCAACCCAGAACACGACGCCCTTCGAGATTTCATTCTCCAGGTGTTCCTTCGGCATGTACGGCTCGTGCCACTGGTCCGCCGGGATGACACCTCGATAGGCACGCGCGGCGTCGTTGATGATGGCCAGGATCGCGGGGACATCCGCGTCCACGCTCTTGCGAATGATCATCTGGGTCATTTCACCACCGGCCGCTTGCTGGCTTTGCCTCCCGCCTTGACGACGTCCGCGACGATGTCATGGGCCTGCCGAACGCACTCCGTACATACGAACAACCGCCCCGAGTCGATTCCGGGCCTCGTCGTACCGCCGCAGAGAGCGCACCGCGCCGGAGTCGGGCTGTACTCCAGCGGCGTGCGCTGGAGTCGCCGCAGCCGCGCGATCAGCGTGTGCTGCGCGCGCGCCTGACTGGCCATGTGGCGGGACAGCGCGCCGATCGCCTGGCGGATGACCTTGAGGGCCGCCATGTGGTCCGCCGCGTCCATGGCACGGCTCCATGGTCCGCGGAACCGCCTCGTGGTCGCCGTCTTGAAAGCATCGGTCACCGGCGGCAGCTTCGCCGGGACCGCCCTGGTCGCCACTTCTTCCAGCCGTCGCTCGAGGGCGAGCAGCTCGTGCAGGGCGCGAGTCTCGGCGTCGAGGTCGGCACTGGCCTCCTTGGAGACGGCGGACACCGCGGCGTCCAGAATGGTTCGCGTCGTCGCGTAGTCACGACGGGCCAGAGCGGCCTGCCATTCGGCTCGATACCGGCGCAGGGTGGCGGCTATGGCGCGTCTCGTCATGGGATGACGGCGCCATTCTACGGCTCGCGGAGGTTCAGTGGCTCCGATCCGCGAGGAACAGCTCGTACGCGGGATTCCCGGCCTCCGGTGTGAACGGGTAACCCAGGCGATGCAAGAACGCCTGGAAGTCCGCCTCCTCCGCCGCCGGCACCTCGAACCCCGCCAGCACGCGGCCGAAATCCGCCCCGTGGTTCCGATAGTGGAACAGGCTGATGTTCCAGCGCCCCCCCAGCGTCTCCAGGAACCGCAGCAGCGCGCCCGGCCGCTCGGGGAACTCGAAGCGGTAGAGCCGCTCGTCGCGGACGTCCGAGGAGCGGCCGCCGACCATGTGCCGGACGTGCAGCTTCGCGACCTCGTTGTCGGAGAGATCCTCCGTGTCGTATCCGCGGGCGCGTAGCCGCGCGGCCACGTCCACCGCGTCCTCCCGGGACGCCGTGCGCAGGCCGACGAAGATGTGCGCGCGGTCGCGGCCGCTGAGCCGGTAGTTGAACTCCGTCACCACGCGCGGCCCGATGGTGGCGCAGAACTCGCGGAACGCCCCCGGCCGCTCGGGGATGGTCACACCGAGCACGGCTTCCCGCGCTTCGCCCAGCTCGGCCCGCTCGGCCACGAAGCGGAGACGGTCGAAGTTCATGTTGGCGCCGCTCAGGACGGCGACCACGCGCAGGTCACGCTGGTCGGGATGGGCGGCGGCCCAGGTCTTCAGGCCGGCCACGGACAGCGCGCCCGCCGGCTCCATGACGCTGCGCGTGTCGTCGAAGACGTCCTTGATGGCCGCGCACACCTCGTCGTTGCTGACGCGCACGACCTCGTCCACGTGGGCCTGGGCCAGGGCGAACGTGCGCTCCCCCACCTCGCGCACGGCCACCCCGTCTGCGAACAGGCCGACGTGATCCAGGTGCACCCGCCGGCCCGCGGCCAGCGACTGGTACATCGCGTCCGCCTCGAAGGGCTCGACGCCGATCACACGCACGTGGGGCAGCAGCGCCTTCACGTACCCGGCCACGCCCGCGATCAACCCTCCGCCTCCGACGGGCACGAACACCGCGGAGAGGCGGCCCTGGCTCTGCCGCACGATCTCGGCGCCGATCGTCCCCTGTCCCGCGATGACCAGGGGATCGTCGAAGGGGTGCACGAGGGTGAGGCCCTGCTCCACGGCCAGCGCCTCCGCGCGTGCCGCCGAATCCGCGTAGCTGTCGCCGGCCAGGACGACCTCCGCCCCCAGCTCCCGCACTGCCTCCACCTTGATCTCCGGCGTCGTCTCCGGCATCACGATCACGGCGCGGATGCCGAGGTGGCGCGCGGAGTAGGCGACGCCCTGCGCGTGGTTGCCCGCGCTGGCCGCGATGACTCCTCGCGCCCGCTGCGCGGCGTCGAGATGCGCGATGCGGTTGTGGGCGCCGCGGATCTTGTAGGAGAAGACGGGCTGCAGGTCCTCGCGCTTGAGCAGCACGGCGTGCCCGAGCCGCCGCGACAGGCGCGCCGCCGGCTCGAGGGGCGTCTCCCGCGCCACGTCGTAGACGCGGCTGGTCAGGACGTCGTGCAGCAGCCCGCGGCTGCCGGTGGTCTGCATCGATCTCTCCCCCCAAAAACAAAACCCCCGAGGCCTTCGAATCCTCGGGGGTCGTACCGACTTCGGGCTGAGCGTGCCCTAGATCGGCGGACCTCCGCCGCTGCTAATGACGATGATGGCGATCGGGCGCGCGGCGGACATGACGGGCGCAGGGTAGACGGGGCGCCGCGCGGAGTCAAGCCCGCATAAGATGAGGGCCCCATGAGCGCCGCCACTCCCCGCTATCGCGCCGACGACCTGGCCGCCTTCGGCACTCGTCTCTTCGCCGGCCTCGGGCTGCCCGAGGATCGCGCGCGCGACACGGCCGAAATCCTGGTGGAGTCCGACCTCCTCGGCCACACCACCCATGGCCTGGGCATGGCCCCGCGCTATCTCTCGAACCTGGACGAAGGCGGCATGACGCGCGAGGGCGAGCCCGGGACGGTCGCCGACCATGGCGGTGCGATCGTGTGGGACGGACGCTATCTGCCCGGGCCCTGGGTCATGCGGCGGGCGATCGCGTTCGCGCGCGAGCGGCTGCGCGCCCATCCGCAGGTCACGCTCACCATCCGCCGCAGCCACCACATCGGCTGCCTGCAGGCCTACCTCAAGCCGATCACGGACGAAGGGCTCGTGATCATCCTGACCTGCTCCGACCCCGCGGGCGCGGGCGTGGCCGCGCACGGAGGCGTGACGTCGGTGGTCACGCCGAACCCGTTGGCCGCGGGCCTGCCCACGGAGGGCGAGCCCATCCTGTTCGACATCAGCATGTCCACCACCACGAACGCAATGACCAAGCGGGTGGCGGACGAGGGCGGCCGCCTGCCCGGCCAGTGGCTGGTGGATGCGGATGGGCGCGCGACGGACGATCCCGCCGTCCTTTTCGGCGCGCGGAAGGGCGCGATCCTGCCCCTGGGCGGCCTCGAGCTCGGGCACAAGGGGTTCGCGCTCGCCCTGCTCGTGGAGGCGCTGACGTCCGGCCTCGCCGGTCACGGACGCGCCGAGAAGCCCGACGAATGGGGCGCGTCCGTGTACCTGCAGCTCATCGATCCCGATGGGTTCGCCGGAAGGGCCGCGTTCCGCCGCCAGATGTCGGCCATCGCGGATGCCGCGCGCGCCTCCGCGACCGCGCCCGGCGCGCCGCCCGTTCGTCTGCCCGGGCACGCCGCGCTGGAACGACGGTCGCGCCAGCTCGCGCACGGGGTCGAGCCGTACGCCACGATCCTCGACGCGCTTGTGCCCTGGGCGAAGCGGCTCGATGTCGCGCTGCCGCGATCGATCTGAAGCGGTTCGCCCGGCTCCGCGTTCGGAGGGGACGTCCCCGCAAGCGATCTGACTGTACGTAGTTTGCGTACGATGGCTGGCCACGCCAGCGAACCGGGAGACGGCCGGAACCCCGAAACCCATCAAGAGCCTCTCGATCGCGTCAAGGGGCGATTTTCGGCGTCGCAGCGAGTCTGGGGCGCGATACCGTGACCATGACGATGCTCGTACTCAATCCGCGTACAGAAAATTTTCTCGCGGGGCAACTAGACCCGCGAGCGGCCGCTCGTTCCAGAACGAGTTGCCTCAACCTGTGCTTGAAGTCGGATCGAACCCGAGCAGCGTGTTCGAGTCCCCGTCCACGACCCAGACGCGCCCGAACGCGTACAACACCTTCGCAGGCAGGCCCACCGCCGCCTCTCCCGTCAGGTGCCCGGACCGCAGGTCGTAACGCAACACGACCCCCACGTATCCCGGACGGCGCGCCCCCACCCACAGCGCGTCTTCGGTGACGGCCAGGCTCAAGACTTCGATCGTGTTCTCGATGGGAAGGCGCACGCGCACTTCGTTCGACGCCGGATCCACGGCCCAGACGTGGTGCGGGCTCGCGCCCCAGACGAGATCGTGGGCGAGCGCCATCGGGATCCCGCCCCCGACGTCGAGAGTCGCGATCACGCGCGCGGACTGCGGGTCCACTCGCAGCAGAGCCGTCGTATCGCTGGAAACCCAGAGCGCGCGCTCGTCCCCGAACAGCCCGATGTGCACGGCAGGATCGATGGCGACCGGCGTCGACGAAACGACGCCGCCGTCCGGATCGACGGCGAGCAGGGCGCCGCGAGGATCCACGGTCCAGACGCGACCGGCCGCGCCCGCGACCTCGCAGCAGAGGTGCGGCAGCGTCACGCGTGCGCGGACGGCGGCGGTCAGGGAATCGACGCGCACGAGACGCGCGTCCTCAGGTCGAGTCGTGTATTGGGCGACCCAGAGCTGCGGGCCGACGGCGGTGAGGCTGCCCGCGTTGGCGCCGACCTCGACCACGCCGACCTCGGTGCCCGTCCGCGGATCCACCTGCGAGAGGACGCTCGCCTCGAAGTGCGTCACCCACAGCCAGCCGTTCGCCTCCGCTACTCCCGACGCAGTGGAGCCGCTCAGCCGGACCGTCGCCGCTGGACGCACGGTCGGCGCGGTCGAGGCGGCCGCGGAAGCCCCCACTGCAGGCGCCGCCGTTGGCGGCGTACCCGCGACGCTCCCCGGACCCCCTCCACACCCGTAGCCGGCCACGGCCAGTGCGAACACGACCTCGGCGCGCCCCATCGCGATGACCTCCGCCCGCAGGTTCGGTGGAGCGCGACGAGCGAGACAACCCATTTCGATGTGAACGCGGAAGCCACACCCGTCGAACGACTTCGCGCCGTGGGTGAACGATCAGGGAGCGCGCAACGCGAGGACGACCGCACGGGCCGAGGGCGCGGGCGGCGCGGCCGGGACCCGGACACGCTGCTGCAGGGCTTGGAACCGCGCCTCCGCCCTCAGGGTGTCGAAGACGGGATCGTTGAGATAGGGCAGGAGGCGCGGCGAGCGCTCGTCCGCGGCACGCTCGAGGTCGCGCAGCGCCTGCTCGCGCTCGCCGATGAGCGCCCGCAGGCGCGCGAAGTCGTCCGGGGTGACCCACTCCGTGGCCTGGAGTCCTTCGAGGTAGCGGACGCACCCGCGCAGGTAGAAGGCCATGGCCGGTCCCGGCGGCAGCGCGTCGAAGCGCGCCCGGAACTGAGCGTGCGCCTTGGCCAGATCCATGACCAGGCGGACCTCGGACACCGCGCTCTCGTCCTGGCCGCGCAGGTAGTGGAGGATGGCCAGCCAGTGATGCGGGTCGCGCAGGCCGGGCTCCAGCGCGGCCCAGTCGCGCAGCCGGCGCGCCGCCTCGTCGAACCGGCGGGCACGGTAATACGTGAGCGCCGAGTCGCGCACGATGACGGGGCATCCCGGATGGCGCGTCTCGATCTCGCTCACGACGCGCACGGCCTCGTCGTGCCGGCCGGCCGCGGACAGGAGCCGCGCCAGGCCCAGGCTCGCGTCGATGCGGTCCGGCTCGAGGCCCCGCGCCCGCCGGTACGACCGCTCCGCGGACGCCCAGTCCCATTCGTAGTTGAGGCCGATCGCGGCCAGGATGACCAGCGGCTCCGGGTCGTCTTCAATGGCCAGCGCGGCCTGGGCGGCGCGGCGGGCGGCGGGGAACGCCTCGTGCGCGGGAAGGATGCCGTTCTCGCCGAGGCGCATGTACGCGTCCGCCATCTCGTAATGCGCGGGCGCGAACCCCGGGTCGTGGAGCGCCGCCTCCCGGAAGGACTCGACGCTGCGGCGCCAGCCCGCGGGGCCCTCGTCGAGCAGGCGCCGTCCCTCCAGGAACGCGCCTTGCGCGGCGGCCACCGGTGAGACGTCGGCGCCGCTCCGTGCGCGCCGGCGCGCGTCGGCCATCTGCAGCGCGAGCACGAGAGCGGCCGCGCCCGCGAGCCACCGTAGGGACGCCCGAGATCGCACGGGCGATGCGACTTCCGCCTCGATCTCCACGACCTCGACCGCGGCCAGGAACCGGTACCCCTGGCGCGGCACTGTCTCCACGAACCGCGGCGTGTGTGCCTCGTCCCCGAGCGCGCGGCGGATCCGGTTCAGGCAATGGTTCAGGCCGCGCTCCTGGTCCACGTGCACGCCGTCCGGCCAGAGGCGCGCCTGGAGGTCCTCGCGCGAGACGACCTGGCCGCGGCGCGTGGCCAGCTCCGCGAGCACGGCGAACGGCTGGGGCGGGAGAGGCACGAAGAGGCCGCGGCGGCGCAGCTCGCGCGCCTCGAGGTCCATCTCGAAGACGCCGAAGCGGAGCAGCCGCGGCCGCGTCATGGACGCGCTCGGATCAGCGCGCGGCGGCCCAGGCCAGCCCGTCCGCGGCCGCGCCCGCGTCGATGAGCTTCTCCACCTTCCACGTCGCGGTGTCGATGGCCGCCACCTTCTTGCTCGCGTCGCAGGAGACGTAGGCCGTCTTGCCGTCCGGCCGCACCACGATCTCCTGCGGCGCCGCCGGCACGTCGATGACCTGCGCGATCTGCATCGACTTCAGGTCGAGCACGGCGACCTTGTTGACGCGGAGCACGGTGATCAGCAGGTACTTGCCGTCGGGCGTCGTGGCCGTGCCGTAGGCGATGCCGGGCAGCGCCACCCATTGTTTGACCGCCCCCGCGGCGACGTCGATCACGGCCAGGCGCGGCTGCGTCTGGTCCGCGGTGAAGATCCACTTGTCGTCCGTGGACAGCGCGATGCGCTGCGCGTAGGGCGAGACGGGGATGACCTTCAGGACCTTCTTCGCCTTCACGTCGATGACGCTCACCGTGCCCACGTGCACGTTGGAGGTGTACGCGCGCGAGGCGTCGCGCGAGAGCGCCACCATGTGCGACTCCGGCTGGTCGGTGGGGATGCGGTCCACGATCGCGTGCGTCTTGGGATCGATGACCGTGACCGTCTTGCTCAGCTCGGTGGTCACGTAGAGACGCCCGTCCGCGCCGAACATCGGGCAGTGCGGACGCTCGGGGCCGCCGAAATCGATCGTCTTCACGACCTTCCGCGACGCGATGTCGATCACGTCCATCGTGCGCCCGTCGCTGCCCGGCTTGCCCACGCCGGAGTCGCCGTAGATGGGCACGTAGGCGGTGCGCCCGTCCGGAGACGCGATCACCTCGTGCCCGGTGACCCCGGTCTCGGGGATGGTCGCGATCTGCTTGCCCGCCACGGGATCGATGATCCCGAGCGTGTGCTCTCCCTTGTTCGCGACCAGGAGCAGCCCGCCCGCGTGTCCGTCGGCGGCCTCGGTCATGCGCGAGCCTCCTTCCGCGGTGAGAGCGACCGCGGCCGCGATCACGGCCAGTGTGCGCAGCATGGCGTTACCTCTGCCTCGTGTAGGTGATGCGCATGACCGTCATCTCCTTCCCATCCGGCCCCTTCATCGACGTCGTCGAGATGCGGGTGGCCGGGTCCTTGAAGACCGTCACCATCTTGAACCGCGTCGGCCGTCCCCGGTGGTCCACCGCGTCCGTCCAGCCCGTGAACGTCTTCGTGGCCGCGTCGTAGTCGCTCTCGCCGACGGAGAGCGACGGCGTCATGGAGTCGATCCAGGTCGAGACGTACTTCTTCTTGGCCGGATCGTACCCGAGCGTGCTGCGGCCCAGGAACGGCTGGCCCATCACCTCGCTCTTGAAGTCGGACACGAGCCAGAAGCCGCCGATCATGGTGCCCGTCTCGATCCCCTTCGCGAGCATCGGCGGCTGGCCCGGGGCCGCGAACGACTCCACGGTCGCGTCCCACTCGCCCGCCAGCGGCTTGAGAACCTCGTGTTCGGGCCCGGGCTTCGGCATGACGGGTGCGGCGGGCGCGGCGGGCGCGGCCGGCGCCGCGGGTGCGGCGGGCGGCGGAATGTCCTGGATCTTCTTCGGCTTCGGCGATGGCTGCGCGGACGCGGACGCGGCGACGAGGGCGAGGATCACGGTGGCCAGACACCGGCGGGACGTCATGGGGACCTCCGGAAGGTGGACCCCGATTCTGTCACACCTGTCCGCGGCGGGGGCGGTAGTCCGGCCCGCGCGCGGGGCCGCCGCCGAAGGTGACGCGCCAGGCGTGCCCGTCGGAGAGGCGCTGACGATAGACGACCCACTCGCCGGTCAGGTTGGACGTGAAAGCGATTTCCGATCCGTCGGGCGAATAGGCCGGGTTGTAGTTCAACGCGGGCCAGCCGACCAGGACCTTCTCGCGCCCGGAGGCGAGGTCGTGCTCGACGATCTGGCTCTTGTCTCCCTGCCCGCCGCGATGGACGTAGACCACGCGCCGTCCGTCCGGATGGAAACGGGGCTCGCAGCCGGTCGGGTGGGCTTTGGTGAGCGGCCGCTCCTCGCCCGTCTCCGCGTCCACGATGTGGATGCCGAAGCCCTTCGCCCAGTTCGTCGAGAACACGATGCGCCGCGCGTCGCGGCTCCAGCTCGGGTTGCCGAGGCCGGTGCGGCGGCCGTGGCGGACGAGCCGGCGATCCTGGCCCGTGGCCAGGTCCATCACGTAGAGCGACTCGGGGCCCTCCTTGTTGGAGAGGAGGGCGAGGGCGCGGCCGTCCGGGGACGGCTCCACCTGCCATTCGCGGTCGCGGTTGTCGCGCACGCGCCGCGCCGCTCCGCCCGCCGCGGGCACGCTGTAGACCTGCCAGTTCCCGCTGCGGTCGGAAGTGAAGAACACGCTCTCGCCGTCCGCGCTCCAGCGCGGCAGGGCGTCGACGTGCGCGTCCGTGGTGAGCCGGCGGGGCGCGCCACCCTGCGCGCCCACGACGTACAGGTCCTGGTTCCCGTCCACCGTCCACTCGAAGACGAGCTCGAACGGCGCCCGGGGCGCGTCGCCCGGAGCCGCGGCGGCGAGGATCGCGGCCGCGCCGACCATCACGAGCGCGGCCGTCGCCCGACGAATCATCGGGCTACTCCATCACGCGCGGCCGGATGACGCGGCTGCCGATCTCCGTGAGCCGCGCCTGCAGCTTCGCGAACGTCGCCTCGTCCCGGCAGATCCCGATGATGGCGCCGCCGGAGCCCGCGAACTTCGCGCTGGCCCCGCAAGCGCGCGCGGTCTCGACCATCTGCACCTGCCAGGCGGGCAGGTCGTAGATCGTCCGCCGCAGGTCGAAGTTCGCGTCCATGAGCTCGCCCAGGCGCGTGGTGTCGCCCTCCAGCAGCGCCGTCCGCGCCCGCTCCGCCAGCCGGGCGAAGCCGCGCATGGCCTCGACGACTTTCGGCTCGCCGCGGTCGAAGCGGCCGCGGATGTCGTTGTGGAACACCTCGGTCGGCTCGCTGAGGTGGTCGCTGTAGGCGAGATAGAGGGGCGGGAGCAGGGCGGGGTCGAGCCGCTCGTAGGCATACGTCTTGAACCCGTCCACCATCCGCTCCTGCTCCATCCCGAAGTCCATGGAGACGAGCCCTTCGTGGACCTGGATGACGCGGTCCTGCAGGCCGGCCGCGATCGAGAGCTCCTCTCTCTCCACGGAGAGGACGAACGTGGGCTGGGCGGCCAGGGGGATGGTGACGCCGTAGAACTCCATCAGGCAGCGGAGGGTGGCCACGATGATCGCGCTGGATCCGGCCATTCCGACCTGGCGCGGGATGGTGGTCTCGTAGCGGATCGAGAAGTTGCGCTCGTGGAGCGGGATCTGCCGCGCCTCGCAGTACTCCACGAAGCGCTTGATGGTCGCCTTCACCAGACGGATGCCGCCGTAGTAGCCGTGCAGGCGCACGTCGCGGGCGAGGTCCTTCACGGAGCGGAAGCTCGCGCGGTCGTCCTCCAGGAGCACGATGTCCACGGAGTCCCACTCGTAGAGCACGACCTCGGCCCACACGTTCCGGACGGAGATCGAGATCGTCCGCCCGTGATAGCCGTCGGACGGGTTCCCGACCAGGCCCGCGCGCGCGAACGCGCGCTTACGTATGAGGAGCATCGAGCAGGCGCTTCAGGGTCTGGCGCAGGCCGGGGCCGTGCTTCGGGTCCGCGAGCGCGAACTCCACGAACGCGCGGAAGTAGCTGTCGAAGTTGCCCACGTCGAAGCGGCGCTCGCTCTCGGAGAGGCACATCCCATAGACGCGCCCGCCTTCCTTGATCGCGATGCGGATGGCGTCCGTGAGCTGGATCTCGCCGCCCTTGCCCGGGCTCGTGCGCTGCAGGGCGTCGAAGATCGAAGGCGCGAACACGTAGCGGCCGGCGATGGCGAGCTCGCTGGGCGCGTCCTCCGGGCTCGGCTTCTCCACGACGTCCGCCACCTCGAAGACGTCGCCTTCGCCGCGGGGCCGCGCGATGCCGTAGTGGCGGACCTCGCTGCGCGGGACCCGCTCGAAGGCCACCACCGCCGCCGCCTTCTTCTCGACGAAACACTCGACCATGCGGCGCACCACCGTGCTGCGCCGGTCGAGGCCGAGGATGGAGTCGCCCAGGGCGACCACGAACGGCTCCCCGCCCACGAACGGGCGCGCGCAAAGGACGGCGTGCCCGAGCCCCAGGGTCTCGCGCTGGCGCGTGTAGAAGTACTGCACCCGCGCCCGCTCGAACTCCAGCTCCGCCAGCAGGTCCTCCTTGCCGCTCTCGCGCAGGGACTGGATGAGCTCGAAATCCGTGTCGAAATGGTTCTCGATGGAGGTCTTGCCGCGCCCGGTCACGAACAGGACGCGCTCGATGCCCGCCTCCGTCAGCTCCTCGACGACGTACTGGACCACGGGGCGGCGGCCGACCGGGAGCATCTCCTTGGGCTGGGACTTGGTGGCGGGCAAAAGGCGCGTCCCGAGCCCGGCCACGGGCACGACGGCGACGGTGATATCGAGCATTGGCCCGATATCATAGTCGGTGCGATGATGGTCGTCCGGCCTTTGGAGGCCTTCATGCGACACGCCGTCCTCGCTGTTTTTCTCCTTTCATCGATACCCGCGGCCGAGGTGTCGGCTGCTCACGCGCAATCCGGTCCCGCCTGGTGTGGCACCGGACCGAATGGCGCCCGCCGCGCCGTATGGGCGCACCGCGAGGAGCTGGCCCGGCGGGCCGCTCGGGACGGGGGCGTGCGGGCGTCCGCCGTGGGCGCGTTCGACGTGGGCCAGATCGCGGTCCTCGAGGACCAGGGCGACCTCGCCCTCCTGCGCAACCCCATCGACCTGGCGGGCGCGGCCGTCCGCTTCACGCCGTCCGGAAGCGGCTATTCGGCCACTCGGCTGACCCTCCCGCTGGAGCCAGACACGGGGACGGGCCTTCTTCTCGGCGACGACGACTCGACGCGGATCTCGCTGCCGTTCGGCTTTCCGTTCTTCGGTCAGACCTACAGCGCGGCCTTCGTGAACTCGGACGGCAACGTCACCTTCGGCCAGAAGGACGATGCGTCCACCAGCCGCGACGTGGGCCGGCTGGTCGACGGTCCGCCGCGCGTCGCGCCCCTGCTCGTGGACCTGAACCCGGAATCGGGCGGCACGATCTCGTTCCTGTCGGTGGCGGACCACGCGACCGTCACCTGGCGGGCAGTGCCGCAGTTCGACGAGACCGACAAGAACACGTTCCAGGTCACGCTCTGGGCGGACGGGCGCATCGACTTCGTGTACGACACGGAGCTGGCGACGTCGATCGAGGAGGCGGCGACGGGGATCGCCCCCGGCAACGGGACGGGCGGCGTCACCGCCGTGGACTTCGCGCACGCGGCGGCGGCGACGGGCCCGGGCGCGCTCGCGGAGAGCTTCCGCGACCGTGACGGCCTCGACACGGTGGCGGTGGCGCGCAAGTTCTACGCGACCCACCCCGACGACTACCAGCAGCTCATCGTCTACACGTCGCGCCGCCTCGTCCCCGCCGGGACGTTCTCGTTCGAGCAGACCGTCCACAACACGGACGCCGGGATCGGGGCCAACCAGCAGGACCTCACCGCGGAATACGGAAGCCGCGGCCGCCTGGAGAGCTTCATCACCATGGACACGATCGGGAAGTACCCCGACGACATCAACCAGCGGTTCCTGGGCGAAGACAGCACCCTCACCGTGCTCGCCCACGAGGTCGGCCACCGCTGGCTGGCGAACGCGCGCTTCCGGGACGGGGCGACCACCAGCACCGAGCTCCTCGGCCGCGACGAGGTGCATTGGAGCTTCTTCATGGACACGGACGGCTCGTACCTGGAGGGCAACGACGTCACGCCCCAGGCCGACGGCCGCTTCCGCACCACCGGGGCCTCGCTCCGTTACAGCGCGCTCGACCAGTACCTCATGGGGATGCGCGACGCGAGCGAAGTCGCGCCGTTCTTCTTCGTGCGCAACCCCACCGGCACCGACACCGATCCCGGCCAGAACCCGGCCAGCGGGGTCACCTTCGGCGGCACGCGCAAGGACGTCACCATCGCCGACGTGGTGGCCGCGATCGGCGACCGCAACCCGCGCGGCACGCCCTGGCCGCGGCCCTTCCGCGAAGCCTTCATCTACGTGACGGTGGGCGTGCCCGCGGATCCGGCCAACATCGCGAAGGTCGAGCGCATCCGCGCGGCCTGGCCCGCCTTCTTCGCGCAGTCCGTCGAAGGGCGCGGCGCCGTCGATCCGACGCTGAACTGAGCCCGTCCTCGTTCGGGCGATCGGATCAGCGCGGCCGGGCCGTCGTCTCGTTGCGATAGACGCGGCCGCCGCGCATCACGAACACCACGCGCCGCAGGGCCGTGATGTCCCGGCTCGGATCGCCGTCCACGGCGACGAGGTCCGCCTGCCGGCCCGGCGCCACCGCGCCGATCTCCTGGTCGAGGCCCAGCGCTTCCGCGGCGCGCGAGGTCGCGGACACGATGGCGTCCATCGGAGCCTGGCCCGCCTGCTGGACGCGGCACATCAGCTCTTCTACGTTGCGGCCGTGGGCGCCCGCCACCGCGTCGGTGCCGAACACGACCTTCAGGCCGGGCGTGGCCAGCGCCTGGCGCACCGCCCCCACCGCCTTCGGCATCGCGCTCTCCATGGCCGCGAAACCGGCGTCGTTGTAGTTGCCGATGCCGAGGTAGTGCTCGCGGTTGTCCAGGTAGTTCCGGAAGACGAGGCCGCACTGTGGGTCGAAGTAGGTGCCGCGCGCGGAGAGGAGCTTCAGCGTCGCCTCGTCCGCGAAGACGCCGTGTTCGACCTGGGTGCAGCCGGCGGCGGCGGCCGCGGCCATCGCTTCCGCGGAATGCGCGTGCACGAGCGTGCGCAGCCCGAGGGCCTTGGCCTCGCCGCAGGCCGCTTCGAGCTGCGCGTCCGTCATGGTGCGCGCGCCGCCGTCGCGGATGCTCTTGGACGCGAAGAGCTTGATGAGGTCCGCGCCCGCCTGCTTGCGCTCGCGGACCTTGGCCCGCAGCTCGTCCGGGCTGCCGGACGTCTGGTCGAGCGGCTCGAGCGACGTCAGCAGGCGCGGCCCCGGCAGCCCTTTCTCGATCGCGGCACGCAGGTCGGCGTCTTCGGGGGAGCCGGGGCTCTGCGCGGTGGTGATGCCCGCGCGCAGCGTCGCCCACGCGTTCGCGGCCATGGCCAGGGCACCCTGTGCCGGCGTCTCGCCGTCGCTGGCGGTGTGGAGCTTGCCCGCGGCGTTGAAGTGCCACGCGAGGTGATCGTGGGCGTCCACGAGGCCGGGGAGGACGGTGTACGCGGCGAGGTCGTAGGTGGAGGCGCTGCGTCCGGGCCCGTCCGCGGTCACCGACTCGATCCGTCCGTCGCGGATGTGGATGTTGCGGTTCGTCGCTCGGCCGCCGCGGCCATCGAGGAGGGTGCCCGCGCGGATCACGACGGGCGGCTCCTGGGCGGCTACGGTCGCGGCGGCGAGGGCGAGGACGGCCAGGACGGCAGGTCGCATGCGGCCGAATGTATGCGGGATCGGGCCGCGGTCAAACCGCGGTTCGGCCATAAGATCCGACCCCGTGGCTCGACCCGTCCTCCCTCCGGCGGTCGCCGTCCTGATGGCCGCCGTGTGCGGAGCGATCGCCAGCGCCGTCCTGTTGCCGAGCGAGGTCCGGATCGCGGCCGGCGGCGACTGGAAGGCGGTCAGCGACGGACTGCGCCGATGGTCGGACCGCGTGACCGTGGTGTCGGGCCCGCGTGCCGTCGTTCATGTGCACGACCTCTCGCCAGGCGCGGCCGCGCTGAGCCTGCTCGTGCGTGCGAACCCGGGCGCCGTGCCCGTGCAGGTGCGCGCGTCGGCGCAGGGGCGTGAGGCCTGGGCCCGAGTCGTGCCCCTCGAGTCGCAGTGGCTGACCGTCGCGATCCCACCCGGGTCCCGCGGGATCGACGTCCTCCTGGAAGCGGACTCCGCGGCGCCGCCGGCCCGCGCGCGCTTGATGATCGACGCCATCGCGCTCCGCTTCCCGGCCGGCATGGCTCTCCACACGGCGCGGCTGGTGCCTCCTTTGCTGGCCGCGCTCGTGTGCGCCTGGTTGTGGTCGAGGGGTGGACGGTGGAAGGCGCTGGCGTGGTCGGCCCTCGCGGCCGTCCTCGCCGGGGCCGCGCTGGCCGAGATCGTCGAGCCCGCGGCCTGGCTGCGCTTCAACCCGGCCGTGCGCGACGTCGCGCGGGTGGCGGCGGTCGCCGTGCTGTGGGCGCTCGCGCTGACGGATCCTCCCTCTCGCGGGCGTTCCACGCTCGTCATCGTCGCGACGGTGGCCCTGCTCTACGGGCCGACCGTCCGTTTCGGCCTCCTCTCGGATGACTTCCTGTGGGCGCGGCCATGGACGGAGCGCGAGCTTCTGGGGGCCTTCGCGGGCACGGAGGATCCGCTCGGGCGCACGACGGGCACCTATCGTCCGATCGCGGACATCACCCGCGCGGTCGATCACGCGCTCTGGGGCGTCCGCCCGGAGGGCGCGCACTTCACGAACGTCGTCTTCGTGACGGTGGCCGGCGTACTCGCGTGGGCGCTCGGATTGCGGCTCCGGCTGAGTCCGCGCGCGGCCCTGGCCCTCGCCGTCGCGTGGATGGCCCACCCGCTGTCGGTCACGGCGGTGGCCTGGGTGAGCCAGCGGACGGACACGCTGGCCGCGATCTTCTACGTGGGCGGCCTGGTCGTGTTCTTGTTCCCGGGCGCGTTCGGTCGCGGCCGCGCCACTGCCGTCGTCCTGCTGGCCGCGCTCGCGCTGGCCTCGAAGGAGATGGCGGTCACGATACCGCTGGCCGCGTGGCTCGCGGACCGGGTGGCGCGGCCGGATGTGGATCGCGGCCGGCGGCGGGTCGTGCTGCGCGTGCTGGTGCTCCTGGTGATCGGGTACCTGGCGCTGTGGGCCGGACTCTTCCCCGACAAGATGCTGCGGGGCGAGACGCAGCGCGGGGCCTGGGCCGGGTTCGACGTGCGCCAGCCCGGCGATTGGCTGCGCCTGCTGCCGCTCCTGTACGCGACGATCTTCGCGCCGCTCGGGTACGAGCATTGGGCGGGCACGACGCTACGGGAATGGCCGGTGGTCCATCTGGTCTTGGGTCTCGCGGTGGGGCCGCTCGTCGTGTGGGCGGCGCGCCGGTTCGGGCCCCGCGAGGCCGCACGCGTCGCGGTCCTGGGAGTCGCGTGGCCTCTCGTCGTGATCTTTCCCATCCTCGGGGCGCGCCCGGACTTGTACCGGCTGGGACTGTTACCCGCGCTGGCGTTCACGCTGGGTGTCGGGGCGATGGTCATGACGGTGGAGGGACGCGCCGCGCCGGTCTGGCCTTCCATCGCGGTCGCGGTGCTGGCGATCGTCCTCGTCCCCATCACGGTCAGCAGCATCCGCGCCTGGCGGTTCGATGGGTTCTTCGCCGCCCGCGCGATCGAATGGTCGCGCCGGCACGAGGACTGGCAGCTCAGCCTCACACCGGAGTCGCGGGCGTTGTTCCTGTCTCAGCTGGACCGGCAGGATCATGCGCGGCGGCTCCTGGGGGACGGCCCCCCGTAGCCCCCCCTACCCCACCCCCAGCTGCGACAACAGGAACCGCATCTCCTGCGTGAGGTCGTCGATCTGCTTCGACGCGGGCAGCCCGCCGGAGTGCCCGGCCTTCGTGTCGTAGTGCAGCAGCACGGGCCGATCCGCGGGCGAGCCCGTGGTCGCCTGCATCAGCGCCGCCATCTTCCGCGCGTGCAGCGGCGCCACCCGCGTGTCGCCGTCGCCCGTGATGAACAGGACGGCCGGGTACCGCACGCCCTTCTGCACGTGATGGTAGGGCGAATACGCCCGCAGCGCCGGGAACTGCGCGGGATCGTCCGCGGACCCGTATTCCGGCACCCAGTAGCGGGCGACGAAGAACTGGTGGTACCGCAGCATGTCCAGGAGCGGGTAGCTGCAGACGACGGCCCGGAACAGCTCCGGGCGTTGGGTCATGGCCGCGCCCACGAGCAGACCGCCGTTCGATCCGCCGGAGATGGCCAGAGTCTCGCGCGAGGAGAATTTGTTCGCGATCAGCCACTCCGCCGCCCCGATGAAGTCGTCGAAGACGTTCTGCTTCTTGTCGAGCATGCCCGCCTGATGCCAGGCCTCGCCGTATTCCCCTCCGCCCCGCAGGTTGGCCAGCGCGTAGACGCCGCCGTTCTCGATCCAGAACGAGGCGCGCGCGGAGAACGACGGAAGCTGCGACTGGTTGAAGCCGCCGTACGCGGTCAAGAGCGTCGGCCGCTTGCCGTCCAGGGCCAGCCCCTTGCGGTAGGCGAGGAACATCGGCACGCGGGTCCCGTCCCTCGAGTTGAAGAAGACCTGGCGCACCTCCACCGCATCGCTCTTGACGGGCACGGCCGGCCGGGCCCAGACGTCCGCCTTCCCGGACGCGACGCGATGGCGATAGATCGTCTGCGGCTGGGCGAAGGACGAGAACGAGAAGAACGCCTCGTCCTGGTCCCACTCTCCCGCGATCCCCGAGATGGAGCCGATGCCCGGCAGAACGACGTCCCGCACGAGCTTGCCGTCCGGCGTATAGGACTGGATCCGGGGCTGGACGTCTTCGAGGCGGCTCACGAACACCTGCCCACCCGCGAGGCCGAGGGCGCTGATGACGGACTTGCCCTCGGGCACCACCACGCGCCACTTGTCGCGCCCGGGATCGCGCAGGTCCACGGCCACGATCCGCGAGTTCGGCGCTTCCCAGTTCGTCTTCAGGAAGAGGGTGTCCCCGCCGATCCGGCCCGTGAACACCCCCTCGGGGCCGTTGACGATCGGACGCAGCGGCGTGCCCCTGGCCAGGTCCTGCGCGTAGACCTCGCCCTTCACCGCGGCCGAGCCGTGGAGGACGGTGATCAGGAGGTAGCGCCCGTCGCCGGAGAGGTCGACGTTGATGATCTTCTCCGGGCCGTAGCCCTGGCCGAACAGCTCCTCGTCCATCTGCGCGGACCCGATGCGGTGGCGATAGACGCGCGGCCCCTCGCCCGTGAGGCGCGAGTAGAAGACGCTGGCCTTGTCCGCGGCGATGGAGAGGCCCGAATACCGCGCCTTGGGCAGGGTCTCCACCTCGCGGCGCGAGTCCACGTCCATCAGCCGGATCTCGACCTCGTCCTGGCCGCCCAGCCGCACGCCGTAGGCGAGCAGCTTGCCGTCGCTGGAGACGTCCTGGAAGTTCGCGGAGATGGAGTGCTCGGGGCTCATCCCCTGCGGGTCCACCAGGACTTCTTCCGGGCCGTCCCCCTTCTTGACGTAGAGGATCGCCTGCTCCTGATCCGCCGCCCGCTTGCTGTAGAAGGTGCGGCCGCCGCGTACGAAGGGGACGCTGACGACGTCGATCTTGATGAGCTCGGTGAGGCGGCGCGCGATCCGCTCCTTGCCCGGAAGACCGCCGATGACGGCGTCCGTATACGCGTTTTCGGCGTCGATCCAGGTCCGCGTCTCCGGCGCCGCCTGGTCCTCCAGCCAGCGGTAGGGATCGGCGATGGCGACGCCGTGCAGAGTCTTCGTCGTCTCCGTCGTGTGCGTGTCGGGAGGCCGGGGGTCGCCCGCGGCCGCCGCCGCACGACCAGCGCGGCCCAGGAACAGCGCCCCCGGCAGGACTAGCGCGGCCGCGATCAGCTGGCTCCGAACCCTCACTCGGTCACGCCGATGTTCGCGATGGTCCCGCCCTTGGCCATGCTGGGCACACTGCAGATGTACAACACCTCGCCCGCCACCGGGGCGCGCGCCTCGAAGATCTTCTGCCCGAAGAAGTCGGTCACGTATCCGAGGGGTGCGTCCTTGACCACGGCGGCGCCGCGCTTCACCAGCGGGTAGAAGATCCCCGCCTGGTCGCTGTTGACGGTGGCGACGCTGGTGATCCAGATGGGCTTGGCCACGAAGTCAGGCGCGCCCGGCAGCATCCGCAGGTAGCGCATGACGCTCAGGGAGCCGCGCACGAGCGCCTCCACGTCCGCGGCCTCGACGGTGCCGGCATGGCCCGCCTCCGCCGTGATCGAAGGCTTCAAGCGGGTGGTGGCCGTGTTCTCGAGGTAGCGCGATGCGGACGGGTCCTTCGGACGGTCCGTGGACACGATGATGCGATCGAGGCCGAAGGCGAGGACCATCTCGCGCGAGATGCGGTCCTGGTCCTCGCGCCCGGTCTTCGTCCAGTAGCTGTACGGGCGCAGGCTCTCGTCGAGATCGCCGCCGTGCAGGTCGATGAGGTGATCGCTCGGCTCCACGACCTGTTGCGTGATCAGGTACGACGCGCGCTCCGTCTGTGTGCCGTCGGCCTTGCCCGGATAGAAGCGGTTCATGCTCTTCCCGTCCACCGGGTTCACGTGCACGACCTTCTGGTCGAAGGACGCGCGGTTGACCAGCGGCACCAGGATCACGGTGCCGCTGACCTGCTTCGCGTCGAGGGTGCCCATCAGCTTCTCGACCGCGATGATCGAGGCGTACTCCGTGCCGTGGGCGCCGGAGACGATGGCCAGGACGGGGCCGGGCCGCGCGCCGTGCACGACCGCGACCGGGATGCTGGTGCCCGCGTCCACGCCCGCCGGCACCTCGATGAAACCGGTGGCGGTGCGGCCGCGCTCGGCACGCGCGGTGCCGACGGTGAAGACGTCGGGAGAGGCGGAGAGGGCGAGGAGCCCGGCCACGAGCAAGAGCAGGTCCATGGCCGAGGATCATATTCCGCTTGTCCAACCGCACGGACGCCGGTGTCGTCGCCAGGAGACGCCGCGCGGCGGCTCTTGGTCCGTCACGGGCCCGGCAATGACGCAGAGCACACGCGGGTTGCGCAGGGGGCGGCAAAGGTGGCACGGCCGTTGCTCACTTCTTTCAACGCATGGACCAAGGAGGTTTCCGCGTGGCACATCGAAAGGCGCTGGCCGCTGCGTCCCTGGTGGCCGTAGCTGGCCTCGCCGTCCTCACCCCGTCCACCGTTGCCGCCAGTCCGCGCGGCTACGGTCACGGCCACGTCCACGGCGGAGTGGCGGTCGGCTTCTACGCTCCGCTCTACTACAGTCCGTTCTACAGCCCGTTCGGCTGGGGCTTCGGATACGGCTGGGGCGCTCCCTACGGCGCTTACGGCCCGTACGCCCCCTACGCCGTTGGCCCGTACGGCTACGCTCATCCGTACGACATCGGCGGCTCCGCCCGCATCCAGGTGACGCCGAAGGAGGCGGCGGTCTACGTGGACGGATATCGCGCCGGCCGCGTGGACGATTTCGACGGCACCTTCCAGCGTCTCAACGTGGCGCCGGGGCCGCACGAGCTCACGCTGTTCCTGCCCGGCTATCGCACCGTCACCGAGCGCGTCTACATCGGCGAAGGCTCGACGTTGAAGCTGAAGCAGTCGCTCGAGAAGCTCGCCCCCGGCGAGACGAGCACGCCCCCGCCCGCTCCTCCCAAGCAGGAGCGGCGCCGCCCGCGCGACCCTCGTGACGACCCGGGGTACGGCGATCGGGACGACAGCGGCCGCGACTAGCCGGTAGCCGTCCTTGACGTCGTGCGGCGGCGTGGGTACGGTGCCCGACCGTGCTCCGCCGCCGCGTCTCTCTCCCGCTCTTCGCCCTCGTCTTCGGGACCTACGCGTATTTCTACCAGGCGGGCGGGTGGAACCAGAACTCGCGGTTCGACCTGACGCGAGCGGTCGTCGAGCAGGGTACGCTCGCCATCGACGCCTTCCAGGAGAACACCGGCGACAAGGCCTGGCGTGACGGGCACTGGTACACGGACAAGGCGCCGGGCCTGTCCCTCCTGGCCGTTCCCGCGTACGCGCTCGTCCATGCCGTCCGGGCGGGCGCGGTGGCGGCGGGCGCGTACCTGGGCACGGTCTTCGCGGTGGCGCTGCCTTCGGCCCTGGCCGCGCTGCAGCTCTATGCGCTCGGACGCGTGCTCGGACTCTCCGCGCCCTGGTCGGCCGCGCTGACCCTCGCTTATGCCCTGGGCACGCTCGCCCTTCCCTACTCCACGATCTTCTACGGCCACCAGCTCTCGGCGGCGCTCGGCCTCTCCGCTTTCGCGCTGGTGTGGCGCTGCCGCGCGCCCATGCTGGCCGGCCTGCTCCTGGGCCTGGCCGTCGCCGTGGACTACACCTCCGTAATCCTCGTGATCGCGGTCATGGGCTACGCGGTCGCGAAGCTCGGGGCCCGCGGCGTCCTGTGGCTGATCGCGGGCGGCGTGCCCATCGCCTTGGCCCTCGGCGCCTACCACGCGGCCGCCTTCGGTCACCCTCTGGCCCTGCCCTACGAGTTCGTGCTCCAGGAGCATCGCCGCATGGGCTGGTTCATGGGGATCGCGGCCCCGGATCCGCGGGTGATGGGTGCGCTCCTCGTCGGCCGCTACCGGGGACTCTTCTTCGGATCGCCGTGGCTGGTGGCCGGGATCCCGGGGCTGGTCGTGCTGGCGCGGCGCCGCTTCCGCGCGGAAGCCATCACCTGCGGCGGCATCGTGCTCGCGTATCTGCTCTTGAACGCGGGGCTCGTGGACTGGCACGGCGGCTGGGCCATGGGGCCGCGCTACCTCATCCCCGCCATCCCGTTCCTCGCCGTGGGCGCGATGGGCCTTGTGCTGGCCTGGCCCGCGGGCACTCCCGCGCGGCGCCTGCTGGCTTCGGTGGGGGGCGCGGCCGCGGCCGTTTCCTTCGCCTTGATGTTGATGGGCACCGCCGTCCGTCCCGACGTGCCCCTCACGATCGCGCGCCCCTTCACGCAGTTCGTGATCCCCTCCTTCTGGCATGGCCGGGTCGCGCGCAGCAATCACGCGATCGACGGGGAGGGAGTGAGCGGAGCACGCGCGGCCTGGAACCTCGGCCACCTCGTCGGGCTCGACCGCCTGCCCACGCTCCTGCCTCTGGCGGCCTGGATGGCGCTGACCGGATGGTGGCTGGCTCGCGCGGTGCGGGAGGACGACGCGTCCCCCTGACGCCGCTACTTCTTCCGGCGACGGTCCTGCTTCTCGGCGCCGCCGTCGCCGAGCGTCCAGGCCGGAGGGTCGCTGGCCGGGAAGGAATCGCGGATCGCTTCGTCGATCTTCGCTTCCACGTCGGCGGCGTTGATCCGGGAGCCCTTCCGCTTGCGACGATCTCCGGAAGCGGGCACGCCTTTCTTCTTTCGTCCCAGCATCGGTTCCTCGTGAGGGGGCAGGGGTCGGCCCGCCCCTCACGATTGAACCACGCCCATCACTCGTAGCGGAGGGCCCGGATCGGGTTCCGGGCCGCCGCCTTGCGCGCGGGCCGAAAAAACAAGGGGGGCCGTGCCGGCCCCCCTTCACGAACGATGCGGAACCGTCAGGCCGCGCGCTCCGGCACCGCTACGTAGAGCGTCTGCTCCCCGCGGCGGACGAGCACGAGCGCCGCCTTGCCCTTCGACTTGCCGAGGGCGGCGCGCACGTCGGCGGACGACGTCACCGGCTGGCCGTTGACTTCCTCGAGCACGTCGCCTACGCGGATGCCCGCGTCCGCGGCCGGACCCGAGGGATCCACGTTCGTGACCTCGAGACCGGACTCACCCTTCTGCAGGGCGAGGCCGAGAGCGCCCCGCGTGCCCGAGGGAGCGCCGGACGAAGACGATTCGTCGCTCGCCGTGCGCGCCTGCATCTCGCCGAGACGCGCCGTGACCTGGCGCTCCTGGCCGGAACGGAACAGGGTGAGCGAGACCGTGCTGCCCGGCTTGAGGCGGGAGACGGTGTTGCGGAGCGAGTTGCTGTCCCGGACCTCCTTGCCGTCGATGGCGACGATCACGTCACCTCGCTTGACGCCCGCCTTCTCCGCGGGGCCGTCGTCGGAGACCGCGCTCACCAGCGCTCCCTTCACCCCGGACAGCCCGAGGCTGGCCGCGAGATCGGAGTTGATCCCCTGCACCGTCACCCCCAGCATCCCGCGATGGACGCCGCCGCCGCTGACGAGCTGGTCCATGACGTTCTTCGCCATGTTGGTGGGGATGGCGAAGCCGATCCCGATGTTCCCGCCCGAGGGCGAGAGGATCTGCGAGTTGATGCCGATGAGCTCCCCGCGCGTGTTGACGAGCGCGCCGCCGGAGTTGCCCTGGTTGATGGGGGCGTCCGTCTGGAGGAAGTCCTCGTAGCTGCCGTCGCCGCCACCCGTGGCCCGGCCCTTGGCGCTGACGATGCCCATGGTGACGGTCTGGCCGACGCCGAGGGGATTGCCGACCGCAAGGGCCACGTCACCCACGCGCACGCTGTCGGAGTCGCCGAGAGGCAAGGTGGGAAGCGACTTCGCGTCCACCTTGAGCACGGCGAGGTCGCTGGGCGCGTCCGCGCCGACGACGGTCGCCTTCATCGAGCGGCCGTCCGTCAGCTCGACCTCGACCTGGCGCGAGCCCTCGACCACGTGGTTGTTGGTGAGGATGTAGCCGTCCGGCGTCACCACGACGCCGGAGCCGAGCGCGCCCTCACGCCGCGGCTGCTGCGGCTGGGAGCGGCGGCCGGGGAACTGCCGCCCGAAGAACTCCTCGAACGGGTCCATCCCGCCGAAGGGGTCCGTGTCCGCCACCTTGACCACGCGCTGCGAGCGCACGGTCACCACCGCCGGGGCCACCTTGGCCACGACGTCGGCGTAGCCGCCCGAGGCGGGGGCACTGGCCACGGCACCGGCCACGGGCGCGGCGTAGACGACGGGAGCAGGGACGCGGCTCGTGGCCAGGCTACCCGCGGCCGCCGAACCGGCGATCAACGCGCCCACCATCAAGAAGCCGGTGAACCGCCGTGGGCGCCGAGCGGGGATCCGGTCACGACCTTCCCATTCCATGAGCTTGAATTCGCCTTCCTGCCGGAGAGATGAGCCCGGCTCCTGAAGAATACGGCCGGGCCCATGACCAGCCGCTTTCGCGGCCATGACAGATATGTAATGCGAGGCGCGAAGCGCCGCGTCTCTAGCAATACGGGAGCCTGACGATGAATGCCGACCCCTGTCCGGGCACCGATGTCGCCTCGACGCGACCCCCATGCGCCGCCACGATGGCCTTCACCAGGCTCAGACCCAGGCCCAATCCCCGCTCGGACCGGCTCGCGTCGCCGCGGTAGAGCCGCTCCCAGATGCGCGGCAGCTCCAGGGCCGGAATCCCCACGCCCGTGTCGCGAACGGTCAGGACGGCGTCGGCCCCGTCCCGTCGGGTCCGCACCTCGACCCGGCCGCCCGCCGGGGTGTACTTGATCGCGTTGTCCAGCAGGTTCGCCACCACCTGGCGCATCCGGTTCGGGTCCGCGAAAACGCAGACGTCCGCCGCGCCATCGCTCTCGAGAGCGACTCCCTTGTCCTCGGCCACGTCCGCATAGAGATTGACGGCGTCGCGGACGATCTCGGCCAGGGCGAGCCGCTCGCGGGTCAGGCGCATGGCGCCGACCTCCGCCTCCGAGATGTCCATCAAGGTATCGAGCATCGCGGTCACGCGTTCCGCCTCTTCCAGGCAGTCCGCCAGCGCTTCCCGCGGGTCGCGGGCGGCGGGTCCCGCGCGCAACCCCGCCTCCGCCGCCGCGCGCAGCCGCATCATCGGCGTGCGCAGGTCGTGCGCCACGTTGTCGAGCGAGCCGCGCATGGCCGCGATCAGGGCCTCGATGCGGTCCAGGAGCGCGTTGACCTGCGCCCCGAGCTCGTCCAGGGGATCGGCCGTGTCGCGCACGGGCACGCGCGCGCCGAGCTTCCCCGTCTCCAGGATGTCGCGCACGGTGCGGCCCAGGTCGCGCAGCGGCTGGAGCGCGGAGTGCGTCAGCACGTACCCGCCGGCGGCCGCGATGAGCCCGATGAGGACGAACGCGACGAGCAGAGACCGCCGGACCCGGGCCAGGAGCTCCGCGCGCGGCTCCGTGCTCTTTCCCACCTGGAACAGCGCGCCGTCCGGCAGTCGTGCCGAAAGCACTTCCAGCTCCGGGCCACCGCTCCCGCTGGACAGCTGAGACCACCCGTCTTCACCGGGACGCCACCGCGCCACGTCGAAGTCACTCCATCCCTCCGGCATGCTGAAGTAGACGGCCTGGGCTCCCCCGCCGAGGACGCGGACGAAAAGCGGCTCGTAGCGTCCGCCCGCGCGCTCGGCTCCGATGACGCGCTCGAGCAGGCCCAGGCCTCCGCGCTCGTAGGCGGACGCGTAGCGGGTGAGGGTCGCGCGCACGACCTCGCGGTCGCGCTGCTGCAGCGAGAACGACAGGAGCGCATAGGTCGTGGCCACGAGGGCGAGGGCCCCGCCCCCGAACAGCGCGGCGTACCAGACTCCGAGCCGGAGGCTCAGCGCCCCCGGCAGGCGCTCACGCCGGGCGGAGGACATATCCCATGCCGCGCACGGTGTGGATCATGGGCGTGGCGAACTCCTTGTCCACCTTCTCGCGCAGGCGGTGCACGAGCACGTCCACCACGTTCGTGCGCGGGTCGAAGCTGTAGTCGAAGACGTGCGAGAGGATCATGGCCTTCGACACCACGCGGCCCGGGTTGCGCATCAGGTATTCGAGCAGCGCGTATTCCCGTGGACGCAGGTCCAGCGCGCGCCCGCCCCGCTCGACCTTGCGCGATACGAGATCGAGCGCGAGGTCGCCGACGGCGAGGCGCGTCGGCTCGGCCGCGCCCGTCGCGCGCCGGATGAGGGCCTGGACGCGCGCGAGCAGCTCCTCGAACGCGAAGGGTTTGGTCAGGTAGTCGTCGCCCCCCGCCTGCAGGCCGCGCACGCGGTCGTCCACCGACCGCCGGGCGCTGAGGATGATGACGGGCACGCGGATGCGGCGGCGGCGCAGCTCCTCGATGAGGCCGAGGCCGTCGAGGCCGGGCAGCATGAGGTCCACGACGGCGAGGTCGTAGGTCGTGGAGCTCGCCATCTCCAGGGCCGCGCCGCCGCTGGCGGCGTGGTCCACCGCGAAGCCCGCCTCCTTGAGGCCCTTCGCCAGGAAGGAGGCGATGGCGGGATCGTCTTCGACGACGAGGAGTCTCACCCTGTTCGAAGCGTACCTCTATGTACGCGGGCGTGCTGCGGCGGGCTTCGCGCGCGACTCAAGTGGTTTCTGAAGCCACTCGTTCCGGAACCAGGACGCTCTCCGCGTCGACCCCGCGCATCACGCTGTGGTGGCGGCCGTACCCGAAGTAGACGGCCAGCCCGATCACCAGCCACACCACCAGGCGCATCCAGTTCTCGGCGGGCAAGGAGAACATCAGCAGCAGACAGGACACGATACCCAGGATGGGCACCAGCGGTACGAGGGGCGCCCGAAACGGCCGGTTCGCCTCCGGATGGGCCCGCCGCATCACGAGCACCGCCGCGCACACGATCACGAAGGCCAGCAGCGTGCCCATGTTCACGAGGGTCAGGAGCACGTCGATGGGCAGGAACGCGGCCAGCGCGCCCACGAAGGCACCGGTGACGAGGGTCGATTTCCACGGAGTGCGGAAGCGCGGGTGCACCGCGGCGAAGAACGAGCGCGGCAGGAGGCCGTCCCGGGCGATGGCGAGCAGGATCCGCGCCTGGCTCAGCATCGTCACCAGCATCACGGACGTGATGCCGGCGACGCCGGCCACGGCCAGGATGGCCTGGGCCCAGCGGAGACCGACGCGACCGAACGCGTCCGCGACGGGCGCGGCCACGTCCAGCTGGTCGTAACGGACCATCCCGGTGAGGACGGCCACGACTCCGATGTAGAGGAGGGTGCACAGGATGAGGGAGGCGATGATGCCGGTCGGCACGTCGCGCTGCGGGTCCCGCGCCTCCTCCGCGTGCGTGGAGACGGAGTCGAACCCGATGTACGCGAAGAAGGCCAGGGCCGCGCCCGCCAGCATCCCCATGGGCCGGCCGCCGACGTCCACGGCGCCCGACACCGTGAGACCATGAACGGACTGGAGGCGCGCCTGGACCGGCGGCGCTTCGCACGCGTCCATCGCTCCGCGATCGTGAACCTCGACCGCGTGCAGGAGCTGCATCCGCTGTTCCACGGCGACTGGGCCCTCGTGCTCCGCGGCGGCGTGCGCCTGACTCTGAGCCGGACCTACCGGGAGTCGGTGCAGCGCCTCATGGCCGGGCGGGACTGAGCTCGATCCAGTCCACGGCCACCGCCGCATTGCGGGCCGGGACCTCCGGACGCGCCTGGCGTGGCGTCGTCGAATAGATGAGCCCAAGGTCGTTGAGGCCGCGGCGCAGCACGCGCGACGGCATCTGGAACCGATATTCGGACCAGCCCGGGCCGACGTCGGCGATTCCCACGGGCTCGCGGTTCACCTCGAACGTGATGCGCAGGGGCACCGCGGGCAGCTCGGGCCGCAGGCGGACCACGGCCTCGTAGTCGCCGACCGTGCGGATGGGGACACGGATCCACGACCCATTCCCACGCGACCGGCGGAGAGTGACATCGCCTTCCGTCTCCGGGTCGTACCAGCCGCGTCCGACGAGGAACGGCAGCGCCGCCGGCTCGCGGCCGATGTCGATGCGGCCGAGGGGACGGCCCACGTCTTCGAGCCACGCGCCCCCGAGCCGTTCGTAGGCGGACGCCCACAGCGCGGGAGGCAGACGGCCGTGCGCGGCGACCACGCGGCGCCGCAGGGCATCGACTTGAGCGACCGCGAGCTGGTCGTAGGTGATGGCCTGATCGCGCGGGGCCACGACGCCGCTGTTGTAGATGCCCTCGAACGAGAGGTTCCACACCGCGAGCAGGGCCAGGCCCACGGCGGCCGCCGCGCGCAGGCCCGGCGACACGACGGCCAGAACCTCGCCGAGTCCCAGGGCGAAGAGCGGCGTGAGACCGAGGAGCCGTCTCTGCCCGAAGGCCTCCGCGCTCCACCAGTCCTGCAGCGAGGAGTTGACGAGCACCGAGGCCGCGAACCCCAGGGCGAACAGCACGGCGAGCCATCGATCGCGCCGGGCCAGGAAGCCCCACCCGAGGACACAGGCGGCGTACAGGGGCGTCCAGTAGAAGAGTCCGTGGCGCGGAGAGAACAAGACGCCCGCCACCTCGGGGCGGGTCCCGCCTACGAGGTTCACGGCGAAGACGGTCGCGAGGAAATTCCCGCCGTAGAGCCGGAGCCACACCGCGAGCTGGACGAGGCCGAGGACGGCCGCCGCGGAGAGGTACGGCGCGAGGCGCGCGACCAGGCGCGGGGGCCGCCGCCAGAGGAGATCGACGACGGGCAGGGCGAGGAGGACGGCGTCCTGCAGCCGTACGAGCGTCATCAATCCGCCGAGCAGTCCGACCATGGCCCACGTTCGGCCGGAAGCGGCGTCCTGCTCGCGCAGGCGCAGCCAGGCCACGACGAACGCGGTGGCCACGAACACCGACGCCCCGTGGGCCATGGCCGGATTCGCGGTCATGTAGAAATGCAACGGCGTGGCCAGCCAGATCGCGAGCACGGCCACGAGGGCCGCCGCCGCTCCCGCCCGCCGCCGCAGCTCCGATTCCAGGAGCAGCAGCGCGATCACGCCGTACGCGTACGTCCCCGCCGTCACGCCGGAGCGATAGGGCACGGAGAAGCCGTCCGCGGACACGTCCGCGCCCAGGGCCGCGGCCAGCGACGCACCGAGATGGGCGAGGACGAACGGCGGCGTCCAGACGATCGCAAGCCCGATCGGGAGATGGCTCGTGGGACGGCCTTCGGGAGTCAGCGCCACCGGCGCGCGCAGGCCCGCGTAGTCGTTGGCGAGGTCGAGGTCGTGATCGAGCAGGACGGAGCGCACGATCACGAAGGCCTGCCACCCGTCGCCTCCGACCTCCCCGTAGACGGTCGGCGCGATCAGGATGGCGAGCGACAGGAGAATCGCGCGGCGCGCGTCCAGCCAGCGCCGCCGCAGCGGATCCGCGGCCAGGAAGCCGAGGAGCCCGACCGTCGCGACCTGGATCGCGGTCAGGAGCCCGCGCGGCCCTCCGGCATCGGCCGCCACCTTGGCCGCGAGGGTGGCCACGAAGAGCGCGGCGATCGCCGCCTCCCCACGCCACGTGGCCGTCAGCCGCGCGCGCGGCCCCGGCTCAGGAGGCGTGGGAAGCGCGGGGAAACCTCAGCAACATGCTCATTCGATCCGGATGTAATCGAGGGCGATGACGGAGTTGGGGTTCGTGGCTCCTGGTGTGTCGCGAGGCGCCTTGGGGTAGAACAGCTGTACCCGGTTGAGGCCCGGGTGGAACACGGAGGCGGGGATGGGGAGAACGTAATCGCGCCAGCCCGGTTCCAGGGAAACCGGCTCGAGCTCGTGATCGTTCACCCTCACGATGAGACTGACGTCCGCGGCTTGATACTCGAGGCGTGCGTGAACGATGAGGCGCGAGTGGTCAGCGCGCTCGAGCGGAAGCCGAAGCGTTGAAGCACGTCCTCGCGACCTGCGATACCAGCGTCCTGCTTCCTCCTCGGGCGCGTAGAAGCCGACTCCCGTCAGGCGATCCAGAGGGCCCGAGCCCACCTCGAGCTGCCCTCCGGACAGCGGACCGTCCACCGAGTCGTTCCGCCGTTCCCAGGTATCCGTCGTGCCGATCTGGGCGTAGTTCTCCTTCAGGAACTGGAGCAGCTCGGAATCGACCTGTTGCAGGTCCCAGTCGAGGATGGCGAGGCGCGGCGAGACCACTCCGTTCCGCAGGCGCCTCTTGAGTTCTCTCACTTCGGAATGATCGATGAGCGGCCTGATGTCTTCGTTCGGGTAGAAATAGAACCACGCATGGGGCCGGAACACCCCGAGCCCCGAGAATCCGTCCAGCACAGTCTCGTCTGGGCCCGTGTGATCGACGACCCAGCCGATCCGATCGAGGGTCGCGCGAGCCGGGGCGTTCGGGGAAGCCACGACGCGACCGAGGCGAAGGAAGGGGCTGAGCGACAAGGCCAAAAGCCCCCCCGCCAGGAGCCACTCGGCCGATCTACCCGAGGCCGCCCGGTGCGACAAGCGGACCAGGGCGTCGGCGGCGAGCCACGCCACCGGGGCCATGAGTGGAAGGAAGTACTGATACAAAGGAGCCGGCACGATGAGTGTTCCGGCGAGCACGGATCCGGCCGCGGCCGGCGGCAGCAGCTTCAAGCTCGTGGGCACCGGCGGGCTATCGGCACGAAAGGCTGAGGGCAAGCCGCCCACGGACAGCAGGACGACCGGCCAATTCTCGAACCAGATGGCCCGGAAGGCCGGCATCGGGGAGTGCCGCGTCTTCCACCGCAGGTTCAGGAGGAGGTTCTGATCGATCATCGAGCCGAAGGCGTCGTGCGCCCAGAACCACGCCCCAACCGCCACCAGCGGCAGCGCGAGGCCGAAGAGCCAGAATGCGATCCACCGCCACCTCCGCGGACCTTGGGAGTCGACGCACACCAGCAGGAAGACGAGGAGTCCGCACGCGGGCCAGGAGAAGAGGATCTTCTGCGTGCACAGGGTGGCGAGGCCAAGACAGGCGCCACTCCCGACGAGCAGCGGGCCACGCCGTCTCAAAGGGCCGGCCACGGCCGCCGCCGCCAAACTCAGCCACGAGGCGCACAGGAAGAGATGCGCGGGGACGTCGGGACGAACCTCGAAGCCCTTGTGGGCGAAGATGGTGAGCCCGACGAACAAGGCGGCCGCCGTGCATCCCTGAGCGTGACCAGACCGAAGGCGACCGACCAGGTAGCACGCCGCGATCGTCGCCGCACTCATGCCCCACATGGCCATTCGCGCCGCGAGGATCAGGGCTTCCGCCTGGCCGGACGAGCGGTCCGCAGCGAAGACTCGGAAGAGCGGCAGAAGGAGAAAGTGCAGCAGAGGCAGGTGGTTCTCGAAGTAGTCTCGATACGGAATCAACCCGCTGGCAATGGAGTAGGAGCCGTGAAGGGCCTCGAACTCGTCCGGATTGAAGCGCTCGATCCCGAGCAGGAGTAGACGGAGGCCGAGGAACAACAACACGAGCGCGGCCGTCACCCAGCCGAGGATCCTCGACTCTCCTGGCTCGGGCTGGACCTGCATGCTCCGGTGGATCCTATCACCGCGCGCCCATGGAACTCGCCGATGACGCCGATGGTGGCCACGTAGAATGCCTTCAGCGGCGCGCGCGCGCGCGGCTCAGGAGGCGGAGGAAGCGCGGGGAAACCTCAGCAGCATCGTGCCGATGGGCACGGCGGCGGCGACGAAGGGCAACAGGCTCTCCCCCACCATCAGGGCCGCCGCGCACAGGAACCCGGCCGCCTCCAGCGTGGCGTAGGCGACGAGGTGGCGCGAGAACGCGGGCGAGGGCGAGCCCGGCCGTCGCGGCGCGTCGTCCGGCCGCGCGCGTTCGACGGCTGCGGCGATGACGGGAGAGAGCAGCGCGAACCCCACCGCGAACCAGGAGACGAGAGCCAGGTCCCGAGGCTTGAGCATCTGGTGCGCGAGCGATGCGACGCCCAGGAACATCACCATGCCGATGAGCATCCCGATGGAGACGATGCGCAGGCGGCGGTGCTCGTCGGCGGCGAGGGGCTCGGGCACGCTCAAGACTCCATGGTGCCGACGGTGGCTCCGACCTTCAGCTCCGTGCCCGTCGCCTTGCGCACGGCATCGACCGTGGTATCGGGCGCGATCTCCTTCAAGAGCAGCCCCTCGGGCACGACCTCGATGACCGCCATGTCCGTCACGATGAGGTCCACGCACTTGCGTCCGGTGAGGGGCAGCGTGCAGTGCTCGAGGATCTTGGGCGTGCCGTCCTTGGCCGTGTGCTCCATCGTCACCACGACGCGCCGAGCCCCGGAGACGAGGTCCATGGCTCCGCCCATGCCCTTGACCATCTTGCCCGGGATCATCCAGTTCGCGAGGTTGCCCTCGTGGTCCACCTGCAGGGCGCCCAGGATCGTGAGGTCCACGTGGCCGCCGCGCACCATGGCGAACGAGTCCGCGCTCGAAAAATACGACGTGCCGGGCAGCTCGGTCACCGTCTCCTTGCCCGCGTTGATGAGGTCGGGGTCTTCCTGGCCCGGCTCCGGATAGGGCCCGACGCCGAGCATCCCGTTCTCGGAGTGCAGCACGATCGAGATGCCCTTCGGTACGTAGTTCGCGGCCAGGGTCGGCATGCCGATGCCGAGGTTCACGTAGAACCCGTCTTTCATCTCCCGCGCCGCCCGCCGCACGATGCGTTCCCGCTTGGAGTCGGTCTCCACCCCGCCGCCCCCTTGGACGGTGCGCTTCTCGATGCGCTTCTCGTAGGCCGTGCCCTGGACGAGCCGCTGCACGAAGATGCCGGGCGTCACGATGGCATCGGGCTCGAGGGCGCCCGCGGGCACGATCTCCTCGACCTCCGCGATGGTCGTGCGCGCGGCCATGGCCATCACGGGGGCGAAGTTCCGCGTCGTCTTGCGGAAGACCAGGTTGCCCTGGGCATCGCCCTTCCAGGCCTTGATGAACGCGTAGTCCGCGCGCAGCCCCGTCTCCATCACGTGGGGGCGCCCGTCGAACCAGCGCACTTCCTTGTTCTCCGCGATCAGGGTCCCGTAGCCGGTCGGGGTGAAGAACGCGGGCACGCCCGCGCCCCCCGCGCGCATGCGCTCGGCGAAGGTGCCCTGGGGGTTGAGCTCGACCTCGATCTCGCCGGCCAGGGCCATCTTCTCGAAGACCTTGTTCTCGCCGACGTAGGTCGAGATCATCTTCTTCACCTGCTTGTTCTGGAGCAGGAACGTGATCCCGAAGTCGTTGGTGCCCGCGTTGTTGCTGATGACGGTGAGGTCCTTGCTCCCCTTCGCGCGCAGGGCGGCGATGAGGTTCTCCGGGATCCCGCACAGGCCGAAGCCGGAGATCATGACGGAGGCGCCGTCGGGAATGTCGCGCACCGCTTCCGCGGCGTCGCGCACGACCTTGTTCATAGGCCGCGATGATAGCAGAGGGCGTTGACCGTCCTTGCGAACGCGGGATGATGGAAAGGGGGACCCGCCGCCGCGAAAGGAACCGCCATGCCGAAGACAGAAGCGCCAGACCGTCCGTCCGTCACGTCCGATCCGGACCGGGGAGTCGCCGTGAACTCGGGGACCGACCCGCAGCGGCCCGGAGAAACCGCACGCCCGATCCCTGACGCGTCCTCCGAGAAGGCCGCGCCCGTCGAACCGTCGGGAGCGTCGCAACGACCTCAGTCGAGCCGGAACGAAGACGTGGAGCACGGCGGTAGGAACGAACCGGACGATCCGGTCTAGTAACGGAAATCGATCGACACGGTTAGCAACAAGAGGTTGTGGCCAGGTCGGCTGCCATCTTTTGATCGCTAAACGGGGCGGCGCAGCTGTGCCATCAACGATCTCAGCGCTCCGGTCACTTCGGTCTCGTTCTCGCGCAATATCTCGCGCCACAGCGCGCGCGGGCTGCGTGCCAATCGCGTCATATCGCGGAACGCCGGACCGGCCACATCCAGGTGGCGCTTCGCCGCGCGATCCGACTGCGCCGCTCCGAACAACGCCCACGCGACAACCTGCGGCGCGTGGGAAAGGAACGCGACCACGCGATCGTGCTCCGCCGGCGACATCACGACCGGCCGCGCGCCCGCGGCGCGCACGAGGCGGCGCATCGCGCGCAGGGAGGCCGGCGCGGTCCCGGCGTCCGGAGTCAGGATCCACCGCCGTCCGTGAAACAGGTCCGGCTTCGAGGCCGCGAAGCCCGATTTCTCGCGGCCCGCCATCGGGTGCCCGCCCACGAACCGCGTCAGCCCGCGTCGTCGCGCATCGGCACAGATCCCACGCTTCACGCTGCCCACGTCGGTCACGGTCGCGCCCGCGCGCGCCGCCCGCGCCACCTTGCCCAGGAGCCGCCGGTTCGTCCGCGGCGACGCCGCCAGCACCACGAGATCCGCGTCCGCGACCGCCAGGGGAACCGACCGCGCCGCCACCGCGATGGCACGCGCGGCCATGGCCTGCCGAAGGACGCGCGGGCGGTCGTGGCCGATCACGCGATAGCCGGCCGCGGTCAGCGCGCGCGCCAGCGATCCGCCGACGAGCCCGAGGCCCACGATGGCAACGGTGGGCCGGTTCATGCCGGCGACCACAAGATGCGCTCCAGGACTTCCGGCTCGCGGCGCAAGAGGAGCTTCTCCGCGCCCGCGATCAGCATGGCGTAGACGGCGGCGGCACCCGCCAGGGCGAGGGGCAGGGTGACGAGCCACAGCCAGGGCATCGAAAGCAGGCGTGGCAGCCAGGCCAGCAGCACGAAGGGCATCGCCGTGACCAGGGCAAGGGTAAGGAGCAGCGCGGAGATCACGACCGCCCCCAGGCCGCGGCCGCCGGCGGTCCCTGGCGGGCGGCCCGGCTCGGGCGCGGCCAGGGGGAACAGGATCGACGCGTAGTTGTCCACGCCCGCGGAGACGAGGAGGCCGACGACGGCCACGGTCACGGTGGCGGGAATGAGGTCCGGCGGCGCGATGACGGCGCCGGCCACGATCACGGTGAAGACGGACGGCAGGCGCAGCGTGATGCTGGCCAGGTTCTTGGCCACGAGAATGCGCCAGCGGGGGACGGGAAAGCTCATGAGGAGCCCGATCCCCCGCCGCTCGAGGCCGAACGTGTTCGTGCCGAAGACGGACAACCCGACCACCGTGGCCAGCCCGAGCACGGCCGTGGGGCTGGCGCCGCCGGTGCCCCGCGTGATGAAGAACAGGAAGAGGAGCGGGCTGAGCAGTCCCATGAAGAGGCTCGCCTTCAGCGCGGGGTCGCGCCAGGCCACCCGAAGGTCCTTCTCGACGAGCGCGCCCAGGGCGCCCGAGAAGCGCATGCGCGCGGGACGGCCACGCGTCTGCCCCGCGAGATGGCCGAGGTCCAGCTCTCCGCGATGGATGCGCGCAATGGTGGCGGTGGAGAGGGCGAGCGTCACCGCGATCGCCCCCAGCGAGGCCGCCACGTAGAGCGCGAAGGCCCCCGCGTCTCCCTGACCCGCGTGCACGGCCGCGCGCACCCCCCAGCCGAAGGGCGAGAGCGCAAAGAGGTCGTGGTCGAGGAGGAGGCGCTTGAGGACGCGCAGCGGACGCGGGCCCGCGGAGAGCAGGGCCAGGGGCGCGATGCTGACGACGAACCCGAGGCCGAGGCCGAGGAACAGCGAGGCGTCCTGGAACCGGCGGCTGCGGGCCAGCCCCATGAGGAGGAGCGAGGAGAGCTGCACCGCCGCCAGTATGAACACGAAGCTGAGCCCCACGCCGATGAGCGTGAAGGGCAGGACGGAAGGGCGGGCGGCGAGGCCGAGGGCGAGACCGACGACCACGGGCATCTTGGCCAGCACGAGGGGCTGGAGGAGGTTCGCGAGCAGCGACGAGGCGACCAGGCTCCGGAACGGGATGGGAAAGATCAGGAGCCGCGAGAGGTCGTGCGTCTCGCCCAGGGCGAGCCCGGTCAGCACGGGCGAGATCATCCAGAAGACGCCGACGAGGGTGGCCAGGAGCGAGGCCAGGGGCAGGACGAGGTCGGGGTCGCGCGTGCCCAGCGTGCGCGCGCCCACGTAGACGACGGCGGCGGCGAAGGCGGCGGAGAGGCCGAGGACCGGCACCAGGAGGACCAGCCCGGCCAACCGCTCCGGCGTGCGGCGCAGCCCGCGCAGGTCCATGCGCCAGCGCAGCAGCACGAGGCCGATCAGCCGATCCACGAGAGATCCTCCCGCCGCACCTCGGCGGAGACGAGCTTGAGGAAGACGTCCTCCAGGCTCGCGTCCTGGGCCACCTCGCGCTGGGCCCGGATCTGGTCGAGCGTGCCCTGCGCGATCAGGCGCCCGCGGTCGATGATCGCCACCTCGTCGCAGAGGCGCTCCACCACGTCCAGCACATGGGTGGTGAAGAAGAGGGTGACGCCCTTGTCGGCCAGGCGCCGCAGGAGATCGGTCACCACGCGCCCGGAGACGGGGTCGATCCCGTTCAGGGGCTCGTCGAGGAACAGCACCTTCGGGCTGTGGATGAGGGCGGCGGCCAGGGCCACCTTCTTCCGCATGCCCTGCGAGTAGTCCACGATGAGCTTGCCCCGCTCGTCGGCGAGGCTCAGGAACGAGAGCAGCTCCTCGGTGCGGCGCCGCGTCTCTTCGCGCCCGAGACCGTACATGCGCCCCGCGAAGTGCAGGTACTCCTCGCCCGTGAGGCGCTCGTAGAGGGGCAGCTCTTCCGGCAGCACCCCGATGACGCGCTTGAGCTCGAGGAGGTCCTTCTCCAGGGAGAAGCCCTCGATCGTGACCTCGCCCGCCGTCGGGCGCAGGAGGCCGGTGAGCATCTTGATGGTCGTGCTCTTGCCCGCGCCGTTGGGACCCAGGAAACCGAAGAACCGTCCGCGCGGCACCTCGAAAGAGATGCCGTCCACCGCCACCTTCTTGCGGAAGGTCTTGGTGAGCTGGCGGACGACGATCGCCGGGCCCGGGGGAGTGCTCACCGGTGACAAGTACCCCGAGTCGGACGGGCGGTCAATCCGAGTGGCGGAGGGGCGCTACTCGTGCCCGTCCGGATGTGTGCAGCCGGGAAAGCCTTCGAAGAAGGTCCGGCCCGTGAACCCCAGCTCGCGCATGCCCGTCTCGGAAGAGTAGTAGGCGCCGCTCACCCGCGTCTTGATCTCCTCGAAGTGGTCGCGCGAGGAGTACTTCGGGGGGCCGGGCGCCTTCGTGCCCGGCACCTGGAACCATCCCCAGTTGCGGTCGTCCGCCGGCACTCCCGCCTCCATGGTCGAGGCCGCCTCCAGGATCGCGTCCTGGGCGGCGGAATCGAGGGCGAGGAACGGGTGTCCCTTGCCGTCGATGGCCAGGCTCTCGAAGTGGGAGAGGGCGGACAGGAACTTCTGCTGGCGGTCCGCGCCCTCGAGCGCGAGCTGGCCGTCCACGAACGCGGAGACGCCGGCCACGCGCGAGCCGGGCACGATCCGCTCCGCCAGCGCGTCCAGCGTTGCGAGCTGATGGGGCGAGAGGAAGCGCGGCGGTGCGGGCTTGGCCGGCGCCGGCGCGGGCGGCGCCAGCGGCTCGGCCGAGTGAAGGTGGCCCGTCGCCGACTCCGCCCCCGCGCTCACCGCGGCTCCGGTGGCGGCGAGGAGGCCCTGAAGGACGTGACGGCGGCTGAGGTCGCCGGTGGAAGCCTGGTTCAAGACGGGCAGGACAACGGGTTTCTTCGTCACCGGACCCTCCGCGTTGGAGCCGTTATAACATCCCGGCACACGCGCCAGGAACGAGGGCACCATGCTCCAGAAATCGAAGGTCTCCTACGACGTGATCGTCGTCGGCTCCGGCGCCTCTGGAGGCTGGGCGGCCAAGCGGCTCAGCGAGGCCGGCCTCAGCGTCGCGCTCCTGGAGGCGGGGCGCGCGCTCGACAAGAGCGAGTTCCGCGAGCACGTGCCCTCCTTCCGCCTGGAGCAGCGCAACCGCACGCCGGAGCTGCTGCGCCGGACACGTCCCATCCAGGCCGGCGCCGGTTGCGACGAGTTCAACTACAAGTGGTTCGTCAACGACCTCGAGGAGCCCTACACGACCGCGCCCGGGAAGCCGTTCGCCTGGCTCGGACGCCTGCGCGTGACCGGCGGCCGCACGAACGTGTGGGGACGGCAGTGCTACCGGTTCAGCGACTCCGACTTCAAGGCCGCCTCCATCGACGGCATCGGCGAGGACTGGCCTCTCGCGTACAAGGACCTCGAGCCGTACTACGACCTCGTCGAGGACTATGTCGGCATCTCCGGCCTCCCCGAGGGGCTCGAGCAGCTTCCGGACAGCCGCTACCTCCCGGCCATGGCCCTCACCTGCGCGGAGACGCGGCTGCGCCAGCGGGTGAAGGACCGCCTGGGCTGGACCGTGACGCCGGGGCGGGTCGCCATTCTCACGCGGCCGAAGGGCAACCGCGCTCCATGCCACTACTGCGGCCCCTGCCAGCGCGGGTGTAGCGTCCACGCCTACTTCAACTCCGCCTTCACCACCGTCGCCGACGCCATGGCCACCGGCCGCTGCACGCTCGTCTCGAACGCGATGGTCTACAAGGTGCTCACCGATCCCGACACGCACCGCGCCACGGGCGTGCTCTACATCGACCGCGAGACGCGCGAGCCGCGCGAGGTGAAGGCCAAGTCGGTCATCCTCTGCGCGCAGGCCCTCGAGTCCGCCCGCATCCTCTTCAACTCGGCCACGCACCAGGACCCCGGCGGCCTCGGCAACTCGAGCGGCGTGCTTGGAAAGTACCTTATGGACCACATCTGGGTCGGAGGCGGGGCGCGCGCGGAGTTCCCCGACCTCGCCAAGGCGCCGAGCCTCGACGGGCCGAACCGCCCGAACGGGATCTACGTGCCGCGCTTCCAGAACACGCGGGCCTCGCGCACGGCCGCGTTCCGGCGCGGGTACGGCTTCCAGGGCGGCGAGACGACGACGTTCCATTGGCGGGCGCCCGGCTTCGGCGAAGCCTACAAGAAGGGCGTGCGCCAGCCCGTCACCACCATCGGCCTCGGCGGCTTCGGCGAGTGCCTGCCCTACGAGGACAACTTCGTGGAGATCGACAAGGGCGTGGTGGACACGTACGGGATCCCGGTGCTCCGCATCAGCATGACCTTCCGCGAGAACGAGCACGCCATGATCGACGACATGGCGCGCACGGCGACGGAGATGCTGGAGGCGGCGGGAGGCAAGGACGTCAAGTCCTTCACCGTCCACGACCGCGCGCCCGGCCTCGGGATCCACGAGCTGGGAGTGGCCCGGATGGGGACCTCGCCGAAGAAGTCGGTCCTGAACCAGTTCCAGCAGAGCCACGACGTGAGGAACCTGTTCGTCATGGACGGCGCGGGCTTCACGTCCAGCGCGACCCAGAACCCGACCCTGACCATCATGGCCCTGGCCGTGCGGTCCTGCGACTACCTGATGGAGGAGATGCGCAAGGGGAACGTCTGACGGTCTTATCTCAGGGGGGGCACTCACGCCCCGCAGGGTGGGCGTTCGCACTGCGGCCACCATCGCGCTGAGTGGCTGCGACCCCCCCTGAAACCCCCCATCGACTCGTTAGAAGTAGGGCTCCGGTAGGAGCGGGAAGAAGACGCGGCCGTCCGCGGACGGGCGGCGCCGGTCCGCGTCCTTGGCCTCGTCGATGAGCGCGCGCACGCGGGCGCGCGGCTGCTCCCCCGCGCGGATGCCGAGCGCGGCCAGCTGGGCGGCCACGGCGTCGCGGCGCGCGGGCGGGATGGTGGCCGAGGCGTAGCGCCCGTACAGGAACTCCGTGTTCCAGTCGATGGCGCGGGCGCTGGCGGGATGGAAGTTCTCGGCCAGGCGCGCGCCCGTCCAGGCCCCGCCCACGATCGCCCAGGCCAGGCCGATCGCGACCAGCGGCCGCAGCGGCGGCCGGGCGCGCCAGATCGCCTGCCACGACGCCGCCAGCATCAGGGCCACGAGCAGCGAGGCGAAGAACAGCAGGTCGTCGCGCTGCAGCAGGAGGCCGGGCGTACAGGCGGCCACCGCGGCCAGCGCCCATCCGGTGGCGGAGCGCCACGCGGCGCGGTCGCCGGTGGCCACGAGGGCGGCGAGGGTGAGAGCGAGAACCGCCCACCAGCCGTGGCTGAGGATCCGGCTGGCCAGGTCGAAGCCTCCCACGCCCACCGGATCGAAGGCGTGGACGATGGCCCGCGCGAAGCCGGCGAAGTCGAGGCCGAGCGGCTGCGCGGCGGGCACGACCGCGCGCCGCCAGGCCAGGAGCACAAACGCAAGCGTGCCCAGGCTGACCGTGTACTCGGTCGCCCGTGGCCTCGGGCCGCGGGTGAACGCGATCCAGGCGAGCGCGGGCAGTGCGGCCAGGGTGTCCTCCCGAACGCAGAGGCCGAGCGCGATCGCCAGCCGCGAATACCCGAGCCGAGCGCGCGATCCCTGCGCGAGGCCGTCCACGAGCAGCAGCGCGGCGCCTACGAAGGCGAGGCCTTGCAGCGCGTGATTGCCGTCCGTGATCCAAACCAGGTGGTACGCGCTGTAGCGGGTGAAGAGCATCACCAGGCCCGCGGCCACCGCCGCGCCCGTTTCCAGATCGAGCCGGCGGCCGAGGGGGACGAGGAGGGCCAGGAAGAGCGCGAACAGCGCGGCCACCGCGTGGCGGTGCCCCACGACGCGCTCGCCGAACAGGGCCGCGCGCGCGTGATTGAAGGCGAGGCTCAGGGGACGGAAGCCGGGGGTCTCGAGCCCGTCGGGATCCCAATGCCCGGTCCAGGCCGCGGCCAGCTCGGATCCGCTGAACGTCCGCACGAGGTGGAGGTCGTCGAACACCATCGGCCACGCGCGCGCCGGCCAGGTCCAGGCGATGGCGAGGAGCAGGAAGAGGAGGAAGGCACCGGCCGCCTTCATGGCGACGCGGCGCCGGCGAGGCGCACGACGACCGTCGGGGGCAGGCGGGCCTGGAAGGCGTCGAGAGCGCGCGCGAGCAGCGCCGCCTCCGCCGGGCGCGTCGCGTAGAAGGTGACCGTGCGGTCGGCCACCACCACCTCTTCCGGGACCTTCCATGTCCCCACCTGGATCCAGTCGGGCGGGATGGCGTCCGCGAACCAGGAGCGATAGACGACCACGGCCGCGGGGGGAGCGGGCGCGGCCAGGCGCGCGAGCAGCGCGCGGTCCACGCGGCCCTCGCGGCGCGCACGCGCCGTCTCCTGCGTGGCCAGGCCGTAGAGGTCGATGAGGCGGACGTCGGCCAGGTAGGCGA
>Ga0111538_10000292_pt1 | contig 64186 bp, 55 predicted proteins | sample SoiMethybrSBSTD1_FD_79669 | JGI IMG/M metagenome (GOLD analysis project Ga0111538, IMG submission 79669) | Bulk soil microbial communities from a Populus tree surrounding site in Tennessee, USA - Soil MetaG P. TD hybrid SBSTD1 (version 2)... | ecosystem: Environmental > Terrestrial > Soil >...
GCTTGCTCTGCGCGCAGAGCGTCGATCAGATTCGCTTCCTCGCTGCCGCCGAACGCCTCTTCGTTGACACGCCTGATGGCCGGGTAGTCGTCGGGCGTGTCCGGGCGGACCAGAACATCAACTGGCACACACGACCGCCCGATCCTGAAACAGCCAGTCGACCGCGCGCAGCACTTCCTTCGCGCTGTGCACGTGCGCCGTCGCCCGTGACGGATCCTCGCCGACGCGATCGCGGTCGAACCACACGCGCTGGATCCCGAACGACTCCGCCGGGACGATGTCCTGCCGCCAGTCGGCGGACACATGCACCCAGTCGCGCTTGCTCACGTGCGCGAGCAGCTGAAAGCCGCGGAAGTGCCAGAGTTCCGGCTTGTACCCGCGGATGCGGTCCGCCGTCACGAACAGATCGAACGGCTGCCGGAACCGTCGGTGCGTCGCCTCGAACAGCGCACCGTCGCAGTTCGTCAGCACACCGAGCCGGTAGCCGCGGAGACGCAGCTCCGCCAACATCGGCTCGACGTCGTCGAATGGTCGTACCGCGGACAACGAGCTACGCCTGATCAGCGTGCCATAGCAGTCAAATGTCACCCACCGGTTGTGCATTGCCGGAAACACGACGACCTCCTTTCGTATGTGCAAAAGCGAAAAGTGGACTTCTTCCACTCCAAAAAGCAAAAGGGCCATCACCCTCTCGGATGATGGCCCTTGAAGACCTCGGTGGTCCTGGTTCCTACATCATCCGACTCGCCCATCGCCTCCATCGACGTGACCGTCAAGCGTGACGACACGGTTGGCAATGGCGCACACGCCGACCCACGCGATGAACAGCGGGGTTTGACGGCGGGTGCGCGAGGTCGGTTTCACAGGAACCTTCTAAATGGTGACCCGGCGATGATACAGAAGTTTGAGGTTTCTGCCAACGAAAAGGTTAGAGTGTCGCGATCCGAGGAAAAACCATGAAGACATCGCTCGCTGTGCTGACGGCTGCCGTCCTGCTTTCCGCGACGTCATCAGTTGACGCGCAGTGGCTGAATCATCCCTGGCCGGGTGTGCCGCGTACGGCAGATGGGAAGGTCAACATGTCGGCGCCGGCACCGCGCACGGCAGACGGCAAACCGGACTTCAGCGGAGTGTGGGGTCTCGATGCCGGACCGTCGCTCTTCTACATCGCCGGCGAACTCAAGCCGAACGAGGTAAAGCCGTGGGTGGCGCCGCTGCTCAAGCAGTACGACGAAAACCTTCAGCGCGACGATCCAGGCGTTCATTGTCTGCCGGAAGGGCCGCGCTTCAATCACTTCGTCGCGTTTCCCAAGAAGGTGGTGCAGACGCCAGGCCTGATCGTCGTCCTCGCGGAAGACTTGAGCTACCGTCAAATCTTTCTCGACGGTCGTCCGTTGCCGAAGGACCCGAGTCCCAGTTTCATGGGCTACTCCGTCGGCCGATGGGACGGCGACACGCTGGTCGTCGAGAGCGTCGGCTTCAAGGAACGGACGTGGCTCGATTGGGCCGGTCATCCGCACACTGAAAACCTTCGCGTCACCGAGCGGTGGCGGCGCGCCGACTTCGGACGGCTCGAGATCGCGGAAACGTTTACCGACCGGGAGATCTACAGCCGACCGATGAACGTCAAGGTGACAGGCACGCTGGTGCCGGACACTGATCTGCTCGAATACGTCTGCGCGGAGAACGAAAAGGATCGGCCGAAGCTGATCGGCACGATGACGCAGGTGCAGAAGTCCTACAAACCGATCAAGGTTGCACCGGAAGTGCTGGCCCAATACGCAGGCACGTATGACTTCCGCTTTCCCGAAAACCCGACGATCCCGTCGATGATGATCGTCAGCGTAATGGAGGGGACGCTGTTCCTTGGCCCCGCCCCGATGATACCGATCGGACCCAACCGGTTCCTGTTCGGAAGCAATCCGGTTGAATTCGTCAAGGACAAGGACGGACGCGTCACGCATTTCTCGACGACCTTCGTCGAGGGGGAGCTGATCGGCAAGCGATTGCCCGACAAGAGGTAGAGGCCGACCTTGCGGTCGGCCCTGCCTCCTACCTAAAGCGGGTTTGGAATTGGATAGAACTCGTCGAGACGGTGGTCGGGATGCAAGCCGAGCGCTTCGCGCTGCACTTCGAGATACCAGCGATAGCGCACCGCGCGGCGTCGCAGCTCGCGATACTGCGCGAGCTCTGGCGACGGATTGGACCAATGGACCTCACCAAGATGCGCACGCAGTGTCTGCAGCTGCTCGAGCAGCGATTCGAGCGTCTGACTGATACGCCGCAACGCGGCGGCGCGCTCCTCCGTCAGCTCGAGCTCGATGCGCCCCTGCCGTTCCGCCGTCTCCCGTCTGCCCACGTTGATATTGTCTCATTCAACTTCCGGTAACGGTGATTCGGCAGGTCCGGAAAGCACGGCGCCGTTTGGCTTGAACCGCGACCCGTGACACGGACAGTCCCACGTCCTCTCGGCGTCGTTCCAGCCGACGATACAGCCCATGTGTGTACAGGTCGCTGACCGCAGAATCGTCGCGCCGTTGTCGTCGCGGTAGGCGGCAATCTTCTTTCCCTCGCGTTCGATCACCTTGCCGCTTCCCCGCTTCACCGCGCGCAACGATTTGCCTTCCGCGCCGGCGAACCGGCCGCGAATAAGGTAGTACGGGTAGTCGGCGTTTTCCTTGATGTACTCCCACACACCGCGCGTGACAGCTTTCCGGCCGGGATCGAACAGATCCATCCATGGGTTGGCGCGGCCGAGAACCGCATCGGTGACCATCATCGCGGTCAGGGTTCCAAACGTCATCCCGTTGCCCGCGAACCCGCTGCCTGCGTACTGGTGCGCTGTCATCTCGCCGATGTACGGAAGCCCATCTGGGGTCTCGATGACCTGACCCGACCAGCGATGCGTGATCTCGACATCCGGCAAGAGCGACGTGAGTTTCTTTTCGAGCCGGGCGTAGCAGTCGATCGTCAACCCGTCCTGCCCGGTCTTGTGATCCTCGCCGCCGAAGATCACGACGTCGAAGTCGCGGCGCCGGTCGAGACGCAGATAGTGATACGGGTCTGCGGTATCCCAGAACAGCGCGTCGGGCACGACATCCTTGCGGATCCGTCCGGCAGCTACGTAGCTCGTATACAGCGCGAGCTTGGTCTGAAACGCCGTCGCGCCAACGATGCCGCGGACGCCGACGAGCGGATCGTGCGTCGCCAGCACGATGTCGTCGCAGGTAATGATGTGGCCGTTCACCCTTGCTGATAGCGGGCCGGTCGAGAATTCCTGTGCGGCGCTGTGCTCGTAGATATCCACGCCGGCGTCCTGAACGACGCGAGCCAGTCCGGACAGGTAGGCCCGTGGGTGAAAGCGCGCCTGACCGTCGAATCGAATGCCGGGCACCGACATCAGCGGCACGTCATCCACGAACGTCGCATCGAACCCGAGCTCGGTCGCGAGCGCGGCATTCGCCCTGAGGCTGGCCACCTCGGCGTCGGTGACCTGCTCGATCGGCGCATGCAGATAGCCGTCTACCCATTCGAAGGCACACTCGATGCGATGCTCGCGCCGGATCTCGTCGATCTGGGAAATTGCCGCCAGCCCCGCATCCCAGACAGCCTGCGCGTGATCGCGGCCAAACCGGTTGGCGAGATCGACCAGACGGTCGTCGGTGACCATCGTCAGATGCGCCGTCGTATGGCCGGTGTCGATCTGCGCGCAGCGTTCGCGCTCGACCAGCACGACCGTCTTCCCCGCCTTCGACAACAGATACGCCGCGGTCAATCCGGTCAGACCACCGCCGACGACGAGCACGTCTGCATGGTGGTTGCGTTGCAGTTTTGGAAAGACCGGAAGAGAGGCCGAGTCCGACCAGTACGGCGTGGTGCGCGGCGGCGCGATCTGCTGAGGCATGAAACCCTCCGCTTGACGTAGTAGCAAGCGGCCCGCCACGATTCGGGCGGATGCCAGCGCTGCGATTAGGCCGGCCGTTGTGGCTGGATCGGCAACAAACGGCCACTCGCCAGGCCCATCCATCGCTGCGCGGACAACTCGATGTCGACGTGGTCATCGTCGGCGGCGGCCTGACGGGCGCTACGGTCGCGGCGGTCTTTGCCGGCGCCGGCGTCCGCGTCGCTGTCCTCGAGGCCGAGCTCGCCGGGCTCGGCAGCACGTCCGCCAGCACCGCGCTGCTGCTGCGCGAACCGGATGTCACCCTGACAGAACTCGGTCGACGCTACGGTCCGCGGAAGGCACGGCGGATCTGGCAGCTGAGCGTCGACGCGACACGTGACTTCGTTCGCACGCTCAGGCAGCTGCATATCGACTGCGATCTCGCCGAGCGCGATTCCATCTACTACACGCTCGAGGGCAAGCAGCTGCGGCGCCTGCAGCATGAACTCGAGCGCCGGCGCCGTGAAGGCTTCGACGGAGACTGGCTCAGCGCCTCGTCATTGAAGGATCTGACCGGGATCGACGGCGAGGGCGCGATCCGCAGTCGCCACAACGCCCAGTTCAATCCCTACAAGGCCTGCGTTGGCCTGCTGCGCTCCGCTACTGGCGCAGGCGCAGCCGTGTTCGAGCGTTCGCGAGTGCGGCGAATCACGCACGAGAACGGCAGCGTCCGCATCGGTACGCGCAGCGGCACCGTGCGCGCCGCGGCCGTCGTCATCGCCACCGGGTACGCCGCGCCACCATTTCAGCCGCCGGTCGGGCGCTTTCGTCTGCATCAGACCTACGTGCTGGCGACGAAGCCGATAGACGGCGATCACCGACGTCAGTTCGGACGTGAGCCGGCGATGGTGTGGGACACCGAGCGCCCGTATCACTACGCGCGCTGGACGACGGATCGCCGGCTGTTGCTCGGTGGTGCCGATCGGGAGTTTGTGTCGGAGCGTCGCCGTCACGCCGCTTTCACGCGCGGCACAGGCGAGCTGTACGACTACTTCAGACGGCTCTTCCCATTGCTCTCTTCGGTCGGCATCGAGCGGGCGTGGGATGGACTGTTTGCGACGACGCCTGACGGCCTTCCGTATATCGGCCGGCACAGTCGCTTTCCGCGACGCCTTTTCGCTCTCGGCTACGGCGGCAACGGGATGACGTTCGGATTCCTGGCGGCGCGCATGCTGCTCGAGCAGTGGCGCGAGATGGACTCGCCTGACCATGCGCTGTTTGGATTCGGCCGATTCCGATAAACAAAAAACCGGGAGGCGCCGGAGGGTCGCGTTCGCGAGTGAATCACTCCAGAGCCCCTTTCAGGCTGGAGCTGAACGCAGGATCGGAGTTTAATCGCGGACGGATGGTCCGCCCCCTGGACGAAGTCATTCGCGAATACCGGCGGGATGCACCCCTCGCCGAAGCGGCCACCATACCCGCCGCCTGGTACACGGATCCCCGCGTTTTCGAGCTGGAACGGCAGACGGTCTTTTCGCGCAGCTGGCAGGTCGCCGGGCGGCTCGAGCAATTGCAGACCCCGGGTCAGTACGTCGCGTTCGAAACCGCGGGAGGTGAGCCCGTGGTGCTGGTCCGCGGCAGCGACGAGGTGCTGCGCGGCTTCTTCAACGTCTGCCGCCATCATGCTGCGGCAGTGGCGAGCGGGTCCGACGGATGCGTCGCGCACCTGCGCTGCCCGTACCACGGATGGACCTACTCGTTGGAAGGAGCGCTGAAAGGCACGCCGGACTTCAGCGGCGTCTCCGGATTCGATCGATCCGCACACGGCCTCGTCCCCGTCGACATTGCGGTATGGGAGAAATGGGTGTTCGTCAGGGTGGCGCCGGAAGGGGCGGCACTCGATGATTTCCTCGGATCGGACCTCGCCGGCCGCTTTCCCGCGTCCGCTGTCTCGGCGCTGCAATGGATGGAGCGCCGTACGTATTCGGTTGACTGCAACTGGAAAGTCTTCGTCGACAACTATCTCGACGGCGGCTACCACGTGCCGCACCTGCACAAGGGGCTCGACAGCGTTCTTGATTACAGCACCTACGCAGTCGAAAACGGCACGCGCTTCTGCCTGCAGTCGAGTCCGATGGTCAGCGCCGGGGCTGACCCGCGCACAGGCGCGGTTCGGAGCGGGGACCGCGCGCGCTACTTCTGGCTCTATCCGAACTTCATGATCAACTGCTATCGGGACGCGATGGACACGAATCTCGTCATCCCGCGAGGACCCGATCGAACGGATGTCATTTTCGACTTCTTCTTTGGCGATGTGTCAGACGGCGTGCGCACCCGTAATCTGGAGAGCATCGCCGTCAGCGAGCAGATTCAGGAGGAGGACGTCGGCATCTGCGCGTCGGTGCAGCGCGGTCTGCGCTCGCGCGCCTACTCGACCGGCCGTCTGTCGGTGCGCCGCGAGGCGGGCGAACATCTCTTCCACCGGCTGCTCTATGACGACCTGATTGCGGGGTCGCAGGAGTAGGCGGCGCGGCCGCCTACTCGCATCCAGCCGTTAGAGCTGCGCGCACGTCAGCGGCAGAATCTGATCGAACGGCGCCAGCACCAGCGTCTGCTTCGGCACGTTCCAGGGGCCGGTCAATACCTTCGGATCGTAGAGCGTCGCCTCGATTTCCAGCGTGTCCTTGTTCACGCGTCGGTACCGCTCGACAATCCGCAGCTGATCGGAGTGCGGCGAGGACCGGCCTTCTGCCCAGATCCACGTGTTGTCGGTGAAGTTCTTCGTTTCGACGACGAAGACGTCTCCTTCCCACTTGCCGACGGAGTCGCCGCGCAGCGACGGCGGCACCTCGGCGCGATGCGGGCGTCCGTCGGTCGGAATCACCTTGAAGCTGTGAAAGGTCTCGGTCAGGACAACGATGAATTTCGGCGTCGCAACGATCTGCGCCACCGCGCCAACGTCGAACATGCTCACATTGAGTGTCCCGAACGCCGTCGAAACGCACTTGAGCGTCGGGTCGTCGTTGTCGTTGAGCTTCTTGGCGGCGGCAGCCGCCTCCGGGGTGTAGAGACCGGTGAAGGTCGGCGGTGCGGGTGCCCCCCCGCCGCCGCGTCCTCGTCCGCCGCCGAAACCGCGGCCGCCCACGTCGCCGCCGGTCCACCAGACGCCGGACAGGTCCGGATGGCCGTCGGCCATGCGCGGTGTGGGTTCGGCAGCCGCGGTGCTTGCCGGCGGCGTCGCACCGGCGCCACGCTGCTGCGCGACGAGCGCCGGGCTGCCGAGCACGATCGCTGACAGGACCGCCGCCAGCGTTGAGCGAAGGGCCATTGGCGTCATGGTCACCGCGCTCCTGCGCCTTCCTGCGGACCGAACATGCCGTAACTGCGGCCGTCCGCCGTCGTCAGCCGCTGCAGCATGCCGACCTTCTGCTTGTCGCGCGCAGCGAAGCCGGTGATCGTGACCATGGTGCCCGGCGGCAGTTCGCTCGCCTTGTAGCCGTTGCGGATCATGCCGCTCGGGGTTCCGGCCTCGAACGACCACCGCGACATGGTGCCGTCCGCTTCTTTTACGTCGAGGAAGAACCACGAATGCGGGTTCGTGAGACGCACGTTGACGAGCGTGCCTTGAATCGTGATCGACTTCTGCATGTCGTAGTGCGCGGCGAACGAGTGATGGGCGACCAGCGGCGCCGCGCTGCCAATGATCAGGGCGAGAGCGAGAAACACATTCGGTCGCTTCATGACAAACCTCTGACGCGGATTCTACCGCCGTTCCACGATATTTCGCGGCGGTCACGGAGCGGACCTCGATCTGTGCTCTGCCGCACGTCACAGACGGCCCAACGGTCCGCGCCCACCCGCCGATCCCCTGGCAGACGGCTTGCACCCACGCCGTCTGTCGCGATGAACCGACGTCTTTCTCGAGTAGTTGCAGCATCGCTCGGCACAGCCTGCGTTCTTGCCGTGGCGCTGGTGACCGCAGGCGTGCCCGCAACGTCTGCCGCCAGCGACATCATCGAACCGGGTCGCTTCGTGTGGCGCGATCTGATGACCAGGGACGTCGCTGCGTCGAAACGATTCTACGGCCAGCTCCTTGGCTGGCGCTTCGAGGATGTGCGCCGGGGCGACCGGCCCTACGTGCTGGCGCGAACAGGCAGCGGCTACGTCGGCGGGATCGTTGACGTCAGCGCAATGCCCGACGCCGCGGCGCAGTGGCTTTGCTTCATGGCCGTGAACGACGTGGACAAGTCCGTAGCGCTCGTTCAGGCCGACGGCGGCAAGGTCCTCGTGCCCCCCCGCGACCTCCCGGTCGCCCGCGTCGCCGTCATCGCCGATCCGCAGGGGGCGCCGCTCGGCGTCGCCAGACTGCAACGCGACTTACCGGTGCCGTCGGAGCCGACAACGGGCCACTTCTTCTGGCAGGAATACCTGGCGCGCGACGACGCCCAGGCGCTCGGTTTCTACAAACGCCTGGCCGGGTATCAGTCGGCGCTGACGGACTCGAGCCTCGGCATCGAATATCACGTCCTGCGCACGAGCCGCGGCCGCGCCGGGCTGTTCCGACTGCCGCCAGCCACAGACGTCGAACCAAACTGGCTGCCGTACGTGCTGGTGGACGACCCGGCGGCGCTCGCCGCACGCGTCATCGCGCTCGGCGGACGCATTCTCGTGCCGGCTGCACCCGACCGGCGGAAAGGCGCGCTCGTCGTGATCGCCGATTCCGGCGGGGCGCCGTTGGCGCTGCAGAAATATCCATTCTGACGTGTGACGTGACCAGTCCCCTTCCTCGCATCTGCGCCCTCGTTCTCGTTGTCGTCACAACGCTCTTCTCATTGAGCTGCGGCGAGCCGAGCGGGGTCGGCGTCGGCGTCGGTTATGGCTCGCGCTGGGGCGGCGGCAACGGCACGCCCCCTGTATTCGTCGGGTCGCCGGGGTTCTAACAGCACGTGCATACACCTGAGGACCACTATGCGTTTCTTACGAACGTTCATCACGGCGGTATTCCTACTAGCGATCACGCCGGCAGCCGCGCTCGCCGACGGCATGATCATCCCGTTCTTCGGCGCCAACTTCGGTGGTGATACCGGCGGCCTGTCGGAGGGTGTCGATGCCGCGCGCTTCACGTATGGCGTCAGCTTCGCCTGGATGGGCGGCGGCGTCGCCGGCGTCGAGGGCGACATCGGCTACAGCCCCGACTTCTTCGGCAAAACCGACGTCGGCGGCAGCAGCGTGCTGACCGGGATGGTGAATCTGCTGATCGGCGTTCCGTTCGGCGGTCAGTCAGGGTTTGGCGTTCGCCCGTACGGCGCCGTCGGCCTCGGGATCGTCCACACCTCGGGTGAAGGCTTCAACAACGTGCTCGACACCGGAGACAACAAACTCGGGTGGAATTTCGGCGGCGGTCTGCTGATCTTCTTCGCGAAGCACGTCGGCATCCGCGGCGACCTGCGCTACTTCCGTACCTTCGAGACCGTGGATCTACTGGAGGGTAGCGGAGGCGGGGACCTGGACTTCACCCGCGGCACGGGCGGATTCGTCATCAGGTTCTGATACCGGCAGGGGCACGGTCGCCATTACCTGTGAGCCGCTGCCAGCGGTGGAAAAGATGTCGAGCGAACCACCGATGGCTTCGAGCCGCTCCGCCATGCTCGCCAGACCAAGGCCTTTGCTCCACGCGCCGTCGACATCGAATCCGCTGCCATTGTCGGTAACGCGCAGGACGAGTCGGTGCGGCGCGCCGTGCAGGTCGACCGAGACGCTCTTCGCGTTGCTGTATTTGATCGCGTTCTGCAGTGCTTCCTGAACGACGCGAAAAAGACAGAGCATCACATCCGAAGGAAGCGTCGCCGGGACGCCGCTGTGGTTGAACGCGACCGGAACGCCCGCGCGCGACAGCTCGAGGCCAAGCTGCTCGAGGGCCGGGACGAGGCCGATCAGCATCAGTCTCGTCGGATGCAGCCGGTGCGACAGCTCGTGGAGGCTCTTGGCGATGTCGCGTGACATGGCGAGCGCCTCGGCCGCCGGCGCAGCGTCGTGCGTGGCGCGGCCGAGCGACTCCAGTTCGATCGTCAGCAGCAGCATCCGCTGGCAGATGTCGTCGTGCAGCTCGCCGGCGATACGTGCACGCTCGGTCTCCTGCGCCTGCAGCAGTCGCGTGCTGAGGTCGCGGTTCCGTTCGTAACTCTTCAGAAGCTCGCGCTCGCTTCCGCGCAGTTGTCCTTCCGCGTCGCGACGACGGCGCCGCTGAATCAGCAGGCCGAAAATAAGCGCCGTCTGCGTGATGAGCACCGCGGCGCCTGTGAGAATGTAGAACCCGTATTCGTCCCACACCGTCGGATTGCGAAAGCTCACGGTCGTGCCAACGGGCACACGCGCTTCGCTGATGCCCCACCGATGGAGCTGGCGCCAGTCCACGGAATTCGCGTTCAGATTGACCGCGGACACGGCGATACTGTCCGCCGCTTCACCTTTGAGCACCCGCAACGCGAGTTGCGCGATGCGCTCGATGACAACCTGCTGGCTGTAGAGGCTGCCTCCGACGATGCCGTGGCCGAATGTCGAGTCGACCCAACTGTAAGTCGGCGCATTCGCGGCCGCCGTCACGCGATCGATATAGTCCAACGGATGGAACACGTTGCCGGCGCCGTCCGCGCTGACGATCAGGTAGTACACGGCGGAGTGCCCGGGAAGTACCGACAGCCGGCGTTCGAGATCCGGTGTCGCCAGACCGGATAAGTAGGTGAAGGCAAGTCCGGACCTTCGCTGTTCCACCTGCCTTCGCAACGCCTGCTCCATCGCCTTATCGGACTCGGCGGCGCCGGAGACGACGAACAACTGCGTCACGTCGGGCTGCAGGCGACGGAGCAGGCTCACGGTGCCGGCGTAGTCGCGTGACTGAATCAGCCCCGTAGCATTTGTCAGGCGTCGCGGTGCTTGATCGTTCGACAGAAACACGACCGGTGGATCGCGAAACAGGCCGTCGCGCTCTTTCTCGATGAAGCCGATGGCTCCGGACTGCATGGCGATGATCAGGTCGAATGTCAGGTCGTGATACTTTGCCCGCAGGAAATCGCGGAACGCCGTCTGGTACGCGGGACCCGGAAAAGTCGCCTCGTCAAAGAACTCGGAGTAATACGACAGGTTGCCGTCCAGGCCCGTACTCAAGATACGCGGGAGCTCGTTTTCTCCGATGATCGAGAACCGCGCATCAGGGCGGGTCGAATAGAGAGCGAGCACCCGCTTGTGTTCGTCCTGTGCGCGGGCTGTTGTGGCCGTCGCCAGAACAGCGAGGACAATGACGGCTGCGGCCAGTGACCGTCGTGAACGCGACAGGCGGTGCCTCATGCGGCGGTCACCATTCCAGTTCCGCGGTGATCCGGACAAGGCGCGGCGTCAGGATCGTCAGCGGTTGCAGCCACGGTCCGCCCGGAACGAAGGCGTTGTTGTAGGTCAATATCGCGCTCGAGTTGAGCGCGTTATAGATATCGACAGCAAACAGCGTTCGTTTCTGACCCCACTTGAGTGACTTGCCGGCGCGGAGATCGAGCTGATTGATCCGATCGCCGTACAGCGAGCCAGGCGGTATCAGGTTCACTGTCACATTCATCGCGTTGCCGGAGAGATTCCTGCCGAGCGATGGGACGACCGCGGAATTGGGAACTGCATACGATGCTGCGAGCAGCGGACCGGGTTTGCTTTGAAACGTCGCGGCGAGTTGCACATCGATTCTCGGGACGACGAAGGAGGACAGTCCGCGGAGCTGAGTCAGGATGCCGTAGGCGACGTGGCAGTACGGACTCAGCGGAGTGACCGCCGACGCCATCAGGCCCGCGCCGAACGCAGTCGTCCCTGTCGTCGTCGTGGCGAGCTCTGGCAGCCGGCCGCGCACGGCGCAATTGTCGGCGACGGTTTGACCGGTGCTCGTGCCTCCCACCACCGTGAAGCGCTTGGCAATGCGGGCGTTGAGCGTTACATCGATGCCGTTGAAGTACTGGTACCACTGCCCGTACGCCTTCGAGTCGGTCACATAGTTGTTGATCTGACCGGCCTTTTCCGGAACCACGTCGTACAGCCCCGAGACCGTGTAGCCACCGCCACCCGGCAGGCGCAGGTCGAGCGGCGCGACAATGCTGAACGCATTCAGGTCGGACGGCTGCAGCGCCAGGTTGTCGGCGACGCTGAACCCGCGGTACCAGCGTCTGGTGTAGGTCACATCCACTGAGGTGCGCTGTCCGATCTGCTGCTGCACGGACGCAGTCAGGCTCCAGTCCGACGGACGTACTCCCCATCCGGACAGAATCCGCGGGTCGAAGCTGTTGCTCAGGACGTTTCTGCCGAAGTTGACGTTCGACATCACCCCGCAGAAATCACCGCCGCTCGGCCGCTGATCGTTTGCGGCCGGGTTCGACAGGTCGCAGTCGGGCACGAAGTTGCGGTTCGCATCGTCCCACATGCGCGTCACGCCGGCGGTGCCGAAAGTCGGCGTCGTTTGCGGCATGCGCAGCGTCGGATTGGCGGTGGCGTAGTTGCCCGACGCGCCGGCTCCCTCGAGGAACTTACCGATGCTCAGCTTGACCGCCGTCCTGCCGTTGCCGACGAGGTCATAGGCGGCACCGAACCGCGGTGTGATGTCCTTGTAGCTGTTCACCCCGCGCGTTTCCGGGACGACAATCGGCGTCGGCAGGAACCGTGACGGCCCGAGCTGCTGCACGGGAAACCAGCTCCATGCCCGATCGAAGCGGACGGCCGCCTGCAGCGTCAGCCGTCGATGCGTCCACTCGTCCTGAAGAAAGACAGCGTTCCAGGCGACCCGCGCGTTATTGACCCACGGTGAAATCGATTGCGTGAGTTGAGTTGGTCGACCGTTGTCGACGCCGTAGGTCAGACTCTGATCGTTGGTCATCCACGTACGGTCATCGGTCATCAGCGTCTGTTGATAGCCTGCCTTCAACGTCTGCATTCCTGACACGAACGCCACGGAGCCCTTCCACAGGTAGGAGCCGGTATGGGCTACGCTGAAATCCTGCGAACGATAGGTCAGTCCCGGAATGTTGCCGTTGGTGGCGCACCCGCTCGCGCACTGCTCGACGACGCGAACGAGATCACGCGTCGGGTTCGGCTCGCGCTCGAAATTGCCGACGCCGAAAAATGTCCCGCCGTACCCCGCTTCGAACAGCAGCCGATTGGAAAACGGCGACGACCAGGAGGCCTGGGTCACATCCAGCCGGCGACCCAGCACGCCGACGGCTTCGGGCGAGATCTGTTGCGGTTCGGCCTGGCCGGGAGTTGCGCCGGTGCACGTCCGGCAAATCGTCTGCGCATCCCAGAACCCGCTGATCTTGTTGCGCGGTGTGATCTGCCACGTCAGTCGTCCGGCGCCCCTTTCAAACGTGCGATCCGAATAGGACAGGCGGGTGGTGTCGGGCACGTACCGCCACGCGCCTGGATCGCCGGCGTTGCGGTTGTAGTAGACGTTTGTGCTGTTTCGTGTGCTGCCGCCCAGGTGTGCGTTGGCGAAATACCAGAGTCGATCCGTCGCGATCGGACCACCTACGGTTCCCGACAGGTCGTATACCTTTGACAAGGGAGCCACGGGTGCCACCTGCTGCGCCAGCAACTCCGGGGTCAGGTTGCTGGATTGCAGCCGTTCGGCTGTCCCGCTGGCGAACGCGGAGCCGTGCGTTCTGTTGCCGCCCGCTTTGGGGATGACGTTCATCACCAGTCCAGCGGTTTCCGATTCGCCCAGCGCGCCGGAGGTCGTGAAAGTCACTTCATCAACCTGGCCGACGTCCACGTCGTAGACAGTTGCCGAATTCCCCGAGGGCGGGCTGCCGACGTTGAAGCCGTCCAGCATCAGCCGTCCCTCCTGAGCGCGCCCGCCGTGCAGCGGAAAGGATGTCGCGACCGGACCGGTCACGATGTTGTTGTTGTTCGTCACCACCCCCGGAACGAGAACGAGAACGGCGTTGTAACTGCGGGCAATGGGCAGGGACCGGACCAACTCACCGGCGAGCGTCACCTCCCGCTTCGCGCTGTGCGTGTCGACCGCCGGAACATCGGCAACGATCGTGACCGCGTCGCTGAGCGGACCGAGGCTGAGCCTGGCGTCGGCCGGCGCGGTGAACGATCCCGTCAGCTCGACGCCCGCCAGCGTCAGCGTCTTCCAGCCGGCGAGCGTGAACTGCACCGAGTAGATTCCAGGCCGCAGATCCTCGATGCGATATCGCCCGTCCGCGTCACTGGTCGTCGCGCGCGCTTTCTCGATGAGCGCGTCGCTTGTCGCTTCCACGGCTACGCCAGGCAGAGGCGCACCAGAAGAATCGGTGACCGATCCCACAATCGCTGCCTGCGCGAGCGCCACCGTCGGGATACCTGCGAGGCACGCCGCCGCGACGACGGTCTTCAACATCTTCGGCGACCTAAGGTCCGCTTCCTCGGCTGAAGATACGAAATATACCTGTGCAACGAAGGCAGGAAGTGCCTATGATGCAACGTCCTGAAAAAACCTGTGCAGGTCGTACCCCGATGTCCGCCGAAAACCGCTGTTCGCGAGTAGTCATCGCCGACGACCATCCGTCTGTCCTCGTCGGGTTTGCGCGGCTTCTGCAGTCGAGCTGTGACATCGTCGCCAGGGTTCCGAACGGCGAGCAGGCCGTAGACGCCGTCCTGAGACACCGGCCGGACGTGTTGATAGTCGATCTGATGATGCCGGACCTGGATGGGCTGGAGGTCTGCCGGCGGGTGAAACAGCTCGTGCCGGAAACGGCTGTGATTATCGTGACCGCGTTCGACGACACCCACGTTCAGACGGTCGCGATGGAAGCGGGCGCGGCGGCGTTCGTTCCGAAGCATTCGGCGGCCGGCGCACTGGAGCGTACGGTTCAACGGCTGGTTGCGGAAAGACAGCGACAGGCGTAGCGGCCGATCGTTGTCGGAATGACTACCTCACGTCGATTTCGAGATTCTTCAGGCGTACCGGTTCGCTGGCGTAGTTCTCGAGTCCGATTGAGTTCGTCTTCTTGTCGAACGTGATCTGCGTCGCATACGCCATCTTCCCTTCGCCCTTGCCGGACTTGTCGAAGCGCATCTCGAAGAGCGTAAACGGATAATCCCGGTAGCGCGGCTGCTCGATTTCCTCACGGGTACCGATCACGCGCGGTGTGATGACGACAATGCGGCGGCCGCCGTCGTCACCCGGGAAGCTCATGGCGTAGCGGATGTCGGTGCCCAGGCGCAGGAAGTTGTTCGGATCCGGCCCGAGATAGCCGGGAAAGTTGAAGCGCCCGAGGTCAGGCTGCTTTTCGAGCTCCCGCACCAGCCCATCCTGTTTCTTCTCCAGGAACGTCTGAATCAGATGCTGCCGCTGCGATGGCGTCGACCATTTGTCGATGTTGATGCGAATGGTCGTATTGGCGCCCGTGGCGGTGTTGCTCATGTTGAGCGCAACGCCGTTGATCGTCACCTTGTCGGTTGCGCTCGGCTTCGACTGCGCCACGGATGTTGCGGTCATCGCGGCTGCGACGAGCGCGCCTGCTGTCATCCAGGTCAACAACGCGGCTTTCATTTCGCCTTCCCTCTCGGATTCCGTACACATGACAACGCCCGCGACAATTCGCGCGCGATCCACGGCATGTCGTGGGTCGCACCTGTCTCATCGTCAGACGTGTGGCGCGAAATCCGTTCAAAAACGAAAACTTCTCAGGGATGACGTGCAGCTATGGTGCCGCTAATCCGAGTTCAGCCACACCGGTTCGAATATCTGGACGCCGAGGGTGCGCGGATCCGGTGCCAGCCCTTCGGCCATCGGATTCCACGTCCCGTCGACGCGCACAGTGAGCTTCACCTCGTGCGGCTGTCCGGTGCAATCGCCGAAGGCCCTCGCCGGAGTCGCGTGCGGGTCCCATGTCGGCATCGTGATCAGTGCCGTCACCGGCTTGCTGTTCTCGAGCCGGACGCGATCAACGACGGCATCGTTAATCTCGAGTGTGACGGTTCGCGGGTAGCTGACCGGCCGCGGATCGCCTGCAGAGAGAACCAGCGACGCGCGCGGCCGCACCGGCTGCAGACAGAGCAGGGCTTCGCCACCGGCGCTCCATCGCCAACTCCGTCCGTCCTCACTCTGCTCGGTCGGATAGAACCCGCGGGGCGTGGAAGCAATGAGGCGCGACGCCTCGGCAAACAGCGGTGCGGAGGCGACACCCTGCACGGCAAGCGCTGCCACGACAACGACGAGCGTCGCCGGGCCCGCCCATTTTGGAATCGGCGGGGACGCGACGCGGCTCGACAGCGCCGCGGCGCTGATCAGGAACCAGAACAGGATCTGAATCCCCTGGATGTAGAACATTCCCTGCACGAACGAATAGACGAGAAATCCGAGCAGGGAGAGCGAAACGCCGATCACGAGCCCTCTGTCGGCCGGCCCGTTCTTCAGCGCACGTACGAGCGCCCGACCGACAGCCCATGTCAACGCGGCGAAGGCGAGCATGCCGAACGCGCCGCGTGTGGCGAGAATCTGCAGCCAGGTGCTGTGCGCATCGCCGTGCAGCGTGCTGTACACGGGACTGTCAGATGGCACGTACTCGTCGAACCTCCAGGCGAATGCGCCCTCTCCGATTCCGAACAGCGGTGCGGCGCGCCACATCTCGAGGGCGGCGTTCCAGAGACGAATCCGAACCGAGTTCGAGAGCATCGCATCTGCCGGGTTCTCGAGCAGCCTGAACACCGACGAGTCGAGCGTGCGCGGGATCAATCCGAACGCATAGGCACCGGCGACAGCGGTGACGACGATGGCGATCGCCGCCGCACGCCCGATCGCCGGCCGCCAATTCGCCGACCGCCGCAGCGCCAGCCATCCGGCAGCGCAGAGGCACACGTGGATCGCCAGCAGTCCCCCACGCTGCGGGTTCACGAACGAAAAGGCATAGGCGATTGCGAGCAGCACGCCCACGACCATGCGTTCGGGCGAACGCGCGCTCCACAGAAACCCGAGGGCAAGCGCAAACAAAGTGACGAAGTACCAGGCGAACCATCCAGGATTCCAGAACAGCGACTGCAGGCCGTTGACGTCCGGCTTTCGCGGGTCGATCCGCAGCATGTACGAGCGGACCAGCGAAATGACACCGAAATAGTCGAGGACGCCGAGCGCGACGACAATGAAGAACAGGTAGATGAGGAAACGGACAATCATTCGCAGCGACGGCGGCCGGAACCAGGCAAGCGCCGCCGCCCACGCGACCGCGAGCGTGACGCCGAGTGCGCTCGACAGCGAATAGAGCGGGTGATCTTCAGGCGCCGACAGCGCGTCGGCCAGGGCAGTGGGCCAGGAGTTGAGCTGCGCCGCGCGCATCCACATCGCCGGGATCGTCGGCACGATCGCGACCAGTGCCGAGCAGACATACAGGCCCGCCGCCAGCCAGAGCAGGCCGCGCGGCGGCTCCAGCCGTCGGCGCATCGCGCCGATCACGAGACCCGCAGCGCTGGCCGCCAGCGGCAGGTTGATCAGCTCGACGAGCCTGCCGCCCGGATGATTGCCGACGAACGGCACGAGCAGCAGCGCAACGGTGGCGATAGCGGCCGGACTGGCAATGCCGATCGCGAAAAGACCGATCAGCCCGACGACCCCCACCGCTGTCTGCCTCGGCTGATCGAGCAAGCCGAGTCTTACGAGCGCCGTCCACGCGTACGCGGCATAGCACGCGATGCTCAGAAAAATGATCGCGGAGCCCAGGACCGCGCCGCGACTGGAGGTTGCGGACGCGTTCACAGAATTGTCGGATTGCACCCTTGGCCAGATTGTAAGCGCGTGCGGTGGAAGTGCGAAGGCTGGCGTCCACGTCGCGCATGGCTCGCGCGCTGAAGGTTGGCGGAGAGGGTGGGAGTCTTGAAAGCCGATTTCGAAACCCTCAATGAATCTGGCTGAAATTGGCTAAGCCCAATTGCTTGAACATTTTGCCGTTGGCGATTGTTGTCGGCTGCTTTCGCCCGTTCTCGTTCTTTTGCGGCCTTTCGAATCGCAATGTCACTCGGAATGTCACTCGCCGCATGCTGTCAGCGACGATTTCTTGGAGAAATCCGTTCGCTCGTATCGCGCGAACCACCCGGGGGCGCTGTCGGACGAACAAACGCCCGGTCAGTTACCTGAACGCGCCCGCAACCCAGTCAGCTCCAATCATCCGAATCTCGATTCGGTACGCCTCGTGTCCCGAGCGAGTGTGAGCAAACCGCGCCCCTCATGTGAGAGGCGCGGTAATGATTCCTGGACGTCACTTGAGGGCCTTTAGTGCTTCCTCATCAGGTCATTCGCGTGCGATCGCGCCTAAATCAGATGATTCGCGCGCTGCCCCTGCGGAGCGGTGTACCGGCCTGTCAGGCTTCCACGTTGAGGCTCTTGCTGCCAACTCTTCGACTGTCCGAATGAAACACGACCTCGCGTCAGAAGTCGATTTATCGATCTGTGTTTCAGTTCGGAAGTGGCCTCCAATAAACTGGTGCACTTTTGAACAACAACAGCGACCCAATTTCACCCGTCGCCTACCGCAAGGACGCCTGCTCAGTCCGCTGATGGCGGTTGAACCCGGCCAATTTCCAACACCTCCACTGGCGCGCTGGTTGACTCCAGCTTCAAGGCGAGTTGTGCGCGCAACGCACCAAATATCCTCGGCTCATCTGGACCGCCTGGTTGCCATGTTGTCGCCGTCGTCGTTATGGTGCGGGCAACGAAATCAAATTCCCCGGCCAATCCGGTACGATCGACCACTGGACGGTCAAGGTGCCTGGATAGTGCGCTCGCGAGTTCCCTCATCGTCGCGCGCTTTCCGCTCACCATATAGACATCGCCCTCCCGTCCCGCACGAGCGGGACCAATTGTTGTCACAATCCCGCATGTATCTCTCAGCGTGACGGAAGTGTCTCGCTGGCTCGGCGTTTCGGAGGAACGGTCAGCGCGGGACGGTGGACATGAGGAGTTGCTAGGCTTCAGCCCTGAGCGCAGAGGACTATTCCGCTCAAGGAGCAGTGAATAAACTGGTCTCACAACTTGGGTGTGTCTCGTCTGGAGCGCAAATGTGCTCTCGAGTAACGATCTCATTATCAGCCGCAGTTCCGAACGCGAGATGTGCCGCCTTTCTGTTCGAAGGTTTACATCGAATCGTCGCGATTGTATCCAGTCCGGCACTCCAATGATGTCCCTCTCGGCGACCGTGAAAGCGAATGAAATGAGTTTCAGTGGTGTTGTACTTCGAAGCGCAACGCCGTCAGGTGTCTCCCGGAGCGAACTCGGGAGATTGCCTCTACTTTCCTTAATAGAGGACACTCTGAATCGGGGAGTGATCGGTATGCGTGCAGTCTGCGCGGAAGCGACCGCCAGAAGCGTGAACAGTCCTTCAAGCAGAATCATCGCCGTGAGGCATAACGAGCGCAACTGGGACTCCTTCCGACAGGGACAAGCGCCGTTCAACAAGACGCCCTAGGTCCGAAGGTGGCGAATAAGGTTACGCCAGTACTCACTGTCGCCCATCAGCGCACACGAATGGGAACACTGCGGCTGACTGTCGGGCGGTTATCGACCGTAGAGTTCGCCTCCACGTGGATAACGTATGGGCCGGCCGCGACGCCGCTGAGCGGCATTTCGAATAGGAAGCGGTGCCCTCCTTGTCGGCGAACCATCATCGCGGATGATCGCTCGGCCACGATCGTCTTGACCGGGACACCGTTTTCAGTCGTCAGCCCAGCACGGACGGTGACTGTGTGTGGACTCGACTCGCCGATATTGTCGTACACCTCGGTGTAAATAGCGATACGGTCAGCGGCCGTAAATTCGCGTGTCGCAGTCATGGGACCTGGCATTACTCCGGTCGTTACGTTCCTTCCTGTGGAAACGTGCTGGCCGGACGTTTCCGCTGACACTAAGGAAAGGCCACTCACCGCCAGGGAAGACTTCGTAAAATCCGGAACGTCTAGGTCGTAGAGAACGCTGCCTGACACGCCTCCAATTTGTGACACGCCGACACGCAGTTGATAGAGGCCTGGCCGAAGGCGAGTTTCAAAGAGAACCCTAATGCCGGACTTACGCGCCTTTTCATAGGTGTCCGGTTTAAGCGCCAAATCGACCCGGTAATGAACCGGTGGTGTGATGCCATTCGCTCCAACGGCCACGTATCCAACTTCCAATTGCGCAGTGAACGCGTCACCCTTTTTATCGAACTCCAGTGCGCGACCGTCCACTTCTACGGCACCAGCAACAGCAACCTCATCGCCGTCCGCCTTATACGCCGCCGCGGCGACTCGCATCGGTATCCGCGATATTGCTAGGGGACTCCTCAACACGTCGACGACGCCGGATGGCTTTGGCGCGTCTGCATTGCGCTCCTTCGGAGCGAGGTATCCGTTGATTGTATGTACTCGCAGGCCGGGGCGCTTGACTCGCACCTCTAGTCGCCGAAATTTCCCATCTGGCTTATCCTGCGAGGAGTAGTAACCAAGCGAATAATAGACGCTATTCTCGCGAACCAGCCGTTCGAACGCTGCATCGACATCGTTTGAGGAAACGAGTGCAAAACCACCAGTAACGTCTGCGAGCGTCCGCAAATTTAGGACCCTGGACAACTCTGCCTGCCGCCGGTTCCGATCCATCTCGATGCTGAGGGCGGACTCAGACTCGCCAGAGACGATGTCCGCGAGCGTCAATCGATTCGGATCGATCGGATACATCGTCACATTGGCGCGAAGTGCCGTACGGATCATCTCTCGAGCGATGTCTCCAGCGATCGACACAGAAGCATCAATTGCGTTCGTTCGGACGTCAAGCCCTATATCTTCTGTCAGAAGCAGGACTGCTTTCCGTCGCGACGGAATTTTCGCGAGGAATTCAACGAGTTCCTGAAGTGCCGCCATGCGCTCCCGCGCGCCGCCCCTCGAAAAGCCCAAGACAGGCGGCCCGTCAGTCGGCCATCCGGAAATCAGATCGATGGCCCGCAACAGCAGTCTACGGTTCGACGTAAATTCCTGTGTGTCGCTACGGCGCCCGTGACCAATGAGAACGACAGCGGCAAGATCGTTCTCGCCCATAAATTGCTCCACAAACCGACGAAGAAACAGTCGCGTACGCAGGCCGTTCTCGGGTCGCAGATCATCTACAGCGATCACGTAGAGGCGACCTTCCCGCGGCTCGTTGCTCTGCACGTCCGACTCGATGAACGGCTTCGCGGAGGGGGAGCTCTGAGATAACTGGTCAACCGGAATGTAGGACGGCAAAAAATGCGTGATCGCTTGCATTTTTCCGTCTTCCTTCAATTCGAAATCATTCACAGTGAGCCCAGTGACGGGTTTTTCCTGTGCATCAGTAACGTACGCATCAACCTGAACCAGGTCTACTGCTGCCCGGAATGTAGGCTGCGGGTCACGGCCTTGCCGACTGAGCACCGGTGCCGATAGCATCAATACAATAGCTGTCGCCGAAGCAAACCGGTCCATCACTTGGCCTCCCGCGACCCGCTAAAGTTCGGTGCGGTGTGCATGCTCACGTTCCAAGCACACGCTTTTCTAACCGCAACGAAAAGCGCGTGTGCTTGGAAAGACCTCATCCGTTTCCGAGAATGGCCTTCAGCTCTTTCTCGAACACCGCGTAAGGCTGCGCCCCCGAAATTCGTCGCAGTGCCTTAAACTGCCCGTCTTTCGTGAGTTTGCCAATAAAAAACGTCGGGGTGGAATTTACTCCAAAGCGGGACGCTTCTGCGATGTCCGCTTTCACCTTCTCCGCCTTGGCGCCGTTCAGGCAGTTTTCGAACGCCTGCATGTCGAGCGCCAGTTTAGGCGCCTCCTGTAGCCAAATCCGCTTCGATAAGTCGGCTTGGTTCGCAAACAGAAGTTGGTGCATTTCCCAATATTTCCCCTGCTCACCGGAACACTCGGCGGCAATGGCGGCTGGTATCGCGTCCGCGTGACCACCCAATGGATAGTTGTGAAATGCGTACTGAATCCGGTGGGTAGTAACGAATTCCTTGTCGATTTGATTGAAGGTTTCCGTCGCAAATCTGCCACAGAATGGGCATTGGTAGTCGGAAAACTCCAGGAGAACTACCTGTGCGTCTGGCGGTCCCTTCCGATTCGCACCTGAGAGCGCGATGGAAAGGTCCTGCGATTCGATATTTTCTACAGCGGCGCGTGGCTCTCCCGCGCGCGCCGTCGCAGGCGGACTCAACAACCGCCAACCGAGGGTGATGGCGGCGGCGGCCAATGCTAGATTAGTCGTGATTTCGACCGCAGACTTAAGACGTGTCATGACTATTCACCTTTGCTGATTCTGCGACCAGCGGTGGTGCCGCCGGTCGCTGCGTTCAACTGAATGTTGAAACACCGACACTAAAATGGGCAGCAGCACACGTTCATAGGCGAACAAACGCCGTACGGGATCCACGGCGGACAATAGCCCTGACAGTCTTCGTTCCAGGCGCACGATCTAGCCCCACACTGTGCTGAGTCGCACGTAGCTTGGCAAATGTTATAGTCGTTTGCACAGCTGCCTTGGCACGCTTGAAGCTCTACCGGATCGTTGCCCCAGTGGGATTGGCACTCATCCAGGCATTCCGAATAGGTGGTCGCACATTCCTCACAGTAGGCGGCTTCGCTCTGTTTCGCGCTAACCAGCCCCACTGCACTCCACAAAACCGCAACGAACACGACGCGTCGAAGTAGCGAACTGGGCATCTCCTTACCTCCGGGCGGATGCTATTCAGCCGGACAAGCGCGATCCAGACAATATCAGTCGGAAAATTAGCCGGAATTTTTGCTCGCTCGCTCGATGCCCGCGGGAGTCGGTGGCTGGTGCGGCGCGAACGTCGCTACAATTTGGCGGGTAAGCACATGGCCTGGGTTCAAGAATGACTGGCAAGCGATATATTCGTCTAACGAAACGCTCGGCAGATTTGCGTGGGAACTGCCGGAACGTGCGATTCCTGCCTTGATTAGCAAGCATCTCAGTGTTCGGTAATCCCGGCAATCCAGTCCCGCAGCTAGGCTATCGCAGCATCCTCTTGAAAGAGTCAACAACCGAAGAATTCGCATGAAGTCTCGGGCATCACGAGGAATAACATTCACGCAGTAATAAGCGTTTCGTAACTGGGTAGGGCTCATCGCCACAAACGCGGCCCATCTAGCAAACGTGGGAAGATCGCTCTCTGAAGTGCAACTCCTCGCAATCAGTGTCGCGGCCCTCTCCACAGCTGACCGAGGTTCGCGTGTCGTCGCCAATAGCCGCGGGTCCGGCCAGAACATCGCTTCAGGACTGCCGTTGACCATAATTGGACCAGTTCGCAGATACTTAAAGATGCGCTCCGACAACCGTCGATTCGACACCAACTAGCAATTCGATTGTTTCGCTTAGGCCCGTGCGAGCCACTAGCGTTGATGCGGTCACAACTCGTGCGACGACCGCATGTCTCACGTTTGTTTATGTAGCGCGCGGGCCGACTTTTGGTTTAGGCGGCTTCCGAACAGTTCCGCGCGCTACCTTTATCTACGCGTCGGTCGTGGCTCGTGACGAGTGTTGCCGTGTACCCACACATTCTTCAACCGTTAAAGCCAGAGCTGCCGCTACTGATGGAGATCCGCATCCTCAAAAAGATTGGCGTCCATAAACGTTCGGCGAACGATTGCCCGCTCCGACTCCGTCCTTTTAATTGTACGCGTGAGGCCGAATAATGTGCGCGCTGTCGGTCGCTGTCAACAAGAAGGTGATGTCGAATGAATTGGCCGAAGTTCATGTACTGCCCACACGGCATTTGCATCGAAGACCGCCGCGTTAGGCGCGTTCGCGGGCGCTCGACTCAGTTCCGATTGAAACAGAACACTGCGCTCGCCTGCACATTCGGCGACTTCATTCCAGGGGGAGACAACGACCCGGACCCAACGCGAACCTTCGACACGTACCTTGCGCAATTCAGAGCCAATGCCCTCGCCGCGGGACGTGTGCTGTTTGGTGAGGAGTTTTCCATCGAAGGCCCGGCGCTCGGCAAGGTTGAGGGTGACGTCTTCGAGTTGCTCGAAGCGGCCGCGCTGTGGAATGCCGCCGCAGTGTGGAACGCGTGCATGGACACAGGACAATGGAACTCGACCTTGCTGCAGAGACCTCATGGCACTGTGGCAGCGCCGTCTCGAAAGGTCGCGTTTCTTAAGTTGCCGCGTGGCTACGACGCCACACGACTGTTCCGGCAAGAGGTCCGCTCGAGTATTCAGGCGCACGAAGAGTCGCTGCGTCTGCGGGGGATGGAACTTGGTCTCTCTTCTCCAGACATCGTTGGCGTTCGAATTCCGGAACCAGTTCCGCAGGAGTATCAAGTCTTCCTGCAGCCTCTGACTGGACTGACAGACACGACACGAGCTCTGCTTGAAGGGGCGTATCGCGCGGTTGAAGGAATGGTAGAGGCCCGTGCATTTCTGCTCGCCGTCGCAGTAAAGCGATCGACGCGGAGCGACCGGCTCTACCAACCGCTGTTCGAAGCGAACGTCTTGAAATACCTCATTGAACATGTCTTGCGTGGCGCGGCCTTTCGATTTCACGTTCACATGGGCACATTCGAGGGTGCTGACGTCCAAACTCACTATCGCGCCGCTTCCCTCATTTCACTTATGCGTGGCGGAGCCCCGACCCTTGCCGTCGATCATCTCCTCAGGGTTCAGCGCCCGTCGGATGCCGCACAAGCTGTTCTGAATGACCTTCCGCTGTTCCCGATGTAAGCCAGCAGAGGATAGAAAATCTCCGTGACAGGACAGGTCATCCCTGTCGCTCGCCGACCGTGATTTTCAAAATGTCACTCAGAAATGTCACTTGCGCTGAATTTCAGAAGCGAAGCGACAAGAACATTAGGAAATTCAGAAAGCGTCGATAGGATGGCGGAGAGGGTGGGATTCGAACCCACGTGCCCCTTACGGGACAAGACGCTTTCGAGGCGCCCCCGTTACGACCACTTCGGTACCTCTCCCGGTCGTGGTGTGCTCTGCGCACGCCTCGCTGGAGGCGTGAACGAGCAATTATATCAGCCGGACTGAACGACCGACTCCTTCTCGCAGAGCGCCTCTGAACGCCGTCGCCGTGCGAGCCGATACGTCGATCGTTCGGCTACTCGCTTCCGGGGAGGTCCGCATGAGGAATCCGCTGAGCCGGCGCACATTCATCATTGCTGCCATCGTCACGGTGACGGCAGGCGCGCACGCAACCGCGCAGACGGTCAACGCGCCGCGCTGCGGCACCGGCGTTCATGAATCGGAAGCTGCGGGAACCGTCGGCTTCCCGCAGGACCAGATCTTCTGTCCGCTGCTCGCGGACCCGAAAGAACCTCGATCCTTCGTCAGCTGGCTGCGCGGCACGTTCCGGTCGCTCGACGATCCAACAGGCGCGGATACGACTATCGGGTCAGTCGGCATCGGCGACAGCTTCGGGCTGGTTCGATGGAATGGAGGTGACGGCGGCGACGGGCTGCAGCTCGACGTCGTCGGCAGCATCTTCGCGCAGTTCGACCTCGGCGCTCCCTCGAATGACCTGATTAACGCGGACTACATCATCGGCCTGCCGCTGACATTCCGTACAAACGGCTTCTCCATCCGCACGAAGGTGTATCACCAGAGCTCGCATCTCGGCGATGAGTACCTGTTACGCAGCGAGGACATCGAACGCAAAAACCTGTCGTTCGAATCGTTCGAGTTCCTGGCCTCGCAGGAAATCAGTGCGCTCCGCGTCTACGGCGGCGGTGATTGGGTGTTTCATCGCGAACCAGAGTCGGTTGCCAGCAAAGTGCTGCACGCCGGAGCCGAGGTGCGATCACCGCGCGGCGGGGCGCAGTTCGTCGCCGGCCTCGATCTCAAGAGCTCTGAAGTGCACGACTGGTCGATCGCCACAAGCGGCAGAATCGGAGTGCAATTCACCCGCTCGGGGCCGGGAGATCACCCGGCCCGCCTGGTCACGCTGATGTTGGAGATCTACGAGGGGCCGTCGCCGTACGGCCAGTTCTTCCAGGACGACATCTCGTATGTCGGCGTGGGTCTGCATTTCAGCCTGTAGCGCAACCCCTGAAGGAGTGCGCCCGACGAGGGTACCTTCGAGGTTACGCGCGCGGCGGGGGCGGCGGCACCTGCAGGCGCGTCGGAGCGGTCGGCAGTCCGCCGAACACTTTCATCGCTGCCGCGATCATGCCCGCCACATCGGACACCGACGCGGGCACGATGACCGACGTCGTGCTCTTCGCCAGGTTGCCGAACTGCTCGACGTACTGCTCGGCGACGCGCAGCTGAACCGCTTCCATGCCGCCGTCGGTCCGGATGGCCTCGGCCACGCGACGGATGCCTTCCGCCGTCGCCGACGCCACGGCCAGAATCGCCTGCGCCTGCCCCTCGGCCTCGTTGATCTGCTGCTGGCGCGTGGCTTCGGACGCCTTGATGACCTGCTGCTTCTCGCCTTCGGCCGTGTTGATGGCGGCGTCGCGCTGGCCTTCTGACGTCAGAATGACGGCGCGCTTCTCCCGCTCCGCGCGCATCTGCTTTTCCATCGCCGCCAGCACGTCCTGCGGCGGCTGGATGTTCTTGATCTCGTAGCGGAGCACCTTGACGCCCCACGCCTCCGACGCCTTGTCGAGCTCGCCGACGACGGCCTGGTTGATGGCCGTGCGCTCCTCGAACGTGCGATCGAGGTCGATCTTGCCGACTTCGCTTCGCAGCGTCGTCTGCGCGAGCTGTGTGATGGCGAACAGATAGTCGTGAATGCCGTACGACGCGCGTTCCGGGTTCAACACCTTCAGATAGAGGATTCCATCCACGCCCACCTGCACGTTGTCGCGCGTGATGCACACCTGCGCGGCGATGTCGTAGGCCGCTTCCTTCAGGCTGTGCCGGTAGCGGATGACGTCGAAGAACGGCGCCAGCAGGTGGAAGCCGGCATTCAGCGTGCCGTGGTAGCGACCGAGTCGTTCGACGACGTAGGCGCTTTGCTGAGGGACGACCACCGCGGTGCGGTAAACGAGGAAGAGCACGAACACCGCGATGACAAGAAAGACAATCAGCGAGCCTTGCACCATCGGTCAACGACTCCTTTCAGATCGGATGTCCAGCTCCAGCCCGCGCACGGCGACGACGCGGCACCGCTCGGCGGCGCCGACGGCGGATGCGTCGACATTGCGGACGGTCCACGTCGATCCGCGCACTTCCGCTCGGCCGTACTCGCCGGGAGGAATCGGCGCTGCCGCCGTCGCCAGCTCCCCGACCAGCGAATCGACCTCCTCGGTGCGCTGGTTCTTGTTCATCCGCTCGAGCAGCGGCTTGCGGAAGAACGCCAGGCAGACGAGCGACAGGACCGAGAACAGACCCCACTGCCACGCGTCCGACTCGAGGACGTTCAGCACGTCGAGCAGTCCGACGAGCAGCGCCGACACGGCGAAGAAGATGAAGAAGAAGCCGCCGGGCGTGGCAACCTCGATCGCGGCCAGCAGCAGGCCGAGCAGAATCCAGTACCACCAGATCATGAGTGAGTCGGGGATATTAGACACGAAGTTCACGAAGAGATCGAAGGACACGAACGCGCCCTGCCTGACGACTGGCGCGAGGGGTCTTCGTGGCCTTCGATTCCTTCCTGAGCTTCGTGATCAGCGCTTGGCGCGAAAGAACTGCTGGATCAGGTCTCGGCAATCCGCCTCCACAACCCCGCTCGTCACGTCGAAGCGGTGGTTCAAGCCCGGGATCTCGTGGCCTCGAACAGTTGATACGAGCGCGCCGGTCCGGGGTTCCGCAGCACCGAATACGACCTCGCGGATGCGCGCGTGCACGAGCGCACCGACGCACATCAGGCACGGCTCGATGGTGACGTAGAGGGTGGCACCGAGCAGGCGATAGTTCCCCACCTGTGCCGCCGCCGACCGCAGCGCAAGGATCTCCGCATGCGCGGTCGGATCGACGGCGCCAATCGGCTGATTGAAGGCGCGCGCCACGATCTGCTCGTCGATGACGATGACGGCGCCGATCGGCACCTCGCCGGCCGCCAGTCCGAGCATCGCCTGCTCGAGCGCCGCGCGCATGAACACTTCATGCACGATGGCATTCTAGTTGGTGCGGGATGACGACACGCCGAGGCAGTGATGACACAGCGGACGTGACTGTCGATGTCGAGGCCGCGGTGCCCCGGTGTGGCGCGTATGTCGAGTTGATACGATCGTTTCACCAATGCGTATCGACCTGCTCTCGCTCGACGCTGGCGGCGTCCTCGTCTTCCCGAACTTCCAGCGCATCAGCGACACGTTCGCGCGTCATGGAATCGGTGTGTCCGCCGACGCGCTGCGCGAGGCGGACCCGCACGCGCGCTTCGCCGTCGATACCGCCGCGCACGTGGCGATCACCAACGATGCGGATCGCGGGTCGATGCACTTCAGGACAATGATCCAGCGCGCAGGCGTGCCGCCAGATGCGCCGATCCAGGCGGTCCTCGACGACCTGTGGGCGTATCACTCCGCGCACAACCTGTGGGAATACGTGCCGCCGGAGGTCGTCCCCGCACTCGAACGCCTCGCCGCGACCGGCCTGACGCTGGCCATCGGATCGAACGCCAACGGCGTCATTCAGCGTGTCTTCGAGCGAACCGGACTGAGCCGCTACTTCAGCGTGATCTGTGATTCGCACGTAGAGGGCGTCGAGAAGCCGGACCGGCGGTTCTTCGAGATCCTCGTCGGACGCGCCGGCGGACGCCCCGAGACGACACTTCACGTCGGCGATCTCTATCACGTGGACGTCGTCGGTGCGCGGAGCGCGGGACTGCAGACGATGCTCTACGACCCGCACGATCTCTATGCCCGCTTTGATGTGCCGCGCGTGAAGAGCCTCGACGATCTGGCCGCGCTCGTCACTCGTCTGTAATCGCGCAGGACTCTTTTTCTAGCTGTCGACGGTTATCGCGGTGCGAACCGAGTTGGCGATGAAACACTGTTCGTGCGCGGAGTGGTGTAGACGCGACAGCTCCTCGGCCGAAGGGACACGCTGCGCGTAGAGGATCGTCGGCCGCAGTACGACCGAACTGACCCACAGAACGCCTCTCTCGTTTTTCGTCATCGTGCCGATCGCATGGTCTTCGTAGCTGACGACTTCGAACCCCTCTTTCATTGCTGCGTAGAGGAAGCTGAGCATGTGGCAGCTCGCGATCGACGCGACGTACGCTTCCTCGGGATCGACGTTATCCGGATTCGAAAACGGCACGCGGACGGCCGCCGGTGACGACGACGCGGCAACGGTGACGCCACAGTCGAATGTCCACGTGTGCTCGCGCGAGTAGCGGCCCGTGAGGAAGTCGCCACTGGTATGCCGCCACTGAACGGTCGCGGTATGTTCGGACACTAGCCGAGGAAGAACTTGTACGCAGGATTCTCGTGTTCCTGGCTATACGGATATCCGAGCTCATCCAGGAACTGGCAGAACTCCGCCAAGTCGGCGTCCGTGACCTCGAAACCGGCAAGGACGCGGCCGAAGTCGGCGCCGTGGTTGCGATAGTGGAACAGGCTGATGTTCCAGCGGCCGCCCAGCTTTTCGAGAAACTGGGTCAGCGCGCCGGGCCGCTCGGGAAATTCAAACCGGCACAACCGCTCGTTGCGCACTTCCGGCGCGTGCCCGCCGACCATGTGGCGGACGTGCAGCTTCGCCATCTCGTTGCCGGTCAGATCGACCGTTTCATAGCCGGCGGCCTTCAGCTGCGACGCCAGCTGAGCGCCGTCGTGACGCGACTGGGTGGCAAAGCCGACGAAGATGTGCGCCTGTTTCCGTCCCGCCAGCCGGTAGTTGAACTCCGTCACCGTGCGTCGGCCAATGACCGAGCAGAACTCGCGAAAGGCGCCCGGACGCTCGGGGATCGTCACCGCCAGCAGCGCCTCGCGCGCCTCACCGACTTCCGCGCGCTCGGCGACGAAGCGCAGCCGATCGAAGTTGATGTTGGCGCCGCTGAGCACGGCGACGAGAGACTGGTTGCGCGCGCCGGTCCGCTCGACCCAGGCTTTGAGCCCCGCCGCCGCCAGTGCGCCGGCCGGCTCCATCACCGACCGCGTGTCGTCGAAGACGTCCTTGATCGCTGCGCAGATCTCGTCGTTGGTCACGCGGACGATCTCGTCGACGGTCTGCTGCACGATCGGGAACGTCCGCTCCCCCACCTCGCGCACAGCGACGCCGTCCGCAAAGATGCCGACGTGATCGAGCTGCACGCGGCGGCCAACCGCCAGCGATCGATACATCGCGTCCGCTTCGAACGGTTCGACGCCTATGATTTTCACGTCGGGGTGCAGCGCCTTGATGTAGCCGGCGATGCCGGCGATCAGCCCGCCGCCACCGACGGGCACGAAGACGGCCGACAGACGATCCTGGCTGTGGCGGAGAATCTCGGCGCCAACGGTCCCCTGTCCGGCGATGACGAGCGGATCGTCGAACGGATGAATGAACGTCATCCCCGACTGTTCGATCAGCGTGTCGCAGTGCGCCTTCGCGTCGGCATAGCTGTCGCCGGACAGCACCACTTCCGCGCCCATGGCCCGCACCGCATCCACTTTGATTTGTGGCGTCGTCTGCGGCATCACGATGATCGCGCGCAGTTTGAGCTGTTTCGCCGAGTAGGCCACACCCTGGGCGTGGTTGCCGGCGCTGGCGGCGATGACCCCGCGGGCACGCTCGCGGTCCGTCAGGTGCGCGACCCTGTTGTACGCCCCGCGCAGTTTGAAGCTGAAGATGGGCTGGAGGTCCTCGCGTTTGAGCAGCACCTCGTTGCCCATGCGCTCCGACAGCCGTGGCGCCGGTTCGAGCGGGGTCTCGCGGGCAACGTCGTACACCCGGCTCGTCAGCACGTCGTGCAGAAGCTGTGTCAGTTCGGCGGTCACGAGCACATCGCTATCTTAGTGGAGAGCCGGTCCCAGTACAGGAAGCGGTCAGATCGTGTATCGGCATTGCATCGATCGGGGACGTGTCTGTATCGCGTCACCCACAGCGGGCGCCTGACGGGCTGCCGAGCACATGCGTGTGCGTGGTCCGGTGTGCGGGGTTTCGAGCGGAAATTCGCCGTTTGCGCCCGGAATTCAGTGGTTCTGCCAAGCGATCAGCAGAACATTCTTTCCTTCCACAAGGGGCATGTCATTTGCTGTCACAAAGTTAGCCCTCCATGCATCGGGACAATTCGCGGAAACCTTCCGGCACGACCGGTCGCGCCCATTTGGAAAGACATGCGCGCTCGCCGAAAACAGAAGAGGTCAGCGTCCGCCTGACGCGCAAGTTCGCCGAGATGATCGATGGTGTCAATCTGCAACACGCCAGCGTCGGAGACCGCCTGGAGTTGTCGAGGCGTGACGCGGAGATGCTGATCGCGGAAGGGTGGGCGGAGAAGTCCGAAGAAAAGCCCGTGCGCGTACTGCCGACTCGGTCGATCGCTGCCGACAGCCATCGCCGCTCCCGGAAAAAATCCAAAACATAACGACCCACCGGACACCGGGTTTCACAAATGAAATCCTCGGTGCCTCGGTGTGTCGTCTCGAGCTCAGGCAGTCGAATTACGCAACTGCTGGGGACGAATCGGCAGGCTGTAAACGCGCTTGCCCGTCGCCGCGTGCACGGCGTTCACCAGCGACCCGGCTGCGAGCGCAGTGCTCGGCTCGCCGATCCCGCCTGGCGCTTCCGTGCTCGGGACAATGTAGACGTCGATCTGCGGCATCTCGTTGTGCCGCATCACCTGGTAGTCGCCGAAGTGGCGCTGCTCGACGCGTCCGTTCTTGATGGTGATCTCTCCTTTGAGAGCCGCCGTCAGCCCATACACGATCCCGCCTTCCATCTGCGCCTTGATCGTGTCCGGATTGATCACCCAGCCGGTGTCGACGGTGCACACGACTTTGTGCACGCGGACCGCGCCCTGCGCATCGACGGACACTTCCGTGACCTGGGCGAGGATGCTGCCGAACGCCTCCATCACCGCGATGCCGCGGCCGCGCCCCGCCGGCAGCGGTGTGCCCCAGCCGGCCTTCTCCGCCGCGAGCTCGAGCGCCGCACGGTGACGAGGCGCCTTCGCCAGCAGGTCGCGGCGGAACTGGAACGGATCCTTGCCTGCAGTCGTCGCCAGCTCGTCGATGAACGCCTCGACGGCGAATCCCTGGAAGGACGCGCCGACCGAACGCCAGAAGCCGTAGGGGATTCCTGGATCCGTCTCGGTGTACTCGACGCGAATGTTGGGAATGTCGTACGGCAGCGTCGCCGAGCCGTCCACTGAAATCGGATCGACGCCGTTCGGCGGCAGGCCGCCCAGGCGCTTCATCAGCGACTGCTGTACCAGACGCTGCTTGAACACGGTCGGCTTGCCGGCGGCGTCGAGGCTGCCCCACATGCGCGCGTAGCTGACCGGCCGGTAATAGTCATGCTGCATGTCGTCTTCGCGTGTCCAGACGACCTTGACGGGGCGGCCGACCGCTTTTGACGTTTCGACGGCGTCGATGACGAAGTCCGCTTCGCCGCGGCGGCCGAACCCGCCGCCCATGTACGTGGTGTGGACCTTGACCTTGTCCGCGGTCAGTCCCGATGCGGTCACCGCCGCCTGATGCGATGCCGTCTGGCCCTGCGTCGGCACGTAGACGTCGCATCGATCGGCGCGCACGTCGGCCGTACAGTTCATCGGCTCCATTGTTGCGTGCGCGAGGAACGGTGCTTCGTAGACTCGATCGACGGTGCGCGTCGAGCTGCTCAACGCCGCGTCGGCGTTGCCGTCGTTGCGCGCCACCTTTCCAGCCTGCTGCGCGAGGTCGGCGTACTTCTTCGCGATGTCGGCGCTATTCAAGGTGCTGAGCGCGCCTTCGTTCCACGTGACCTCGAGCGCCTGCGCCCCCTTTGCGGCCGCCCAGTAGTTGTCGCCAACCACCGCGATGCCGCTGCTGATTGGGGTGACGAACCTGACCCCGGGCGTGGCCTTTGCCTTGTCGGCGTTGAAGGAGGCGACCTTACCGCCGAACACCGGGCAGCGCACAACGCGCGCGACGAGCAGGCCGGGCAGCCTGACGTCGATGCCGAATACCGCGGAGCCGTTCACTTTTTCGGGAACGTCGAGCCGCGCCAGCGGCTTGCCGAGCAGTTTGAACTGCTTCGGGTCCTTCAGCGTGACCGTCTTCGGGACGGGCAGCGCGGCCGCCTTGTCCACCAGCGCGCCGTATTTGAGGCGGCGTCGGCTGGCCTGATGGATGACCTCGCCTTTGTCAGTCGTCAGCGCGTTTTCCGGGACGCCCCACGTCTGCGCCGCCGCGGTGACGAGCATCGTCCGCGCGGTCGCTCCCGCTTCCCGGAGCACCTTCCACATGCCGCGCACGCTGTTGCTGCCGGCGGTGAGCTGCTGACCGCCGAAGTTCGGGTTGCCGTATCTCGGATCGGCAGGCGCCCACTCCGTCTTGATCTTCGTCCAGTCGAAGTCGAGCTCCTCGGCAACCAGCATCGGCATCGAGGTCATGACGCCCTGCCCCATCTCGAGCATCGTCAGCATGATGCGCACGCTGTCGTCGGCGTTGATGCGGATCCAGACGTTCGGCTCGAAACTCCCCGCGGCGTCGATGGTGACGTCGGCGGCGAACGGAAGGTAGGCCCCGAGCATGAGGCCGCCGCCAGCGGCGGTCGCGGTCTTCAGGAACGTGCGACGCGTGAGGGTATCAGCAACAGTGGTCATGGCTCTCCCTTACGCGCGGGCCGCGCGCTGAATGGCTCGGCGGATGCGCTGATAAGTACCGCAGCGGCAGATGTTGCCAGCCATCGCCGCGTCAATCTGTGCCTCGGTCGGCTTGGGCGTCTTCGCCAGCAGTGCCGCCGCGGACATGATCTGGCCCGACTGGCAATAGCCGCACTGGGGCACCTGCTCTTCGATCCACGCACGTTGCAGCGGGTGGCTCGACGTTGGCGACAGTCCTTCGATGGTGGTGATCTTTTTTCCGGCCGCTGCCGCGGCTTGGGTCGTGCACGAGCGCGTCGCGGTGCCGTCCACATGAACGGTGCAGGCGCCGCACTGGCCGAGACCACACCCGAACTTCGTGCCTGTCAGACCGATCGTCTCGCGAAGGACCCACAGCAGAGGCATGTCGGGACTGACGTCGACGTCGTGGCGTTTTCCGTTTACATCGAAAACCATCGGGTCGCTCCGGAAATGGGAGGTCGGTTCCGCGCCGCTCGGCAACGCCCGAGACGCGGACCCGCCTGCTTTGCGTCGTATCATAACGCCCGCACACGCGTGGTGTCCGGCGAAAGCCGGACCGGGAGGAGAGCTTGAAGTTCTGGGTACCAGTCGCGTTTACCGCCGTGTTTCTGACAACCGCCGGATCCGCCCAGGGACCGCCGCCCGGTGGCGGACGTGGGGGCTTCGGTGGGCCGCCCGTTCCTCCCGGGCAGGCCGTCTACGACCGCGCCTGCGCAACGTGTCATTCCGAAGCCGCCTCCGGTGCGCCGACACGGAACGACCTCCGCGCGATGACGCCCGAGGCGATTCTCAACGCGCTGGTCAACGGCAAGATGCAGCGTCAGGGCTCCGAGCTGAGCGATGCCGATCGCCGCGCCGTCTCGGAGTTCCTCGCCGCCAGAGCACTGGGCGCAACCGCCACATCGTCTGTCAGCAACAAGTGCAGCGCGTCGCCGGCGATGTCCGACCCCGCGCGCGGGCCGTCCTGGAACGGATGGGGCAACGGAACGTCGAACACCCGATACGCGAAAGACGGCGGCGTCACCGCAGCCGATCTGCCGAAGCTGAAATTGAAATGGGCATTCGGCTACGCCAACGTCAACGCGGCGCGAGCGCAGCCCGCGTACGCCGGCGGTCGACTCTTTGTCGCCAGCGAGAACGCTGAAGTTCACGCGCTCGACCCAAAGACCGGCTGCACGCACTGGACCTTCGTCGCCAACAGCGGCGTCCGCACAGCGCTGGCGATCGGCCCGTACAAGACAGCGGCCGGCAGCGGCTATGCGGTGTATTTCGGCGACGCCAAGGCCTATGCCTACGCCGTGGATGCAAACACGGGCCGGCAATTGTGGGTGCGGAAAGTGGATCAGCATCCCTCCGCCGCGATCACCGGTGCGCCTGCGGTGTACGGCGGCCGCGTCTACGTGCCAGTACAGGGACTGAACGAAGAAGGTACGGGTGGCCGTGGCGGTTACCAGTGCTGTACGTTCCGCGGCAGCGTCTCGGCACTCGATGCGAACACCGGCGCCGTGATCTGGAAAACCTACACCGTCGAGGAATCGAAGCCGCGCGCGAAGAACAAGGACGGCGTCCAGCTGTATGGCCCCGCCGGCGGAGGGATCTGGTCCTCGCCGACTGTCGATCCACAACGCGGATTCGTCTACGTCGCCACCGGCAACGGCTACGCCGACCCACCGCAGAAAACGACGGATGCGGTCATGGCAATGGACATGAAGACCGGCGCCGTGAAGTGGGTGAACCAGGTGACGCCGAACGATCAGTGGACGATGGGATGCCGGCCCGAAAATCCGGACAACCCGTCATGTCCGGCGACGCTGGGGCCCGATTTCGACTTCTCCGCCTCGCCCGCACTGACGCGTGTGAACGGGCGCGACCTGCTGGTGCTGCCGCAGAAGTCCGGAATGGCCTTCGCCCTCGACCCGGATAACGAAGGAAAGCTCGTGTGGCAGCAGCGGATCGGAAAGGGCAGCGGCCTCGGCGGCCAGTGGGGCGCCGCCGCGGACGAGCAGAACGCCTACGTCGGCGTTTCCGATTTGCAGACGCAGACGCCCGGCGGCCTGCGCGCGTTGAAGCTCTCGACCGGCGAGGTCGCCTGGAGCATGGACCCGCAGACGCGACTCTGCAACGCGCAGCAGCCATCGTGCCGCGCGGCGCAGGGCGGCGCGGTAACGGTCATTCCCGGCGCCGTGCTGTCGGGATCGCTCGATGGCGGGATGCGCGGCTATTCCACGAAGGATGGATCGATCCTCTGGACCTTCGACACGAACCGCTCGTTCGACACCGTCAACGGGATCAGCGCGACTGGCGGCGGTATCGAGGGGCCTGGCGCGATCGTCGCCGGCGGTATGGTGTTCTTCAACTCCGGTTACGGTGGCGTGCTGAACCGGCCGGGCAACGTTTTGCTGGCGTTCGGGATTGATTAATCGTTCGAATCGTTCGAATCGTTCGGGTCGTTCGAATCGTTCTGGAGATCAAGTGAAACGTACGCTCATTCTTGGAACGCTCGTGCTCGTCGGTGCGCTCTCCGCCACCGCGGCCGCCGTGCAGCAGCGTGGCGGCGCACGCGGAGCCCCGCCCGTTCCATCCGGTCAGGACAAGCCGTCCGTCGACGCGCTGATGGTGGAGAAGGTAAAGGACAACTTCTACGTCCTGCGCGGTGGCGGCGGCAACACGGTCGCCTTCATCACCGCCGCCGGCGTCGTCGTCGTCGATACGAAGCTGCCTGGATGGGGGCAGCCGCTCATCGCCAAGGTGAAGACGATTACGCCAAAACCGATCACCACCATCATTAACACGCACGCGCATTTCGATCACGCGAGCGGCAACGTGGAATTCCCGGCCAATGTGGAAGTGGTGACGCACGTCAACACCAAGACCTACATGGAACAGGGCAATCCGGTCAGCGGCGTGCAACAGGGCCCACAGCCGAACATCTACAAACAGAACAAAGGTCGCGGTCTGCCGACGAAGACATATCAGGACTCGATGACGCTCGGCACCGGCAACGACCGGATTGAGCTTCGCTATTTCGGACGTGCACACACCGGCGGCGATACGTTCGTGATCTTCCCGGCGCTTCGCATTGCCCATGTCGGCGACGTCTTCCCGAACAAGGGGCTGCCGATCATGGACAGGAACAATGGCGGCGCCGGCGTGGAGTATGCCGACACGGTCGAGAAAGCGGCAAAGAGCCTGACCGGCGTCGATGCGCTCGTCAACGGGCACACCGACGCGCAGACGACCATCGCCGATCTCCGCGAGTACGCGGCGTTCATGCGTGAGTTCGTCAACGCCGCCCGCGCGGCGAAGAAAGCGGGCAAAACGTCGGCCCAGTTCGCCGCCGAGTGGAAGACGCCGGCAAAGTTCGCCGGTTATCAACCGGTGACAACGGAAGGACCAGGGCCGAACCTGTCGCAGGCTGACTTTGCGAAGAACGATGCGCAGATCGTTTTTGATGAACTGAAGTAATCGTTCGAATCGTTCGAATCGTTCGAGACGTTCGAATCGTTCAACGGAGCTGACAATGAAACGAACCGCCGTTCTCGGCTCGCTGGTTCTCGCCGGCGTTCTTTCGGCCACGCTTGCTGCAGTTCAGCAGCCGCCCGCGCCAGCCGGCCGCCAGGCCGGTGCACCGGCGGGAGGCGGCGCTCCGCAGGCGGCGCCCTCACTCGCAGGTCTGACCACCGACAAGCTGAAGGACAACCTGTACGTGATCCGAGGCGGCGGCGGGAACACCGCAGTATTTGTCACGACCGACGGCGTCACGCTCGTTGACACCAAGATCTACGGCTGGGCGCCGCATCTCATCGCGCGAATCAAGGAGATCACCGACAAACCGGTGACGCGCATCATCAACACGCACACGCATTACGACCACACGGAGGGCAACCCGGACTTCCCTGCCACGGTCGAAGTGGTGACGCACGAGAACACGGCGAAGATGATGCCGGAGATGAAGGCGCCGTACGGCATCACCCTGACGGACCGCAACGTGTTCAAGGACAGCAACGGCCGCGGGCTGCCGAAGCGGACGTTCAAGGACGAGATGACGATCGGCAGCGGCAGCGACCGCATCGAGCTGCGCTACTTCGGGCGCGCCCATACGAGCGGCGACGCGTTCGTCATCTTCCCGGCGCTGCGAACGATGCACACAGGCGACACGTTCCCGAACAAGGGCATGCCGATCATGGACATCAACAACGGTGGCAGCGGCGTGGCCTACGCCGAGACCCTGGCCAGGGCCGCCAAGGTGCCCAACATCGACACCGTCATCACCGGCCACAACCAGACGGTGCTGACCAGCGCCGACATCCAGACATACTCGGAGTTCATCCGCGACTTCGTCGCCGCCGTCCGTGCCGCCAAGAAGGCCGGCCAGTCGATTGATGACGTGGCGAACTCGTGGAAGCTGCCGGAGAAGTATCAGCAGGCCGGGTATCAGCAGCCGCAGGCAGCGCGCATCAAACCCAATGTTGAAGTTCTTTGGAAAGAGCTGAACTAACCACGAAGCGCGCGATGGCGCAGTCAACTCGTCGTGCGCTTCACGGTTCAAGGTCCCCATGGCTGATCTCGAAGTACCGGTTCTCATCGTCGGCAGCAGTCTTGTGGGGATGTCCACCGCCATGCTGCTTGGCTCGCACGGGATCCCTGCGCTCGCCGTCGAGCATCACCGCGGCACGGCGATACACCCGCGCGCGGCGCAGATTACGCAACGCTCGATGGAGATTCTTCGCACCGTCGGCGTCGAGCAGGTCGTGCGGCAGAAGTCCGACGAGCAGTTCGTCCAGGACGGCGCCATCATGGCGGTCGAGACGCTCGCCGGCAAGGAGCTCGGCTACTTCATCGCCAACCTGAACGAAGGCATCCGCGACGTCAGCCCCTGCGAGCGCGTGTTCATCTCGCAGAGCCTGCTCGAGCCGCTGCTCAAGTCACGCGCCGACGAACTGGGCGCGGAGCTGCGCTTTGCCACCGACCTCGTCTCGTTCGAGCAGCGCGCCGACCATGTGCACGCCGTGATCCGGCATCGCGACACCGGCGACACCGACACGGTGCATGCCCGTTACATGGTGGCCGCAGATGGCGCCCACAGCCGCGTGCGCGACACGCTCGGCATCCGCATGCACGGACGCGGCGTCTTCTCGCGCAGCGTCACGATTTACTTCCGCGCCGACGTCACGGCCCTGCTGCGTGGCCGCAATCTGAGCGTGATCTACGTGAATCATCCGCAGCTGCGCGGCTTCTTCAGAATCGAGAAGCCGTACACCAGCGGGTTTCTGGCGGTAAATGCCATCGGCCATCCCGACAATCCGATCACTGATGTTGCCGCCGGCCTGACCGAGCAGCGCTGCCTCGACTGGGTGCGCCTTGCGCTCGGCTCGGAGGACGTGCCGATCACGATTGAGAACGTGATGACCTGGAACGCCGAGGCCAACTACGCAGAGCGATATCAGCAGGGACGGGTGTTCCTGGCTGGCGACGCGGTGCACGCGATGCCGCCGAACGGCGGCTTCGGCGGCAATACGGGAATCCAGGACGCTCACAATCTCGCCTGGAAGCTGGCGTTGGTGCTGCGTCGCGACGCCGGCGCGGAGCTGCTGGACACCTACGACGCCGAGCGCCGGCCGGTCGGCAGTTTCACGACCGAACAGGCATATTCACGCTACGTCACGCGCACCGCACCGTATCTGGGCACCGACGGCATTGAACCGATCGCGCCGGACCTCGACGTCGAACTGGGCTACCGCTACGATTCGCCGGCGATCGGCCACGATGGCGACCCCGGACCGCTCCACGAGAACCCGCGTGACTCGCACGGTCGCGTCGGCACGCGTGCCCCGCACGCCTGGATCGTGCGCGATGGCGAACGCATCTCGACCCTCGATTTGTTTGGCAGCCGTTTCGTCATCCTCGGCGGCGCCGGCAGCCAGTCCTGGATAAACGCCGCGACTGCAGCCGTCAAGGCGCGCCAGGTGCCGCTCGACGTTGATGTGCATCAGGCTGGACTCGCCGGCTTTGAGGATCCGGACGGCGCACTCGAAAGCACGTATGGCCTCTTCTCGGGCATCGTCCTCGTACGCCCCGACGGCTTCGTCGCCTGGCGCTCGAAGACGCCGACCGGGTCGCCGTCGGCGGTGACCGCCGCGCTCTCGCAGGCGATCTGCAAGTCCCTGGTGAGCCGCTCGTGAGCGCACCCGTCGCACAAGGGAGAGGGGTGGGTGCGCCCTTGATAGATCCAGCCTCGAGCGGAACCCGCCCCACGGACACATCACTCCGCAGCGTCACCCGCGAGCAGTGGCGTGCCTTCTGGGCCGTCATGCTCGGCTGGATTGTCGATTCCTTCGACTTCAACATCCTCGCTTTCATCGTCGTCGACATCCAGCAGAGCTTCCAGGTCGATCGCGCGCTCGCCGGCCTGCTCGGCACCATCACGCTCGTCATGCGGCTGCTCGGCGGAACGATCGCCGGCACGATGGCCGACAAGTACGGACGCAAGCTGCCCCTGACACTCTCGATCATCTGGTTCTCGGTGTTCGCGGCGCTATGCGGGTTCTCGACTTCGTACGGGATGCTGTTCGCACTGCGCGCGCTGTTCGGCCTCGGCATGGGCGGCGAGTGGGCGGCCGGGATGCCGCTCGTCCTCGAGCACTGGCCGACACGTCTCCGCGGGTTCGTCTCGGGCCTCATGCTCGGTGGCTGGTATTGGGGCTATCTGCTGGCCGCGGTCGCCTTCCAGTTCGTCTACAAGGAATTCAGCGACACGCCGGATCTCGCGTGGCGCACGATGTTCTGGGTCTGCATCATTCCGGCCCTGCTGACGCTCTGGATTCGCACCGGCGTGCCGGAGAGTCCGGTCTGGCTGGCGCGACAACAGAAGCTCAAAGAAAGCGGCGGCCTGGCACGGGAGCCGAACCTCTCGGTCGTGCGCATATTCCAGCCCGATCTGATCCGAACGACGATCCAGACGACGCTCGTCATCGGCTCGTTCATGTGCATCTACTACTCGCTGAACTTCTGGTATCCGACGTTCCTGCGCGTCAGCGGCCAGACGAATCTGCTGCCGTTTCTCGCGGCGTTCAACGTCGGCGCTATTGCCGGCACCGCCACGTGGGGGCGGCTGTCGGAGGGCCGTCTGGGACGCCGCGGCGCGTTCACGGTCACCCTCGTTCTGGGGCCCGCCTCGCTGCCCTTCTTCCTCTATGGCGGCAGCACCGAGACGCTCGTTCTTGGCGCGTTGACGATGGGCTTCTTCGGGATGGGGGTATGGGGCATGGCCCCGGCGTACACGGTCGAGCGGTTCCCGACGCAGGTGCGCGGTGTCGGTCCCGGGTTCTGCTACCACGCCGGCGCGGCGATCGGCGCGTTGATGCCGTGGCTGCTCGGCGAGATGCAGGACAGGGGCATGTCCGCGGTCAACGGCATGAGCGCGACGATGACGGCGTCGGCAGTGCTGGCGATGATTGCCGTGTGGAGCGGCCCGGAAACGCGTGGTCGCCACTTCGATGACTGACGCGATTCACGAGATTTACGCGATCCGCTACGCGCATCACGATCGTCCGTCATCCGAGAACTACCTGCGCGGCGATCTCCACGATGTCATCGAACCGCTCGCGTATTTCGTCTGGGCCGTCGTCGGCCCGCACGGCACATTCGTCGTCGACACCGGTTTTGGTCCGGATATGGCTGCCAAGCGCGGCCGCGTGCTGCTGCACCCCGTCGTCGAGGGGCTGAAGGCGCTCGACATCCCCGCGGACGAAGTCAAAGACGTCATCATCACGCACCTGCACTACGACCATTGCGGGAATCATGACGTGTTTCCGCGCGCGCGGTACCACCTTCAGGACGTCGAGATGGCGTACGCGACCGGGCGGTGCATGTGCCACGCCGAGATGCGCATCCCGTTCGAAGCCGACGACGTGGTGGCGATGGTGCGTAAGGTGTTCGAGGGACGGGTAACGTTTCACGGCGGCGACGAGGAGATCGCACCGGGCATCACCGTGCATCACATTGGCGGGCACTCGAAAGGATTGCAGTCGGTCCGCGTGCAGACACAGCGCGGCGCCGTGGTGCTGGCGTCGGACGCGTCGCACCTTTACGCACATTTTCTGCAGGGACGTGTCTTTCCGGTGACCTACAACGTCGGCGACACGCTGGAGGGTTATTCGACGCTTCGGCGGCTCGCTGAATCGGTCGACCACATCGTGCCCGGGCACGACCCGATGGTCATCGAGCGATACCCGGCGGCGCGACGCGGACTCGAACAGTGGGTCGTGCGTCTCGACGTCGCGCCGCTGGCACGTTAACTTCTGACTTTCGCGATCACGAACCCGATCAAGGCAATCACGGCGATGATCATGATCACGCCGACCGCCATGCCGGCCTGAAAGATGTCGCCGATCGCTTCACAGGCCGTGAGCGAAAGCGTCGCGACGATCGCGAGCAGCAACCGCAGCCAGGTCATAGCCCCTCCTCCGTGAGCCTAAGGGCTAAGGCCGAAGGCCAAAGCGCCCAAGCCGTTCCGATGGGGCTATTGCAATGTGCGGGCCTGTTCATGCGGATGGACTCCTGCCAAAGTCCCCGCGTCCGGACTCGCGAAATCGGCGGCAGAGTCGCCGATGACGATCGAGCAAACGCTCGAGCTCGATGGATACCCAGTCGGGACATGATGAACGACGTTTCTCCGGCTTAGGGTGCTCACATCGACCCATTCAAAGATCCAAGAAACGACACCAGCGCGTCCTTGTCGGCGTCACTCAGCCGCAGGGGTCTCAATTCCATATCCAAGCCCGGATTCGGATTCCCTCCCCGGTCATAGTAGTCAACGACGTCGCGCAAGGTGAGAAGGCTGCCATCGTGCATGTAGGGCGCAGTGCGGGCGATCTCACGAAGCGTGGGCGTCTTGAACGCACCGCGATCTTCGGCCTTCCTCGTCACGCCGAACCGTCCATCGTCCAGCATGCGTCCCTCGCGCCAGGCGACGCCGGTATTGTGGAAGCGTTCGTCGCTGAACGTGGGCCCGACGTGGCAGGCGGTGCAATTGGCCTTGCCGCGGAACACCTGCAGCCCCGCCTGTTGTTCCAACGTCAGCGCGGTCCGATCACCGTTGATGAAGCGATCGAAGGGCGAGTTGCCGGACAACAGCGAGCGGACGAAGGTCGCCAGCGAGCGCGACACTTCGTCGATCGACATCCCCAGGCGCGCGCTCACCTCCGGCAGCGTCATGTCCATTTCGTTCGGGTCCTGAATCGGCTGGAGTACCTGCTCTTCGAGCGACGCCGCGCGGCCGTCCCAGAAGAATGCGCGGCCGTAGCCGCGATTCACCAGCGCCGGGGCGCTGCGGCGGCCAACGCGGTTGAAGACGCCGAACGGCACGGGCCGGCCGTCGCTGAACGCGCGCTGCGGGTCGTGGCAGGACGCGCAGGCAATCGTTCGATCGCGCGAGAGGCGGGTGTCGAAGAACAGTTGGCGGCCCCGCTCGATGCGCTCGGTGGTCAGGGGGTTGTCCTCCGGAACTGGCAGATAGAGGTCCAGTCCCAGAGGAATCGCCAGCGCTGCCAGCAGCAGCAACAGCAGCATGCGAGGACAGTAGCGCCGTCCTGTCGGGCCCTGGTGATGACCGCGTCAGGATTTCGTCACGACTGTTACTTCTGTCGGTTCATCGCGCGCTCGAGCACCCATACGGCAAGCGGCTTTCGCCGGCGCGCGAAAGGCGGTGCCGTCTTGACGACGCCGTGCCCGACGTGCTCGATGATGCGAGCGCGCTGGTGGCGCTCCTTGACGCAGACGCTGCACAGCACGCGCGGGCGGTCGAGGCCCTGAAAGCTCTTCGCGACCCTGTTGCGACCGTCTAGCCGGCGTTGACCGAGGCCATGCATCTCGTCGCCGAGACACGGCGTGGAGCCGAGGCGCTGTGCGATATGGTGAGTGACGCGCGGTCGCCCTGCTGCCGCTAGAACCATCCGAATTCACGCGCATGAAGGCGCTGATGCAGCAGTATCGCGATCTGCCGATGGATTTCGCCGACGCCGCGCTGGTGCGTGTTGCCGAACGTGAGCGGCTGACCCGGATTCTCACGTTCGACAAGCACTTCGCCGTCTATCGCCTGCCGCGGCGAACCCGTTTCACCGTCTTGCCTCCGTCGCGGTGACGGCGAGTCAGACCTACTTCACAGCGGACAGGAAGTTTTCCAGCACACGCACTTCCGCCCCTGCTGGACTCACTCTCGTTGCCGCGATCCGGTGGCCGTCGGGATGCAGGCTGAGCGCACCGAACGTGCCGAAACCCCACGCGTCGAGGTCCGCCGCAATCCTCCGCGGCGGGGCACCGCTCGTTGGTACCAGCCATAGTTCGGGCTTTGGAAGGATCTTCCGCATCAGCAATCCCTGTCCGTCCGGCGTCCAAGGCATGGCTGTATACGGCGGAATGCGCTCACCCGGCTTGGCACGGAGCAGTTCCCGCGACCTCCCGCTGGCAACGTCGATCAGCTCGATCACGTGAGCGCTTGCCAGCGCTACACCACCGACAGCAGCTGCGATCAGTTTTCCGTCCGGCGACACGCTGAACCTGGCGAACTCGCCCGAGAAGATCGGCCGTTCGGCTCCTGACGTCAGATCACGTTCAATCACTGTTCGCGTAATATGGTCGTCGCCCACCCTGGCGAACAGCAGGTGCCTGCCGCCCGGAGCATAAGTCGGGAGCTCGCCCTCACCGATGTGCATCGTCCGACCGTCGGCGACGTCCACTTCGAACATGCCGCTGCGACCCTTCACGTCGTTTCCCGTGGTAGCGAGCTTCCGGCCATCCGGCGACCAGCTCAAAGTGCCCATGTAATCCAGAGTGGCAGGGAGCTCGCGCACGGCACCCGTCGCCATTTCGAGAATCCCGATCACGTAGCCTGTGTTGCCTGAGATGCCGCGCTTCGAGACATACGCGAGGAACTTCCCGTCAGGAGACCAGCGGGGCATCATGTTCGTCCCGACATAGCGGGATACCGGTCGCCTCGCAGTTGCCGTCTGTGTGCCGGATTGAAGATCGACGCTGACGACCTCGACGTCTCGACCGTCAGCTTGCAACCCGAAGTACAGCGAGCCGGTGTTCGTCACACCGAGCGACAGCAGGCCGCCGAGACCTGCGTGGACGAGTTGCGGCTGACCGTCCACCTTGCCCTGAGTAAGGCGCTGCGCCCACAGGCCCGGCTGTCCGCTGCGGTCACTGGAAAACAGCAAGTGCGAGCCATCCGTCGTCCAGCCCATGACGACGTCCTGGCCAGGACTCTCGACCACGACGACTTTCTGACTGCCGTCCACTGCGATCACCTGAATGTCGCGTTGCGGGCTGGTTTCGTCCACCGGCAGGTCGAAAGCCAGATAACGGCCGTCCGGAGAATAGGAAATGACCGTCGGACCGCGCCAGTCCACGGTCTGAAGGACGGTCAGCCGTCCATCGGCAACTTTCACAACGGCAACCTGCGCAGACTTATCCGCCCGTTTTACGCTCACAGCGAGCGACTGCCCGTCCGGCGACCAGTCCAACGGTCTGATGTCAGTGATGTCCTCTTGATCGACCACCGTCCGGGCGACTGCGGCCGGCGCTCCATCGATGGCGAGTACACACAGGACGCCGCGTAATGGCGACGCGTCGAACCGATTCTCGACACATCTATTGAACGATTGAAACGCCACGCGCGCGCCATCTCGCGACAGGCGTGGGTGGTACACGATGTAATCGGAGCGTGCGGTGACTTCACGCGAGACTCCCGACAGGAGATCGCGGACGGCGATGTTTCCTGTTTCCCAGTTGACGTATGTCGCGAACCGGCCGTCGGCGCTGACATTCCCCGAGTTGTTGAGATCGGCGACGTCCCGCAATGTGGCCCCTGGCCTCGGGCTTGGCGAGACTAGGCGTGACCGGGCTATGACGGCCTCCTTCTGATCGGAAAAATCCCGAACAAGTCGACCGTAGATTTTCTGGGCTTCCGCGTTGCCGAGCGCCTGATACGCATCTGCCATCTTCACCAGAGCCTGGGCGACAAGTGCGCGGTTGGCACCAGCCTCCTTCTCCGCGTCCCTGTACAGCTTGATGGCGGCGGTCAGGTCGCCTTCGACTTTGGCCTTCGCTTCCGCCGCCTGCAGCAGCACACGAGCGCGCTGATCGTTGGCGCTGAGCGACGGCAGCGCTGACGCGATCAGACATACCGTCATGAGCAATCTCTTCATATAGCCTCCACCCCCGAGGCTACGCATGGCATTTCGGACCTTAACTGGACCACGGTCATGAATTCGTCTGTTCGTCGTCCGGATTCTCGAACCGGTAGCCCAGTCCGCGGACGCTAAGCAGATAGCGCGGCGCCGTCGGATCTTCTTCGAGCTTCCGGCGTAGATTCATCACGTGGTTATCGACGACGCGATCGGAGATCGAGACGCCACGACCCCACGCCGCCTCGATCATCTGTTCGCGTGAGAGCAGGCGTCCCCGCGCGTGTATCAGCGCCGCCAGCACCTTCAGCTCCAGTGCAGTCAGGTCGACGGGCCGGGCGTCCCGTCGGGCAACGCCGCGAGAAAAATCGACGTCAACGCTCCCGAACCGATACCGCTCGCTCCGTGCTGGCGCCGCGCGCCGCAGCACCGCCTTGATGCGGGCGCACAGCTCCAGCGGGCTGAACGGCTTCGTCACGTAGTCATCCGCACCCAGGCCCAGGCCGAACACCTTGTCCGATTCCTGCGCTCTCGCGGTCAGCATGATGATCGGCGTCGTCACGCCGGCGCGGCGCAGATCGCGGCAGACGGCGAATCCGTCCTTCTTCGGCAGCATGACGTCCAGGAGAATCAGATCGAACGCCGTTTCGGATGCACGTCTGACCGCCGCGTCGCCGTCCATGGCGACTTCGGGCGTGTAGCCCTCCAGCGCCAGGTCATTCTTCAGCCCGAGCGCGATCGCTGGTTCGTCTTCGACGACGAGAATCCTGGCCGTCATCCGGCCGCCACCACGGTTTGGGAGCGCGGAGTTGGCGATTGGGAGCTGACCAGCGGGAGTGTCACAGTGAACGTGCTCCCGGCACCCGGTTCACTCTCGACTGCGATGTCACCGCCGTGGGCTTCGACGATCCGTTTCGCCATCGCCAGCCCGACACCGGCTCCGCCGACCCCGCTCGCCTTCGCACTGGCGCCTCTGACGAACTTCTCGAAGACGTGCCGCTGCTCCGTCCGCGGTATCCCGACGCCCCGATCGCGGACGGTGAAGACAATGGCAGTGGCCTGCTGCTGCACTCCCACCCAGATGGTGTCGCACGACGGCGAGTACTTGGCAGCGTTCTCGAGCAGGTTCCACACGACTGTCCGCAGAACTTCGGAATCGGCCCGCGCGTGCACTGAACCCAGGTCGGCCGACATCTCGACGCGGTGTTGTCGCGCCTGCGGGGAGCCGCAGAATTCGTCAACGGTACGGCGCACCAGCTCGCTGACGTCCACGTCATCGAAGTGAAATTCCAGGTGGCCGGCGTCGAGACGCCCGAAGTCGAGCAGCGTCTCGACCAGACGCCGCAGCCGTTGACTTTCCCCGTGCAGCAGCCCGTAGTACTGCTGGCGGTCGGCATCCGACGCCACACGATTGCGCATCAGCAGTTCCGAGAGCTGACAGAGGGTCGTCAAGGGCGTACGAAACTCGTGCGATACCGCGGAGACGAAGTCCGACTGCAGATCGGCAACGGCAATCTCCCTCGCCACCGTACGCTCGATCAGCCACGCACCTGCAACGATCAGCACGAACAGCGTGGCCATGCCCAGCAGGAGGAGGCGACGGCGAGCGGACAGTGCTGACTCGTCCGACGTGTTCGTGACCTGCAACGTCCATGGCAGGGTCGTTGTCGACGCCAGGCGCAGCGCCGGACGGTCCTGTGTGGCGACCGCTCCGAGAACCGGCTGCCCTTCGGGCGTGATCATCGAGACCCGGACGCGGCGCGGTTCGGTGATCGCCTTCAGCGCCGGCAGCCACATATCCTCCAGCAAGCGGCGGTCGGCGATCGATGCAACCGTCACATCGCGCGAACCGCGCCAGACGAGGAGCGCCGGACCGGACGCGAAGATGCGGCTGGCGCGGCCGGAAGGTGGAAACGCTGGATCCGACACCCGCTGCTCCCACAGCCAGGTCACAGCGTCGGCCACCGCAAGCCGTTCATCGACCGGTAATGGCTCGGGGAAGACACGCCGCACCTCATCGTCGAGGAACTGGTATGTCGGCGCGGAGACGACCCATTTCCCCGACCGCAGTGCGGCGTCGAGAGCGCGCGCGGCGGCCGTGCGTCGGGCGTTGTCTCCCTGCCGTTCAAACACGGTGAGGCGGCCGAGGTGCGCAAACAGTGCGGCCGGGATGCCGCCGACCACATCTCCGATCGGCACCTCGCCCAGCTCTTCGAGCCGGCCGTACGTCTCGAGGGCGGCGGCAAGGTTGGCGGTCTTGAGGTTGGTCTGAGCGAGCCGTACGAGCGCCTCGGCCTCGGCGGTCGTCGATCGAGGAGACAGGAACGGGTAGTAGCGCAGCGCGTGCTCAGGCGACGTGTGGATGGCACCCGGGCTGAAACGGACCATGACGCCGCCGGCGGGCCCCGCCATCGGCCGGTCGAATCCGCCGCGGGTGAGTGCCGCATCCAGGTCGCGTTCGAGCAGCGACAACCGTTGATTCAGCGCCGCGACGAGGAGGTCTGCCGCGATTTCCCGCTCTTCCGCGACCCGCTGGCTGGCAAGTCGCCGATCCTGGGCGAGGTCGCGCCAACCGAGCCACCCAATGGTTGCCATCAGCAGGACAACGACACCGGCAAGCAGCGCCCGGCGAAAGCCGCTTCGGCGCAGCGATTTCGAGACCATGGGACTGGCGAGATTCTAGGCGACGCGCGCCGCGGCGCGCCGTCTGGTTTCGATTGGCGCTCTGTCAGGAATCGGTCGCGACGCCAGGGCGATATGATTCGACCTCGCGGCGACATCGACAGGATCAAGATGGCTCGCGGGGAGCTGTCGCGTCCCGACAGGCGGGTGACTACAGAGCAATGACTCCGCTGTCGGGAACGTGCGCCAAAAGCTGCGAATCCCCGGTGGCGAGCTTCCATGCGCGAAGCTGTGCGTGCGCCACGATGAGTCGATCGAACGGATCACGCGTCCAGGAGACGCTCCACGCCTGCTGGAACCAGGCGCTCGACACCGGGCTGTCCAGCGCCCATCGTGGATCGGCGCCGATGTCGGCCAGCGTCACGCCACGCAGCCGTACTCGTCCCGTTTCGAGCAGCAGCTGCAGTTCGAGCAGGCATGCGGGCGAGACATAGAGGGGCCGGCGCTCTCGCCGTAACGGCTCCGCCCGCGGATGGGATCGTGCCATCCAGATGAGCGCGTTCGTATCGAGCAGGATCACCGTGAGCGCTTGCCCGCTCGTCGGGGGCTGAAGCGCCACTCCCCGGAAGAGGTGTGCGTCCACGTCCACTCGCCATGCTCGACTGCCGGATCGAGAATGTCGATGAGCGGCGTCGTCACCGTGCGGCGGCGTGGTGCGGCAGCTCGCGTGACCTGAAAGCGAACGCCATTGCGCTCGATGACGACCGGCTCGCCAGCCTCGGCGTGATCCAGCACGTCAGCGAACCGCGCCCGTGCCTCGGCGACTGAGTAGCGCTTCATACATGTACATTGTACATTCTTCGAAGCCGAGGATTCGGACGCAGGGCGAATCTCGGGCGACGCGTCTGGACGACGCGTCGCCTGCTGCCAACCTGGGCTTTGTCTGAATGCGCCGGGGCTATTTCCTTGCGGGCACGATGTTCTCGAGGGCCCAGACCTCGCGCGCTTCCTGCCCGGAAAAATAGGCTATTAGCTTGCCACTCGGGTGAACGCGCATTCCATTGCCGATGAGCCATGTGCGGATATCGATATCCAGCTTGCGCGGCACGGCAGCGTCGACGGGGATCACCCATAGCGTCGGCGGTGTTGTTCCCACGACCTCGCTTGGCACCAGCAGCGCTCTGCTGTCGGGCATCCATTCGACATCGTGGTAAGCGTTCAGCACCGCATAGACATTTACTTCGCGCGCCGGCGCGCCACCCAACGAATGGAAGTACACAGTCGACGTTTTTGCACCGGGCTTGCTGCTGTCGAGCGGCGGCGTGCGAATATACGCGATCCACTTGCCGTCGGGCGAAAAATGCATGCTGCCTGTCGCGTCGGGCTTGGTGAACAGCTGACGTTCCGCACCCGTCTCGAGGTCTCGCTCAACGAGGATCCCGCCACGGCTGGCGGGAGCGGGATCCTTAATGAGCTCGTAGACTTTCTTGCCATCCGGTGCCAACTGACCACCGGGAACCTGCTGGCCCGTACTGCCATCGACAGGGGTCTCCCGCCCGCTCTCGACGTCAAGCCGCAACAAACCCCACCGTCCTTTCGTGTCACGCCGGTTGAGGATCAGCGACCGGCCGTCGGGAAGCCACTCCATCAGCGGGATATAGACAGCGTCGGGATGGAACTCGCGCACGCGATTCGATTCGAGGTCCCGAATGGCCACGTAAACCTTATCGGCTGCGGATCGCGCCGAATACGCCAGGAACTTTCCGTCGGGCGACCATGCGGGTTTCTGCGGCGTCTGCGCCCGATAGATCTGCGCGATTGGACGGCCTGTCGCCTTACCGCGTTCGAGATCCACCGGCAGCACCTGAAGGCTAACCGTGCTGGTCGTTTTGACGGTGTACAGCGTCCCGGACGAGTCCAACCCCAGCGACGCCGTCGTTCCAATATCCGCTTTTACCAGTATCGGTGCTAAGGTGGTCGGTTTCCCATTCGAAACGGGCAGCGCCCAGAGATCGATGGAGCCGCTTCGATCGCTGGCGAACAGGATGTGACGCCCATCCCGCGTCCATCCCATCATCACGTCGTCGGCCGGATCGTGCACCCGAGTTTCCCCGCTCGCATCGACCGCGATGATGAAGAGATCGCGGCCGGTTTTTTCGCCGTCGTTTCCAGGAACGTCGAAGGCGAGGAACTTGCCGTCCGGCGAAAAAAGCAGTCGGTTGACTGCTCGCCAGTTGTCGATGGTCTTCAGGACTCGAAGAGAACCGTCCATGCCAAAGATTGCAATCTGCTTGGTCCGATCGGGCCGGGACACGAGCACCGCTAGCGTCTTACCATCGGGCGACCAGTCGCCCGGTTCGAGTGCGTTCTCGTCGCTGGCATAGAGCGTCCGAATCTGTGGAGCATCTGTTCCGTCAAGCGCCGCGACACGGAGTTGCATCGCGGAGGGCGGCGCGTAGGTGTTCCATCCAAAGGCAAGCTGCTTGCCGTCGGGAGAGAACGCCGACGCTCCGGCGCCGCCGCCATTCCAGTCCACGTGCGTTACCACCCGTTCCGTCTTGGCGACGAGATCGTGCAGCATCAGGTTCAGACCATCGGGTCCGCCCCAGCTGACGTAAGAAATATAGCGACCATCCGGGGAGACGCGCCCATCCCCCCACGCAGTATCCGGGCCCGTTTTGACGACGCGATCGCCGCGCACCTGCCCCGCGGCGCCTGGCGTCAGCCGCGCCTGCGCCTGACTGGCGACGTCAGGCTGATCGCGGTAATCGCGCACGATCTGTTCGTAGATTCGCTGCGCCTCGTTATCACCGAGCTTCTGATGGCAACCCGCCATCCGCAGCAGCGCCTGGGCCGCCAGTGCGCGGTTGCTGCCAGCCGCAACCTTCTTGTACTGCTCGATCGCGCCCTTGCAATTGCGATCGACTGTCTCCGCGTTGACCGCGGCCTTGAACAGCCGCTCCAGATCCTGTGCCGTCAGCGCGGTGCTCACCAGCGCCAGCGCCAGAACGACCAATGCCAATCGCTTCATCCGCTACCTCCACCGACGAAGCTACGCCCCCCGGGTCGGAATCGCTCCACCGGCTCGTCATGGTTCCGTCACGTCGTCGACGTCGAATCTGTACCCGATGCCGCGCACGCTCTTCAGGAATCGCGGCTCCGGCGAAGCCTCGATCTTCTTTCTGAGGTTGGCGATCTGGTTGTCGACGACACGCTCGGTGATGGCGGTGTCGCGCCCCCAGGCTTCGTCGATGAGAATGCGCCGCGTCAGCACCCGCCCCGGCCTCGTCGCAAACAGCGAGAGCAGCTTGAATTCGAGCGGCGTGACCTGAATTGGCCGGCCGCCGCGGCGCAGCTCGCCGCGCGTGAAATCCACCTCGCAGTCGCCAAACCGCACGATCTCCGGCCGGCTCTGCGCGCCACGACGCAGCAGCACGCGGACGCGCGCGCGCAGCTCTTTCGGGCTGTACGGTTTGGTGACGTAATCGTCAGCGCCGAGGTCAAGTCCCAACACTTTGTCGCTCTCACTGCCGCGCGCCGTCAGCAGCAGGATGGTCGTATCGACACCACGACGTTTCAGCTCGCGGCAGACCTCGAAGCCGTCCTTTCCCGGCAGCATCACATCGAGCAGCATCAGTTCGAATCGCGAACGCGACGCGCGCTCGATCGCCGCCGGCCCGTCGCCCACGACTTCGACGTCGTAGCCTTCGAGACGCAGGTCGTCTTCGAGGGCAGTGGCGATGGCGCGATCGTCCTCGACGACCAGAATCCTCGCCGTCATCCGTGAGCCACCGCACTCTGGGATTCGGGGTTGGGGACTTGAGAGTTGATCGCCGGCAGCACCAGCGTGAATGTGCTTCCGGTGCCGATCTCGCTGACCACCTGCACGCGTCCGCCATGCGCCTCGACGATCCGCTTGACCAGCGCCAGACCGACGCCGACGCCGCGGATCCCGGCACGCTTCGCCTGTTCCCCGCGCACGAACTTCTGAAAGATGCGCTGGTGTTCGGAGACAGGAATGCCGATCCCCTGATCCTGCACGCCGACGAGCACCGTACTGCCGTGGCGACGGGCGAAGACCCGAATCGGGCTGTTGCCGGGCGAGTACTTCGCCGCGTTCTCGAGCAGATTCCAGACGGCGCGGCCGAGCGCCTCGCGATCGGCCTGGACCAGCGGCAGATCGGACTCGACGTTCACGATCAACGGCCGCGTGCCGATATCGCGTTCGATGTCGTCAACGGTTTCGACCACGTCGGCGAGGTTCAAGGGCTCGAGCTTCCAGACATGCGCCCCCGCGTCGATGCGTCCGAAGCTGAGGAGCGTCTCCACCATGCGCTGTAGACGTTCGGTCTCGCCGGCGAGCAGGCCGTAGTAAGACTGCTTCCGCGCTTCGTCGCTGATGCCGCGAGAGAGCAGCAGGTCGAGGAGATGCCGCATCGACGTCAACGGCGTCCGGAATTCGTGCGAGACGGCGGCAACGAAGTCCGACTGCTGACGGGCGAGCTGCAGTTCGCGCGTGGTGATGCGATACAGCCCGTACGAGGCCGCGATCATCAGGGCACAGGCGAGAACGACGCCACCAATCAGCAGGGCCGTTCTGAGCGTGTAATCGTTTTCCTGAATGCCGCCGCCGCCAACGGCGATCTGGAATGGCAGCTGCGTCTGCACGGGCGACAGCACGACGGCACCATCTACGCGCCCGCCAAAGATCGTCCGGCCGTCGCCGTGGGCGCCGGCTACGGTGAGCCCCCTCGCCTGCCACGTGGAACGCAGCCGTTGCTGCAGCTTTTCGGGGGTGAACAGCGCCGCAACCGCTCCGGTCGCCGTCGTCACCCATACCGCCAGGACCGATGGATCCTTTCCGCCGACGAACCGCCGGCCGCGGGGCGGGAGCTCGTTCCGTCGCCACGTGTGCCACAGCTCGATCGCCGCCATCGTCCGGCGGATGTTGTCATCCGTGGGGACCGGACCTCCCCAGCGCGCGACCATTTCGGTTTCGTACAGATCGAATGTCGCACGGTCGATGGACCACTCGCCTTTGCGGAGGGCGTGTCCAAGCCCGATGGCTTCGTCACGCACGCGCGCCCGATCGCCGGCCTCGAGGAAGGTCTTGAGGCGCCCCTGACGCGCAACGAGCCCGGCCGGCTGACCGCCAGCGACCTGAACGTCCCCCAGCTGTTCGAGAGCCGTATAGACACGCGTGGCTTCGTCGACCCGACGCTGCCCACGGTACAAGCCGCCGAGAGCGAGCAGCGCCTCGGCGCGAACAGCGGCGGACGAGCTGTGGGCAAAGCGTTGATAGGCGGCGATCGCGGCTGCGGGATTACGGACTTCCTGCCGCGCAACTTCTTCCAGCTCCCGAGGTAGTAGCGTGACGTCAGGCGCGGGGTCCGGCTGGAACAGGATGGGGTCGGAGTCTGTAGCCGTCAGCCCCGCGGGAAGGAAGCGGATGCCGATGCCCTCGGACAATCGTGTGTCGATCCACTGCAGTTCCCGCTCGATATCGACGGCCACCCGTGCGGCAGTGACTTCGAGCCGCTCGCGGCGGCGCTGCCGCTCGAGTTCCCGGTCCTGGTCGAGCGTGCGGAGCGCAAGCCAGCACAGCGCGGCGATCGGCAGCAGCGTTGCGACCGCGAACAGAATGGGAATTTTGCGCGCCTCGAGCCAGCCCACCGCCGCCCTATTGTAGGGAGGAGTGGGCCGGCCCGAGTGTCACGATCGCGTCACGACCGCTACTTCCGCGGTCCGTCCCAGGGGAAGAAGTTCTCGAGGCTCCAGATTTCGTTCCCACCTGCCTCGGTCATCCCAAACGCGAGCGTCCTGCCATCGGGATGGACGGTTGGCGACTTAATGCGCCGATCGACCGCAGGCGCAGGCACGCGGACGCCAGGCGCGAGGTCCTGCCCGGTTCCGGCCACGCCAATTCTCTGAGGAGTGCTGCCGTCCACCGGGATCATCCATAACGCGCCATCATCGCGGGCGGCCAACATGCTGCGTCCGTCGGCAGTCCAGGTCAGAGTGTTGTATCGGCTACCCGAATACCAGATCGGATCGCGAAACACCTCGCGAGCAGGTCCGCCACTCGCCGGAATCACGCCCAGCACACTCGGTGCCTCCGTCTTCACTGCACGATCGCGAATCGATGCGAGATACGCAAGCGATGCACCGTCTGGCGAAATCGCCAATGCGATGAACCAGCGATCGCGAGCTAACTCCTGTTCCTGCCGCGTCTTCACATCGAAGCGCATGACGCGTCCGGATGGTGCCGCCGTGCTGCTCTGGTCGCCGGTGGTCTGGACCGCCCAGAAGATCGCCGATCCGTCGGGGGCGAGCGCGAAGGAACTCGGGTTGCCGGTCGGTCGGTGAAGTGCCTGGCTCTCGCCAGAGTCGATGTCGAATCGATAGAAGGTTTGACCGGTCCCCTCGAGGTCACGCGAAAGGATCAGCACAGCGCGGCTATCCGGGAACCACTTCGGACCGGAGGAGAATGGATTGATCAATCCTTGGGGCAAAGCAATTGAACGCTCCTGCCCGGTTTTCATCGAGCGGACGATCAGAGCAGGGTGCTGCTTCCGCGAATAATAGGCCAGACGCGTACCATCAGGAGACCACGAAGGGCCAACATTGGCGTCAGTTGACATCGATGCGATCCGCACAGGCTCTCCAGCCGCCACACCGCCGTCGAGCGTCACCGTATAGACGTTCTGTTTCGACGTGCCAGCTACTCCATAGTAAAAGGACCCATTGCGCGTCAGACCCAGGGGCTGAATCGCGCCGACGTCAGCCTTGATGAGGGTCGGAGAGCCGGTCGCTCGGCCGTCACGCATTCCTATCGTCCACACACCGTTGCTACCGCGGCGGTTGCTCATGAACACGAGGTGAGATCCGTCTGCAGACCAGAACGGACCGAAATCGTCGTCCGGTCCGGAAACTACAACCGTTTCGCGACTGCCATCGATTGCCAGAACGAGAATGTCGCGCGGCGATCCGTTATTGGGGGATTCACTTGCGTAGGCGAGGTATCGTCCATCCGGTGACACACTCAGAATGCGTCCGGGATTGCGCCAGTCCAGAGATTTGAGGCTGGTGTACCGGCCATCGTTGACCGCGACGATGCCGAGCTGCCAGATTCCACGGTCGAGTTCGCGTTTCACGATCAATCGCGTGCCGTCCGGTGTCCATGCGGCTGGACCGACCCATTCTTTCTTCGTCGGTCGCATGATGGTCCGCGGCCGCGCCTCTCCGCTGGTGGCGATGACGCGAAGCTCGTACTGCCCTTCGTCCTCGATGAACCATGCATACGCGACGAAGCGGCCGTCGGGCGAAATCGCGTAATCGTCCGCGTAATCGCCGGACGCGACCCAGCCGCCCGTGTTTGTCAGGTATCGGGTCGTGTTGGTGACGAGGTCACGCACTGCGAGGTCCCCGGTGCTCCCAACGGCAAACGCGATGTACCGGCCGTCGAGCGACGTACGTCCGAACGAAACTCCTTCCCCCGTCCAGATCGGCACGATGCGCCGCGCAGCCGCATCCGATTGAGGCGCCCCCGAACCAAGTCGGGCGAGCTGCTGCCGCGCTCGAGCCATCACCTCTGACTGATCGTTGAACTCGCGAATGACTCGTTCATAAGTCGCGCGCGCCTGCGCGTCACCGAGGGCGCGATACGCATCCGCCAGCCGGAGCAGCGCCTGCGCGGCCACCGGCCGATCGCGCCCGTCGGCGAGCCTTCTGTACTGTTCGATTGCACCCTTAACGTCGCCCTTACTCTCTTCCAGCTCAATTGCCGACCTCAACGCAATCTCGGGCCTCACCTGCGCCGGCAGCCTCACTGACAATCCGACGGTCGCTGCGACGAGTACGGCCACGAGAGTGATGTGTAAGCGGGTCATCTCTGTCCTCCAGTGAAGCAGTGTGGACAGTCGATGTCATCGCGTAAGTAGGTGTTCGTCAGCGGCATGTCAATTCTCGTCCGCAAACCGGTAACCGATGCCGCGCACGCCGAGCAGGAACCGGGGCTCGCCGGCAACGGGCTCTATCTTCTTGCGCAGGTTGAACACCTGCGTATCCACGGCGCGATCGGTAATGGCGATCCCTTCGCCCCAGGCCGCGTCGATTAGCTGCGCACGCGTCAACACGCGTCCGCGATTCTTCAAGAGCACCTCGAGCAGCCGCAGCTCCTGCGGCGTCACCTCGACGCGTTCGCCGGAGCGCCTCAGCTCGGCGCGATCGAAATCGACCACGCAGTCACCGAACTGGACGCGCCGGTCGGCGTGCCGCTCCGACCGGCGCAGCTGCGCGCGGATGCGGGCACGGAGCTCCCGCAGGCTGAACGGCTTCGTCACGTAGTCGTCCGCCCCGGCGTCGAGACCCAGCTCTTTTTCCGCCTCGTGGGCGCGTGCCGTCAACATGATGATCGGCGTGGCGACTCCAGCCTTCCGCAGCGCGGTGCAGACGTCGAATCCATCTATTTTCGGCAGCATGACGTCGAGCAGAATCAGGTCGAGCGAGCGATCGCGTCCCAGCTCCAGCGCCTGCAGACCGTCACCCGCGTGCACTGGATCGTGCCCTTGCCGCCGCAGATCCTCCTGCAGGCTGAATGCGAGGTCGGGTTCGTCTTCGACGATCAGGATGCGGGCCATGGTGTTCATGCGGGCTCGTACCGTGGGGAGCGCTCGGCGGTCACGCTGCGTCCCGGCAGGATCAGCCGGAATGTGCTGCCCGCTGCGGGGTCGGACTCCACCTCGATGACGCCCCCGTGGGCCTCGACGATGTGAGCAACCATCGCCAGGCCAAGGCCTGTTCCCTTGATTCCCAGTTCAACGGCCTGCCGGCCTCTGACAAAGCGCTGGAAAATCGCGTCGCGCTCGTGGGGTCCAATGCCGAGGCCGTTGTCTGTCACTGCAATGGCAACTCCCCGGACATGCGATCGAACGCTGACGCGAATCGGCCCTCCATCAGGCGAGTACTTCACGGCGTTGTCGAGCAGATTCCACAAAGCGTTCACGAGTGCGGCGCGATCGCCGGCAATCTGCACGGCGTCGCCGCTGCCGGTTTCGAGCTCGATCTGTCTGCCGTCAGGCGCCGCGTTCCGTTGAAATTCCGCCACGACATGGGTGGCAAGCGCGGCAGCGTCGATCGGCTGGCGCTCGTACGCCTTGCGGCCAGCTTCCATACGCGCGAAGTCGAGAAGCGATTCCACCAGCTGGTGCAGGCGCTCGGTGTTCCGCCTGTAGACCTGGTAGAAGGTCCGCCGCCTCTCCGCCGGCATCTCGTCGTCTTCTTCCAGCAGCTCCGTCACGTGCCGCAGTGAGGTCAGCGGCGTTCTGAATTCGTGCGAGACAGCAGCGACGAAATCCGTCTGCAGACGGCTGACGGCAAGCTCGCGGTGCACGACACGCCACAGGAAATAGCTGCCGCCGGCAAGCAGCAGCAGGATCGAGACGAGACCGATCGACAACAGCTGCCGCCGATAGGCAATCTGCTTTCCTGCCTGCGACCAGCGGTCGGAGTGCAGCATCAGCGTCCACGGCAGGCCGGAATCGGCAGCCGTGAGTGTGACAGCCGGCACCCCGCGCGGGGCCGGCGTGCCGGCCATGACCGTGCCCGACGCCGCGACCAGCCCGAGTTGCGCTTCGCCGTTCAGCGCATCGTCCACGATGGCTTGGACCCACGTCTGGAGCACGGGCGGGGATACGGCGACAACAGTGAGACCCGCATCCGATCGCCGCGAGAGGAGCGTCACCGGCGAACCGTTGATTTCCTCAACACGCTGCGGTGGTGGATTCCCGGTCCGACTCACCTCGCTGCGAAGCTGACCCCAGAGCTCACTCGCCAGGACGCTGTACAGCAGTCGATCCGGTGCCACGTCGACTGGCGCTCCGAGCCATTTCTCGAGGTCGGCGGCGGTCAGATCCCAGGAGTCGCGGTCGAGTGACCAGGTGGAGCCGAGCAGGTCCTGTTGCAACCGGCGCGCTTCTCCGAGGACATCGACGGCCCGCCCAGCCTTCTCCAGCACGTCGACGGCATTGCGGCGCGCGAGCAGGTCTGCAGGCATGCCCAGATCGGACACGTCTCGCAGTTCCTCGAGCTCACGATACGTGGCAAGCGCCTGGTCCCACCGCCGGGCTCTCCAGTGCAGGCGCGCGAGTCGACGCAATGCGCCCGCTCGTACGGTTCGATCCGACGCCGTGGCCGCTTTTGCGTAGAAGTTCAGGGCGCTCGCAATATCACCCTGGTACTCGAGCCGCGTCGCCTCCACGAACGGCTCCTCAGGGGCCGCGGGCAGCTGGCGCGGCGTCGGCGTCCACAGCACCCGGTCGGCCGGGTCGATGTCGAGTCCGTCCTTCGAAACCGCAAAACGGACGATGCCGTCCGGCGGAACACCGCCGTCCAGCAGGCGTTCGGCCTCGCGCAGGGACTGCCGCATCGCCAGCGCCGCCGCCTGGCCGACGGCCTTCCGTCCGTCCAGCTCGCGTTGCGCCATCACAGCGCGGTCCTGCTCGACGAGCTGCGCGCCCAGCCAGATCAGCGTGAGCGCCGGCGGCAGCACCACCGCCAGCAGCAGCAATCCAAGACGCTTCGACGTGCCGGTCCACGGCCGCTGGCCGAGCATGGTCGGCGCTATTCGACCACGTCTCGGTTGTCGGATAAACCCGGTTCTGTCAGGAATCGGTTAAACGGAACGTTCCGCTGGCAGCGGCGCGGGCGCGGGATACGATGGCAGCGCGGCCGAGACGCCCCGCAAGACGCACATGATGGAGTCCTTTCTGGTGAATGCGCGCAGAGCCTCCGCCGGTTCCACTGCGGTCACCGTTGAACCTTCGGTTCGGGAATCCTGGCGCGAACGCCAGGCGGCACGTGATCACGTTTGTAGACCATGAACGTGCGCCGGAACTCGATCACCACCGTGCCGTCCTGCGTGAAACCGATCGTGCGGACCTTGACGATGCCGACGTTGGGGCGGGATTTCGATTCACGTTTCTCGAGCACTTCGCTGCGCGAATAGACCGTATCCCCCTCGAACAGAGGATTGGGCAGGCGAACCTCGTCCCAGCCGAGATTGGCCATGACGTTCAGCGACAAATCGATCGTCGACTGGCCGGTGACGAGCGCCAGCGTGAACGTGGAATCGACAAGCGGTTTCTTGAACTCGGTCTGCGCCGCATACGCGGCGTCGAAGTGGATCGGGTTGACGTTCTGCGTCAACAGCGTGAACCAGCAGTTGTCCACAGGTAGTACGGTGCGACCGAGTGGGTGCTGATAGATATCGCCGACTTCGAAGTCTTCGTAGACCCGCCCGGTCCACCCTTGTTTAACGGCCATTGCTTCCGGTTGCGGCCGCTTTCTCGGCCGCGCGTGCGCCGCTGAGGATGTTGCGCATGGCGTAGTTTCCTTCGTGGCACGCGTACTCGAACACGTCCGGCTGCGTGCTGTGCCGCAGGTGCAGCGCCGCCGTCCACGGACGCGCAAACGTCGTTGGATCGCTGACGATGACCTCGTAGCGCACGGTGTCGGCGCTGATGCGCCTGAACTTCTCGGTCAGGTGCAGCGACGGCCCGGCGCCGCGATAGTTGATGATGTGCGCCGGGAAATTCGTGACGTCGACAACGAGAGTATCGCCTTCCCAGCGCCCGCGCGAGTCGCCGAAGTACTGCGTCATCGACGTGGAGAGATGCGGGCCGCCGTTAATCGGAATCACGCGCGCGTCGTGGATCATCTCGTAGCGAATCGCGACAAATCCCGGCCCCTGCACGATCTGCGACGTGTTGTTGTAGATCGTCGGGAAGATCACGTGCGGCAGGCCGCGGGTGATGCAGCGATCGTACAAGTCGAGCGCCTGCGGGTTGTCGTACGGCTTCTGCCCGCTCGTCCGCGCGTTGACGGCGACCGCCGCGCGCCTGCGTGCCTCGTCGTTGAGGAACGGAATCCGTCCGTTTGGCGGGTCGATGACGAGTGAGGTGCGACGCGAGGGTTTGCCGCGTTCGAGCCAATGCGCGGGAGGTCCGACGCCGCCGCCACCCTCGGGGTTTCCACCACGCCCGCCGCCATTCGCGCGCGGCGCCACGAATTCTTCAGCGTCGGTGACAGCCTGCCGCGCAGCCTGTGCTTCGCGGTCGGCGAACTCCTTGTCAGTGACTGTCTCGCGCGTGCCCATCGCTTCCGGACGCTCGAACGGAACACCGAGCTCGTCGTCTGTTGTGAACAGACCCTGGATGTCGGGATCGCCCCACGGCGTGCGCGGCGCGGTGTAACCAGCGGGCGACTGACCGACGACAACAGTCGACAGCCAGCCGATCACGATCGCCGCACCGAGGCTGCCGGTTGACGCGATGAATCGAGACTGCATGGGACGGCTCCTGGAAACGCGAACCTGGAAGCGAGAAGTCGGAAGAGCGAACGGTATTGTGCCGTACGATACAACAACCCTCTACATATGAACCGACCACTCGCCGGCCGGCGCGCGCTCATCACCGGCTCGACTCAGGGCCTCGGCCTGGCGGCTGCCAGACGGCTGGCCGCCGACGGCTGTGACGTCGTTCTCCACGGCCTGGACAACGGCGGCGACATCGAGGCGACACGTGCCGGCCTCGAGCGCGAGTTCGGCGTGCGCGTTCGCCATTCCGGCGCCGATCTCCGCGAGCCTGAACAGATCGAGATGCTCATCGCGGACACGACAGGCGCACTCGACGCCATCGACATCCTCGTCAACAATGCGGTGGCACGACACACCGCGCTTGTTGAAGAGTTCCGACCCGCCGACTGGGACGAGGCGATGGCCGTCAACCTCTCGGCGGCTTTTCATACGACTCGTCTGGTCGTGCCAATGATGAAAAAGGCCGGCTGGGGGCGCATCGTCAACGTGTCGTCGATCTACGGACTGCGCGGAGCCGTCAATCGAGTCGGCTACGTGACGACGAAGACAGCGCTGATCGGTTTGACGAGAGCGGTCGCGCTCGAAACCGCCAAGTCAGGTATTACCTGCAATGCCGTCTGTCCGGGAACGAGCGAGTCGCCGGTTCATGAGGCGGCGCTCGCGCAGATGACGGCGAGTGAAAGCCTCTCGCGGGCAGTGGCCGAGGCGCGACTGCTCGCAGGCAAACAACCGACGGGGCGGCTCATTGGCGCGGACGGCGTGGCGGCACTGATTGCGTTCCTCTGCACCGACGCCGCCGCGGATATTACCGGCGCAGTGTTGCCCATTGACGCCGGTTGGTCTGCCGGCTGATTCGCCGGCGGGCCCGTTTCAGATCTGCATCCCCCATCGCCGAACGGTTCGATCCTCGATGGTTCTGAAGATGACGTGCTCGACGAACAGCCCGAACAGAATCACCGTCAGCAGGCCGGCAAAGACGTTGGGAATCAACAGTTGATTCTTGTGCTCGAAGATGTACCAGCCGATTCCGCCAGAACCCGAACTGACGCCGAACACCAGCTCGGCGGCAATCAACGTCCGCCACGCGAACGCCCAACCGACTTTGAGACCGGTCAGGATGCTGGGAAACGCTCCGGGAATCAGGATCTTCGCGATGAAGCCGGCCGCTGACAATCCATAGTTCTGGCCGACCATCCGCAGCGTCGGGCTCAGTGCGCGGAAGCCGGCATGGGTGTTGAGGGCGACGGACCACAGCACCGCGTGGACCAGCACGAACACCACACTTCCCTGCCCGAGCCCGAACCAGATCAATGCCAGCGGCAGCAGCGCAATCGACGGCAGCGGGTTGAACATCGACGTCAGCATCTCGAGCAGGTCGGCGCCAATTCGCGAGACGCTCGCCAGCGCCGTCAACAGCGCCGCGAAGACGAGGCCAAGTGCATAGCCTTCGAACAGCAACTTCAGCGTGTACGCAATCGCCCGCGGCAGTTCGCCGGTGCCGATCGACGCAACGAGCGCGGAGACAGTTGCGGAGAGCGTCGGGAACAGCAGCGGGTTGTTCAGAACACGCGCATAGCCTTCCCACACGGCCGCCAGCACGACGAGCAGCACGGCCTTACGCAGCGTTGCGTGTTCAGACACTCGGCGCAACCGAATGGCCGTCATTCGTGAACCGTCCCGAAGAGCTGATCGTGGATCCGTGCCGACAGCAGCCGCCCGCTCGCGTCCAGATCGTCACTGCCGGAGCTGGCAACCTCCGCCTTCACCGTTCCCGGGTGCGCGCTCAGCAGCAGGATACGGTTGCCCACTCTGATCGCTTCCTCGATTGAATGCGTCACGAAGAGAATCGTCGACTTCGTGTCGTTCCAGAGCTGCAGCAGTTCCTCCTGCATCCGCGCGCGTGTCAGCGCGTCGAGGGCGGCAAACGGCTCGTCCATCAGCAGGATCTGTGGCTCCATAGCCATCGCCCGCGCGATCGCCACGCGCTGCTTCATTCCACCGGAAAGGGTGTGCGGAAAGCTGCCGGCGAACGCCGTCAGCCCCACTTTGCTCAGATAGTGCCCGGCCCGCTCATCAGCCTCGCGCGGCGGCAGCCTGCCGCCCGCTGTCAGCGCAAAGGTGATGTTTCCCGTCACCGTCTTCCACGGCAGCAGTTGATCGAACTCCTGGAAGACGACGACGCGATCGGGCCCCGGATGCGATACGGCATTGCCGTTCAGGAGAATCCGACCCTCGACCGGGGCGAGGAAACCGGCGACCGCCTTGAGGATCGTCGATTTTCCGCATCCCGACGGTCCGAGAATCACGAAGCGATCCGAACGCTCGACGCTGAAGGTGACGCCGCGGGTCGCGGTGACCACGCGATCGGCAGCGCGATACTGCAGCGTCACGCCCGAGACGTCGAGGAGCGTCATCAGCTGCCGGGCGCCGAGTGGATTTCCGGGAAGAAGGTGTCCTTCCAGCTCGCCGGGCGCTGTTTGATCGACCCGATCTGATGCATGAACGTCGCATACTTGCCGACATTCTCCGGCGTCGTCGTGAACTTCACCGCCGGATCTTTCAGCATCGCGACGGTCTCGTCTACCGAGAACCCGCTGTCGGGAGTCGAGGCCAGCAGGATTGCCGCAGCGTCGCGGGTATCGGACGCGATGCGCGCGTTGGCGTCCTCGAGCGCGCGCAGTACTGCCGTGTAAATCGCCGGGTTGTCCTCACGGAATTTTCTTGTCGTCGACAGCATCGTAAACGTCGTCGAACCGCCCATCACCTCGTCGCTGGTCATGATGGTGCGGATTTTGGGATCGCGGCGTTCGCGCTGGTGGAACGGCGGTGAGGCAAAGTGAGCCGATATGCCGGCCGCGCCGGACAGCAGTGCGACGACGGCGTCGGGGTGCGTCATCGAGACGGTATATCTGTCGAAGCGCGTCGCTTCCGCCGCACCGTACTTCTCCGCCGCATACATCTGCATGATGATGGCGGGAATCGATACTTTGATGGCGGTGACGGCGATCTTGTCACCGTCGCGCAGATCGTCGACGGTGCGCAGATGCGTCGCCTGCGTGTTCAGGTACATCGGCAGCGACGTCATCGCCGCCACACCGGCGACGCCAATCGAGTCGCGAGTCCGGTCCCAAAGGGTCAGCATTGCCGGCGGGCCGGCAGCGGCGTAGTCGGCGGCGCCGGACAGCAGCGCGTCATTGACGACAGAAGGGCCGCCGAGATCGACCCAGCGCACGCTCAGATCGGAGATTCCGGCCTCTGCGGCATGCTTCTCGATCAGCCGGTACTTTTCCATGACGAGCAGCGGCAGGAAGCCGACGCCGCCAGCGCCACGCGGAATCCGAATCTCGTTCGCAGGCCGGCCGCCGCAGGCAAGAACGCACGAACAAACGATTACGAGCGCGATCGGCGAACGA
>Ga0111538_10000293_pt1 | contig 64155 bp, 43 predicted proteins | sample SoiMethybrSBSTD1_FD_79669 | JGI IMG/M metagenome (GOLD analysis project Ga0111538, IMG submission 79669) | Bulk soil microbial communities from a Populus tree surrounding site in Tennessee, USA - Soil MetaG P. TD hybrid SBSTD1 (version 2)... | ecosystem: Environmental > Terrestrial > Soil >...
CCTTCTGCCTTCTGCCTTCTGCCTTTTGCCTTTTGCCTTTTGCCTTGTGCTACCGCCCTGTCCGGTCATAGCCGATCGACGCGATGATCCAGCCGGCGCCTCGCTTGCGGAGCGAGAACGTCTGGCGCAGCCGTTCGGTGACCGGCGCCGGCGCCCGCTTGCGCTTGAACGTGTGAGTGGCGGTGCACACAACCGTGGCGGATAAGCCATCCGGAGAGAGCTCGCTCGCGAGGTCGTCCACTTTCAGCGTGTAGAAATCGAAGTCCGAGAACTGCCAGACCGCCTCGGCGGGATAGACAGCGGACACGGCGGCAGGGTTCAGGGTGCTGTAGCCGGCGGCGTAGCGATGAACGATGCCCGCCACTCGCGCCTTTTCCAGATCGCTCGCGCTCGGCTGGGAGCCCGGGGCTGTCGGTACCGGCTCTGGTGCGCGCGGTTGAATTTGTGCGGCTTTGGTGGCGGGTGACTCGGGCCGAGCGGCCGCGGGCGCCGTTGAATTGCTGTTTCCCGTGGAAGGATTCGGCGGCCTTGCGTTGGCGCGGGCCAGGTTCTGTTTGTTCGCGATCTCCGCCAGCAGGAGCTTCGCGTCCCGCTCGGCGCGATCGAAGGTCTCCTCGGCCGTCCAGAGAATCCTGATCGCCGCGTCCTTCCTGCCCGCCATGATCTGCTGGTTGGCATCCCGCTCGAGCTTCAGGGCTTCATGGTACGTTTGGGTGTCGTTCGCGGCGCCGGCACTAATGGCCGCCGCTTTCGATCGGCGGGTGATGCGTTGCGCGTCGCTCAGCATCGAGTCGAGGATGGAGCGCAGCTCGGTATCCTCCGGCGCGATTGTGAGCCCGGTCATCACGGTGTTCAGCGCCATTCGCTGGCCGCGCTGAAACTGATCTCGCGCGACCTGCCGCAACCGCGGAACTCTCTGTTGCCTGGGATCCTCGTCCGTCGCAGTGCCCGGCTGCGCTGCTGCCGCCGGCTTCTCCACGGGAACCGACGATACCGGCGGCGGTGTCGCGGGCGCGGGCTCGGTTGCCGCTGTCGTAGACGGAGGGCTGGCTGGCTGACTCGATTGAGCAGGCGGAGTTGAACGCGAACCGAGGAAGTAGATCCCCGACCATATTGCGAAGATGAGAATCACAACAGCCGCCGCCGCGGCCAGACCGCCGTAGCGCCGGAAAGACCAGAATGCCGCGCGATCCCGTCCCGGCCGTCGATCGTCGAGTGACCCGGACGCCTTTTCGCGGATCTCCCGAGCCTGGACCGACTGCGGATCGAGGCTCAACGCGTCGTCCGCGTGCCGGACCGCGGACTCGAATTTCTGTTCCTCCAGCCGGGTTCGCGCGCGATCCATCGCTCCAGCCGCCACGCGCGCCCGATCACGGCCGCGTTCGCGCTCGCGCCGAAGGGCCAGCACGCGGTTGCGGAGCGCCAGCGCCGGCTCCAGGTTCGGATCGAGCGCGAGCGCCTGATCGATCAGATCGGAGGTGCTGCTGATGTCTCCACGATCGAGTGACTGCCGCGCCTGCGTCAGCCAGGTCTCGATGCGCTGTTCGTCGGTCGTGGTGCGCGCCAGATCGAGGAGGTCGAGCGCTTCGACGTTCTGCGGGTCGAGCAGCAGCACCTTCTCGCACGCCAGCAGGGTCGCCTCGTAGTTGCGCGCCACGAAGGCCTGCCGTGCGTTTGACAGGTGGCTCGCGATTTCGCGCGCCCTCCGCTTCTGCACGTCCTGGAGCTCCGGCCACTGAGGCGTGGGCGGCTCGGCCGTCGCAACCGGCCCGGCACACGCGCGCTGAATGGCCTGAATCAGCAGCTGCACGTCCGATTCCCAGCGGACGTCGCTCAGCTCGAGCGCATTGCGCTGCGCCAGCGCTGCGATGTCCTCCGGGAGATCCATCGCCGCCGGCATCGTCGCGCGCTCGATCAGCACGGGGATCACACGAATCCGATCGGTCCCCAGCGCAGTCGCCAGCTCGACACGCAGGAAGTCATCCGGGTTGTCGAGCCGGCGCGTCCTGAGACGCGGATCCCGGACCGTCAGCCAGTCCTTGCCGATGATCGCCAGCAGCACCGAGCACGACTGGAGCTCATGCTTGATGAACTTGACGAAGTCTTCTCCCGGCGGAATGTTGTCGGTGTCCTTGAAAATGCGATCGCCGAAGTGCTTGCGCAGCGACGGCAGCAAGGCAAGCACGTGTCCCGAGCTATCTTCACGGCGATAGCTGATGAAGATTCGCGGTGACGCCTCAGGATCGGCCATGCCCGGAGGAAGTGCCTTTCAGAATTCGCCCGAGTCTAGCTGTTTCTCCGCCGCCGTTCCAGCCAGGGTCCAGACTCTAACGTCTTCGTGCGCAGACGTTTACGAAATTGCGCGCGGTGGCGTTTCGGGTCGGCATGTCTGTATATACGTCGGGACTGGGGGCTGGGGGCTGGAAGGGGCCGCGCTAATCAGAGGCAACCAGCCGGTCAATTTCCCCGGTTCCCTCTGAATGCCACCGGCTTTCCCAGCCCCCAGCCCCTAGTCCCCAGCCCCGAGTCTGGAAGGTACCTCGAGTCCCACCGCCCGCATCAGCGCCAGCGCGTTGCTGTGGGTGACCGGACCCGGCTTCATGAGGTAGTCGAACCGCATTTCGGTGCCGTCGAACCAGTCCTGGAAGTGCACGTTCGCGGCGCGCGGCGCTAGCGCGTCGGCCACGGCGGTCACGGCGAGATCGTGCGTCGTGATCAGTCCGATTGCGCCGCGATCCAGCAGGCTCCGCAACACGCCTTCGGCGCCTGCCAAGCGATCGTGCGAGTTGGTTCCATGGAAGAGCTCGTCGAGCAGGAAGAGCAACGGAACGGACCCGGCCGCGACATCCGCCAGCTCACGGATCCGGGTGATCTCCGCGTAGAAGCGCGACCGTCCCTCGAGGAGCGAATCCTGGATGCGCAGCGTGGCGCCCACTGCCAGGGAGGACAAGCGGAGCGACCTCGCACGCACCGGCGCTCCCGCGAGTGCCAGCACCGCGTTGATCCCCACCGTCCGCAACAGTGTGCTCTTGCCTGACATGTTGGATCCGCTGACGACGAGCAGTTGTGTTCCGGTACCCAGATGGATGTCGTTCGCCACCATCCTGTCTGAGGGTAACAGCGGGTGGCCGAGTTGTACGGCGTCGAACAGCGCCTGAGATGCGATCGACGAGTCGGAGCCCACGATCTCCGGAAACGGATCGTCAGGGTGCTCGTACTGATATGCCGACAGCGAGGTCAAGGCCTCGAACTCGGCGATCGTGTCGAGCCAGGATCGGACCCGTCCGCCATACCGATTCCGCCACCGCGCGACAGCAACCGCGATCACTGGACGAATGAGCTGGAGCATGGCCGCGAACGCCAGCGCGATCTCGAGGTAACCGAAGAGGAAGAACGTCAAAGGCACGACCGCGGCGTTCTTGTCGCCACCGTGGATCTCGCTGTAGCGATGGAGCCGGTGGATGATTTGCGACGCTGGCTGCCGTCCCGCGCTGAAGCGTGCCTGCAGCTGCCGCAACCGTGCGCCCTCGAACGGCTGCCGCTCGAGCGTTTTCAGCAAGCCGGTGAGCACCTCGAGGTCGAGCGTCCGATGAACCAGGGTGTCGGCGACGAAATCGGCTGCGGTCTCGGGATCTCTCCCTGACACGATGCGATTGATTTGATCCCGAAACTGGCGGAATACGAGTGCCTGCAGGAAAACCAGCGTGCCAAGCGGCCACCACACAGACGTGAATGCCATGTACGTGATCGCCACGATGAAGGCGCCCCCGAAGAACGCTGTGAAGCCTGACAGCGCCCCTGAAGGCGGCAGCGGCGACTCCGCCCACTCCAGGAGACGGCCGGTTCGAACGCTCTCACGGACTTCCGTTCCCGCGATCGCGAGCTGCTCCCGGAGGTCCAGCGCAGGCCCGAGCTCCCGCACGGCCTCCTGCCGCGCCCGAACCTCGATCGCATCGGCGGGGGTCATCAGCCATCGTGCGAGTGTCTCTTCACCGGCATAAGTACGGGCGAGCGAGAGCAGCTCGAACAGCGAGCCGGTGCCGAACAGATCGAGATCGTTCGCATAGACGTGACGATCGTCACGGAACCGCTCGCCGGGCTCCCCGGCCCCTCTCCAGCGATCCTCGATCCTCGCGACACCGCGTTCGTAGAACCTGATGCCCCGGACGGCATCGGCACGCGAACGCAAAACCCGATCGTGCCGCTGCATGAGCCACGCGAACAGCGCCGCCGGCAACAGCAGCCACCAGGGGCTGATGATGCCCAGCCAGATCGCGACGCCAATGAGGATGGTTCCAACCACGGTGGTCAGGCGGGCGTGAGCGAACCGCGCGTCCATACGATCCAGCGCTTCTCGTGCGGCTGTTCGGTCGGCGATCCGGCTCCGGTACTCGAGTGCGGCGGGGTCTGGCACTGCTCATTCTGGATCGGCCATGGAGTCAGGGGCCGGGGACTGGGGGCTGGGGGCTGGGAAGCCGGTGCTAATCAGGATCAACCCGCCAATCGCAATGGCGTGTTGCCTCTGAATACCACCGCCTTACCCACCCCCAGCCCCCAGTCCCCAGCCCCGACCGTGACACTATTTCAGGGATGTCGCTGGTCCGCCGCTACGGATGGGTCGTTCTGCTCGGATTCGTCCCCGTCGCCATCCTGCTCGAGTGGCTGAGCCCCGAAAACCACACCGCTGTCTTCGTCACATCAGTGCTGGCCATTCTGCCGCTGGCCGCCATGATCGGCCGCGCGACCGATGTGCTAGCCGATCGGCTGGGCGGGGGAATCGGCGGCCTCCTGAACGCCACGTTCGGGAATGCCGCAGAGTTGATCATCGGGGCGCTCGCGCTTCGTGAGGGGCTCATCGACCTGGTCAAGGCGTCGCTGACCGGCTCGATCATCGGCAACGTGCTGCTCGTTTTCGGCGCCGCGGCTTTCGTCGGCGGCCTCAAGCATCGAACCCAGCACTTCAACCGCACCGCGGCCGGCCTGGGCACGACGATGCTGCTCTTGAGCGTCATCGGGCTGGTGGTCCCGGCCGTGTTTCACCGGATCGCGCACGGGAGCGGCGGCAGCGGCGTGGAGTTGAAGCTCGACACGGAAATCGCCGTGGTGCTGTTCATCACCTATTGCGCAAGCCTCGTCTTCACACTCCGGACTCACCGGGACCTTTACGGTGTGAGCGGCGAGTCCGATGACACACACCGGGACGGGCACCGGATGTCGGTGAAGCGTGCCGTGATCGTGCTCTTCGCTTCTACTGCCGCCGTTGCCATCGTCAGCGAGCTGCTCGTGACCTCCGTGTCCGAGACCGCCCGCGATCTCGGCATGACCAACCTCTTCGTCGGCGTCGTCATCGTGGCGCTGGTCGGCAACGCGGCGGAGCACTTCTCCGCGGTCGTCCTGGCGGCGGACGACAAGATGGATGCGGCCATCGGAATCGCGGTCGGCTCGTCGACGCAGATCGCGCTGTTCGTGGCGCCGGCCCTGATCTTCCTCAGCTACCTGATCGCACCGCAGCCAATGGATCTGCTGTTCACGACCTTCGAGCTGGTCGCAATCGGCCTGTCGGTGCTGAGCATCGCGTTCATCGCCCACGATGGCGAGACCAATTGGATGGAAGGCGTGCAGCTGCTTGCGGTCTATATGATTTTGTCGCTGGGGTTCTTCTTTTTGCCGGGGTAAAGCTGGCAGCCGGAGCTACCTGAGCGGCCGGCGATTCAGGATCAGCGAGATCGGCGCGGGCGGATGTTCGACGAAGGTGTTGACGAGGAATTCCTTGCCGTCGGCCGAGACGTCGTACTCGAACCACATGCCCCCTTGCACGGTACTCGTGATCGGTGCGGAGAACAGGCGCACCGGTTGGCCGATGGAGAGTTCGTCACCCGGCAGTACTCTGATCGCCACGCTCATCAAACCGCTGTCAGGGGCGACGTAGAACAACTCCAAGTTTTCCTTCCCTTCGCGGCGCCAGCGCGGCTGCGACCCTCCGCCCGCGGAAACCGGTTTGCCGGCCGCGCCAGGTTTGAAGGGACGCACGTAGATCTCGAACTGACCCGTCTCGTTCGACTCATAAGCGATGAACTGCGAATCCGGCGAGAACTGCGCAACGCGCTGGTCGTGGGCAGGCGAGGTCGCGACCGGAACTGGATCACGCTTTTCGAACAGTGACAGCGCCCAGATGCTCCATCGGCCGCTCGCGGTACGGGTGCGATAGAGGAGATACCGGCCATCGTGCGAGTAGTGCAGCGGAAAACCCTGGAGCGGTTGTTGGAGGATCGGTGAGGAGTCGGCCTCCGTACCAGTGGGTTTGGTCTTGATCTCGAACGCACGTCGATCGGTGTTAGCGGCACTGTAGGCGATCGAACGGCCGTCGATAGCCCAGATCGGACTGACATCCGGGAGGGGTTGGCGCGTCAGCGGCGTCGGGATGCCGCGTTCGACGTCAACGACCCACACGTCGCTGTTACCGCCGACAGAACGTGTAAACACAATCTGCCGTCCATTGGGCGAGAGCGTCGGGTTCGCCTGCGGTCCCGGTCTGCCGACCGTGCGGAGCGGCTTGCCAGAGCGGTCGAACCAGACGAACTGCTTGTCCTGCGCACCGGATCCGGCGCGGTATGCGATGGTGCCCTCCCGCGACGCCGAGATCGCAGCGGCGCCCGACCCCTCGCTGATCGCCACGCCTCTCGCGAGTGACACCGGCGAACCGTCGACCACCAGCCGAGCCCTATCGAAGCGCTGGGCATACAGCACGCCGTCGCGCACGAACAACACGTCTGACGGCGGCGCAAACACCGCCGAAGCGTCGGCGTCGAGGAGATGCCGCGGTGCCGCGCCATCCAGCGATCCCAGAAAGACCGCCCGCGATTCAGCGACGAAGAACAGGAAGTGCCGCCCGTCCGGGAGAAAGCAGGGGAATCGGTGGCCCCCGGGCGGCGGCGGCAGCGTCTGTGACTCCGGCTGGCCGCCATCTGCCGGCAGGCGATAGAGCTGGCTGTCGGGCACCATCGGGGTCAGGATCGTGCCGGTTTCGTTCCAGGTGCCGCCGGTGCCGATCACGATAGAACCGAGAGAGCGGGGCGCGCTGCCGTCGAGACGAACGCGGAACAGCCGCTCGGACGCGAAGAAGCCGATCGACTGGCTGTCGGGCGACCAGAACGGGAACGAGACTCCGTCCGTTCCGCGCAGCGGCTGCGCAGCTCCCGTCTCGAGATTGCGAACCCAGAGCCGCGTCCGTCCCTCGGACACCGCGACGAACGCAAGGTGGCGGCCGTCTGGTGAGATGGCCAACGACACCGGATCGGTCGTGGGCGGCGTGACGATTTCGACACGCTGCTCCGGCCGTGCCGGGGGCGGTGTGGCACCGGTCAGCACCAGGCCGATTGCCGCGGCCGCAGCCACTCCCAATCCGGCCATCCATATCAAACGCTCATGCGCCCGAATGCCACCGCCGCTGGCGGCCGTCGGGGTCGATGCACCGCGCGACGCATCGTCGATTTCCAGGTTGGCATCCCGGATGTCCGCGAGGCGGCGCCGGCGATCCTTCTCGAGACAGCGATGCAGCAGGCGCCGAATGCTTTCCGGCGTGTCCGGCGGCAGGCGTGACCAGTCCGGCTCCGAGCGCAGCACGGAGGCAACTGTCTGTGTCGGATCGCTTCCTTCGAACGCTCTCGCCCCGGTCAGCATCTCGAACAGCACAGCGCCAAACGCCCAGATGTCTGTACTCCGATCGACAGTCTGGCCGCACGCCTGCTCGGGACTCATGTACGCGGCGGTGCCGAGGATCACTCCGAATGCAGTGACGGCGGGGCTCGTGACGGTTGCCAGCGCACCTGAAGCAAGGTCGCTGGACGGCTCGAGCGCTCTTGCCAGCCCGAAGTCGAGCACTTTGACGGTGCCGTCGGGACGGAGCTTGATGTTGGCCGGCTTGAGATCGCGATGGACGATGCCTCGCTCGTGCGCAGCGTCCAGCGCCTGGGCAATCTGCTGCGCGATGGTCAGCGCCTCGCCCGGCGGCAGAGGACCGGCGGCAATCCGTTCTGCGAGTGTCACGCCCTCGACGAGTTCCAGGACCAGCACGGGCGTCGCGCCGGAATCCTCGATTCCGTAGATCGCCGCGATGAGCGGATGGTTCAGCGAGGCCAGGATTTGTGCTTCGCGGCGGAACCTGGCCGTCCGATCGCCATCGTTCGCGACGTTGTCAGGAAGCACCTTGAGCGCGACGTCGCGTCCGAGCGTCGTATCGCGGGCACGATAGACCTCTCCCATTCCTCCGGCGCCGAGTGAGGAGAGGACCTCGTAAGGACCGAGTCGAACACCAGGGGCGACGCTCACGCGACGTGATTATAGGCGGGGAGCGCAGCCGGATCTTTGTGATGGATGACCGGCTTTCGGGACGAACGGCATTGACCAGCCGCGTCCAGTCCAGCAGTATCGCGGGCGTGCGTCACACACTTCTCGCTCTCGTGTTCGCGGCTTCGCTGCCTGGCGCTTCTTCTGCTCAAGGCATCAGTGCCGGCGATCGTCAGCGATTGCTGGCTCATCTCGAAATGACGGAGAGCTGGCTGCAGTCGGAGCTGAAAGGCCTGTCGGAGGCCCAGCTCCGCTTCCGTCTGAAACCTGACACCTGGTCCATCACCGACGTCGTCGAACACCTGTCGATCGCGGAGCCGCAGTACTGGAAGCAATTGACGGACTCGATGAAGCAGCCGCCAAAGACTGAAAAGCTCGAAGCGACCGACGCCGCGATCCTCTGGTACGGCATCGATCGCACCAGCCGGACGACAACCGGCGAAGCCCGCGTGCCGACCGGCAAGGTGTCGAACGTCCGCGAGCCACTCGACAAGTTCCTGAAGCTGCGTGCGACGATGCGCGAATACGCCACGAGGACGGCGGATGACCTGCGATCGAGGAAACTGCTCGAGGGGAACATGGACGTGTATCAGTGGTTCCTCATGATCTCCACGCATTCGCAGCGGCACATCCTGCAGATTCGCGAGATCAAAGCGGATCCGAAATACCCGTCTTAGTCGGGGGCTCTGATCTCCTGTACCTTGAGGCGATGGCGAAGCCTGTACAGGAGGTCCTCCGGGCCGGTGATCGAGAGGTGTCGATCTCAAATCCGGCGAAAGTCCTGTTTCCGCAGGCCGGCTATACCAAGCTGGACCTCGCACGGTATTACTTTGGGGTCGCGGACGGGGCGTTACGTGCGGCCGGCGGGCGTCCCAATGTTCTGGTCCGGTATCCCAACGGGATCGGGGGAGAGTTCTTCTACCAAAAGCGGGCGCCCGAATCGCGGCCGCCGTGGATCGAGGTGGTCTCGCTGCGCTTTCCGTCGGGACGGAGCGCCGACGAGGTCGTGCCCCGCGACGCCGCCGCGCTGTTGTGGATGGCCAACCTGGCCTGCCTCGAGCTGCACCCGCACCCGGTGCGCGCCGAGGATCTCGATCATCCCGATGAACTGCGCGTTGATCTCGATCCGGTCCCCGGAATCGAGTGGCGTCAGATTCGAGAAGTCGCCGGCGTGGTCCGCGCAACGCTCCAGGACCTCGGCCTGGTCGGCTGGCCCAAAACGTCCGGATCGCGCGGCATGCACATCTACGTGCGCATCGTCCGCGACTGGACGTTCGCCGAAGTGCGCCGTGCAGCGCTCGCGTTCGCGCGCGAAGTGGAACGGCGCGCACCGGCCCTCGCCACGAGCAAGTGGTGGAAGGAGGAACGACACGGCGTGTTCCTCGACTACAACCAGAACGCAAAGGATCGAACGATCGCCGCGGCCTACTCCGTCCGGCCTACGCCAGACGCCCGTGTTTCCGCGCCGCTGACGTGGGACGAGATCGACGAGTGCGATCCGCGTGACTTCACGATGGCCACGATGCCGGCGCGCTTCAGCACGGTCGGCGATCGGCACGCAGAGATGGACGCGCACCCGTGCTCGCTCGCGTCGTTGCTGGAGCTGGCCGCGCAACACGAGCGCGAAGGCCTCGGCGATGCGCCGTGGCCGCCGCACTACCGGAAACAGGCCGGCGAGCCAGCCCGCGTGCAGCCATCGCGGAGGCGTACGCCGAAATTCCCTCTCATCGAAATCGGGCGGGCGAAGAAGAAAGAGGATGCACTGGCCGGCGTCGAGCGCTGGCGCGCGCGCCACCCTGAAGCCGCGTCACACCTCGAGCCCGCCGACGTCCTGGTCGACGCGATGCGCGGCCGCTTCCACACCTGGACGCGCGTGCGAATCAACCTGCAGCACGTGCCGGAGCCGCTTCGACCGGCGCAGGAAGCGCTTGATCCTGACGACGATCCGTGGTCGCCGACAAAGGCGTCGTCGCAAAGCGACTGATCTTAGAGGGGCGTCGAGCTCGCTCATTGCTTGTAACTGATTCGGTAGACAACCCCGGCCTTGTCGTCCGACACGAGCAACGCGCCGTCGGGCATCACGAGCACGTCGGCGGGACGGCCCCAGACGTCGCCGACCATCGCGCCGCCGCCGGCGGGTGCCGGCTTCATGCCGCGCAGCCAGCCTTCGGCGAAGCGCGTGTATGAGACCACCTTGTTGCCGTCCAGCTTGACGAGCGACAGCCGGTAGCCCTGCGGGATCGAGCGGTTCCACGATCCGTGCTCGGCGACGATGATCTGGTTGCGGTACTCCTCGGGGAACATCTTCCCGGTGTAGAACCGCATCCCAATCGCCGCGACGTGCGCGTCGAGCGCGCGTGCCGGTGGCTGAAACCCGCCGCACGGCCGTGCCTTGCCGAACTCGGGATCGCTGACGTCGCCCTGATGGCAGAACGGATACCCGAAGTGCAGCCCCTTCTTCGGCGCCGTATTCAACTCATCCCTCGGCACGTCGTCGCCAAGGTTGTCGCGGCCGTTGTCGGTGAACCAGATCTCGCGCGTGCGCGGATGCCAGTCGAACCCGACCGTGTTGCGCACCCCGTGAGCGAACACCTCCACTTCCGAGCCGTCGGGCTTCATGCGCAGGATCGAGGCGTATCGAGGATCGTCCTTCTCCTTGTCGCAGATGTTGCACGGCGCGCCGACCGGGACGTAGAGCAGGCCGTCCGGTCCGAACGCGATGAACTTCTGGCCGTGGTGCTCGTCCTTCGGCAGCGCATCGTTCACCACCACCGGATCGCCCGGCGATTCCAGTCGCGACTCGATGTTGTCGAACCGGGTGATCCGGCTGATCTCGCCGACGTAGAGCGAGCCGTTGTGAAACGCGACCCCATTCGGCTGGTTCAGGCCCTTCGCCATGACCAGGACCCGGTCGGCCTTCTGGTCCCCGTTGTTGTCGACCAGGGCGTACACCTTGTCGCCATCTGGCTTGTTGCGAGAGCCGACGAACACGGTCCCCTTCGGCCCGAGCACCATTTCGCGGGCGTTGGTGACGCCGCTGGCGTAAACGTCGATCGTGAAGCCGGGGGGCAGCTTGATCAGATTGAGTGGCAGATCCGATCCGCTGGAGGCGGGGCCGCGCTCCTGCGTTGAACCCGGGGGGGCGGCGACGGCCGCCGTGAGCGCCAGAAACAGGACAAATTCGTTACGCATAACCGAAAATCCTACGGCTGAGGGGGCCGGAAATCCACCTGATGCTATTTTTTTGCCGGTGTGCTATTTTTTCAGCACCTTTGTCGGGGGCCCTCCGTCTAAGAGGGCATGTCGGAGTCATTATTGATGCGTGAGGCACCCCACCACGACCTGAGCCGCCGCGAACGGCAGATCGTGGACATTCTTTATGCGCAGGGCCGCGCGACGGCCGCCGAGGTCCAGGCCGCGCTGCCGGACCCGCCCAGTTACTCGGCCGTCCGGGCGATGCTGCGAATTCTCGAGGACAAGGGCCACGTCCGGCATGAACAGGACGGGCCCCGCTACATTTATCTGCCGACGGTCGGGCGCGATCGCGCCAAGAAAACGGCCCTCAGGCACGTCCTTCAGACCTTTTTCAACGGATCCACGGAACAGGCGCTGTCCGCGCTGCTCGATGAATCCGATACCCGGCTTTCCGATCACGAGCTCGACCGGCTGGCACAGCTCATCGATCGCGCGCGCCGCACGGGAGCGTAATCATGAACATCCCCGACATGCCCGTGGGATGGTTGCCGCTCGCCGACGCGGTCGCCAAGACCACGCTCATCCTTCTGGCGGCGGCGGTCGCGTCGATCGTGCTGCGCTCCGCGTCGGCGGCCCTGCGACACCTGGTCTGGACGCTCGCGCTCTCGAGCGCGCTGTTCCTGCCGATTGCGTCCTTCGCGCTGCCGAAGTGGCAGCTTCCGTTGGTGACGATCACCGCGCCAGCGCCGGCGATCGAGGTTCTGCACGACGCCGGCGCCAGCCTTCCGGCTAGAGCCGGAAGCCACACCAATCAAGGGACTGGCAGCCTGCCCGCCGGTGCTGTAAGCCTCTCTGCTCAACGCGAAGGCGACACTAACCACGGACGGGGGGCTTCCGGCTTCAGCCGGAAGGATGCGGCTGACGTGAGTCTTCCGCCTGCTCCCGAGCTGCAAACGGACACGGAGCTTCAGCCCGCTGCACGTGCGTCGATCTTCGAACGCCTGTCCTGGCAGCAGATACTCGGTGGGATCTGGCTGCTCGGCGCGATAGTGATTGTTGCGCGCATCCTGATTGGGCTCGCTGCCGTCAGGTGGCTGTCGAGACGAACCCAGGAAATCACCGACGCCGCCTGGCTGCCGATGGCGCATGCGATGGCGCGCGACATGGGCATCGGCGCCCGCCTGCGGTTCCTGCGGAGCGGACGTGCGAGCATGCCGGTGGCGACCGGCATCCTGCGTCCCGCGGTGATCATGCCGTCCGACGCGGACACCTGGTCCGAGAGCCGGCTCCGAATCGTGCTGTTGCACGAGCTGGCGCACGTCAAGCGTCGCGACTGCCTGACCCACGTGCTCGGACAGGCGGCGTACGCATTCCACTGGTTCAACCCGCTCGCGTGGCTCGCGGTCAAGCGCGCGCGGACCGAGCGTGAACGCGCCTGTGACGATCTCGTTCTGGCCTGCGGCACGCGTGGATCGGACTATGCCGATCAGTTGCTCGAAATGGCGCGCGTGCTGCGCGGCGATCGGTTCCCCGCGCTGCTTGGCGGCGCCAGCCTTGCGATGGCGCATCGCTCGCAGCTCGAGGGCCGGCTGATTGCCATCCTCGATCCGCGCGTGAAGCGTTCCGGATTGACCCGCGGCCGTGCGCTGGCGGCCGTGGCGTTGTGCTGTGCGGCCGTTGCTCCTCTCGGCGCGCTGCAGCCGTGGACTTCGCAGGCGACGGATCAGGCTCCTGTCATCGCCGATCAACCGTCGTCTCTTGCACTCCCGCCTCCGCCTGTCGTTCCCGAACGGCCCGATCGGCCGGAGCGCGCAGATGTGCCGCGGCCGGCGGCAGAAATCCACCGTGAGCCCGCGGATCGAGCCGATCGTGATGGCAGCGTTGCGACCGACGGCGCGCATGACGCAACAGGTCCGCATCCCGTGCCGGTGCCTCAGCCGATGCCGCACTTGGTGAGCGACGCAATGGCCGCAGGCATGGCTGCTGGCCAGGCAGTGGCGGGCGGGATCGCGAGTGGCGCGTCCGGGCGTGTCGTGATTGGCGTTGAGGCTGTGTTGCTCGACGCGCTTCCCGGAGTGATGGCCCAGGAGCCCAAGCCGGTCGCCGGCGAGAAGACAGAGAAAGCCGGAGACAAGGCTGGCACCAGGTCAGATCCGCGCATGATTGCGGCCCTCACGGCCGCACTCAAGGACAGCGACAAGGAAGTCCGTGAGACGGCGATGCACGCGCTGGTGCAGATGCGCGATCCGTCGATCTTCGAGCCGCTGCTGCAGGCCCTCAAGGATGGGTCTCCCGACGTCCGCGAGCAGGCCGCGTTCGGCCTCGGGCAGATACGGGACAGGCGCGCAGTGCAGCCGCTGATCGGAGCGATCAAGGATGAGAACGCCGACGTGCGTGAGCAGGTGGTCTTCGCACTCGGCCAGCTGCGCGACCCGGCGGCAGTCGAGGGCCTGGCGGTGGCAGTCAAGGACGTCAATGCCGACGTCCGTGAACAGGCCGTCTTCGCGCTCGGCCAGATCCGGGATCGCCGGGCGGTCGAGCCGCTCGTCTCGGCGCTCAAGGACGCGGATCCGGATGTGCGTGAACAGGCGGCCTTCGGCCTCGGACAGATTCGAGATCGAAGCGCGGTCGACGCCCTGATGGTGGCCGTGAAGGATACCAACAAGGACGTGCGCGAACAGGTCGTCTTCGCGCTCGGCCAGATTCGCGACCCCCGCGCGATCGACGCGTTGACCACTGCGCTCAAGGATCAGAACGCCGACGTCCGCAAGCAAGCGGCCTTCGCCCTCGGACAACTCGCTCGATAAGTTCTAAAAGTCCTGCCGGCGGTCGCGTGCGACCGCCCGGGGCGACGCTCTGGTTGGTGATGCTGGTTTTTTAGCAGGGAGGCAGCATGAGTCCGCTGACGGTGTTCATCCGCACGCTCGCCAAGTCAACCGCGATCTTTCTCGGCGCGGGGCTGATCTTTCTGAATCCATCGCTCGAGGTGACGGGACTCTCCGAGCTGAAGCGGCTGTCGACCGGCGGCTCGATCGGCGGCCTCGGCGTCACCGCGCAGAAGAGTCCTGCCGAGCAGGCCGTTGACGCGCTCATCGGCGCGCTGAAGGACACGGATGCGGGGGTTCGGCGCCAGGCCGCTCACACGCTCGGCGAGATGCACAGCGCACAGGCCGTGCCCCCATTGATGGAAGCCCTGAAAGATCAGAACGCGGAGGTACGCACGCAGGCGATGTGGGCGCTGGCCGAGTCCCGCGATCGGCGTGCGACCGCGGCGATCACCGGGGCATTGAAGGACGCTGACCCGAAGGTGCGCGCCCGGGCCGCGGCCGCCCTCGCCGAGTTCCGCGATCCTGCATCGATCGATGCGCTGATTGCGGTCGTGAAGGACAGCAACATCGAGGTCAGGAAGCAGGCGATCCGGGCACTCGGAGAGATCGGCGACCCGAAAGCGCTGCCGGCGCTCACCGAAGCGATGAAGGACGCCGACGCCAGCGTTCGGCGCAGCGCCATACAGGCGATCGCCGAGATCAGTGACGACTCGGACCACAACGATCACCACGGGTTCAACCTGGCCCACCCGATGCCGATGCCGATGCCGATGCCCATGCCGAACCCGAACCCCAATCCGAATCCAAATCCAAATCCAAATCCGAACCCGCACCCGCACCCGGTCGTTCGAAACTGGAGGTAGCGATGCGGGATCTGCTGTTCGCCGCCGCCCTGGGCATTGCCGCGTTCGGCGATCAGGCACCGGTGCGCGAGCTGATCGCAGGCTTGACCTCTGGCGACGCGGTGGTCCGGGCGAAGGCGGCGTGCGAGCTGAAGGATCAAGGCGATCGCGCGGGCGATGCGATCGACAGCCTCGTTCGCCTGCTCGGGGACGCGACGCCGGTCCAGCAGGACGTCTGCCGGGAGCGCTGGTGGCAGGGACGCGATGATGAGACCACCCCGGGTCATCTCGCGGCCGCGGCACTGGTGGGGATTGGCAGCCGTTCGGTTCCTGCGCTGATCGCCGCGTTGCAGCAGCCACAGTGGATCAGCCGCAAGAACGCGACGTGGGCGCTCGGCGCCCTCGACGATCCGCGAGGCGTTTCGCCGGTGACCGCGGCGCTGCAGGATCGTGAAGCGCCGGTGCGCCAGCAGGCGGCGTGGGCGCTCGGCGCGATGGACGCGAGTTCGGCCGTGCAGGGACTGATCGGCGCGCTGAAAGACCCCGACGAACGGGTGCGGCAGCAGGCCGCCTGGGCGCTCGGGTCGATCGGCTCGAAAGCCGCTGCTCCGGCACTGACGCAGGCGTTGAAAGACACTGACGCGCGCGTGCGTCATCAATCCGCGTGGGCGCTGGGCTCGATCGGCGACCGCAGTGCGGTGCCGGGACTGGTGGATGCGCTCCGCGACAGCGACAAGACCGTCCGCAGTCAGTCCGCATGGGCGCTCGGTTCGCTCGGGGACTCGCGAGCCACCGAGGGTCTGGTGGCAGCATTGAAGGATACTGACTCCACTGTGCGCCGGCAGGCCGCGTGGGCGCTCGGCGCGATCGGCAGGTGACGCCCGCGCCGCGGCGCGAGCTACCGGAGGCCATCGAGGCAACGGATCTCCAAACGGAGCAACGAAGCCAACGAAGAGAACGGACAATGGTGTTTTCAAAAACAAACGAAGACAGTCAGCTCCGTTTCCTTCGTTGGCTCCGTTGCTCCGTTTTTGAAATCCGTTGCCTCGATGGCCTCGCTGGCTAAATAGTCGCGGGAATAACAATGCCCGATCTGAGATACGCCGTCCGCTCCTTCCTCAAGAACCCAGCCTTCAGCATCGCCTGCGTCCTGACGCTCGCGCTTGGTATCGGCGCGAACACGGCAATTTTCTCCGTCGTTGATGCCGTTCTTCTGCGCAGGGCCCCATTCGCCGATATCGAACGACTGGTGATGGTCTGGGAAACGGACCGCAACACCGGAACGACCCGCGAACCGGCTTCACTTCCCGATTTCCTCGACATCAAGGAACGCGCTCGTACGCTGGCGCAGGCTGCGGTGCTGATGGCCGGCGAGATGAACCTGACGCCGGCGACAGGCGATCCCCGCCGCGTGCCGGTGCTTCGCGTGTCGCACGGGCTGCTGCCGATGCTCGGCCTGGAGCCGCTTGCGGGCCGCGCCTTCGCGGAGGCCGACGACAGGCCTGGCGGCCCGCCCAGCGTGCTGATCGGCGAGTCGCTCTGGGAACGTGAGTTCGGCCGCCGTGCTGATGCCGTGGGCAGCACGATCCGCCTCGACGACCAGTCCTTCACGATCCTCGGCATCATGCAGCGCGGGTCCGATTTTGGTGTGCTGCAGATCCTGTCGCGTGCCGTGTACTCGCGATCGTTTGCCGATCGCGGCGAGCGCACCGAAGTGGAGATCTGGGCGCCTCTGCAGGGCGATCCCCGGCAACTGCCCCGCAGCACGCATCCGATCTTCGTCGCGGGGCGTCTTGCCGACGGGGTCGACGTTGGCGCGGCGCAGACCGAGCTCGCTCGCGTGATGTCCGATCTCGAGCGGTCATTCCCCGAGAATGCCGCGCGCGGCGCTTTCGTGGAGCCGCTCTCCAGCGTGATCTTCGGACCTTTTCGTCCGGCGTTCTACCTGCTGCTGGCGGCAGTCGCGCTCGTGCTGCTGGTCGCCAGCGTCAACGTCGCCAGCCTGCTCATCGCCCGCGGAGCGGCGCGGATGCACGAAGTCGCGGTCCGCGGGGCGCTCGGTGCACGTCACTCCCGCCTGATCCGGCTGTTCCTGGTCGAGAGCCTGGTGCTCACCGCCGCGTCGACAGTCCTCGGACTGGTCATCGCGTATGGCGTGCTCGAGATCATCATCGCCCTCGCGCCCGCCGACATTCCGAGGCTCACCGACGCCTCGGTGGACGGTCGCGTGCTGGCCGCGACAATCGCCGTCTCGGCACTGGCGGCGATCGGGTTCGGGTTGTTTCCGATGATCCAGGTCGGACGCGCGGATCTGCAGTCGGCGTTGCGCGGCATCGGGCGCACGTCCCAGGGCCGCGGCCGGAAACGGCTGCAGCAGGCGCTGGTCGTTGGCGAGCTGGCGCTTGCCGTCCTGCTCGTCTGTGGCGCGGCGCTGCTGATCCGAAGCTTGTGGAACGTGCAGCGGGTGGATCCCGGGTTCCGATCCGCAGGGGTGCTCAAAGCGGAGTATCAGCTACCGGGTTCCAGGTACCCCTCCAACTTCCGGCAATGGCCGAATTTTCCCGAACAGCACGCGTTCACGAGGGCCGCGCTGGAGCGCGCGGCGAGGCTGCCCGGTGTCGAGGCGGCGGCGATCGCCGGCAATCATCCGCTGGATCCCGGCTTCACCAACTCGTTCACCATCGTCGGTCGCGAAGCCGAGGCCCGCACCTGGCCCGAGATCTCGATGCGTCGCGTCACGCCGTCCTACTTCGCGACGATGGGCCTTCAGACGCTGCGGGGCCGCGTCCTCAGTGACGCCGATGGTACGACCTCGGCTCCAGTGGCGCTGATCAATCAGGCCGCGGCCGAGCGATTCTTTCCAGGCCGCGATCCCATCGGCGCCCAGATCCGATTCTGGGGCACCTCGCGCGCGATCGTCGGCGTGGTCACCAACGAACGCTTCCAGGGCCTGACAGAAGCGGCACCAATCGCCGCCTACACCCCACTCTCTCAGACGCCATCGGCCACTGGCACGCTGCTGCTCAGAACGAGGATGGAGCCGGCGTCGCTGGCAGCATCGGCCGAGCGGTTAATCCATGACATCGATCCGGGCCTCGCCGTGTTCGCCGTCGAGCCACTCGATCTGACGATCTCGAGGTCCGTGTCCCAGCGCCGCTTTACCGCCTTCCTGCTCGGCGCGTTCGCGGCTTTGGCGGTCATCCTCGCAGCGATCGGCGTCCACGGACTCCTGAGCTACAACGTCGCCCAGCGGCGTCAGGAGATCGGGATCCGGATCGCGCTCGGCGCCGGCCGCGGCGCCGTTCTCGGCCTGATCGTTCGGGAAGGCGTGGGGATCATCTTCGCCGGCCTGATCGGCGGGCTGGCCGGCGCCCTGGTGCTGACGCGCCTTCTGCAGGCGCTCCTCTTTGGCGTGTCGCCCACCGATCCGCTGACCTTCGTCGTGGTTGCGGCCGTCCTCGCGGCTGTCGCGCTGATGGCGACGCTGCTGCCCGCCAGACGTGCGGCGCGGGTCGATCCGCTTCCCGCCCTGCGCGCCGAATGAGGTGACTCACGTGTGGAGAGACCTTCGCCACGGCGCGCGCCTGCTCGTGCGCGCGCCGGGCTTCAGCATCGTTGCCGTCTGCGCCCTCGCGATCGGCATCGGCGCCAACACCGCAATCTTCAGCGTCGTCTACACGCTGCTCCTGAAGCCGCTGCCCTACCAGGATCCCGACCGTCTGGTCGTGGTCTGGGAGCACAACATCCCGCGCGATCGGAAGAACAACGTCGTGTCGCCCGGCAATTTCATCCACTGGCGCGAGATGCAGCAGTCGTTCGACGACCTGTCGGCGGTCGGAATGACGTTGAACGTGACGCTGACCGGCGTCGGCGAACCCGAAGAAATCGAGATGCAGCTGGTTTCGGCTTCGTTCTTCCCGCTGCTCGGCGTTCGGCCGGCACTGGGGCGGGTGTTCACCGCAGAGGAAGATCGGCCGAACAGCCGGGTCGTCGTGATCAGCGATCGGATCTGGAAGCGTCGGTTCGACGGCGATCCGTCCATCCTGTCGCGGTCCGTAACCATCGGCGGCATCGCCTACAGCGTCGTCGGCGTGATGCCTCCAGGCTTCACGTATCTCGACCGGAAGGCAGAGATGTGGTTCCCGGTCGGATTCTCCGCCGAGGCGCGGACACCGCGAGGGCGGTGGCTCACTGTGCTTGGGAAGATGAAGCCCGGCGTCAGCGTCGAAACCGCGCAGGCTGACATGACGCGCGTCCACGCGGAATTGACCCGGATGTTCCCGCAGTTCAACACCGGCTGGACGGCCCGCGTCGTGCCGCTCCGTCAGCAGCTGACCGGCGATGTGCGTCCTGCGCTCTTCATCCTGTCCGGTGCCGTCGGCCTGGTGCTGCTGATCGCGTGCGCCAATGTCGCCAACCTGCTGCTGGCACGCGCGACCTCACGGCAGCGCGAGCTTGCCGTACGTGCGGCGCTTGGCGCCGGGCGCGGCCGGCTCATACGCCAGCTGATCGCTGAGAGCCTGATCCTCTCCGGCGCGAGCGCCCTCATCGGGCTGCTGCTCGCATGGTGGGGCGTCGGCCTGCTGCGCGCGGTTGTCGCCGAACGCCTGCCGATCCAACGGCTCGAGAACGTCGCAATCGATGGTCCCGTGCTCGCATTCACGATCGCGGCTACTCTGCTCTGCGGGATCCTGTTCGGCCTCGTCCCGGCGCTGACTGCCGCGGCCGGGGCGCTCGTCCCGGCGCTCAAGGAAGGCGGGCGATCAGGAAGCGCGGCTCGCGGCAACAGGACACGACGCGTGTTTGTCGTCATCGAGGTTGCGCTTGCGCTCGTTCTGCTGACGGGGGCGGGCCTGCTGGTCCGCTCCTTCGTCAAGCTCCTCGACGTCAACGCGGGCTTCGATCCCTCGCGGATCGTCACGATGACGGTCTCATTGCCAGGCTCGAGGTATGGAGAGGCGTCGCAGCGCATCCAGTTCTTCCAGCGCCTGTTCGACAGGCTCGAAGCGCTGCCCGGTGTGGAAGCCGCCGGCGGCACGAGCTTCCTGCCGCTGGTCGGGCTCGGCGCGGCCACCAGTTACGAAGTCGTCGGTCAGCCGAACCCGCCGCGGGGTCAGGACCACGTCGCCGATGTTCGAGTCGTGGCGAACGACTACTTCAAGGCCATGGCGATTCCGCTCATCAGGGGACGCCTGTTCGACGAGAGCGACAAGGGCGACCTGACCAACCGCGTGATCGTCAACGAAACGATGGCGCGGAAGCACTGGCCGGGAGAGGATCCCCTCGGGAAGAAAGTCCGCATCAACTGGAACGACACCAGGGACGACGAGATCATCGGGGTCGTCGGCGACGTGCGCCATCAGGGGCTCGACAGCGAGCCGCGCGCGATGACCTACTGGCCTCACGCACGATTTCCCTACAACGGCATGACGATTACGATCCGCACGGCTGGCGATGCGAGCTCGGTCATCAGGGCCGCGACGACAGCTGTTCGCGCCCAGGATCCGAACCTGGCGGTCGCAGACGTGCGCACGATGGACGATGTGGTCTCGAGCTCGGTTGCGCAGAAACGGCTGCTGGTGCAGGTGATCGGGCTGTTTGCGATCGTGGCGCTGGTGCTCGCCGCGGTGGGGATTTACGGCGTGATCGCCTACATGGTGACGCAGCGGACCCAGGAGATCGGAATCCGCATGGCGCTGGGCGCGCAGCGCGGGCGGGTTCTGCGAATGATCGTGGGCGAAGCCATGGCGCTCACCGCGATCGGCGTGGCCGTCGGAATCGCGGGAGCGCTCACCCTGACCAGGCTGATGCAAGATCTGCTGTTCCACGTCGCGCCGCGAGATCCGCTGACGCTCGCAACCGCCACGGCCGCACTGGTCCTGGTCGCGTTCGCGGCGAGCTATCTGCCCGGACGGCGCGCGACCAGGGTCGATCCGGTCATCGCGCTCAGGGCCGAATGAGGATCGTGGTGTCGTTCTTGAGCGCACCAGGCGGCGCGTTGAGATAGCGCGACGGCGACAGCACGATCTGGTCGATCGCCAGGCCGTCCTCGCGGGGCTGGACGCGTATCCGCTGGGTACCGCTCCTGGAGAACCGGATCAGCGGGCCCATGACGCCGACGCCCCAGCCGTTATCCTGCCAGCCCCAGCCGGCGATGCCGCAGCCGCTGCAGTCCTCGATATTGATCGAGGTTGCCCCCGTCGTGCCGATCCTGAACTCCGCAGAGCCGCTCGCATTGACGCTGCCGTCGAACTGCGCGAACACCGAGTCGTTCCCCCAGTAGTTGCGATCCGCCTTGCCGCGCATCCAAAGGCGGTAGGGCACACCAGCGGTCGCGTTGAACGTCAGTTCGAAATAGTTTGCCGGTTGCGCGAGAGCTGCGCCGAGCTTGGCGGCGCCGCTGTCAGGATTCCGAAGCCGCGCGCCTCCTGCCGCGGTCGAATCCGTCTCGATCACCCAACGCCCGGCAGCCGCGGCCTCCGACGCGTACAGCACGATGTCGGCGGCGCCGGGCGCCGGAGCAGCACATCGATTCAGCGTCACGCTGTCGAAAGTAGAGCCGTCCAGTCCGATGGCCTTCACGATGAGCGAGCACTCGGCGACGGCGGCGCGAATGTAGTGGTGCCGCGACGCGGAATAGGCGGTCCAGGCGGCACTCCCCGCGGGATACAACGGCGCACCACCGCCGCCCGTGACGATGTAGGTCACGGCCGTGCCGGTCGACGCGGCGCGAGTCGGCAGCGTGCGCTCGTAGTCGTGCTCGTGGGCGGAAAGCACGAGTTGAACCCCATACTGTTCGAACAGCGGAGCAAACGCATCGCGGACCACGAGGTCCGAGCCGTGCTCACCACCAGCCGAATATGGCGATCGATGAAACAGGGCGATCTTCCACTGCTGTGTAGTCGCGGCGAGGTCGGATTCGAGCCAGGACAACTGCTCGGAGCGGCGCGTGGTGTCCTGGAACGCGAACTCCGTATCGAGGACGACGACATGCACGCGCCCGTAGTCGAAGCTGTAGTACCGCTCTGCGTGATCCGGGTATGCGGGTGACGCGCCGTTGGTCGGCAGGGAAAAAGCATCGAGGTAGGCGACGCCGTTCCCGTTCGAAGGCCGGCTGTCGTGGTTGCCTTCCGTCGTGTACAGCGCGCGGGATGGGAGCAAAGACGCGTAGACGTCGAAGAACCAGTCGTTGAACGTTGTGTAGGTCGCGTCTCCACTGCCGCCGGAGTTGCCGTACGCGATGTCGCCCGCGTGCAGCAGCACATCGAAGGGGTCGGCGGCCATCAGCGCGGCGATCTGACGCTGCTGCGAGGATCCCGTCCCGCTGTCGCCGATGGCCACGAAGGAAAAGTCGCCAGTACCCCTGGCCGGTGCGGTCCGGAACGACGCCGACGCCACAGGCGCGTTCGTGAGAGCGGCGTCGTAGTTGTAGGTGGTAGACGCAGCGAGGCTGCCGACCGCCACCTCGTGGTGGTAGTAGTCGAAGCCCAGTCCCGTCTGCGAGGCTGCGACCCGCCTGCTGGTGCCGGTCACTGTCCGCGAGGTCGAACCGGAACTGATCCGCACCGTGGGCGTTCCGCTCTCACGGGTGGCCCAGACCACTACGACACGGTTTGCGGACATCTGCTGGAGATACGGACGCCTCACAACTGTCACCGACGGCTGTCCGGCAATCGGCAGAATCGTCGTGTCGTTCTTCAACACGCCCGGCGCGCGGTTCGAATACGTCGCAGGCGAGAGCACTATCTGGTCGATGATGAAACCGTCCTCACGGGTCTGCACGCGGATGCGTTGCGTGCCCGTGGATCCGAAGATCACCTCGGGACCGAGCACTCCGACGTCCCAGCCCGTGTCCTGCCAGCCCCAGCCCGACAAACCACAACCGGAACAGTCTTCGAGATTGACGCTGAGCGACGAGGACGTTCCGATCCGGTACTTCGCGGCGCCGCCCTCGACCGTCCCGTCGAACTGAACGAAGACCGAGTCGTTGCCCCAGTAATTGCTCTCGGCGCGACCACGGATCCACAACCGGTATGGCACTCCGGCGTCGGCCGTGAACGTCTGCTCGAAGTAGTTCACCGGCTGGGCGAGAGCCTCCGTGAGTTTGGCCGCACCAGCATTGGGATGTCGCACGGCCTTGCCTCCGGCGGCGCTGCCATCGGAGACGACGGCCCAGCCGCCCGAGACGGTCGCGCCGCTGCCGGGACGCAGGATCACGTCAGCGCCGCTCTGGGCCCCGGAGCGCGGGGCGGAAACGAGTTCGAACATCAGGAACAGGAAGACGGCCAGAAGAATCGCGGCAGGACGACGAGGCATCCACCGGAGTCTGGGAGCGCGGCGGGAGCCCGTCAAGCTGAACGGAGCTTCTCTGCAACAAATACGGCCCAGTTTGCCCAGACCGCCTCGCTCAGCGAGCGAGCACAGCGAGCGAGCCACGCGAGCGGCGTGGGGCTCTTGGGGCCCCACGAGCGCCCGCCTTCGCCAAGGCTTCGGCGAGGTCTCGCCGTAGCGCTTCGCGCGGAGGCGGAAGCGTGTAAGGGGGTCCGGGGGACGAAGTCCCCCGGTGAGATAGGATCTCGGAGCCAATGCTGGCGGCCGCGCTCGTCATCATTTTCCTGATTCTGTTGACGGGCTTGTACGTTGCCGCAGAGTTCGCGGCGGTCGGGGCGCGCCGCAGCCGCCTCCGGCGGCTCGCCGAAGACGGCAACGCCCTGGCCACCCGGATTCTCCCCGTCGTCGAGGATCCACACGAGCTCGATCGATACATTGCCGTTTCACAGGTCGGCATCACGCTTTCCAGCCTGATCCTCGGCGCATACGGACAAGCCGCACTCGCCCCCGCCCTCGCTCCGCTGATCGAACGCCTGGGAGTGAATCCCGAAAATGCCTTGTCAACGGCCGCCGTGATCGTGCTGCTGACGCTCACGGTGCTGTCCATGATTGTCGGCGAGCTCGTGCCCAAATCGCTGGCGCTGCAGGATCCGACCCGTACCGCGCTTTTCACCGTGCTGCCGATGCAGTGGTCGATGCGGCTCTTTTCGTGGGCCATCCACTTCCTGAACGGGAGCGGCGCGCTGCTGCTGAAGCTCCTTCGCGTACCCGCCACCGGTCACCGGCACGTCCATTCGCCGCAGGAGATCGAGCTGCTGATCGCGGAGAGCCGCGACGGCGGCCTGCTGGAGCCGGAGGAACAGGTGCGGCTGCATCGGGCCCTGCGGCTCGGCCTGCGGAAGGCCAGCCAGCTGATGGTGCCGCGCGATCGGCTGGCTTCGCTCGACATCAATACACCGCTCGAGGAAGTGCTTCGGATTGTGACGCAGAGCCCGTTCAGCCGGTGGCCGGTCCATCGCGGCACCCTCGACAATGTTGCGGGCATGCTGCACACGAAGGATCTCGTCGCCGACTACGTGCAGGGCATGAGCCGCCGGCCGCTCGCCTCGCTGCTGCGGCCGATCATGCGCGTCCCCCACGACATGCCCGCGGACCGCCTGCTCGCGTTCCTGCGCGAGCGACGCACTCACCAGGCGCTGGTCGGGGACGCGGTCGGAAGAATCATCGGCCTGATCACGCTCGAGGACGTCGTCGCCGAGCTGCTCGGGGGCGTGGCCGACGAGTTCAAGATGGCGCAGCGTCCACCGGCAAGGCCCAGGGACGAGGAGCTCCGATGATCGAGGTGGCGATCATCACGGGGCTGATCCTGCTCAACGGCATCTTCGTCGCGGCGGAGTTCGCGATCGTTGGCGCGCCGAAGGCCGCGATCGACGCGCGCGCCGCGCAGGGGGACCGGCTCGCCCGGCTCGTTCAGCGCGTCCTGCGCGATCCCCGTTTGCAGGACCGCTACATTGCGACGGCGCAGCTCGGCATCACGCTCGCGAGCCTCGGTCTCGGCATGTATGGCGAGCACGTTCTGGCCGACGCCGTCTACGATGCTCTCGGCGCGACCGGCATCCCGGCGTGGATCGCTTCTCACGGCGTTGCCAGCGTGGCCGCGGTCGCGATCCTCACCTACTTCCACATCGTCGTTGGCGAGATGATCCCCAAGTCGCTGGCGCTTCAGCAGGCGGAGCGACTTGCCTGCTGGATCACGCCCCCGATGCTGTGGACGAAGAACGTTCTCTATCCCTTGGTCGTATCGTTGAACGGCCTCGGCAACCTGCTGCTCAAGGCGATCGGTGTCAACCGGCAGGCGCACAGCGCGGAGCAGTATTACACCCCCGAGGAGCTGCAGCTGATCGTCCAGGAGAGCGGCGAGCTTGGCGCGTTACGGTCGGAGTCGAGCGAGGTCCTCCAGGAGCTGTTCGAGTTCGGGGATCTCAACGCGGCCCAGGTCATGGTGCCACGCGTCAGGATTATCGGAATCCAGGTCGGGATGACGCCGGCCGCAATCCGCGCGCTGCTCTCCGATCAGACCCACACCCGCTACCCGGTCTTCGAGAAGGATCTGGATCACATCGTGGGCATGGTCCACATCAAGGATCTGCTCCGTCTGCTGCTTCGCGAAGAGACCGTCAGTGCCGCGCACGCGCGTCCGCTGCCGGTCGTGCCTGAAACCGCCCCGCTCGATACCGTGCTCACGGTCATGCGCCGCGATCGAACGCAGATGGCCGTGGTGATCGACGAGCATGGTGGCACCGCCGGGGTCGTCACGCTCCAGGATCTCTTCGAGGAAGTCGTCGGAGATCTCGAAGAGGGTCCCGCCGCGGGACAACAGGTCTACCGGGACCGTTATGGACGCCTGCGGGTTCCGGGCACGATGCGGCTCGACGAAGTCGGCCAGTACTTCGATCTCGACCTCGAACACGAGGACGTGGACAGTGTCAGCGGATTGATCCTGACGCTGCTCGGCCGTCCGCCGGTGGTCGGCGACTGCGTCAAGTGGGAGCGGCTTCAGTTCGAGGTGACCGCCGTGAAGGGCCACGGCGTGGAGGAAGGCGCCGTCTGCCTAACCGACATGGATTCGGGGCCGCCTGAGGGGATTCGGCTCTGACTGCCTCAGCACCTCGCGCGTGACCGGCGCAGTGTCCCCCTCCCCGAACGCCAGGAACTTCAGGAGATAGGCAATCGGGTTGCCTTCGGTCCATCCGAAGTACGCGTGCGGAATCTTCCCGGTCTGATCGCGCACATACAGCAGCAGCGCCGCAATCGCATTGGGGATCGCCGGACTCACGCAGCGCAGCACGCGATACCGATCGACCATCACGCCTTTGACCTGCAGCACGTCGCTGAAGTCCGAGACGTCTCCCGGCCTGACCTCGATGAACAGGATGCTTTCATCCGGGGTCAGGTGATGGGACTCCATCGCCTCTTTGAGTTTGTGCTCGTATTCCTCGGGAAGCCCGCTGTCGGGCCGATTGGCGATCATCCTCACCGGGCCGGTGGTCGCCTCGGTCAGAAACCGCTGGACGACATCGTCGGCCTCGACCGCGTGCACACGCAGTTCGGTCGATCGAAGGACCCGCGACACCAGTGAACTGATGACAATCCCGACGATGAAGACGGTCGCGATCTTGAGGCCTTCAGGTCTATCGATCAGATTGACCAGGGTCGTGTAAGCAAAGATGAGCGTGAGGAGCAGATAGCCGAACCATGCCCTTCCGGACCGCGACGCCGAGATCGTGACCGCGAGCGCGGCCGATCCCATGAGCACCAGCACGCCGGTGGCATACGCCCCTCCCTGCGCATCGACCTCGGCCTCGAACAGGATGGTCACGATGAACGTGATCGCCGTGAAGATCAATACCAGCGGGCGGTTCGCGCGTGCCCATTCAGGCGCCATCCCGTAGCGAGGGAGATACTGCGGCACCAGGTTGAGCAGGCCAACCATGGCAGACGCACCCGCGAACCAGAGGATTGCGACCGTGCTCAGGTCGTAGACCGTTCCGAAGACATTGCCGAGATGTTCGTGGGCCAGGTAGGCCAGCGCGCGGCCGTTCGCCTCGCCGCCTTCCTGGAATGCCTGCGCCGGAATCAGCGTGGTGGTGACGATACTGCTGCCGACGAGCATGACGCTCATGATCAGCGCGGCCGTCGTCAGCAGCTTCTTCCCGTTGCGGATGCGACCCGCCGGATGTGCGGGATCGTCACCCCGGTCACCAGCGACGAGCGGCAGCACCGCGACGCCGGTCTCGAACCCGGACAACCCGAGCGCCAGGTGCGGGAACAGGACCAGTGCGACGACGATCATCCTGCCCGCACTGCCGTGCTCGGCGAGCGCCATCGCTCTCCAGGTCGGAAACGCCTCAGGGTGCAGCCACAGGTGGTGCAGTCCCCATGCCACCACGAACACATTCAGCAGCAGGTAAACGGCGACGATCGGGATCGCCAGGCCGACCGCTTCACGGAACCCCTTGAGGAAGATGGCGCCGAGCGCCGAGAGCAGCACCAGCGTCACCAGAATCGGACGGTTGAAAATGCGCGGCGTCAGCGGATTCTCGATCAGGTGCGCCGTCGCGTCGGCGGCCGACAGGGTGATGGTGATGATGAACCCGGTCGCCGCGAACCCGAGCAGGCACAGCACCAGCGCTTTTCCGCGCCAGCGCGGCAGGAGCTCTTCGAGAAGCGAGATGCTGCCCTGTCCGTGCGGGCTGAGGTCCGCGACGCGGCGATACATGGGCAGGGCGCCGAAGAGCGTGAGCAGGACGAGTACCAGGGTTGCGAGCGGCGAGATCGACCCGGCCGCCAGGTACGCGATACCCGGCTGATATCCGAGCGTCGAGAAGTAATCGACGCCGGTCAGGCACATCACCTTCCACCAGGCTGACTGGTGTGCATGCTTCGGGGGGGTGTGGGGACCGTACGGCTCGCGGATTCCCTCGAAGAGCCAGAGCTTGAACTTGCGCCGCCGCCGGACTGTCAGGCCAAAGGCCATTCGCTTCAGATTTCACCGCGCGCGGCGGCGACTGCCAACTCCTGGTCGGAGGCTTCGACAAACTCCCCTTCCCATTTGGCGATGACCACCGTGGCAAGGCAGTTCCCGATCACGTTGGTCATCGTCCTGGCCATGTCCATGAGCTCGTCGACGCCGAGGATCAGGGTGATGCCTTCGAGCGGCAGGCCGTAGCTGGCGAGCGTACCCGCCAGGATGACCAGCGACGCGCGCGGCACGCCTGCCACACCCTTCGACGTCAGCATCAGCGTGAGCAGCATCGTGACCTGCTGCCCGATGGTGAGCTGAACGCCGGCGGCCTGCGCGACGAACACCGCGGCCAGGGAGAGATACAGCGTCGAGCCATCGAGGTTGAAGCTGTATCCGAGCGGAAGGACGAACGACACGATCCGCCTCGGTACGCCGAGCCGTTCGAGGACCTCCATCGCGCGCGGGAGCGCCGCTTCGCTCGACGTCGTCGAGAACGCGATCACCGCTGGTTCCTTCACTGCCAGGGCAAACTTGCGGATCGGGATCCGGAACATGATCGCGATCGGCAGGAACACGCAGAGGATCAGGACGATGAGGGCGACGTAGAGCGTGGTTACCAGCCACGCCAGGTTCCAGAGCACGCCGAGCCCGCCGTGTCCGACCGTGTAAGCGATGGCCGCACCCACGCCAATCGGGGCGTAATGCATCACGATGTTCGTGACCTTGAACATCGTTTCCGCGACTGCCTCGCACCACTCGACGACCGGCCGGCCCTTCTCGCCGATCATGCCGAGCGCAATCGCGAAAAAGATGCTGAAGACGACGATCTGGAGGACGTCCCCTTCCGCCATCGCGCGGATGACCGACTCGGGCACGACGTGGAGCAGGATCTGGTCCCAGGTCTGCGGCTTTGCGGTGATTTCGCTGGCCTGGCCCATCGGCAGGTTCACACCGACGCCGGGCCTCATGATATTGACCGCCGCCAGCCCGATGCCGAGCGCGATCGTCGTCACGATCTCGAAGTAGATGATCGCGCGGAGGCCCATCCTACCGACCACCTTCACGTGCCCTGCCCCGGCGATCCCGGCGACCAGCGTGGCGAAAATCAGTGGAGCGATGATCATCTTGATCATCCGCAGGAAGAGCTGGCTGAACGGACGGAAGTACTGCGCCCATTCCGGATGGCTCGTGCTGACGATCCATCCCGCCACGATTCCTATCGCAAGCCCGATGAAAATCTGCTGGGTAAGGGTGATGCCGCGGCGGGGCGCCGCGGGAGCGGGTGTCGTCATTCAGCTCGGATTCTACCGTAGGGCTCGGGCATTCCACTGGCACCGGCTTCGAAGAACAGCGTGCGGGCGGTCAGCTCCTGCGGGTTGAGGCCAGCGGACTTGGCGAGCTGCCGTTGACGCGCCGGAAGGTCCGACGTCAGCCGCCACTCGTCAGCGCGGCCTCCAGCGGCTGTGAACGCCGACTCCCACGCACTCCACCAGGGCGCCAGCCTCCGCGCGATCGGCTCGATGACCAGGACGGTGGTGCCTCGACGCCCGGCATCCACCAGCCGCGGGAGGAACACGGCCCGCGCGGATTCGGGTAGCTCATTGATCGCGTAGGCGGCAAGGATCCCCAGGCCGCGGCGGGGGCGGAACTGCACCCGGGTCAGGTCCTGCCGTGCGGCGTGGCCCCGGAGTCCGAACTGCTGGTACGTCCAGTTCGCTTCGGCGACTGCCCAGGCGCTCCGATCGAACCCGGTGACGCGGGCGGATCCCGGTGTGGCGAGTGCCCATGCCGCACCGGCCGCGCCGGTGCCGCAGCCCAGATCCAGAACCTCCGACACCCGACGGGCTGCGAGCGCCCGGACGATGTGGGCGGTCGTCTGAAAGTGCAGCGGCGCGTAGAACAGTGCAAACGCGGCGCGCTTGCCGGCCCCTTCGAGGGCGGCCCCCGCGGCCAGTCGTGACCTCCGCTCGACGTAACACGATGAGAGCGCCCTCAGCGCGCGGCCGACTTCCGGGAGGGTGAGGTCCGCGAGATGTCGTTCGTCGAGCGCGGTGATCCACGCGGAGAATGTTGACTCTGTCGGACCGTGCCCCATGAAATTCTTGTAACGGCGTAATTCTTACCGCAGTAGAATCCGACGTAGTCTCCTGTTCGATGCGGTCGCGCGCGAAGAATCGCCGAGCCTAGTCGATTCTGCGACGGGGACCTGTTTTTGCAGCGTCAACAGTTCAAAGCTAACAGACTGTCGTCATCGAATGACTCTCAAACTCATCGTACTGGCCGGAGGTCTGCTGGCTCTCGCGGCGGGGGTGATTGCGCACTTCACCCGGGCCCGCTCGAGCGAAATCACCAACGAACAGCTCAGCGGCGACTGGCTCGCGCAGGCGCGTGCGAAGGAGGAGGAGCGATGGTGAGCGACCGCCGCGCCTTCGGCGAACGCTTGAAGCGGCGGCGCGAGCGCGCGGGCGTCACGCTGACGAAGATCTCCCAGAACACCAAGGTGCCGGTTGCGCTGTTCACCGGTCTCGAGGCAGGCGACTGCTCGCGCTGGCCCACGGGCCTCTTCGCGCGCGCGTATATCCGCGGCTATGCCGAGGCGATCGGGTTGAACGGCGACGAAACGGTTGAAGAATTTCTGGCCGCATTCGGCGCTATCGGCCACGCGGACGGGGTTGAAAACCCGCCCCTGCCGAGTCCGCGGACGCCGCCCCTCCGTCTGTCGCTGGTCGAGGAGCCGCCGGATCCCGCAGCGATCCTTCGGCGCGCCGGGCTGGCGGCGACCGAACTGCTGATCGGAGCGCTGATCGCCGCGGTGGCGCACGTCGGGTTCCAGACGACGCTGTGGCCCACGGTCGGATTTGTGCTGGCCTACGTCACCGCCGGCCGCCTGATCTCGGACGATCCGCTTCTCTACTGGATGTTCAAACGCGTACGCCAGCAGCCCCCGCCCGCTCCCCTGCCGTCCGAATCAGAATCGGCGGATGTCAGCGTTGGAGAGACTGCCGGCACCACCTTCGCACATCTGTAAACATCGGTGTCAAGGCAGAAGGCATAAGGCAAAAGGCAAAACCGGCCAATCGGGCCTCGGGTTTTGCCTTCTGCCTTTTGCCTTTTGCCTTTCGATTCCTCTATCGCGTCCCCTTCGTTCCCTCCTGGAACAACAGCGGCGCGAACTCCCACAGATCCTGGCGCCAGAGCCGCCACTCGTGGCGATAGCCCGGCCGTATCGTCAACGAGTGCTTGACCCCGTTCTTCGTGAGTACGTCGTCGAGGGCCTTCGTACCGTTCAGGGCGAAGTCGGCATCCCCGGCTCCGAGCCACAGCAGCTTCATCTGTTTCGCCGCAGCGGCGCTGTTCCCGAAGAACTTCGGATAGGACGCCTCCAGGTTCTGCCCGCCGCCCGCGCTCATGATCACCACGTAGCGGAACAGGTCGGGCCGGCTGAACGCGGTGTTGATCGTTGCCGCGCCGCCGGCCGACAGGCCGGCGATGGCGCGATCGTCGGGCCGCGACGACACGCGGAACGTCTTTTCGATGAGCGGCATCAGATCGCCGACGAAATCCTGGGCGAACGCTTGAAGCGGTGCAGGAGATGGAGGCGGCGCCGGCGCAACCCCGGGAGCGCCGCCCCCGCGGCCAGCGCCGCGGCCGCCGGGGGCGATGTTGCCGGCCGCACTGATCCCCGGCGCCATCCCGCTCGGTCCCAGCCCCAGACTGCCGCCGCCCCGGGCCAGGGGCATCACCACGATCATGGACCGGGCTTTCTTCTCGGCGATCAGGTTGTCCATGATGATGTGAGCGCGGCCGGTCATCGACCATCCGGGATCCAGATCGCCTCCTCCGTGCAGCAGATAGAGCACCGGGTATCTCGTGTTCGACCGGTTGTAGTCCGGCGGCGTGTAGACGTACGCCTGGCGGGTCGCTTTGGTCGCCTTCGATTCGTAGGTGACGATCTGCAGCAGTCCATGCGGCACTGGTTTCGAATCCCAGAACTGCAGCCCGTCGCCCGGCACCTGCACTTGTGACGCGAGGCCGGTGCTGGCGACCAGCTTCACCCAACCGTTGCGGGGATCCGGCGTATTCACGCCATCGACGTTGAATGCATACGTGTAGACGTCGGGCGGCACGGCTGGCATCGTCACCGTCCAGATGCCGTCCTCCCCTTTCGTCATCGGCTTGGGCGGCGCGCCGTTCTGGAGCTCGCCGGTGACCGTCACTTCCGTGGCCTTCGGCGCGAGCAGTCTCAATGTGACGCTGCGATCGGCGTTCACCTCGGGCGAGACCACCTGCGGCCCCTGTTGACCGCGACCGCCCCCTGGTTGAGCGGGTGCCGCCGCCTGACCTGGCGCCGCCGGTGGCTGCTGGCCCGAGAGTGCGAGCGAACAGGCGAGCACCGCAACCGAAATTGCCGAAATCTGCGCGGGAATCTGGATGCGCATTTGTCCTCCATCCTTGCGGACCACACGGTACCGGCGGCGGTACTGAACTTGCCGGAAATCCCGGGGCGCGAACGACTGCTTATGACCAGATCCGGCCGTTTCCGCCGCCCGCCTCGGAATACGGCGGCAGGGCCTCCGAATCCCGCAGCCGATCCGCGGAATACCGGGGGCGCCTAGTGTATCGCCATGACGATCGCCAAACGCCTGATCCTCCTCCTCGCCGTGCCGCTGGTCGCAATGCTGGGCCTTGGGGTCTTCACCCGGCTCCAGCTGGCCCGCATCGAGGCGCGCAGCCGGTTCGTCGCCGAATCCCGGATCGTGGCCCTCGCGACGCTCGGCAACCTGTCTCGCGGCTTCGCCGAGTTGCGCGTGAACGTCCGCAGCTACCTGCTCGCCACCACTCCCGAAGGTCGCACCAGGGCACGCGCCGCCTTCGATGAAGACGCGGGCGACGTCACCCGATTGCAACGGGAATACGCCGACAACCTGACCCTTGGCGGCCGGGAGAAACGGCTCCTCGACGAATACCGGGCCGGCACACGGGAGTGGATCGACGGCGCACAGCGGGCGATGGCCCTGCTCGACGCCGGCAACCGCGACGAAGCCGTGAATCTTCTCAACAATCGGCTGTTGTCACTTGGATTCGACCTGAGCAAGGTGTCGAACGAGTGGATTGCTGCCGACGAGGAGTCCGCAAGGGCTGCGGGCAGTGAATCCATCCGCGTCATCGAGCGATTTCAATGGCAGATCTTCTTTGCCGACGCGACGGCGTTCCTGCTGACAGCCATCCTGGGCGTTGTTACGTTCCGTCGGATTGTCGGGCCCATCCAGGCACTCGACGGATCGGTACGCGATATTGCGGCCGGTCAATATACGCGCGAGGTCCCGTTCGTCGATGCCACTGACGAGACCGGCGGGCTCGCACGGTCCATCGAAGTCCTCAAAGTTGGCGCCGCGACGACTGACCAGCAGCGCTGGGTGAAGTCGAATGTCTCGAGGCTCACCGGCGAGCTGCAGGCTGCGCAATCGCTCGCTGAATTCGGTCAGCGGCTCGTATCGGGGCTGATGCCGATGCTCGGGGGCGGAGCGGGCGGTTTCTACGTGTTCGACAAGGCCCATGACCATGTGGTCCGGGTCGCGACCTACGGGCTGGCCGACAACGTCGGCAGCGCGGATCCGATCAGACCCGGCGAAGGACTCGTGGGCCAGTGTGCGCTCGAACGGCGGGTGGTATCGCTGACCAGCCTGCCTGCCACCTATTTCCGTATTGGTTCCGGCCTGGGCGAGGCCATGCCCTCACAAACGACGGCGTTCCCGGCGCTGTCACAGGACTCCTTGCTCGGCGTTCTCGAAGTTGCGTCATTCCGTCCATTCAATCCGCAGGAGCAGGCCCTCCTCGACGAGCTGCTCCCTGTCGTGGGCATGAGCCTCGACATCCTGCAGCGCAACCTCCATACGCAGGAGCTCCTGGGACAGACCCAGGAACAGGCGGCGCAGCTCGAGGATCAGGCCAGGGAACTGGTCGCGGCGAGATCGAAGGCCGAGGAAGCGACCGAGATGAAGTCGATGTTCCTCGCCAACATGAGCCACGAGATCCGCACGCCGATGAACGCGATCATCGGGCTCTCGCATCTCGCGCTCAAGACAGAGATGTCGCCCAAGCAGCGCGACTACGTCGGCAAGATCCACAACGCCGGGACGTCGCTGCTCGCAGTGATCAACGACATCCTCGACTTTTCCAAGATCGAGGCCGGCAGGCTCGATCTCGAATCGATCGATTTCGAGCTCGACGACGTGATCGGCTCGATGACCACGCTCACCGCCCAGAAAGCGCACGACAAGGGGCTCGAGTTCCTCGTGCACGTCGCGCCGGGCATACCGGATCGACTGGTGGGCGACCCGGTCCGCCTCGGCCAGATCCTGACCAACTGCGTGAACAACGCGGTCAAGTTCACCGAGCGCGGTGAGATTCGCGTGAACATCGAGCTGCTCGAACGCACCGGTCAGAAGGTCGAGCTCAAGGTCGCCGTGCGGGACACCGGCATTGGCATGACCCCCGAGCAGGCGGCAAAGCTGTTCCAGCCGTTCACCCAGGCCGACATGTCGACGACCCGCAAGCATGGCGGCACCGGGCTTGGCCTCACCATCTCCCGGCGGCTCGTCGAGCTGATGGGCGGACGCATCTGGCTCGAAAGTGCCGCCGGAGTCGGGACGACGTTCTACTTCACGGTGTGGCTCGGCGCTGCCGATGTGATCGCGTCGAGGAGGATCGTGCCAGACCGGCTCGCGCACCTTCACGTGCTGGTCGTGGATGACAACGCCGCCGCGCGCGAGATTCTCCAGGAACCTCTCAGCACCGTCGTCAGTCAGGTCGATGTCGTTGAATCGGGAAAGGAGGCGATCGCCGCGATTCAGCGGAAGGATCGCACCGAGCCTTACGACATCGTCTTCATGGACTGGCGCATGCCGGGCATGGACGGCCTGCAGGCCAGCCGCCACATCAAGGGCGACGAGACGCTGAGCCATCCCCCGGCGATCGTGCTCGTCACGGCCTTCGGGCGCGAGGAAGTCCGCGAAGAAGCCGAACGGCTGCAGCTCGACGGGTTCCTCCTCAAGCCGGTGACCAAGTCGATGATCGTCGACACGCTGGTGAATGTCTTCGCGCACGCCGAGGGTGAAACCATCGCCGTGACCGAGCCTCAGAGCACGCGGCTGGCGGGGGCGAGGATCCTCGTCGCGGAGGACAACGAAATCAACCAGCAGATCGCCGTCGAGCTGCTCGGGGGCGCCGGCGCCACGGTGACCGTCGCGAACAACGGACGCGAGGCAGTCGAGATCCTCACGGCTGGTTCTCAACCGCCGCCGTTCGATGTGGTGCTGATGGACCTGCAGATGCCGGAGATGGATGGCTATCAGGCGACCGCGAAGTTGCGCGCGGATCCGCGCCTCCTGAAGCTGCCGATCATTGCGATGACCGCGCACGCGACGATCGAGGAGCGCCAGCGCTGTCTCGCGTCCGGGATGAACGATCACGTCGCGAAGCCAATCGATCCGGCGAGCCTGTTCGACACCGTCGCACGGTTTTATGCGACGGCCAGCCACACTCGCCACACCGAGCAGCCGGTGAATCGCGCGACGCCGCAGAGCCCGTCGTCGGACGATTCCACGCCGTTGCCCATCGTCGGCGGCCTCGACACGCAGAACGGTCTGTTGCGCGTTGGTGGGAATATCGGCTTGTATCTGAGACTGCTGCGTCAGTTCGTGGAGCAGCAGGCCCAGTCGGTCGAGCAGATCGGCCACGCACTCTCAAGTGGCGACGGCGCGCTCGCCGAAAGGCTCGCGCACACGCTCAAGGGTGTCGCCGGCAACATCGGTGCAACCTCCGTGCAGTCGGTGGCTGGTGTGCTCGAGAAGCTCATTCGCAATCGTGCCGGTGCACACGAACTGGCCGAAGCAAGACATCAGGTCGCCGCGCATCTCGAACCCCTGGTCGGCGCATTGCGCGGCGCGCTCCAACCGGCGCCCGCTGCGACGCCGGCACCGGAACCGGCCGCGGGATCCGTGAACCCGGCCGAGTCACGAAAGGCCGCAGGCGGGTTGCTCGCCTTGTTGTCGGCGTCCGACCCGTCCGCGTCGGATTTCCTCGCCTCCCACCGCGCGGCGCTCCGTCCGCTGTTCGCGGAAGATACGTGGCCGGCGTTCGAACGTCTCGTGGCGGACTACTCGTTCGACGAGGCACAGACGCGGCTGGAAGAGGCCCTGCAGCGCTGGGATCCGGTCGTCCGGTAGTCCGAGCAGAAGGAGTTACTGTCGTGAAGGATCTCTCGGAGAGCCGCATCCTCATCGTCGACGACACCAGGGCCAACATCGACATCCTGGTCGAGGCCCTGCGGAACGACTACAAGCTGAGCGTTGCCATCGACGGCGGCGCCGCCCTGCGCAGCGTCGAGAAGAGCCCGCCGGATCTGGTGCTGCTCGACATCATGATGCCCGACGTCGATGGCTACGAAGTGTGCCGCCAGCTTCGATCGCGCGAAGCGACGCGCGAGTTGCCAGTCATGTTCCTGAGCGCGCTCGAGGACGTGAAGAACAAGGCGCAGGGGTTCGAGGTGGGTGGCAACGATTACCTCACGAAACCCTTCGAAGTGCTCGAGGTCAAGGCGAGAGTGCGATCGCTGCTCAAGGCCAAGGCGTATGCCGATGCCGTGCGCGAAGCTATGGCCAGGGACCTGCGGATCGCCCGCGAGATCCAGATGGGGATCCTTCCCGCGGATCTTCGCGCTCTCACCAAAGGCACCGGCCTGGAGGTCGACGCCGTGATCGAACCTGCGCGCGAAGTCGGCGGCGATCTCTACGAGGTGCTGCGCGCGTCCGACCGGCGGCTGGTCGTCGCATTGGGTGACGTTTCGGGCAAGGGGATCCCGGCTGCGCTGTTCATGGCCGTCGCCATGACCGTGCTCAGAACGCTGGCCAGGCACATCGAAGAACCGGACGAGATCCTGCGTCGACTCAACGACGAATTGGCAGAAGAGAACCCGCGCGGCATGTTCGTCACACTGCAATGTCTCGTGTTCGACCTGGAACAGAAACGCGTCTCGTGCGCGGGAGCGGGCCATCATCAGCTCGCGCTCCTCTCTCGAAACCAGCCGCCCCGCTTGGCCTGCCCGTCGACCGGCCGGCCGGCCGGCCTCATGCCGTTCAATCCGATCGAGCGCGAAACCTTCCCGCTCGAGCCGGGCGACACGTTCGTGCTGTTCTCCGATGGCGTGTCAGAAGCAATGAATACGGACGAAGCATTCTACGGCGAGGACCGGTTGCTGGCGGCGCTCGCCAGTTGCGCGGGCGCCACGCCGAAGGACATCGTCGATCGGGTGCTGACTGACGTGCGCGCGTTCGCTGCGGGCGCCAAGCAGTCGGACGACATCACGGTACTGGCCGCACGATACGCGGGGTGAGCCCGGCTGAGCCGACAGAACCAGCGACTCGAGGACACTACCGCCGCATCCCCGTCGATGGGATATCATCGAGATCCTGCTTTTCTGAGCCCTAGGCCGTCCCGGCCCAGCCCTCACCAAAGCCTTTGCGTGAGGGATCACCTGTGCATCCATCGAAATTCGGGAATGGCTTCGGCGATCGAACGACGTCGACGACGGAGATCACCATTCCAACGGTGTGTCCCGCATGTCGGTCGAGCTCGATTTCGACCACGGCGCGGAGCCGTGACGAGCACGCGTATTGGCGGTGCGGCGACTGCGGCGAGGTGTGGAACGCTGCTCGACGACAGACCCGGTCGTCCGGCATCCAACGGTGGCGGTGAGCACGGGTGAGCTCGCGCGGGGAGGCGGCATTCAATGGAGGCCTCCTGGATGCTCTCCATGACCAACACCCTGATTCGATCAGAACCCTGTCCCGAATGCGGGGCGGAAATGTTGTGGAGCCAGAATGCCTGGCACTCCGACGACGCCGTCGGTGCGGCCTACCGCTGCGCGAACGGCCACGTGTTGGATCCGGCGCTGACGAGGCAGTGCCCCAGTTGTGGCGTGCATGACACTGTTCAGATCGCTGTCTCAGACGACAAACAACAGTGCCGTTGTTTGCGGTGCAACAAGACCTTCCAGGCACCACGCTGAGAAGTTGGCCATCAGGAACACAACACGCGGCAATCCAGTATGGCTCCAAGCCTCGCCCGTTTACGGCGTGAGGCATGCGTCAGCCGTCGATCGGGCCAGCGCGCCTGAATGACATTCTGATGCGCCTAAGCCAGCGCAATTTCATCGCGAGTCGCCACGATTTGCGCTAGGCTGCCCCCAACGTACGGATGGCTTATGGCCTTCGACAACGAGCCAGCCGGATTGCCTTCACACCCTGAGCAGCCAGGTCGCGTCTTTATCAGCTACGCGACGGAGGACCGCGAGAAGGCTCGCCGCTTAGGGGAGTATCTCGGCGCCTGCGGGTGGCAGATCTGGTCAGACCGCAATATTCCAGCGGGCAGGGCCTACGACGAATCGATTGAAGAGGCGCTGCGTCAGTCTGCCTGTGTCGTGGTGCTCTGGAGCCGCGCTGCCGTCAATTCGCGGTGGGTGCGCTCGGAGGCCTCCGAAGGCGCCTCGCGAGACGTCCTCGTGCCGGCGCTGCTGGAGGAAGTCACCATCCCCCTCGAGTTCCGCCTGTTGCAGGCCGTGGACCTTCGCTCGTGGGACGGATCGAACGACGACCTACGGCTGGCGAACGTCGACGAAGCGATTCGCCAAATCACCAACGTCGTTCCAGCGACACCTGACGTCAGTCTCAGTCCGGAGATCGCGAGGCCCCCAGGCCGTGCCGCACGATCGATTGCCGTTCGGGTCGTCGCGGCGTTGTTGCTGCTCGTCCTGCTGGCCGGAAGCATCTGGTGGTGGGATGCGTTCCATCGCGAGCACACCGAGTACTTTGCCAATGTCACGAAGCGGTGGGGTTTTCCCGAAGGCATCGGGTGGCTGAGCGCCAATCAGGTCGCCACGCGCAATGTCAGCATTGCGATCGTGCGCAGGGGACGCCGTGGTTTTCCTCATGAAATCCGTTTCGTCAATGCCATCGGCAATGCACCGCCGTTCGGCTACCACTTTTCGCCCCTCTCTGCGCTCGACCTCAATCCGCTGCCGCGCGGAGGCCTCGAAGACCCGATGAACACAGAGTATGCGCAGCTGGCGCGCGTGCTCTTCTCTCGCGATGAGGAGGGAAGAATTCTCGAACAAGCCGGTTACTCGCGTGGCGGAAGGCACCTCTACACAATCCACTTTGCCCAGCCAGGGCTTGGCCAGTACAAGCGTGGGGGGTTCAACGCGCCCGTTCGGCATTCCGGGATCGAGTATCTGCAGATCTCACGTGTCGAACGCGGCCCGCACGCCGGTCGTGATGAGCGGGTCATGTTCCGGGACGGGAAAGGGCGGGCCCAATCGGATGCCGATGGTGCATTCGGCTATCGCGTTGTCCTGAACGACGCCGGACTGGAAGCAGAACGGATCAACCTGGACGCCGACGGCAAAGACGCCCCAAACAGGGTGGGTATTCTCAAAGAGACACGGTGGTACGACACGTTCGGGAACATCGTTCGCACGGCCACCTTGAACGCGACGGGGTCCTCGACGCCGACGCGCTTCGGCGACGCAGGCTCACGTTTCGAATACGACGCGGTCGGAAATGTCACACGCATCACGTTTTTCGATGCACAAGATCAACCCGTCGTGGCTTCGAACCTCGGTCTTGCCGGGATCGAGCGAACCTACGATGCCCACGGTAATCTGACGAGTCTGGCTTTTCTCGGCCCGGATCGGAGGTTGACGCCGGGTCCGACCGGTCCCGCCAAAGTCACCGTCGAATGGAAAGGGGATGGCCGCTCGCTGACCCGCTTCTATGGCGCGAACGGTAAACCGGCCCCAGCGAGTCGCATTTTCCAGAGGCAGCAGACCTGGAACCGAATCGGGCTTGTCGTTGAAGAGACGTATCTCGATGATAAAGGCACGATTACGCGTGCCGACGACGGCTGCGCCTCAGTCCGTCTCGGCTACGATGACCATAGCAATATCAACGCGGTCCAGTGCCTCGACGAACATGGGAACCCGACGACATCGATCAATGGTTTCTCGACCCTTCGCTCGACTCACGATGAGGCTGGCAATCTGCTGCTGACGACAGCGTTCGACATCCGTGGAGCAGCTGGTCAACTCAACGACACCTACGCGTCGATTCAGCGCACCTACAACGAGTTCGGCAAGCTCGCACGAGAGACTTTCCTGGACGCTCGGGGCAAACCAGTCGGCAACCGCACAGGCTGTGCCACGCTGACGCACGAGTACGACACGAGCGGCAATGAAGTGACTTCGGCTTGTCTTGACGCGGCGAACCAACCTGCGATGCACGTACAGGGCTATTCGGCGATTCGCATGAAGTACGACGATCGCCGGCTGGAAGTGGAACGGGCATTCGTCGACGCTCGCGACAGACCCACGATGACGTTCGAGGGCTGGGCAGCACTGCGGTATGAGTACGATCAGCGCGGTTACCTGACCCGACAGGCGTGCTTCGATGCAGGCGGACGCCCGGTCAAGAGCGTGTACGGCTATGCCTCTGCACGAGTCAAGCACAGTGCAGCCGGTCAGACTCTGGAAGTGGGGTACTTCGACGAGTCGGGCCGTCCGATTATCGCCTCACGTTTCGGGGCTGCGGTTCGGAGATGGGCGTACGACGACGCAGGTCGCGTTGCCGAACTCACCACCCATGATGGCGAAGGCCGATTGATACAAAACGCGCAGGGCTTTTCGACCATGCGCTTTTCATATGATGAATACAGCCGGGAGATTGGCCGGACGGTGTTCGATGTCGCCGGGCAAAAACTGGACTATCGAACCGTCGTCGATCGGGTGTTGCCCGGTTCGTTTGCCCTGGAAGTCGGTCTACGTCCCGGCGACGTGATTCTCACATATGACGGCGAAATCGTCGCCAATAGTCATCAGTTCATGAATACGCTGGAACTGTTCAAAGGCGATCGAAGCCGGGAACTGCGCGTCGCGCGGGGGACGCAGGTCCTCAATCTCGACGTGAAACCCGGACGTCTGACGGGCCTCCAGCTCGCTGAACGTGTGGGGAGTAAGGATTCGCCGCGACCTTGATCGGAGAGTCGCTGGCCCTCGTGGCTTGCCACCCGAAGCTCTTAGCGAGCGAGAGACAGCCCACCTTCGCCAAGGCTACGGTGGGCACCCTTCGCGCGAGTCATGAGCGAAGGGTGGCGGAGAGGAAGGGATTCGAACCCCTGGAAGCCTTTCGACTTCAACGGTTTTCAAGACCGCCGCCTTCAACCACTCGGCCACCTCTCCATGGCGGGCTGTCCTTGCCAATCAACAGCTGGCGAGAATGACCAGTGTACGACAGGTGGCGGAATTACCTGGCGGTGATGGTGCCAACCGCCGCCTGTGAGACGATGAACGGCCGGCCTCCCACGACGATTGTCCCGGTCCGCGCCGGACCAGGGTTGAGGTCCGCACCGAAGCTGACCGTGCCGTCAGAGGATCCACTGCCCCCCGCCGTCACGCGGAGCCAGGCGTCGGTCGATGTCGCGCTCCAGGTGCAGGCGTCCTTCGTGTTCACCTCGAAAGTCCCCGAACCTCCGATGGCTCCCACCGCCGCCGACGGCGGGCTGAGCACGAACGCGCACGGCGCTCCGTCTTGCCCGATGGCGAATGTCTGCCCCGCGATGTTCACGGAGCCCGAGCGCGGCAGGCTCGAAGGGGTCTCATCAACCGTGAACGCGACGGTGCCCGCGCCCGTGCCAGTCTGGCCCGCGGTGATGCGCACCCACGGGATCGACGAGGCCGCCGCCCACGCGCACCCGGCGCTCGTGTTGACCGCGACGGAACCAGGTCCTCCGAAGTAGGGGACGTTCTGACTCGCCGGACTGATGCCGAAGGTGCAGCCGGAACTCTGGCTGACCGTGAACGTGCGTCCCGCGATGGTCAACGTACCGCTGCGCGCGGGGCCTGTCGTCGCCGCGACTGCGAACTGGACGGTGCCATTCCCGTTCCGGCTGCCTGCGCTCGTGATCGTGATCCACGAGGCGCTGCTCGTCGCCGTCCATTCGCATCCCGCAACGGTCGTGACCGCGACCGTGCCGGAGCCACCGGTATTCGCGACGGACGACGAGTCCGGGTTGATGCCGAAGCGGCAACCGCTATTCTGCCTGACGGTGAAGGTTTGCTGGCCGACTCGCAGCGTGCCGGTGCGCGCGGGTCCGTCCGAGGTCCCGACACGGAAGGCGACGGTCGCCGGTCCGGTGCCGGACGTGGCAGAGGTGATCGATATCCATGCCGTCTCGCTCTGCGCCGACCATGGGCAGCCGGCGTCGGTCGTCAGGCTAATCGCGCCGGATCCTCCGTCGGCGCTCACCGTCTGGGAGGACGGGGCGATGCTGAGACTGCAGCCAGCGCCCTGAGTCACCGTGACCCGCTGGCCTGCTATCGTGAGCTCGCCGTTACGCGTCGGGCCTTTCGTCGGATGGGCCTCGTACACGACCTGGCCGCTTCCGCTTCCCTGGCTCCCCTGCACAATGGTCAGCCATTCCGTTTCGCTTCGCGCGGTCCATGAGCACGCGGTGCCGTTGGCGGTCACGTTCAGCGAGCGCCGCTCCCCGTCAGAAGAAACGGTATCTCTGGACGGCACCGTGATGGCGCACGGCGCGGCATCCTGACTGATGGGCACCTGCTGCTCGCCGATCGCAATGGCACCGCGACGCTGCGAGGGATCGGCGTTGGTGGCGACGCGGAACGTGACCTTCGCGTTGCCCTGGCCCGAGGGCTGGGCGCCGAGCTGTACCCAGCTGTCGGTCGATGATGCGCTCCACGAACACTCGCGATTCGTCGTGATGCTGAGCGTCCCGTCTCCGCCGTCGGCACCAAACCTGGCCGGTTCGGCCGTTGCGCCTACCTGGCACTTCGATGTGGAAGGGCCAGTCACATTTTGGGTAGACGAGGTGCAGCCGAACCAGACGCCGCACGTAAGGATCACGCCGACGGTCTTTGTCAGCGTTCGCATTCACGCACCCTGTCGTGCGAGGAAAAAAGTTCAGGTCTCGCACCGCGGGCGCTCGGCTACAAGAAGCATTCCCTTTTCTTCCGATTAAGGATCAGCTGATCCTGATCGGAGACGTTTAAGCCATCGCACAGTAACATCCGCTCATGAGAAGCTGATGCTCGTGCCGGTCGTGGTCGCGATTGTGACGACTGCAGGTTGCGGGCTGATGGGATTCTCGCGCCGTGTACTCCACCTGGTTGAGTTTCAGTTGCGTGAGTATTCACTCGCAGAGACCCAGCGCAACCGCAGGAGGATCCGATGCCGCGGGCCGGCCCATCCGAAGCGGCTGCGGATTCCCACGCCGCTCGTGCCCGGTCAGCCGGCGTGATCCTCATTCCCGAGCAACTTGCCGCTGCCTGCCACGGAGTACCCGAACGAATGGCCTGGCTCGGACAACTCCCGAAGGCCATTGAAGAGCTTCAGGGCCGATGGGGGCTGGCACTCGGCCAGCCGTTCGGCGCCGACGCCAGCTGCTCGTGGGTTGCACCGGCGGTGAGCCAGGACGGTACTCGGGTCGTGCTGAAACTCGGCATGCCGCACATGGAAGCCGAGCACGAGATCGAGGGGCTCAGATTCTGGGACGGCAGCCCGACGGTGTGCCTGCTGAAAGCCGACAGCGACGTTCATGCGCTGCTGCTCGAGCGCTGCGAGCCCGGCACTTCACTCCGGGACGCTCCGGACGACGAAGCGGATGTCGTCCTCGCCGACCTGTTTCGCCGGATGTGGCGGAGGCCTCCGGCGGGGCACCGATTTCGTCCGCTTTCGATGATGCTCGCCGCCTGGGCGGAGGAGACGCGGGCCGGGCGCGGGAGATGGATTGATCCGGCCCTGGTTCAAGCGGGGCTCCGCGTGTTCGAGGAATTGTCTGCTCCGTCGTCTGATGACGTGGTATTGGCCACCGACCTTCACGCCGGGAACGTTCTGCGAGCGCAACGAGCTCCCTGGCTGGTGATCGACCCGAAGCCCTTCGTCGGAGATCGCGCTTACGACGCGACCCAGCACCTCTTCAACTGTCAGGCCCGAATGTCCGCCTCGCCACGTGCCACGATCCGGCGTTTCGCCGACCTGCTTGCCGTCGATTCCGAACGCGTTCGACTGTGGATGTTTGCCCGGTCAGCGGCGGAACCACGCGAGGGGTGGACCGAGGATTCGATCGCCCTTGCCCGCGCGCTGGCGTGAATCGGCAGCAGGATCTCACTCGTGCCTGAGCGCGGTCATCGCCGGCACCCTGGTCGCGCGACGCGCCGGAACGTAGCACGCCCAGATCGCGAGGGCGCCGAGCGCAAGGGCAACGCCGACGAAGACGAACCAGTCGGCTCGAGCGAGCGGGACGAAGGTCGTCAGCGCACGGCCCAGTGCCCAGGCCGCGGCTAACCCCACCATCAGGCCAACCGCAACGACCCGAACGCCCTGCGCGAGGATCAGCCTGAGGACATCAGCGGGCTTCGCACCGAGGGCCATGCGAATGCCCACTTCGCGGGTGCGAAGGCTGGCGCCAAAGGACACCACGCCGTACACCCCGACGAGCGCAAGTGAGAGTCCGAGGATCCCCATCCCGGCCGCCTGAACGGCGCCGAGCTCGAAGATGAAGTATCCGAAGATGCCATTCAGGGAACGGCGCACCGTCCGGAGGTCGGCAATCGGCAGATCGCGCGCCAGGCCGGCAATTTCACGTTCCAGGCGCGGCACCAGCAACGACGGATCGCCCCGGCCCCGCACACACAACGTGCGCAGCTTATTCGTTCGTTCGAGGGGCAGATAAAGGAACGGACGAGGGTCTTCGAACACCAGCACGTACTTGCTGTCGCGGGCGACACCGACTACCTCGAGCAGCGGTTCGGTGGGTCCATACACGCGCAGCCGCTTGCCAATCGGATCCTGACCGGGCCAGTATCGTTCGGCCAGGGCTTCGTTGACGATTGCGAGGCGCCGCGTCGTGGGAATCTCGTGCTCCTCGGCTCGCGTGAAGGCACGCCCGCGAACGATCGGAATCTGCATCGTGTCGAAGTAGTCGTGACCGACGTGGTTCAGAAACACTGCCGGCGGCTGCGCGCCCGGCGGAGTGGGCTGGTCCTCGATGTGAAGCGTCCCCCCGGCCGCAAGGTAGTTCATCGGCACGTTGTAGGCCAGCGCAGCGGAGGCAACATCGCCCCAGGAGCGCACGCGCCGAAGGAGCTCGTCGTAGAACGCCTCGGCTCGCTCGTCGTCGTAGCCAACCTGCCGCGCGTCCAGCCGCACACTGACGAGATGGTCGGCGTCGAAGCCGAGGTCGATGTCTTTCGCCGCGGCGAGCGTCTGCGCGAAGAGCGCAGCGACGGTCAGCAGCGCCAGCGAGCCAGCGACCTGACCGATCACGAGCGCGCTGCGGACCCGCTGGCGGTCTCGACCGTCGGACTGTGAGCGCCCCCCGTCGTGAAGCGCTCCGCGTGCGTCTGCCCGCGACGCGCGCCATGCCGGCCACAGGCTGATCGCAATGCCCGTGGCCGTCGTCGCGATCAGTGAATAGATGAACACCCGAAGGTCGAAGCCAACGCGAATGGCGATCGGCAGATCGGCGCCGAGATCCAGACGATCCAGGATTGTCCGCGTCACGATCTGGCCGACGAGAACGCCGGCCGCGCCACCGAGGCCCGCGATCACGAGCCCCTCGAGCACCATCTGCCAAATCAGCTGGCCGGCGCTCGCCCCCAGCGCTGAGCGCACGGCGAGCTCGCGCTGGCGTGCGGTGGCCCGCACCAGCAGCAGGTTGGCGACATTGAGGCAGGCGATCAGCAACACCAGTCCTGCGAGGACGAGCGCGAGCGATCGCACGACTGGAATCGCCTGCGTCACCGCCTTGAGCGGCCACGGCCGTGCCAGCGGTTCCGGCACAATGCGCGCGGTCAGGCCGCCGTCCGTGTCGGGGTATTCGCGGCCAAGAGTCCGGAGCACCGCCTCGAACTCTTTCTCGGCCACGTCAACGCTGATACCCGGCGCCAGGCGTCCGAAGAGCTGCATCGGGCGGGGCTTGCGGTTGTGATAGAGCCACCGGTTTACGTCGGGATCGATGACGCCAAGATCTTCGACGGACATGTACCCGTCGAGTTCGAGGGCCAGATACGTGCCGCGGAACCCCTCCGGCACGACTCCGGCCACGACGGCAGGTTGACCGTTCACACGCACCCGCCGGCCGATCACGGCCGGATCGCCGCCGAAGTGCTTCATCCAGAAGGTGTGCCCGAGCACAATCGCCGCCGGCGATCCGGACTTGCGGGAGATCAGGCTTCCGAGCTGAGGATCGATACCCATCGCCGGGAAGTAGTTGTCGCTCACGGCCACGAAGAAGAACTGCGCCGCTTTGCCTTCCGACGAGAGGCCGCCAATGCGCGGCATCACGCCGAACACATGGGAAAACGATGTGACGCGGCGCTGCAGGTCGTGGAGCGCTTCGAGCGAGAACGTGTACTGAAAGCCGCCGCTGTCATCACCCCGCGTTTCGGCCGCGATCGACACGAGCTGTTCGGGGTGCGGGATCTCGAGCGGCCGTACGACCAGATTCACGAGGCCGAACAGCGCCGTGTTCGCGCCGAGGCCGATGGCGAGCGTGAACACCGCCGCCGCCGTGAACGACTTGTGGGTCGCGAGGAATCGCAGAGTGTGGCGAAGGTTCGTCATCTCGTTCCGCGGACTCCGGTACTTTGGCACAAGAGCATCCGCCGGGCTAACGGCCGTCCGTCCGCGTCCGGTGTCTAAATGTTCGCCGTTGGATTGGCAGGGTCTAACAGGCTGATGAAAAACTCGTCCGCGTCAAGGGAGAAGGCAGAGTCCCTTTTGCCTTTTCCCTTGTCGGCGACACTCTTTCATCAACCTGCTCAAAACCCTGCCCTACGAGATCCGATCGGGAGGCCGCATGCATCGCTGCTTTTCACTCGTCGGTCTGGTCGTCCTCATGACGTCGTCGCTCCCGGCGCAGAGCCGCGTACCCGTGCGACCGGTGACGCAGGCTCCATCGGCGGCGACGGCGAGCGCCAGCCTGCCGGTGCGCCGCGTCGTTCTCTACAAGACCGGCGTTGGCTACTTCGAACACCTCGGCACCGTACGGAACCAGCAGGACGTGGCGATCCGGTTCACCAGCGCGCAGCTGAACGACGTGCTCAAGTCGTTGACCACGATCGACATGGGCAACGGGCAGGTCACGGGCATCAGCTACAACTCGATCGCACCGATGGAACAACGGCTCGGCGCACTGCGCATTCCGCTCGGGCCGGGCGCAACGACGATCGACCTCCTCGCAGCGCTGCGCGGCGCCCGGCTCGAGATCACCGGGCCCTCCGTCGCGGTCAGCGGCCGGCTGCTCAGCGTCGAGCGGCAGAACCGCGCGAGGAATGGCGAGTCGGTGATCGAGGATGTGATCTCGCTCGTGACGGATGGCGGAAACGTGCGCAATTTCACCCTCACGCCGGCACTGCAGGTGCGAATCGTCGATCATGAGCTTCGACAGGAAGTGGCGCGGTACCTCGACGTGGTCGGCTCGACGCGGGAGCAGGACGTCCGGCAGATGTTGATCTCGACATCGGGCAGCGGCGAGCGTCAGCTGTTCGTCAGCTACGTGAGCGAGGTCCCGATCTGGAAGACGACCTACCGGCTGGTTCTCCGCGACCAGGACTCGAAGGCCAGATCGCTGCTGCAGGGCTGGGCGATTATCGACAACACGATCGGTGAAGACTGGAAAGGTGTCGAGCTCTCGCTCGTCGCAGGCGCGCCGCAATCGTTCATCCAGGACGTGTCGCAACCGTATTACGGCCGCCGGCCGACGGTACCGCTGCCGCAATCGGTCCTGTTGGCGCCGCAAACGCACCAGGCCACGCTGGCCTCGAACATCCCCGTGGAGCCCTCTCCACCGAGCCCCGCTTCGACTACCCGCGACTCGGTCATCGCGCGTGAGTTGCGCGAAGTCGAGCGTTCTGCCGCCAGCGGCATTCCGGGAGGCCGGATCGGCGGGACTGTTGGCGGCCTGCCGGGCGGCCCTCCTCCTCCGCCGCCCGCGGCTCCAGTGCCGTTGCGGGCCTACGATCAGATCGCCAGCCAGGCGGCGTCGGCAACTGCCGCTCCACTCGGCGACCTGTTCGAGTACCGCATCAAGGAGCCAGTCTCGCTGCGCAAGGACCAGTCAGCTCTGGTGCCAATCGTCAGCGCCGAGATCACCGCCGAGAAAGTTGCGCTCTGGAACCGGGCGCCGGGCAGCGGACGGCCGCTTCGGGCAGTCTGGCTCACCAACGGCAGCGGGCTGACCCTCGACGGCGGCAGCATCTCGGTGATCGACGGCAACGCCTTCGCCGGCGAGGGACTGATCGCGTCGCTCAAGCCGGGTGAACGGCGCCTGCTCTCATACGCCGCGGACATCGGCGTCCTCGTCGATTCGAAGAGCGACGCGACACCTGGACGGCTCGTCCGGATCCGCGCTCGCGACGGTATCGTGATCCAGGAGACTGAAGACCGCGCCAGCTGGACGTACACGGCGAGAAGCGAAGAATCGTCACCGGTAACCCTCATCGTCGAACACAGGCAGCGCGCCGGATGGAAGTTGACCGGCGACCCGACACCGGTCGAAACCACTCCCGACGCGTACCGGTTCCGTATCGTCATCGACCCGAAGAAGGAAGCCACCCTGACCGTCAGAGAAGCGCGCTCGGTCGAGACTCGCGTCTCGGTCACTGATTTCCTGGACAGCCTGAATTCGCAGCTGGTCGTCTCCGGTGGAGGTTCAGAGGCCCTGCAACGCGCCCTCGCGCCCGTGATCGCCAAACGGTCGGAAGTCGCGAACATCGAGCGCCAGCTGGGATCACTCCAGACCGATCTTCGGGGCATCGTCGAGGATCAGCAGCGGCTCCGCGAGAACATGAAGGCGCTGCGCGGCAGCGCGGAGGAGAAGCAGCTCCTGCAGCGCTACACGCGTCAGCTCGATGACCAGGAGAACAGGCTCGAGGTCCTGCGCCGCGAGATCGCCACGACAACGAGCCGCCGCGACGCGGCACAGCGGGAGCTGAACGTACTGATCGGGAGTTTCACGTACGAGGGCTGAATCGGCTCAAGCGAGTTTCTTACAGGAGGGCCAAGAGTTCAGGAGGAATTACTTCTATTTCTCTTGAACTCGTGCCCTCCTGTAAAAACGCCTTCGCATTTCACGAACTCGGCGTGATCTTCTGGACGCCACCCACATACGGACGCAGCGCTTCGGGAACGACGACGGTGCCGTCGGCCTGCTGATAGTTCTCCATGATGGCTATCAGGGTTCTGCCGACCGCAAGGCCTGATCCGTTCAAGGTGTGTACGAACTCCGCCTTCCCCGTGCCCTCGCGCCTGAAGCGGATGTTCGCCCGTCGGGCCTGAAACGCTTCCGTGTTGCTGCAGGACGAAATCTCGCGATACGTGTCCTGGCTCGGGAGCCACACCTCGATGTCGTAGGTTTTCGCCGACGCGAAGCCCATGTCTCCCGTGCACAGCAGCATCGTCCGGTACGGCAGGTCGAGGCGCTTCAGGATCTCCTCGGCATTCAGGGTCAGCGACTCGAGCTCGTCGCAGGACTGCTCGGGCGTCGTGAACTTCACGAGCTCCACCTTGTCGAACTGGTGCTGGCGGATCAGGCCGCGTACGTCCGCACCATACGATCCGGCTTCGCTCCTGAAACACGGCGTGTAAGCGGTGTAATGAAACGGCAGCTTACGGCCGTCGATGATCTCTCCGCGATGCAGGTTGGTGAGTGGCACCTCCGCAGTGGGGATCAGGTAAAGGTCCCACTCGCCCGCAATCTTGAAGAGATCCTGCTCGAACTTCGGGAGATTGCCGGTCCCGCGCAGCGCATCGGCGTTCACGAGAAACGGCGGCTCGACCTCGATATAGCCGTGTTCCGTCGTGTGAATTTCCAGCATGAAGTTGATCAACGCACGGGCGAGCCGCGCACCGCCGCCCATCAGCACCGAGAAACGCGCACCTGACATGCGGGTCGCGCGCTCGAAGTCGATGATGCCGAGTGCCGGGCCGAGCTCCCAATGCGGCTTTGGCGCGAAATCGAACGTTCGAGGCTGGCCGTGCCGGCGCACCTCGACGTTCTCCTCCGCGCCGACGCCTTCGGGTACCGAGGCATGCGGGATGTTGGGCAGCGTCATCAACAGTGCGGTCCGCTGCTGCTCGACCTGATCGGTCTCGATCTCGAGCTGCCGGATGCGCTGCCCGCGGGCTTTGTTCGCCGCGAAAATCGACGACGCGTCGAGGCCCTGGCGCTTGGCGCGAGCCACTTCGTCACCGGCCGCGTTCTGCTCCCGCTTCAGGCCTTCGAGCTCGGGGATCAGACGACGGCGCCGCGCTTCCAGCGTCGCGAGCTGCTCCAGCTCGGCATCGGCCTTGAGGCCGCGCCGGGACAGCGCCGCACGCAGGACGTCCATCTGTTCGCGGAGCAAGCCTGGATCGAGCATAAGAATTCCAATCGTATATGCAGCCTTCCGGAGAAAAAGCCGGACAGCCTGGCGAGCCTTCAAATCCTCAACAGGAGGGCCAGGAGATCAGGAGATATTCTTTGGGAAATCACTCCTGATCTCCTGCCCCTCCTGCGGGAAACCTGTTGCGGTGTGATCGGTGGCTTCTTACGAACCGGAACTCGATGAACCCGAGGACCCCGACGTCGACGAGCCGGAGGACGAGCTGGGTGTACTCGTGCTCGTCGAAGACGACGTCGACTTGTTGTCAGACGTCGTCTTGCTGTCAGACGTCGACGACGATTCCGGGGAAGCGGCGGACTTGGTGCCGTCCCCGGCGGGTTTCTTGGCGTAGTCGGTGATGTACCAGCCGGACCCCTTGAACTGGATCGCCGGCGAGGAAATGAGCTTGCGGACGGACCCGCCGCAGGCCGGGCAGACTTCGACCGGCGGATCGGAGAACTTCTGGATCCGCTCGAACCGGTGGTTACAGGCTTCGCACTGGTACTCGTAAAGGGGCATGGCAGCTGGTCTGTTACTCGATCATATCCCCGCTGTCCTCGCCGAGCATCAGCGCGCGGTGCAGCCAGAGCGGCACGGTGCCGTTCCCGAGGAGCGTGTCGTGGAATTCCTTGAGCGAGTACTTTGCTCCGGCCCTGCCTTTGTAGTCCTCACGGAGCTTCAGGACCATCAGCTTGCCGAGCGAGTAGACGATGTACGACGGATCAAAGCTGCCGCGCTCCGCTTCGCGGCGTGCGCTGGCCTCTTCCAGAAACGCCTCCTCACGGAAGAACCTCACGCCCTGCTCGACCGACATGTCCTCGCAGTGCAGGCGGATGCCGACGACGAACCGGCAGAGGCGAATCAGGGCTTCGGCGAGCTGTCCCAGCCGCACGGCGGGGTCGTTCCTGCGGAAGCCCTCGTCCACCATCATCTGCTCGCAGTAGTGCGCCCAGCCCTCGACGAATGCGGCCGACGAGAAGAGGATCGACTTCCGCAGCTTCGACGGCACCTGGCGCAAGTGCTGATAGTGCAGGAAGTGCCCGGGGAACACCTCGTGGATCGAGATCGCCCAGAGCGCCCCGTAGTTGAAGTCGCGGAGATGCTCGTCCTGACGCTCGGCCGGCCATGACGGATCTACATCGGTGATGTAGTAGAACGCGCGGACCGGCTTGGTCTCGAAGGGCCCTGGCGTCCACATGCTGGCGAAGGTCCACCGATAGAAGCGCGGCGTTGGCGCGACGGAGACCGGTTCCCCGTCAGGGATCGTGATGATGTTGTTGCGCTGGATGAACGCGGACAGCTCCTGGAGCTGCTGCTGCGCGACCGGAATGAGCTCGCCGGCCGCCGGATGATCGTCCTTGGCCTTCGCCCACGCGGCCAGCGGATCGCCGCCGTTCATGCGCGAGGCCACCTTGCGGAACTCCTCCTGCGTGTTGCGCAGTTCGCGCATCGCGAGATCGAGCAGCCGCTCCGAGCCGAGGCTGACGCCCTCGTCGAGGCGGAGCTTCTGCTCGAACTTCTCCTTGCCAAGCCGGAACGAGCCCTTGGTCTTCGGCGCAATCTCCTTCTCGAGGTACTCGATGTAGCGCTCAATCGCGGTCGCCGCTTCGGTCGATGCATCGGCGAGATCGCCGAGGATGTGCATGTCGTCGAGCCGGCTGAACGCGCGCGGGAGGTCGTCGTTGATGAAGCGCAGCGTGCCACGCAGGCTCTCGAGGCCGACCTTCACGAAGATACCGGGCGGGTCCTTGATGTTGTCGCGGGCCGCGTGCATCAGGCGAGGCACCTGCCGGAGCTTCGAGACGATGCGGCGGGCGCGCTCGGTGAGCGGCGCGTAGGCAAACAGCGCCTGCCCCGCCAGGCTGGTCGCGAGCATGTCGGAGTAGTGCTGCGGGCTGCGTTCCCAGGTGCGGATGGCCTCGAGCTCGAAGAGACGCGCCCGGATGTTCGCTTCGAGCGCCGGCCGCTCGAGCCGTTCGGTATCGGTCAGGCGCGCCGGATCGATGGCGGCCAGGCGACGGGCGAACGAGCCCAGTTCACGGACCTGGGTGTCGATGGCGGACCGGCTGAGATCCTCCAGCAGATCGTCGTGCAGATGGACCCCGTCGAAGGTGGCATTGGTAGGGTGCACCTCGTACAGATACGCGAGGTATTCATCCACGAAGTGGGGTAGGGGTTCGGCTGAATACATGCAGTAGAATCAGGACTTTCGCAAGATGCCCGGCATCCTCTACGTGGTGGCCACACCTATCGGCAACCTCGAGGACATCACGTTTCGGGCGCTTCGCGTGCTGCGGGAAGTGGCGATCATCGCGGCAGAAGACACCCGCAGGACTGCCCGACTCCTCCAACACTACTCGATCTCGACCCCGACGACGAGCCTGCACGAGCACAATGAACGCACGCGGACGCCCGAGCTGATCGCGCGCCTGCACCGGGGTGAATCAGTCGCGGTGGTCTCGGATGCGGGGACTCCGCTGATTTCGGATCCGGGCGGCATGCTGGTCGCGGCGGCCCACGATGCCAGGATTCGAGTCGAGCCCATCCCTGGAGCGTCCGCGGCCCTGGCGGCGGTTTCAGCCTCAGGCCTGCCTGCCGAGCAGATCCTGATCGTCGGGTTTCCGCCACATAGGGGTAATGACAGAAAACGCTGGTTCGCGCAGTTGAAGGACGAGCCGCGGCTCCTCGTCTTCTTCGAGGCGCCGCATAGAATTATCGCGTCGCTAAGTGATCTCGTCGAGATTTTCGGCGACCGTCTCTGTGCAGTCGGACGTGAGTTGACGAAAGCTCATGAAGAATTGGTCGTAAAACCTATCTCTGAGCATTTGCAGTCACTTACTGAGCCGAGAGGGGAGTTTACGGTAGTCGTGGCTCCTGCGGAACCCCTGCCGGACGCGCCGCTCGAGCTTCCCGAGACGGCGACGTTGATTCGTGAATTTGGTGATTTGACCAATTCATCGACCGGATCGCGCCGGGAAGCCGTCAAGCTCCTGGCCCGCAAGTACAACGTACCGACTCGGACAATGTACAAGCTGTTGGAGGGAGAGCCCGAGGATTAGGGCCCTCGCCAGAGATGCGGCACCGCTTGCCGTTTGGGAACCCTTTCTGTTACCGTGTCCTGTCCAATTCGACCCTTTGTCGGGTTGCCGTCAGCCCGCCGCCGCGCGGGGGTGAAAGGACCGAACGGGACTGCATGGCCAAAGAGACCAGGCAGAAGAAAGGTGACCCAGCTCCGCGCAAGAAAGTGAAGTCGCCGTCCAAGCCGGCCGCGCGGCCGCTCTCGCTGGCGAAGCAGACGGCGAAAGCCTCAGTCGCCAAGGCCAGGCCCGCCTCGCGCGGGCCGGCGAAGCCACAGGCCAGGCCGGATCCGAAACAAAGCCGCCTCGCCGTCAAGCCAGCTGACAAACCGCAGCCCCCGCAGGCTCCGGCGCCGGTGCCACGCAAGCCCGGCTACTACGAAGCGCTGGCGATGTACGAAAACGGCGTGCGGGCGCTCCAGCGGCACGACTATCAGGGTGCGGCAGCGCAGTTCCGGGCAATCATGGAGCGCTATCCAGAAGAACGTGAGCTGCAGGAGCGGTCTCATCTGTACTTGCGGGTCTGCGAGCGCGAAACCGCGCGCCGGCCTGCCACCCCTCAGACTCCACAGGAGCAGGTGTACGCGGCGACTGTCGCGCTCAACGCCGGAGATACCTCCGGGGCGCTCGATCATCTGCGGCGGGCCCTGACCGGCGCCCCCGACAGCGATCACGCCCACTACATCATGTCGGTCGCGCTCACCGCGCGCGGAGACTCGCTCCAGGCCGTCGATCATCTGCGCCAGGCGATTACCCTGAACCCCGAAAACCGAGCGCTCGCCCGCCAGGATCCCGATCTCGAGCCGCTGCGATTCACCGACGAGTTCCGTGATCTGGTCGACGCACCGGACGCTGCGCGGAGCCGTAGTCGGAAGAGGCGGTGACCCCCCTCCACCTCGTGGTCCTTGCCGCGGGCAAGGGCACGCGGATGAAATCCCGGCTGCCAAAAGTCCTTCATTCGGCCGCCGGCCTGCCATTAATCGAGCACGTGCTTCGCACGGCCGGCCGGATGTCCCCTGCCTCGATCGTGATCGTCGTGGGACATCGGGCCGATGACGTGCGTGCGGCATTGCAGTCCCGCTCCGACATCAAGTTCGCGCTCCAGGAACCTCAGCTCGGCACGGGTCATGCTCTCCTTCAGACAGAAGCCGCGCTCGCCGGCGCGTCGGGTACCGTCATCCTGCTGTCAGGAGACGTGCCGCTGCTCCGGGCGGAAACCCTCCAACGGCTGGTCGATCGCCATCGCGAGACCGGGGCGGCCGCGACAGTCTTGACGGCCATCGCGCCTGACCCGACGGGATATGGACGGATCGAGCGAAACGGTGACGGCGTGACCGGGATCGTCGAGGACAAGGATGCTTCGCCGGCGCAGCGTGCGATCAGGGAAATCAACAGCGGTATCTACGCGTTCGACATCGCCCCGTTGTTCGGCGCGCTCCGGCAGATTGGCTCGGCGAACGCCCAGCGCGAGTACTACCTTCCGGATCTGGTCAGGATTTACCGCGATCGGGGTCTCGGGGTGGAAACCGTGACGCTCGACGATCCAGAGGAGATTCTCGGGGTGAACAGCCGCAGAGAGCTTGCGCAGGTGGCACAGTCCCTCAGAAGGATCCGCAACGAGGAATTGATGGACAGCGGCGTGACGATCGTCGATCCGGCGACGGCCTACATCGGCCCGGATGTGACCATCGGTCCCGACACGATCATCCATCCGAACGTGCACCTGGAAGGACGGTCTTCGATTGGCGAAGGGTGTGAAATTCAATGCGGCGTCCGGCTCATCGACTCGACGGTCGCCGACCGGGTGTTCGTCAACAGCTACTGCGTGATCAGGAATTCGCGCATCGAGCGTGGGGCTGATCTCGGGCCTTTCACGCACTTGCGGCCCGAGTCGCACGTCGGGGAAGATGCGCACGTCGGGGCATTCGTCGAGTTGAAGAAAACGACGATGGGCCGCGGCGCGAAGGCCGGTCACCTTGCCTATCTCGGCGACGCGGTGATCGGCGAGAAGGTCAACGTCGGCGCCGGCGTAATCACCGTCAACTATGACGGCCGGAAGAAACACCAGACCACGATCGAGGACGGTGCCTTCCTCGGCAGCGACTCGCAGCTGATCGCACCGGTCACGGTCGGTAAGGGTGCCTATGTCGCGGCCGGCTCGTCGATCACCGAGAACGTGCCGCCAGGCTCGCTGGCGATCGGCCGCGGCAAGCAGGTGAACAAAGAGGGCTGGGTCGAGAAGAAGAACAGGAAGTAAAGGTGCGCTATGTGCGGAATCATCGGGTACATCGGTTCGAAACAACTCGTACCCATTCTGATCGACGGTCTGCGGCGGCTCGAATACCGGGGCTATGACTCGGCCGGAGTGGCCGTTGTCCACAACGGAACCATCGAGTTGCGGCGCAGCGCCGGAAAGCTGGCCAGGCTGGAGGAGGTCATCTCGACCCACCCCCTCGAAGGCGAGTACGGCATCGGGCACACGCGCTGGGCCACGCACGGCCGCCCAACCGAGGAAAACGCACACCCTCACCGCGACTGCACCGGCCGCATCGTCGTTGTGCACAACGGGATCATCGAGAACTATCTCGAGCTGAAGCATCAGCTCCAGCGCGAAGGGCATACCTTCATCACCGAGACCGACACCGAGATCGTCGCGCATCTGGTCGAGCGCGAGATGAAAGGTGACGGGCTGGAGAACGCGGTCCGCCGCGCGCTGCTCTACATGCGCGGCCTGTTCGGTCTCGTGCTGATCTCCGCCGACGATCCCAACAAGATCGTCGCGGTCCGCAATGGCCCGCCGATTGTGGTCGGCCTCGGCGACCGCGAGTTCTTCGTGGCGTCGGACATCCCCGCCATCCTGAGCCACACGCGCGACGTGGTGTTTCTCGGAGACGAGGAGATGGCGGTCATCACGCCGTCTGGGGTCGAGTTCACCGACTACGCCGGCAGCGCGGTATCGAAGAAGAGCACGCGGGTGTCCTGGGATCCCGTCATGGCCGAGAAGGCGGGATACAAGCACTTCATGCTCAAGGAAATCTTCGAACAGCCGCTCGCCATCAAGGAGACGGTGCTTGGCCGCGCCTCGGTCGAAAGCGGCAAGGTCTTCCTGGCGGAGATCGAAGTGCCCGATGACGTGCTGAAACAGGTCGAGCGCGTCGTGATTCTCGCTTGCGGGACGTCCTGGCACGCGGCGCTCGTCGGCAAGTTTCTGATCGAGTCGCTGGCCCGCGTGCCAGCCGATGTCGATTACGGGTCCGAATACCGGTATCGGGATCCGATCGTTTCGAAGAACACGCTGGCGATCGTGATCACGCAATCGGGGGAGACGGCCGACACCCTCGCGGCGCTGCGCGAAGCCAAGAAGAAGGGCGCCCGCAGCATTGCGATCTGCAACGTCGTCGGCAGCATGGCGACCCGGGAGACCGAGGGGACCGTCTACACCCACGCGGGTCCCGAGATCGGCGTCGCCTCGACGAAGGCCTTCACCTCGCAGCTCGTGGCGCTGCACCTGCTCGCCGTCTATCTCGGCCAGATTCGCGGGACGCTGAGCCCCGACGACGCGCGCCCGCATCTGGAAGGCCTGACCCAGCTGCCATTGCTGCTGGAACAGACCCTCAAGTGCGAACCCCTCACCGAAGAGATCGCGCGGCGGTTCTATCAGCGCAGCGACTTCCTCTATCTGGGGCGCGGGATCAACTACCCGATAGCGCTCGAAGGCGCGCTGAAGCTCAAGGAGATTTCGTACATCCACGCCGAGGGCTATCCCGCCGGCGAGATGAAGCACGGCCCGATTGCATTGATCGACGAAGCGATGCCGGTCGTCACGATCGCGCCGAACGATCACGTGTTCGAGAAAATGATCGGCAATGTCCAGGAGGCAAAGGCGCGCGGCGGCTCGGTCATTGCCTTGACCACGGAAGACAATCTCGGAATCAAGGATCTGCTCGATCCGAAGACTGACTACCTGATCACGATCCCGCAGTCGCACCCGCTGCTGACGCCGGTGCTCGCGGTGGTGCCGCTGCAGCTGCTCTCGTACCACATCGCGGTGCGTCGTGGCTGCGACGTGGATCAGCCACGTAATCTTGCGAAGAGCGTGACGGTGGAATAGCCCGCCTCCGCGCTCGCGCGCTACGGCGAGGCAGGCTGCGTCTTTGAGGAAACTCCTGTCGTAGCCACCGCTTTAGGCCGAAGCAATAGCCGCGACGATTCGATCGGTCATCTCCGTCGTACTCACCGACGCGGCGCCGGCTGCCAGATCAGCGGTGCGTAGGCCCGCGATCAGTGCGGCTTCGATCGCCTTCTCGACGACTGCCGCCTCTTTCTCGAGCTTCAACGCATACCGCAACAGCATCGCTGCCGACGCAATCGTCCCGATCGGATTGGCGATCCCCTGACCGGCGATGTCCGGCGCCGAGCCGTGGACCGGCTCGAAGAGGCCCGCGCCGTCGCCAAGGCTGGCCGACGGCAACAAGCCGAGCGACCCGACCACCGCACCGGCCTCGTCCGAGAGGATATCGCCGAACATGTTCTCGGTGAGGACCACGTCGAAGGACGACGGCGCGTAGGTGAGCTTCATCGCGCAGGTGTCGACGAGCATGTGTTCGAGGGTGACGTCGGGATAGTCCTTCGCCACGCTCGTGACGACCTGTCGCCACAGCCGGGACACCTCGAGCACGTTGGCCTTGTCGACCGACGTCACGCGGTTGCGACGGAGACGCGCGGCGTCGAACGCGCGGCGTGCGATTCGGTCGATCTCGCTACGCGAATAGCGCATCGTGTTGTGAGCGCTGTCGCCATCGGGGGCCACTCCGCGCGGTTCGCCGTAATAGAGGCCTCCGGTCAATTCTCGAAACAGCAGCAGGTCGGTGCCGCGCAGGATCTCCGGCTTGAGTGGCCCCGCTGACTCCAGCCCGGGCCAGACCCGCGCCGGACGCAGGTTCGCGTAGAGGCCCAGCTCCCGCCGGATCTTCAGCAGGGCAGCCTCGGGTCGCTCCGCGGGCGGCGCGGTGTCGAATGAAGGGTCGCCGACCGCGCCCAGCAGGATACCGTCGGCCTTTCGGGCCGCATCGAGCGTTGCATCGGGCAGCGGCGCCAGCCCCTGCTTGAGCGCCGACCCGCCAATGATGCCCGTATCCAGCGCGAATCGATGATTGAAGCGCTCAGCGACCGCACGAAGGACACGCTCCGCCGCCGCGACGACTTCGGGACCGATGCCGTCGCCAGGCAGCAGCAGAATGGACGCGTTCATTGAATGCGATTCGAAAGGAAGGACAGCGGCGCCACGTACGCGGGGCGCAAGATTCCCGGGCGCGCGGTCACACTTGGCTAGACGCCGTGGCCGTAGCCTTTTTCCGCCGGCGTCGTCGCAAAATCGGTAATCGCCGGAGGATAGACCGGCGCGTCCGCCGCCGGCGGCGTCCGCACCGATTCGACAATCTTGAGGAGATCAGAGTCGCTCACGGTCTTCTCTCGATCGGCGTGAGCAATGACGCCGCGGTACACGCGATCGAGATCGGGACGATCGAGCTTCACGCCCAGCTCCTCGCAGCGCTGCTGCACGGCGTGGCGGCCGGAATGCTTGCCGAGGATCAAGGTCGTGCGCGGGACACCGACCGAGTCGGGCGACATGATTTCGTAGGTCCGGCGATCCTTGAGCATGCCGTCCTGGTGAATCCCCGCTTCGTGCGCGAACGCATTACGGCCGACGATGGCCTTGTTGGCCTGCACCGCCTCGCCGGTCAACGCGGTGAGCAGCTGACTGGCGGCGAAGATCTGTTTGGTATCGATTCCCGTGCTGAACGGCAGGCGATCGGCGCGCACCTGCGTCGCCATCACGACTTCCTCGAGCGACGCGTTGCCTGCGCGCTCACCGATGCCGTTGATCGTGCACTCGACCTGACGCGCGCCGCCGGTCAGCGCCGCGAGCGTGTTCGCAACCGCGAGCCCGAGATCGTCGTGACAATGGGTGCTCCAGATCACCTGGTCGGAACTGGGGACCCGGTTTCTGAGGCCCCCGAAGAACGTCTGGATCTCGTCGGGCGTCGAGTAGCCGACCGTATCAGGCAGGTTGATCGTCTTGGCCCCGGACTGAATCACCGCCTCGATCACGTGCCAGAGGAATTCAGGATCGCTGCGCGTGGCGTCTTCCGCGGAGAACTGCACGTCGTCGGTAAAGGTGCGCGCGAGGCGCACCGCGTCCATCGCGACCTTGAGGCAATGCGAACGCGACATCCGGAGCTTGCGCTCGAGGTGGAGGTCGGACGTGGCGATGAAGACGTGGATGCGCTTCCGCTCGGCGGGCTCGAGCGCCCAGGCGGCGCGCTCGATGTCGGCACGATTGCAGCGGGCCAGCGCGGCAATCACCGGACCCTTGATGTGAGTCGAAACGGTGCGCACCGCTTCGGCGTCCGCCTCGGAAGTGATGGGAAACCCGGCTTCGATGTAGTCCACACCCAGCAGGGCCAGCTGACGGGCCATCTTCAGCTTCTCGTCGATCCGCATCGAGAAGCCGGGCGCCTGTTCGCCGTCGCGGAGCGTAGTGTCGAAAATGATGAGCCGGTCAGCCATTCGGTCCTCCGGAGTCATATCCTTTGTAACCCGCCGCCCCAAGCGTAGTCCAATTTATAACATTTGGAATTTTATAAGAACTGGTTATGATCGGCCAGTGCAGCTGCAGGACCTCGCGGTTTTCGCAACGGTCGCCGCCGAGCGCAGCTTCTCGAAGGCCGCCAAGAAACTCCACCGGACCCAGCCCGCAGTCAGCCAGGCCATCAAACGGCTCGAGGAGGAGCTCGGCGACCGGCTATTCGATCGGTCGTCCCGGGACGGCACCCTGACCGAGGCGGGCCGGCTGCTCCAGGACTACGCCGGACGCCTGCTGACCCTGGCATCCGACGCCGAGCTCGCCGTCCGCGAGCTACAGGAAGTCCGTCGCGGCCGGGTGGTGATCGGCGCCAACGAGGCCGCGGTGCATTCGCTGCTGCCGGTCATCGCGAGCTTCGGCGGAGCGCATCCGCAGGTGCTGATCGACGTGAGGCGGATGCCGTCCCGGCACATCCCGGCAGCGCTGCTCGACCGCACGATCGACTTCGGGGTCCTGACGTTTTCGCCCGCCGAGCGCGCCCTTCAGGCAGTGTCGCTCGGGCACGACGAGCTCGTGATGCTTGCGCATCCCGGTCACGGGCTCGCCGGACGCAAGCGCGTCTCGCTGCAGGAGGTCGGCACCGAGACGGTCATCGCGCACAACGATCCGTCACCGGCCCGCGATCGCGTGCTCCGGCTGTACGAGCGGCGGCACCAGCGAATCAATATCCGGGTCGCGCTGCCCAGCCTCGATGGAATCAAACGGGCGGTGGAAATGGGACTCGGCGTGGCAGTGTTACCCCGGCGCGTCGCCGTTGCGGAGCTCGCCGCGGGGCGGCTCGTGGCAGTGAAGATCCCTGAGCTGAGTGCGCAGCGCCACGTCCGGCTGGTGTTCCGACGTGGCGCCGAACTGTCCCATGCGGCGGAGGCGTTTCTCACGACGGTCCGGCAGCTGGCGCCGCCCGCCCCACAATAGCTAGCTTTTCGAGCGCTGCACGCATCCTTCCGGCTAAAGCCGGAAGCCACATGTTCAAAGTCAGCTACCGCCAGCCGTTGACGTAAGGCAGACGCTGCTTCGTGGCCTCGACTTCCTCAAATCGATCGAGCAGAAGTCCGGTCGCGTCCCAGCTGCCGTCGACGAAGGACTCGCGCGCGGCCGCCGGCAGGGAGATGGCCATCCGCCAATCTCCGCACTGAAGCTGCCCCGCTTCGATGTCGATGGCGATCTCCGCATCGGGCGCCTGCTCGATCATCGTCTGCAGATGCCCGACATCGGCGACGGCGCCCGAGACGCACGGCATGCCGAGCGCGACCGAATTGCCGAAGAAGATCTCGGAGAAGGACTCGCCCACTACGCCACGGAAGCCTTTGCGCCGAATCGCCTGCGGGGCGTGCTCGCGCGACGATCCACATCCGAAGTTCCGGTTGACGACCAGGATCGACGCACCGGCATATGCCGGCTCGATGAGCGCATGGGCCGCGTTCTGCTCGCGGGCCTGCGCAATGTCGTCCTCGAAGAGATGCGTCTCGAGACCTTCGAACGAAACCGACTTCAGAAAGCGCGCCGGGATGATGCGATCCGTGTCGATGTCGTTGCCCCGGAGCGGCAGGCCGCGGCCGGAGATTCGGGTGATCCGCTCAATCGCCATGCTGGGTGAACTCTCGAACGTCGACGATTTCGCCGGCGACGGCGGCGGCGGCGACCATGGCCGGACTCATGAGGAGCGTGCGCCCGATCGGACTACCCTGGCGTCCCTTGAAATTCCGGTTGGAGGAGGATGCGCATACCTGACGGCCTTCGAGCTTGTCCTGGTTCATCGCAAGGCACATCGAGCACCCCGCGCCGCGCCACTCGAATCCGGCCTCGGTGAACACCCGATCCAGCCCCTCGCGCTCGGCGGCAGCTCGAACCGCCTGCGATCCCGGTACGACCAGTGCCTGAACGTTCGGGGCCACGTGATGGCCGCGGACGACCTTTGCGGCCTCCCGAAGATCCGAGAGCCGCGCATTGGTGCAGGACCCGACGAAGGCGACGTCGATCTTCGTGCCCTTGATCGGCTGTCCTTCGCCAAAGCCCATGAACTCCAGTGCTTCGGTGATTGACGCGCGCTCGCCGGGCGAGGCGTCCGCCGGCGCCGGCAGGCGTTCGTCGACGAAAACGGACTGCCCGGGGTTGATTCCCCACGTGACGCGCGGCCTGATCGTCGACGCGTCGATTTCGACTTCGTCGTCGTAGGCGGCGCCGGGATCCGACGCCATGCTCAACCACCAGGCGGCCGCCGCATCGAACGCTTCCCCCTGCGGAGCGAACTTCCTGCCGCGCAGGTAATCCACGGTCGTCCGGTCCGGATTCACGTAACCTACCCGCGCGCCGCCTTCGATCGACATATTGCAGATCGTCATCCGCTCGTCCATCGTCATGCGGTCGACGGCGTCGCCGCCGTATTCATAGGCGTAGCCGACCCCGCCGTTCACTCCGAGCCGCCGGATGATTTCGAGGATGACGTCCTTTGCGTAGACCCCCGGGGTGAGCCGTCCCGACACGTTGATCCGGCGAACCTTCAACGGATCCATGGCCAGGCACTGCGATGCGAGGACATCCCGCACCTGAGACGTTCCTATCCCGAATGCCACCGCCCCGAACGCACCGTGTGTCGAAGTATGGCTGTCGCCACAGGCGATCGTCATCCCCGGCTGCGTGAGCCCGAGCTCCGGGCCGATCACGTGCACGATTCCCTGCGCGCCGCTGCGCAGATCGAACAAGGGCACGCCGGCGGCCTTCGTATTCCGCTCCAGCGCCGAGAGCATGTCCTCGGCCATCAGATCCCCGAACGGCCGCCGCTGATCGCGAGTCGGCACGATGTGATCGACCGTCGCCACCGTGCGATCCGGATACCGCACCCCCAATCCCCGCGCGCGGAGCATGTCGAAGGCCTGAGGACTCGTCACTTCGTGGATCAGGTGCAGGCCGACGAACAACTGCGTCTGGCCGTTCGCAAGCGCGCGGACGGTGTGGAGGTCCCACACTTTCTGGAACAGAGTCCGAGGCATACCGCGAATGGTACTACTTTGCCGCGGTTCGCGGGTTCGCGGTTCGCGAGTTCGTATTCGGGGCAAAGTCGCACGACCGGAGCTCAGGAACGGCTTTTGACCTTTCCTATCCGCGCGCAACACGTTCCAACAACTTAGCGGTGGTCGGTAGCAATTCCTGCGATCCGGCCACCCAGGACGCATTGCAGATCGTGAGGGGTTATGGGGAACGGTGAGATTCTGAGCTATCGGGACCTCGACGCATGGAAGGTGGCTATATCACTTACCGAGCACGTGTACGGGGCAGTCAAACATCTGCCGGCTACCGAGCGGTTCGAACTGAGTTCCCAGATGCGGCGAGCCTCGGTTTCCGTGCCGTCGAACATTGCCGAGGGCCAGGCCTCCGGAAGCGATGGCCGGTACATAAATCATCTGAGGGTCGCTTGCGGGTCGCTCGGCGAGCTCGTGACGCACGTCGAGATCGCTCGCCGGCTCCGAATGCTGCCGGAACTCGGGGTGCAAGCGCTCGAGGAGCACCTCGCCCGGACGGGGCAAGTGCTCCACGGCCTGTTGCGATCACGCCTGAGGAAGCGTCGTGTTCGAGTCGGCTCAACGCTTCTTTGCTGCTTCGGGTTTTGGCTTTCTGCGCTCGCGGTTCTTGGATAGCGCCAAGTGTTTCCAACACGGGCGTTGTTCGAGCCACGATCCGAACCGCGAACCCGCGAACCGCGAGCCCGCGGACGATATACTGGAGCTCTCTCCCATGGATTTCCTCGACAAACTGAATCCCGAACAGCGCGAAGCCGTGTTGCAGCGAGACGGACCGCTGCTCATTCTCGCCGGCGCTGGTTCAGGCAAGACGCGCGTCATCACCTACCGCATCGCCTATCTCATCGGGAGC
>Ga0111538_10000296_pt1 | contig 63977 bp, 56 predicted proteins | sample SoiMethybrSBSTD1_FD_79669 | JGI IMG/M metagenome (GOLD analysis project Ga0111538, IMG submission 79669) | Bulk soil microbial communities from a Populus tree surrounding site in Tennessee, USA - Soil MetaG P. TD hybrid SBSTD1 (version 2)... | ecosystem: Environmental > Terrestrial > Soil >...
GATCAGGAACGTAATACAGGCCATAAGGAGCAACTGCTTTCGAGACGTTGAGATTCACGACGCCTGGTTGGACCACGGCGACCCGATTGTCCGGATCGATACTGAGGATCTTGCGCATGCGCGCGAGCTCGATCACAACGCCCGAGTTTAGTGCGAGTGCGCCGCCGGAAAGTCCTGTCCCTGCGCCGCGTGGAGTAAAGGGAACGTTCGCTCGCGCGAGCTCACGCATAACGGCGGCTGTTTCTTCGGTGGAAGAAGGGAAGACGACTGCGCGCGGCCGGTGTTTATGCTGTGGCAGACCATCGCACTCGTAGACGAGTAGTTCATCAGGTTGGGAGAGAACGTGCTCGCGCCCTACGATTGCGCTCAGATTGTCGATTAATTTATCCACGCGGCGAATGGGGATAGTTTAACTCACTGGAGGGAATTGCGTCTTTGTAGGGGCGGCACTCCGTGGCCGCCCCTTGTTTGAAACAGGTACTTTCGACGACGTTCTCGTCAACGCGAGGGGCGGCCACGGAGTGCCGCCCCTACAAAATAAGCTGCATAGATTAATAGTCCCGCAGCCGCCGCAAGAGCAGCAACTTTCGCTTCTTGCAACGTGCTGTTCAGTAATAACCAAACGATCAGCAGCAAAGAAAGAACCGCGACGACTGTCCCGCCTGGTAATCGAAACACGGCCGCAGACGTTTCCCGTCGTGCGCGAAATACAGGCAAGGCGAGGCACGTCGCTCCATACGTAACCAGCCGCGCAATCGTGCTGATGGTCAGCGCCGCCACAAACGAACTCTTCAACGTCAAAACCAGCATCAAGCCGGCTGTGATCAGGATCGATACCCAGGGCGTGAAGAACTTCCGGTGGACGCTCCCGATGAACGCGGGCAGTTGGTTTTGTTCTGCCATCGCAAACGGAAGTCGTGAGCCGGATAACAGGAGAATGTTCAGGTTTCCCGTAATCGAAATGATCGCACCCGCAGAGATGATCGCGCCACCTGCGACACCAAGAAACTGTGACCCTGCATCCGCGAGTGGCTTTTGGGATTGCGCGAGTCCCGGCAAAGTTCCCACACAAACCACCTGAATCATGATGTAAAGAACCGCGACGACGAGGATCGCGATCAGTAGCGCTCGTGGCAGGTTCCGCTGCGGATCGCGCACTTCACCCGCCGGTATCGTCGCCATTTCGAATCCAGTGAATGCATAGACCAGCAGCAGGACCGATTGTGAAAACGCCCCCGTAGTGGGTCGTGGGCCAAACTCATACGCCGCAGGATTGAGAAAGAAGAGTCCCGCAGCGATAAAGATGATGATCGGCACGAGTTTGCCGACAGTGAATACGTTACTGACAATCGCTGCCTGTCTGATTCCGAGTAGATTGATGATCGCCAGGGCTGTGACGACAATCACGATTACGAGCGCACGCCACACAGGATTTGTAGCGGACAGCCAGAAGAAGCTCAGGTAGTTGATCAGCAGATTGCAGTTGGCAGCGAACGCGGTGACGCGCGCCAGCCAGATCAGCCATCCGATCTCAAACGCGACGGCGGGGGCATACGCCTCGCGCGCGTAGAGATATGGACCACCAGTCTCTTCAAAACGACTGCTGACCTCCGCGAAGCAGAGGATGATGAGCGCTACCACGAGCGCGCACACGACAAACGCGATCAGGCTGTAAGTTCCAATTAACGAGTAAACTTTGGAGGGAAGACCGAAGATTCCAGCGCCGATGATGCCGTTGATCGTGATTGCGACCAGGTCCCACCGACGTATGCCACGGACCAGGTCCGCATCGGGTTGGTTCTGCACGCAAAGCTTATAACAAAATCCGCTTAATCTGTGTAATCTGTGTTAAAAAATGACCATATGATCAAGATTCCACGGACCCTCTTCATACTGCTAGCCATCACTACGTCAATTCAGGCACAGTCGTTACAGGATCTCGTCGATCGTGCGGCGAAGACCACGCTCGAGCGATTTGCAGACAAGAAGCTTCAGGAAAGCGAACTCTCGATAACGTTGATCGATCTTCGCGATTCGAAGCGCCCGCTTACTGCCAGCTTTCATGGCAACGAACGAATTTATCCGGCCAGCGTCGTCAAACTCTTTTATCTCGTTGCCGCGCACCGCTGGCTCGAAGACAAGAAGATCGAACAGACACCCGAACTGACACGCGCGCTGCGCGATATGATCGTCGACTCTTCAAATGAAGCAACGCAATACGTCGTCGACGTGATAACGCATACAACTGCCGGCTACGAATTGCCGCCGAAGGAGATGGAGGAGTGGCAGTATCAACGCAACGCCGTGAACCGTTATTTCTCATCGCTCGGCTACACCAACATCAACGTCAATCAAAAAACATTCTGCGAAGATGCTTACGGTCGTGAACGCGTATCGCGTGGACCAAACGGCGAGAACCGGAACAAGCTCACTACCGATGCGACAGCGCGCTTGATGATGGAAATCGTGACCGGAAAAATCGCAAACCCGGTGCGCACGGCCGCGATGATGGAGTTGCTCAAACGAGATTACACCGGCCCAAGCAACGATCCTGACAATCAGGGAGTCGGCTTCACCGGCGTCGCGCTGAAAGGGCGTGAGGGATTTCGTTTGTGGTCTAAAGCCGGATGGACCAGCACCACGCGCCACGACGTTGCCTATGTCGAAATGCCTGATGGCGGAAAATTTGTTCTGGCAACGTTCACTTCCCAACACGCAAATGAACGCGAAATCATCCCCACTGTGGCCCGCATCGTTATCGATGGGCTAAAGGACGTGAAGTGAGCTCACAGCCGCCAACCAAAGAGGAACTTCAGCGCCAGGTTGATGAGGTGAAGCAGGACGCCGACGTGCAGCGCGCATTGAAACAGGCGACGCCCGCCGAGAAAAAGGAAGCGCCGGTTCGAGCGCGGGACAAGTTTCTCATCGGCACACAACTCGTGATGCTGCTCGCGCTCGGCGCGCTGTACCAGGTGTTGAAGTCGCAGTTTCCTGTGTTTGTCGAGAAGTATCCGCTGACTCTCAAGCTCGTTCTCGCGATCGCAGTCGTCATAGTTTGTCTGATGGTGTTGCGTGTGGTCGACGTTTACTTCATCGGGCGCGTCCAAAATGCCGTTTACCAGTACAACTTGAAGCGCGTTTCACGGCTCCTGTTGTGGGTGGTGATCGCGTTCTTCGTCCTCACAATCTTTTTTCAGAACTGGTACACAGCCGTTGTTTCGTTTGGACTGATCTCGCTGATACTCGGTTTCGCGCTGCAGACACCTATCACGAGTTTTATTGGCTGGGTTTATATCCTCGTGCGCGAGCCGTATCGCGTCGGCGATCGAATCAAGATCGGGACTGCCACCGGCGATGTGCTCGACGTCAATTATCTCGACACCACGCTCTGGGAATTCGGTGGCGACTATCTTTCCACCGAGCATCCGAGCGGGCGCATTATCAAGTTCCCGAACTCGACGGTGCTGAGCCAACCTGTTTACAACTACACCTGGCCGCTGTTTCCCTACATCTGGAACGAAATCAGGTTTCAGGTTGCGTACAATGCCGATCTTGAGTTTGTGGCCGCGACGATGAAGGAAGTGGCTGAGCAGGAAGTTGGTGAAGCGATGATGAAGCAGGTCGCGGTCTTTCGTGAAATCCTTGCCCAGACGCCCGTGAATCATCTCGAAGTGCAGGAGCGTCCGGTTGTTCTGTTTCGCGTCAGTGATAACACCTGGCTGGAAGCGATCGTTCGTTACCTGGTCCATCCGAAGGAAGCCGGGCGCGTGAAGTCGCGATTAATCGTCGAGCTGCTCAACCGCCTGAACGCCGAACCCGATCGCGTCCTATTCCCACGCGACAGCGCCCGCTGAACCTCGGGAACATTTCACTTACATCAGTGTCTAACCTTTTGTGTTTTTTGTGCCTCTTTGTGGCTACGACTGGAGGAATGCAGATGACTGCGCCGAACATTAACGTAACTCCGCTGATCGACGTTCTTCTTGTTCTACTCATCATCTTCATGGTGGCCGCACCTATGAAGCCGCATCGCTTCATGGCACAACTGCCGTCCATTCCTCATGACAATCCACAGATCAATCCCAGCGACCTTACCCTGGTGGTGACGATCCAGCCTGATCGAACTTTAAAGCTCAACAGTTTGTCAGATATGGGGACAGTCGATAATCTCACGCCGCTCACTCAAAAGCTCGCGTCCGTTTTTGAAGAACGATTGCGCAACCGCGCGTTTCGAGCGGATTTGATCGCGCGTTTGGACCTGCCGGAATCCAGGCGAGTTGAGAAGACCATCTTCATAAAAGCCCCACGCAACATCCCATACGGTGAAGTCGCACGCGTCCTCGATGGACTGAAGGGCACCGGCGCGGACCCCATCGGCCTGCAACTCGACGACTTGAAATAGACAGGATTGACAGGATGTCTTCAGGATGTCTTCAGGATTACAAGATGAATCCTGTAAATCCTGAAAACATCCTGTCAATCCTGTCTAACATCCCTTCCCGTTAATCACATACAACGCTTTTCATGCGGCCTGCACCTTACGCTCCGACCTTGTATCTGTCGCCAGAATGAGTTGTAATCTGGCCGAAGGAGATCGACGCCCGCATGAGAACCCGCCTTTTTCCCCTTATTTGTTTGGGTTTAGCCATTGCCGCCGCCGCCGCCGCCCAGGACATCACGGGTGGTGGCAGCCTGGTTCGCGATATCACGGGTGGAGCCGCCCTGATCTTTCGCGCACCGCAAAATCCGACGGTCCAAGTCAGCCAGGGAGCCACAGGTGGAGGGAAGGTAAAACCGTCTCAAAAACCGCCTGCCCGTAAGCAGGATGCACTCATCGCTCGCGCTAACGCCGCGCGCAGTGCTCCGAAGCCTCGTTATGAAGAAGCCGAACAGCAGTATCAACTGGCCGCACAGATTGCTCCTGACGATGCGCGCGCCTTCGCGGGATTGGGAAATGTTTATGTGGACCAGGGCAAGTTTGCCGCAGCGGTTGACGCTTATCAGAAGGCGCTCAAAGTAAAGCCCGACTATAACGGCGCGTACCTGCCGTTGGCGTTTTCGCTCGCGCGCCTCGATCGTTATCCCGAAGCTATCAGCGTCTACAATGAAACATTGAAACGCGATCCTTCCAGTCCCGAGGTTTATAACAATCTGAGTTTTGCGTACAACCACAGCGACCGGTATCAGGACGCGGTCGAGGCAAGTCTGCAGGCGATCAAGCTCCTCGGTGAGACAGGCGAGGCATACAAGCTTGGTTTTCAGGAACGAAACGAGATCCGGTCCTACGCTTATAAGAACCTCGGCAACGCCTACAACGGTTTGAAGAAATATGATGAGGCGGCGAATGCGCTGAAGAAGTCGTCAGAAATTGAACCGAAGAACGCGTCTGCTCATTTCAACCTCGGACTCACTCTTTACAATGCCGGTCGTTACTCGGAAGCGATTGAGTCGTACAAAGAAGTCATCAAGCTGAGACCAAACCTGGCCCAGGCTTACTTCAACCTGGCCCTGACCTACTACGCGATCAACGACAAGACGCAGGCGATGGCCCAGTACGAAACCTTGAAGGGCATCAATCCCGAAATGGCGAAACAACTCTACGACCAAATCAAGCCCTGAACCCCGTTTTATCCACAGATCACACAGATTCATTTACGAAATCTATGTAATCTGTGTAATCTGTGGATCCCTGTTTTTCAATCTCACTTAACTGGAACCCGACTCAATGGTTGAAGGGGAGGGCACTGCCCGCCAGAAATGGACGCTTACTCAGGAGGCGTTCGACAGGTTGCTCGTCGCGCTCGGCGGCGACCGAGATAGTGCCGCCCAAAAGTACCTGGAAATCAGAACCAATCTGATGCGTTTCTTCGAGTGGCGTGGGTGCTCGTTCCCCGAAGATCACGCCGACGAAACCATCAACCGCATGGCCAAACGCGTCGGCGAAGGTGAACAAATTCTCAATTATTCAGGATATGCGATGGGTGTAGCCCGGTTGCTGCTCCTCGAAATTCACAAAGGCCGCCAGCGAGAGCAGCAGGCTCTTGCCGAAATCGGCACCTCGAGCGAGGTCTATGAGGAACCGGATGACAGTGAAAATCGACTTGTGTGTCTCAGGAGCTGCCTCCAAACCTTGTCGGCTGACAATCGTGAACTGATTCTGGAGTACTACCAGGGTGAAAAAGGGGAAAAGATTCAGAACCGCAAGAAGCTGATGGATCGCTTCGGAATTCCGGTTAACACGTTAAGAATGCGCGCTTTACGGCTCCGCGAGAGGCTGCAGACGTGCGTCGAAAGCTGTGTTGCCGAAGCCTGAAAAAAATTTTGTGATGAAATCCGAATTGTAGCCACTCATAAATGGAAGTTCCCCGCTTGGCAGATTCTGTAGCGCAAATGTTCAACTGTGGTTGTACAAAGCCTTTGTCCAGAGCTCTGGCGTGAGAATTACCACGAAATCCTATGGCAACCGACTTAAACAACGAAACCCTTATCGCCCGGTATTTACTGGGAGAATTGTCCGAAGAGCAGCAGATTGAGATTGAAGACCGCGCTTTTGCGGACACGGACTATCTCGCAAGCGTCACGGCCGTCGAAAACGATCTCATCGACGAGTACGTCCGGAACGGGCTTTCAGGTGCCGAGCGGCAGCGCTTTGAGAAGCGATTTCTTGCCTCGGCGGAGCGGCGCAAGCGAGTCGACTTCGCGCGAGCGCTCGCCGGCGTGATGTCGGAACAAGCCGTCCCAAAAAATATTGTCGTTCCGGAAACCAGGTCGGGGTCCTGGCTGGATTCGATTTACGCGTTTATTAATGGACTTACTCCGGCAGCGAAGATGGCTTTTATTTCCGCGGTGCCCTTGCTGGTGATCGGAGCTGGTTTTCTTTCAATCGAAATGTTGCGCTTGCGTCGAGAACTCACGGAGCTAAGGGCGCAGAATCAGTCGCAACAAAATGCACAGCAGCAGGCGCTTGAACTCGAGCGCCATCGCAACCAGGAGTTAAATGCGCAACTCAATCAGGAAAAGCAACAGCGCGAGCAAACTGATGAGTCGTTACGCGAGCTGAGTGAAGCAGGGGATGCGGTGAATCCGGCGCCGCGTCCAGTGATCGCCTCATTAACCCTTTTACCCGGTCTTTCACGCGGAGGCGACAACAAACCGAACCTGGTCCTACCAGAAGACGCGCGTCTGGTCCGACTTCAAATCGGAATCGATCCGGAAGAGCCGTACAAGAATTTTAATGTGGAGTTGCTCACTCTGGCAGGGCGCCAGGTTTGGACTCGAGAGAAACTAAACGCCAGAAATCGACGTGGAGCACGCTCCGTCGGCCTGACACTTCCGGCAACAGTTCTCAAATCGGGTGACTATGAACTGAGACTACGAGGCGTTACCGAAAGTGGTGCTGCAGAAGACGTCGGTTTCTACTACTTCAATGTGAGGAAGCGATGAGACATGCAAACAATTTAGCCCTGCCTTCCCTGGCTCTTTTGTTAGTCCTGACTGCTGCAGCTACCACCTACTCGCAAACACCACCAACTCCTCTCGAACTCGGAAAGACAATCCAGCAAAACATCAAGGCGGGCGAGACCCACACGTACAATCTCACGCTTCCAAGCGGAATGTACGGCTTCGTTGAAGTGCATCAGAAAACTGTCAATGTGGCAGTTACCGTCTATGCTCCAGACGGAAAACAGCTCCGGTTGGTGGACCTCGCGGGACCGATTGGATTGACCGAAGAATTCTCGCTCGTTGCCTCGACCGCTACTAATTATCAGCTCGTTATCCAGGGACCACTAAAATTTGACTATCCTGGTAGTTATTCAATCACACTCAAAGAAGTCCGCCCCGCGACGGATCAGGACAAAGCGCGAGTAGAAGCAGAGACGCTCACGGAAAATGCGCTGCAGTTGTATCTAACTCAGGAACGTGAAGCAAAACTCAAGGCACTGGATCAGTTTCAGCAGTCAGTTGCTCTTTGGCGCCTCGCCAAAGACCGGGCGAACGAAGCTCGATCGCTTTATTACGTGGCCCTCTGTTTCAATGCTACGTCTGAGTATGCAAAGGCAGCCGAAGCCGCCGAGCAGGGAATTCCGATCGCCGAGGCAGCGGGCAGTAAACACTGGCACGCGTATCTGCTGGACGAACTCGGAGCCTCCTACAGCAATCGCGGCGACAGAAAGAAAGCATTCGATATTTTTCAGCAGGCACTTACGCTGCGGTCCGATGCTGAACCCATTGGTATGGCAAACACGCTTAACCATCTCGCGATGGCGTACTCGTGGACCGGCGACTCCTTGAGGGCTCTTGAATATATGGAGCGAGTTGTTTCCATCGAGCACGTGATGCACGAGCCCATGAAAGAGTCGACGATTCTTGGGAACATGTGCGTGATGCGCAGAACTCTGGGTCACTTGAAGAAGGCTCTTGAATTATGCACGGCGGCAGTAGCAATCAAGCGAGAAATTGGCGATCAAAGTGGTCTCGCCTCGGTAACGGATGGGCTCGGTAGTGTTTACGGCAGTTTTGGTGACTATCAGAAAGCGCTGGATCGATATCAGGAGGCGCGGGCTATTCGTAAAAAGCTCGGTGAGGCTGAGTCAGAGGCGATGACGGTCAGCAACATTGGTTGGGCTTACGGACAACTCGGCGAGTATGAGAAGGCCTTAGACTATTACAGTCAGGCTGTAGAACCGCTCCGAAAAGCACAAAGCAAATACGGACTAGCCCAGTTGTTCACCAACATGGGTGTCAATTGGGGTAAGTTCGGTGACTATCGCAAAGCGCTCGACTTTCATCTGCAATCACTCGAGTTCCGATCCGAAATAGACGACCCCAGCGGCAAAGGCGTCACAGTAAATAACATCGCCAATGCCTACGAGCATCTGGGCGAAAAGCAGAAGGCGCTCGATAATTACGTCGAAGCCGTGAGACTGCTTCGCGCGGCAAAATACTCACGGCAGTTGACGAGCGCTTTGAAGAGTCTCGGAGTCTTCTATCGTAACGAAGGCCAGCTCGACAAGGCATTCGAAAACCTGAACGAGGCACGAACTATCAGTGCTACGACCGGCGACCGGGCTAACGAAGCGATTGCATTGTCAGAGCTGGCAAGGCTTGAGTTTGCGAAGGGCAATCTTACCGAAGCGCTCAAGCTGATTGAGCAGGCAATCACTGCGACGGAGTCTCTGCGCGTCAATTTGAAGAGTCAGCAATTGCGTGCTTCGTTTCTGGCGTCGGTGCGGCAGTATTACGAATTTGAAACTGAGGTGTTGATGCGTCTGCATCAGCAGAACCCCGCCGAAAACTACGCTGCCGCTGCGCTTCAGGTCAGTGAAAAAAGTCGCGCCAGATCGCTGCTGGAATTGCTCCGAGAAGCACGTGCCGAACTGCGACAAGGCGTCGATCCGTCTTTAATCCAACGCGAAAGCGTTTTGCGACAGTCCATCGCCGACAAAGCCGAGCAGCAGACGCGTCTGTTGAGTGGAAAACCTACTGAAGAGCAAAAACTCGGTGCGTCAAAAGAGATGGACGCACTCACGACCGAATACGATCAGGTTCAGACGCGCATACGGCAGACGAGTCCACGATATGCCGCGCTGGTCCAGCCGGCACCGCTGAACGTCGAAGCCATTCAAAAACACTTGTTGGACGAGAATACTCTGCTGCTCGAATATGCGCTGGGTGAGCAGAAGAGTTTTGTGTGGGCCGTCACGCCTGATTCGGTCAAGACATTTGAGTTGCCGGGACGCGCGACGATAGAGCAGGAAGCCAAGCGTTTTTACCAGCTTCTGACCGAACCGGGAACGAGTGTTCTAAATGAAACGCTCGCGCAGAGAAAAGAACGACTCGATCACGCAGAGTCTGACTTTCCAAAAGCGGCGGCGAATCTCAGTCGAATGTTGTTGCAGCCGCTGGCGGCTGAGTTGAAACAGAAGCGACTGGTGATTGTCTCTGACGGTGTGTTGCAGTACTTACCGTTTTCTGCGTTGACGTTGACTGACGGCGGACGCCCGTTGATTGTCGATCATGAGATCGTGACGTTGCCTTCGGCTTCCGTGCTCGCAGTTTTGCGAGAGGAGCTTGAGCAGCGAAAGCCCGCGAGCAAGCTCCTGGCCGTGTTGGCCGATCCTGTCTTTTCTGCGAATGACTCACGGTTGGGCCAGGCAACGAAGATAGCAGAGCCCGCAAATCATTCGGCGGCCACCGATGTGCAGCGGTCTGCGATTGAATCCGGGTTGGGTGGGTTGGTGCGATTGCGATTCAGCCGGCAGGAAGCTGAAGAGATCGCGCGGCTCGCTGGTGACAAGCGCAACCTCAAGGCGTTGGATTTCTCGGCCAGTCGTTCGCTCGTGACTAAAGACAATCTATCCGATTACAGGATTGTTCACTTTGCGACGCACGGATTGATCAACAACCAGAATCCGGATTTGTCGGGTGTAGTTCTATCACTCGTTGACGAACAGGGCCGGCCTCAGAACGGGTTTCTGCGCTTGTACGACATCTACAATCTGAAGCTCGACGCCGATCTCGTAGTGTTGAGCGCATGCCAGACCGCGTTGGGTAAAGACATCAAAGGTGAAGGTCTGGTTGGATTAACGCGCGGATTTATGTATGCCGGTGCGCCCCGCGTGGTTGCGAGTCTCTGGCGCATCGACGATCGGGCCACGGCCGATATCATGAAGCGCTTTTATGAGGCCATGCTGAAAGATGGCATGCGCCCCGCCGCCGCACTTCGTGCCGCACAGATCTCGATGTCACAGGACAAGCGTTGGCACTCGCCACACTACTGGGCCGCGTTTACTTTGCAAGGCGAATGGCGCTAGGCCAAAAAATGCACAAAAGAAATGTTAGCCACAAAAAGGCACAAAAAGCACATAAAGGATTTATCCTGTAAATCCTGAAAAAATCCTGCAAATCCTGTCCAAGGTTTTAGATTTCGTCGAAGCTGAGGATTTCAGGGTATTGGTTGGTGTTATCTTGCGGCGCATTACCGGGACGTATCGACAGCAACACCCGCATCCTCGCGTCATGCGCCGCATTGAGCTCGTCAATCACATCTGAAACGAAAAGGATTTCGCCGGCCGGCAGTTTCATCTTCTCCGCGATGCGCCGGTAGCTTTCCGCCTCACCCTTCTTTCCAACGTTCGTGTCGAAGTAGTCATCAATAAACCGCGTCAGATCTCCGGCCTCGGTATGCGCGAAAAGCAGCTTCTGCGCCAACACGCTTCCCGACGAGAAGATATTGATACTCAAGCCTCGCTGATGCCAACGTTCGAATGCCGGCGCGACATCCGCAAACACCTGCGACTTCAAGTTTCCATCCTGATAACCCTGTCGCCAGATTTTCCCCTGCAATGACTTCAAGCCTGTCGACTTGCGATCGAGCGCAATCAGCCACTCCACATAGTCCGCAACAAGCGGCGGCGGATTGCGATTGTTATTCACATCATCCGCATGTTCATCGCCCAGGAGCGCGATATCTGCACGCACTTCTTCATTATCAACGTTGGCGAGTAAAAACTCCCTGACGTGATCACGAGCGTAGGTAAACAACACGTCATGAACAAACGCTATCGGTGTCGTCGTTCCTTCGATGTCGAGCAGAATGCCGCGAACGTCGTCCGAAAGACTCATGTCGTCATTGATAGATGTGCCAGGCCGAAACAGACCGGTAGAAAGTTTTCATCGACGCGACTGTCGGTGTAGTGCGGAGTCCATCCTGCCATGTCCTGAAACAAACGGATTGCCCTGATGCGACGGTCGTCGCAGAGATTGAACCAGTGGAGTGTGCCGCGGGGAACACGAATCAGATCGCCGGCTTCGACCTCGATCGCGAGCACGGTTCCGGTCGTGGCATGAATATGAAACAATCCGCGGCCCGCGATGATGAATCTCACTTCATCTTCGTCGTGCCAATGCTCACGACTGAATTTTGCAAGCATTGCCTCGAGACCTGGCGTTGCAGGGCTGACGTCAATGACGTCCGCGGTGACATAGCCTCCACGAATCTTCAGCTCTTCGATTTCTCGCGAATAAGCTTGCAGGATGTCATCGGCTGGAGCGTTGTCAGTGATCGGGTGTGAAGGAGCCCAGCGTTCGTAGTCGATGCCGCAGGCGGCGAGTGTCGTCGTGATTTCGTCGATGTTCGTGAGCGTCTTGTTTTCGTTGCAAATCGTTACGACAGCCATCAGTACGACCTCCCGCCCTGAATATAAAAGGCCCTTCCTATTGTTTCGAGTAGAAACTCTAGAATCTCCACATGCCGCTTCGCTTCCGGCAGCGTCCGTCCCCACGAGTAGAGCCCGTGACGTCGCAGCAGAAATCCGTGCGCCATCGGGTGCTTGTTCAGCGTTGTGCCAATCATCTCAGCCAGCGCGGGCATGTCCTGCGAATTCTCGATGATTGGTAAAAACTCGGTGTGCTCGTGTGTGCGCACACCGTGTAAACCCTTCAACATCTCATAACCTTTAATCGTAACACCGCCCTCGGATGCATACAGATCCGAAAGAATCGTATTCCAGACCGAATGAGTGTGCAGCACGGCACCGGCGTCGCGCTCTTTCACGATGCGTATGTGCAGCAGGCTCTCGTCAGACGGCTTACCCTCATGTGCGCTCACAATTCGCGCATCTTCATCGATGGTTAAAAGTTGCTCCGGCTTTAATTCACCCTTATCGACGCCGCTGGGACTCATCGCCAACCTGAGCGGCTCCGACTGGACCACCGCACTCAGATTCCCACTCGTCCCCAACAGCCACCCGCGCGCATAAAATCCCTTCGCCACCGCCGCCAATCCCGCCGCAATCTCCCTGAACTCATCCGACATGAATGAAAGATGCCACAAAGAGGCACAAAATGCACAACGATTATCGTGAACTCTCTTTGTACATTCATGTGCTTTATTTTGGTCTAAGTTTCTACTTGTATTTACTCACAGATGAGAGTAGGATGCTCTCGCTTTCGATTGCTGCCGCGGTAACTCACCCGTGATGACCGCCGGCGATGCTCATCATTCGTCACAGGACGAATGCGTCGAAAGTAATCGGCCTAATCATAAATCCAATTTGAACTGGGTAGCCTGGTGGGGGGCCAGGTTGAGTCCGCAGAAGCATGCGGCGCGTCGGGGGCTTCTGCGGACTCGGGATTCGCGAGGGAAATGAATCTCGAAGACGTGATTGAACGCAACTCGCGAAAGAGTGGTAGCGGCGTAGTGTTTGTCGGTACGACAGTCCCAATCAAATTACTCTTCGAGTTTCTTGAAGATGATCAGACTGTGGAGACGTTCCTTGACCAGTTTCCGACGGTCAGTCGTGATCAGGCATGCGCAGTGCTCGGCGCCTCGCTGAAAATGTTGCTGAGCACGGCCGGATCTGAGATTTGAGGTCGACGGATCTTGAATCTCAGGCGTGGCCTTGGTGAGGGGGCCACAAAGAGTCCGCGGAAGTGATACCGCCCAGTAAGCTTCCGCGGGCTCGCAGTCAATCCACAGATTACACAGATATATAAATCGGTGTAATCTGTGGATTAGACTATGCAACTTCCAGTGAACCCGCCGATTTTGCCGATGCTCGCGAAGCGCGTGAGTGAACTGCCGCGCGCGGGCGAGTGGATTTTTGAACCCAAGTGGGACGGTTTTCGAGCGCTCGTTTTTCGCGATGGAAAGGAAGTGATGATCCAGAGTCGCGATGAGAAATCGCTCAACCGTTACTTTCCCGAGCTGGTGGAGCCGCTCTTAAAGCAACTTCCGACACGCTGCGTGCTCGATGGCGAGGTGGTCATCGCTCAAAATGGAGCGCTTGATTTCGATTCGTTGCAATTGCGTATTCATCCGGCGGCCTCACGCGTCAAGATGCTCTCCGAACAGATTCCCGCGTCCGTGGTCTTCTTCGATCTGTTATGCGAAGGCAAGAACGATCTGCGTGGCAAACCTTTTGCAGAACGCCGGCGGTTGTTGGAAAAAATGCTGGCCTCGGTAAAGCCGCCGCTCCACCTGACTCCAACTACGACCGATCTCGATTTGGCAGCCGACTGGTTTCAGCGTTTCGAAGGCGCGGGGCTCGATGGTGTGGTGGCCAAGCCGGTTGCGGGAACATACGAATCAAACAAACGCGTGATGCTCAAGATCAAACACGAGCGCGAGTGCGATTGCGTAGTGGCCGGGTTTCGCTGGCACAAGAAAGGCAACCGCGATCGCATCGGATCGTTGCTGCTCGGACTCTTTAACGATGAAGGCAAGCTGCAGCATGTCGGGGTGTGTGCAAGTTTTACCGATCAGAAGCGAATTGAGCTGGTCGAGTTTCTTCAACCGTATCGCAAGAACGCGCTGGCGTCGCATCCGTGGAAAGAATGGGCGGGTGACGATCTCGGCCAGCGCATGCCGGGCGCGCAGAGTCGCTGGAGTCATGGAAAAGATTTGTCATGGGAGCCGCTGAGACCAGAGTTGGTGGTTGAGGTCGCTTACGAACACATGCAGGGCGATCGCTTTCGGCACACGGCGCATTTTCGGCGATGGCGGAGTGATAAGAAGCCTGCTGATTGTACGTATGAACAGTTAGAAGTGGTCCCGCCGCATGAAATCGAGCTGATCTTTGGGACATGATTGACAGGATTTATTCAAGATTAACAAGATAATCCTGTTCATCCTGAATAATCATGTCAATCCTGTCCACGCTTGCGGTGAGCTTCACGCCATTCACGGGTCGGGTCGTCGTCAGGATCAGGCGTTTCCTGCGCGGGTCGCGACTTTTCCGGCACATTCCGCAAGTTGACTCTGATCCGCGTCCACGTCGACGAACGACCGCGCATCGAATCAACCAGCACATCATCAACCGCCAGTAGCTTCGCGACTTTCGGATACTTCGCTTTCCAACGCTCCAATCCCTCGAGCGCCGCTTTCTTGTCAGGTGAGTTTGCGATAACGAGTAATGGCATTCGTTCGCGCTTCTTCTTCGCTGCCGGCTTCTTCGCAGCCGAACGCGCGCGTGAAGGTGCAACGCGCGGTGCCTCACCCTCCATTTTTTGAAAGTGCGGCGGCCACGGCGCGTCGCCCAAACCCGCCGCTTCATCCTTCTCGGCAAGTTCTAAAAGTTTCTCCAGCGATCCCGCGCTCGCATCCATCTTCGCATGCGGATCACCAAACTCTTTCAAACGCTGCGGCACTGTCAGCACAGTAAAGTCCGCAGGTTCGCAATCAGAAACCTCGTTCCACTCGAGCGGCGTCGACACACGCGCGTCAGGAAGCGGGCGCACCGAGTACGCCGAACAGGTCGTGCGATCTTTCGCGTTCTGGTTGTAGTCGAGGAACACGCCGTGACGTTCCTCTTTCCACCACTTCGAGCTCGCCAGCTTCGGTACACGGCGTTCTATCTCGCGCGACAACGCCACTGCCGCGCGTCGCACTTCACTGAAAGTCCAGCGCGGCTGAATTCGCACGTTAACGTGCATGCCACGAGAGCCGCTGGTTTTGGGCCAACCTCGCAATCCCATCTCTTCGAGGAGAGCCTTCACTTCGAGCGCCACGAGTCGAACACTTTTCCATTCAACTCCCGGACCGGGATCGAGATCGACACGCAATTCGTCCGGATGATCGAGATCCCCTGAACGCACGGGATGCGGATGCAACTCGATACATCCGAGATTGACGATCCACGCGAGGCCGGCCGCGTCGTCAACCACAACCTCCTCCGCCTTGCGACCGGAGGGAAACGACAACGTCACCGTACGCAACCAATCCGGATGGTTCTCGGGCGCGCGCTTCTGATAAAAAGCCTGACCTGTAGCGCCATCAACAAAACGTTTCAGCACGATGGGCCGATCGCGAATGCCCGCGAGTGCGCCAGGCGCGACCGACAGGTAGTAGCGCACCAGTTCGAGTTTTGAGAGTTTGGTCTGTTCCGAGAAATAAGGCTTGTCGGGGTTCGTAACGCGAACCTCGCGCCCCTCGATCGTCAGCACTTCTGCCTCTGGCTTTGCCATGAAAGTTATCGGAGCGGCTTCGACATGTTGATAAAGTGACAGGGGATCTTAGTCTCGACATCCGGTGGAAACGGGCTCGTTCCGTTCTGAACGTAGCCACGCTTTTCATAAAAGGCCGGCAAATCCTCACGCAAGCTCACGATGAGAATGTCCATGGCTTCTGAGCCACGTTCACGACAATACTTCTCAGCTTCACGCATCAGAAGCGATCCCAAACCGCCTTGCTGACTAGATGGATCGACCGACAGCAAACCGAGATACGATCGTTCACCACGCATCTCGATGTAGACACATCCGCTCAACGTGTCGCCGTTTTCCGCCACAATGAAATTGCCCTTTGCCAGCGACTTTTCGACTTCCGACTGCGTGATGCGATTACCGTCGATAAAGAAACCCTCGGCGATACGGAATGCGGCATTGATCACGGCAGTTATTCGCGCTGCGTCAGCCGGAACAGCCAGGCGAATCGGGACGGCGGTGTTGGGAGTGGTCATAAAATTTCAGATAAAACCATACTAAGAGTTCAAAGAAAACCACAAGTGCATTATGCTGCCAATTTGGAGTGCGGCGGCCTGGCGCCGCTTTGGTCTGATCCAGAGTGATCGATAACAAAGCGGCGCCAGGCCGCCGCACTCCAAGGAGGCGCTAAATCCAACCTACATAATGAGCACACAACCTGCCCCAGAAGCACGTTCCGGACTGGACCCATGGCGTGTCGGTGAATTACCGGTGGCGCCAAGACCGAAAGGTCTGCAATGGTTCAGCGCCATCGGCCCGGGTGTGATCGTCCTGGGTGTTTCCATCGGCAGCGGCGAATTCCTGCTTGGACCAGCAGCGTTTGTGAAATACGGTCTCTCTCTGCTGTGGGTCGTAGGTGTTGCCGCGTTGCTACAGACACTCCTCAACGTCGAACTGATGCGCTACACAATGGCGACGGGCGAGCCGATCATGACCGGGTTCATGCGTACACGCCCGCATTCAACTTTCTGGGCGTGGTTCTACGCGGCGTTCTACTTCCTGCAAATGGGTTGGCCCGGCTGGGCCGGTGCGGCTGCAGGTGCAGTTTTCTTCCTCTTCACTAAGCGACTTCCCGGTGCGGCCGAGTCAGGCGTGGTCTACGCGATTGGCGCGGGTCTATTCCTGTTGTGCGGACTGATATTGATGGTCGGGCGCCGCATCGAGCGAACACTCGAGGTGCTCAACTGGATCATGGTCTCGTGCATTATCGGTGGATTCGCGATTCTCGCCATTCTGTTCGTCCCTCTGTCCACGTGGGGAGCGGCACTGGCCGGATTCGCCGGTTTCGATGTGCGCACTGGATCGTTTCAACTCGTGCCTGCCGGAGCCGATTACTTTCTGCTAGGCGCCTTTGCCGCATATGCAGGTGGCGGCGGAGTTGCGAATCTGACGTTGAGCAACTGGGCGCGAGACAAAGGCTACGGCATGAGCAGCAGCGTCGGTTTCATTCCGGCAGCCGTGGGTGGAAAGAAGGTTGCGCTGGCCCATTCCGGCAGCGTTTTCGTGCCCGACGCCGAATCGCTTCAACGCTGGCGTGGATGGTGGCGCATCGTGCGTGTAGATCAATGGGGCGTCTTCTTCGTCGGCGCGATACTCGGTATGGGATTGCCGGCGTTGCTGTACGTTACGTTCGTACCGGCGGGCAGCGACATTCGTGGTTTGGGAATCGCGGCAGCGTTGGCCCAGGCTGTCGTAACACAGAAAGGCGCGATCTTTGGTGGCATCATCGCGATACTCGGCGTTTGGATACTCTTCAAGGCGCAACTCGACATTCTCGAAGGAATGACACGCGCGATCACGGACATTCTTTGGACAGGCAGTTCGCGGATTCGGGCGTGGCGTGGCGGCGATGTGCGTGTCGTTTACTACTCGGTGCTGGCGGTGATTTCGGTGTGGGGAATCATCGCGCTCGGTTTGACGCAGCCGATTATTCTATTGTCGCTGAGCGCGAACATGGCGGGGATCGTCTTCATCATCAGTTCGCTGCACTTGCTTTACGTGAACACGCGCCTGCTGCCGGTAGCCCTGCGACCGCCGCTGTGGCGACGCCTCGCGCTCGTCGCCCTTTCGTTGTTCTACGGCTTATTCCTGGCGATGTGGGTGTGGAGCTTGCTCCGGAAATCTGTGTAATCTGTGGATTTCTTTTACCTGGTTGCATTTCTTTGCGAGGGGGACTATAGTTCACACCAATTAGATGGTTGGTGAATCCTTCCATCCAAAGTGGTTGTCGGGGTGAGGACGATGACCACATTAGATTAGGCGCGACGGCCCAAAACTGTCGCGCCTTTTCGTAATATACTCACTCGCAAATTCTCAGAGTTTCAATCCGGTAATATGACCGCGAAATTCTTCATACCCCTTCTTCTATTAGTAACGTTCTTTGTTGTTCGGGTTCCCGCTCAGAGTCCCCAGCCGTCGCAAACGCCCCAGGCGGTTAACGACCAGGGCGTCTCGATCGAGTTCAGGGTTGTACCAATCGGGCGAAAGACAAAGACCGACTCCGGCCTGATGGCCGGTGAGGAAGCCACGATAGGTTTCAAAATCACCGGCACAAATGGATCGGTGCCGCTCAGTAGTCTTCGGCCTGCCGTTTGGATCGATCAACGTCCCGGCAAGGATCTTTCTGACTTGACTCAATGTCGCGACAAGATTCAAGCCTTCCTTCAAAGCGACTTCAGCAAGCGACCGACCCTGGATCTCAACTCGTATTACATTTTGGCGCTCAACGAGGAGCCAACCATCTCGGTGATCGATCCGCTCTCAGGTTTTGGCGGAAGCAAACTCTACAATCTGATGCCCCTTCCCGGTCCGGGTGAAGACTGGGTGCTGAACACCGATCAGAATCGCCTCTACGTCTCCATTCCTTCCGTCAATCAGATTAGCGTAATCGACATGGCAACGTGGAAAACGCTCGGAAATATCCCCGCGGGGATAAAACCAAGCCGCGTCGCTTTGCAGCACGACGGCAAATATCTGTGGGTTGGAAATGACGATATTGCAACAAACAGCGGGGTAACCGTGATCGACACCTCCACGCTGAACGTTGCTGCTCGGTTACCAACAGGCGCCGGACATCACGAGATCGCGTTTAGTGACGACGATCGGTTTGCCTTTGTCACTAACAAGCAGGATGGAACACTGACCATCATCGATACCAGGAAGCTCGCGCGGGTGAAGGATCTGAAAATCGGTCCGCAGCCCATTGCTGTTGCCGTCTCGTCGTTGAGCAAGGCGCTGTACGTTGCAAACGAAGAGGACGGGAGTATCGCCGTTGTCGATCCTGCACGACAAGAGATTCTGACACGCCTGCAAACCAGTCCGGGCCTCCAGGCACTTCGCGTGCAGCCGGATGGGCGTTACGGTTTCGCTTTGAATACAGCGTTGAATTCCGTGTTTGTGTTTGATTTGCCGTCAAACAAGCTCGTGCATCGAGTTGCCGTCGGACCCGGCTCGGATCAGATCACCTTTACTAAGCAGTTTGCCTATGTTCGCGCGAGCGGCAGTGAGTTTGTCACCATGATCAAGCTCGCGGATCTCGGAAAGGAAGCCGCGTTGTCGCGTTTTCCTGCCGGACAGAAAGCGCCTAAAGAAGCTGCCGTGCGTTCACTTGCCGAAGCGATAGTTCCCGCACCTGAAGAAGGAGCGGTGCTCGTGGCGAACCCGGCAGACAAGATGATCTACTTCTACAGTGAAGGTATGGCGGCGCCGATGGGTAGTTTTCAGAACTATCGACGAATTCCGAAAGCTCTCTTAGTGCTCGATAACAGCTTGCGCGAGACGAAACCCGGTTTGTATTCGACCACGTTCCGGCTCGACAGGCCCGGATATTACGACGCCGTCTTCCTGCTCGACTCGCCGCGTGCCATTCACTGTTTCAGTTTTGCTGTCGACGAGAACCCGGCCCTTCCGAAACCGATCGCTGCGGGACTGAAAGTGCAGCAGCTCTCGACTGACAGTCCCGTCGTCGGGCAGTCGTACACTCTGCGTTTCAAGTTGATCGACGGCAACACCGGCGAGGGAAAACCAAATCTGAATGATCTGAACGTGCTGGTTTATCTGGCGCCGGGGATCTGGCAACAACGCATGGCAGCGAAACCCGCCGGCAACGGAGTTTATGAAATTAGTTTCGTCCCTCCGCAACCCGGCGTATACTATGTGCACTTCCGAATTCCCTCATTGGATGTACAGTTCAGTCAGATAACGCCGCTCGTTTTGGAAACCAGGAAATCATGAAAAAAGCGATCACCTCAAGCCTTACGATCTTCGTTTTGTTCATCGCGTGCAGCTCGTTGCTTGCGCAACAGCCAAGCCAGGTGAGCAAACAAGCTCCGAGCGCCAACGGCGAGTCGGATGCGAAAAATTACTTCACTGATGTTCTGCTGGTGAATCAGAACGGCGAAAAGATGCGCTTCTACAGCGATCTCTTACAAGGCAAAGTCGTGGTCATCAACTCGTTCTTTGCGACTTGCACGGGAAGCTGTTTGCCGTTGAATCGAAACCTCGAGAAGTTGCAGAAGGCTTTGGGCGATCACATGGGAAAGGAAGTCAATTTCATCTCCATCAGCGTCGACCCAACGCTGGATACGCCGACCAATTTGAAGGCGTACGCGAAAAAGCTGAACGCCGGTCCGGGATGGTTTTTCCTCACGGGCGATAAGGCGAACGTCGACTTCGCGCTGAAAAAGCTTGGCCAGTTTGTTGACGACAAGAACGATCATCTCAATATCTTCATCATCGGCAACGAACGCACCCGTTTGTGGAAGAAAGCTTTCGGGCTCGCGCCGGATGTTGAGTTGTTGAAGGTGGTTGAGAGTGTCTTGAATGATAAGGGCGGTAATTAGCCACGGATGACACGGATGATTAGACGGATATGTTGACTAAGGCTTTCGTGATCTTGCTGTTGTTTGGATTTGTGCCTGCTGTGAATTTTGCTGCGGCGCAGACTCGAAAAGCATCGGGGCATTACGAGTGCCCGATGCATCCGGACGTAACCAGCAAAAAGCCGGGGAAATGTCCGAAGTGTCAGATGAAGTTGCGCTTTACTCCGGACAAACCCAAAGAGGAAGCGCCGCCCGCTGAACCGGCATCGACAGCGGTGAGAATTCCCGACGTCCCGGTTCAGGATCAGAATGGAAAATCACTGAACTTCTACACCGATCTCGTGAAGGGGAAAGTCGTCGCGATCAATTTCGTCTTCACCACCTGCACTACTATCTGTCCTCCCTTAACGGCAACTTTCCGCCGCGTGCAACAGCAGTTAGCCGAACAAAATTCTCCGGCGCAATTGATCTCGGTTAGCGTCGACCCGGCAATCGACACACCGGAACGACTGCGCGACTTTGCTGCAAAGTTCAAAGCCGAACCGGGCTGGGCATTTGTCACCGGCAACACTTCTGACATCAATTCACTCCTGCAACAACTCGGCGTCGCCGTCACGAACAAAAACGATCACACACCGATGATCCTGATCGGAAACGACGAAGCCGGATACTGGACTCGTGCTTACGGCCTGTCGTCACCGGCTTCGCTGGTAAAACTGATCACGGAAGCTGCAAATCGAAAATAAATTTTTTTGTGGCCAATTGTTGGCGGCTGCAGGAAATTTCCTTGACTCATTTTGAGATGAGAATTACGCTTCCTCGGTAATAAAAAAAGATCAAGGCGGAAACCCTACTTCACGTCCGGCTGGTTCACGCTTCGTTATCAATTGGTAAGTCGTCCTAAATTCCGGCTATCGTCCGGCCAATGAAACCTCAACCCTTGCTGTGTGTGTTCCGCAAACGAAATAAGGAGAAGCGACATGCTCCGTCAAAAGAGTACAGTAAATGCTGTCAGCTACCTTGCTCTGTTAATCTTCTTTCTGTTCAGCGCTAGTTTGTCGATAGCGCAGACTCTGGACGAAACCGCTGCAACCAAAACATCCGTTGAGTCTCCAGGCGTTTCTGAACCATCTAAAACTACGACAACGATCACGCCCGTCGCCGGTCCTGCACCGCAGGCTCAGTGTAAACGCAACTTGAAGGCGGACGTTGTTGCCGTCGCACAACCGATATTTCTCAACCGCCTCGGTGCCGTGATCCCGGGCGGAATGGTTTTTGCGCTCAAGAGCGACACTGTCGGTGGACTCGGCAAGCAACTGCGCGCCGATAAGAGACCGCGTCCGATTGTTCTTCGTGCCAACGTCGGCGACTGTATTCAGATCACGTTAACCAACAACATACCGCCGGCTAACTTCGTAATTACTGCGCCGGCTCCGGCGCCTCCGGGTCTGCCGTACAACACCCCCGAAGTTTCACTTCACGTTCAGGGTATGGAATGGGTCACAGGTGCAAAGGACGACGGTTCGTTCGTGGGTAAGAATGACTCGAGCCTGGCTACTCCTTCGCCGTCGCCGGCACCCTCTCCGGGCACGACCTGGCCGCCTCAAACACAGGTCTACACGCTCTACGCAAAAGCCGAAGGTACCTACCTCATGTACAGCATGGGCGATACGAGCTCCGTCGGCAGTCAAATCATGAACGGATTGTTTGGAGCACTGAATGTGCAGCCGGCCGGAGCTGAATGGTATCGCAGCCAGGTAACTCAGCAAGATCTGAAACTCGCGTCCAGCGGTTCGACACCGGACGGGCATCCGATCATCAAGTACGACGCGGTCTATCCTGCGGGTTCGACGTATCCGGACGGAACTCCGATTCCTCCGAACACGCCGATCCTGAAAATGCTGGATAGCAACAACAACATCGTCCACACGGATCTGACCGCATTGATAACCGGTCCAAACGCCGGAAGATTTACCCAGCCGCAAGTCAATTGTGATGCCAATGCGCCGGTTCCTCCTGCAGGCGTCGATCCGCTGTTCTGTAAGAATCCCGCGTCACCCGATCGAGTACAGCCGTATCGCGAGATTACGGTGATCTATCACGGTGCGCTCGGCAGTTCGCTGGATGGATCGTCTCCCGGTGTGGCGACGCAGGCGTTTCCCGTCCTGCAGGCAAATTCGACTGTACGAACGACCACGGTCGCCGGTCAGGATGCGTTTGCGATCAACTACGGCACCGGCGGCATCGGCGCGGAGATTTACGCAAACCGAGTCGGCGTCGGTCCGATGGGGAGTTGTGCTGATTGTAAATTTGAAGAGTTCTTCCTCAGCTCGTGGTCAGTTGGCGATCCGGCGATGGTCGTTGACAGGCCTGCAAATGCGACCGTTCTGAACCAGGCACCGCCACCGGCGCCAACGATAATACCGCCGGCACAACTATGTTCCACCACGCAGCTCGGCGATTCGCCACCGGCTGCTCCTGATCCGAAGTGCGCTAATGCCCATGTGCCGCCGTCACCCGCAACACCGTACTCACTCGCCGGTCTCTCAAAGGCAACTCGCGTCTACTATCCGGACGATCCTTCGAACGTCTATCACACCTACATGAACGACCACGTGAAGTTCAGAATCCTTCACGGGGGTCGCGACGTATCGCACGTGCATCACCAGCACGCGCACCAGTGGCTGCAGTCACCAAACAGCGATCAGGGTTCGTATCTGGACAGCCAGATGATCAGTCCCGGTGCGAGCTACACGCTGGAAATGGTCTACAACGGCAGCGGCAACCGGAACAAGACGGTTGGCGATTCGATTTTTCACTGCCACTTCTACCCGCATTTTGCGGCAGGAATGTGGGCGATGTGGCGCGTTCACGATACGTTTGAGAGTGGTTCGCAGTTACAGAACGGAATCCCGATCAAAGGCACGCGCGCCTTGCCGGACGGTGAGATCTCGGCGGGCTCGCCCACACCTGCGCTTGTTCCGATGCCAACTCTGGCGATGGCACCTATGCCGTCGGCAGTATTCATCGACAACGGACAGATCGTTTACGGAACCCCTGCTGCACCGGATCCAACCGGCGCGAGCGTTACGGTAAATCCGGGTTATCCGTTTTTCATTCCGGGCGTTGCCGGCGCGCGCGCACCGCATCCGCCACTCGATTTCGCGTCAGACGGCGCGGGCGGTTTTCTCGATGGTGGCTTGCCGCGTCACGTAGTAATCGGCGGCACGATCTCGTACGAGAGTCACGACACGAAAGACTGGAGCAAGGATCTCGCGACGATCATCGCCAACAAACTTCCCGAAGACGGAACTCCCGTCGAAAAGGTCGCGATGAAGTTCTTCCAAAAGCGTTGCTATGCGTCGTTCTTCCCGAACGGCGCCGCTGGAAGTTGTCCTTCATCGAATAGCACACCGCCGCAGAGCACTCTGCTGTCGCCGCCGACCGGCTTCATCGTCAACGGCTTGCCGCGTGGCCCCCAGTCAGGCGCGCCATTTGCCGATCCGGCCGTCGACGACAATGGAAATCCTGTCGGCACGCTACGCCGTTACAAAGGCGCAGCGATCCAGGCTAACGTAACCTTCAATAAGAAGAAACTCGGCTGGCACTTTCCGCAGCAACGCATGCTTGCGTTATGGCAAGACGCGTCGCCGACGATTCAATACACGACCACGAACGGAACACAAGGACGTGCGCCCGAACCACTGTTTTTCCGCGGAAATACCGGAGACATCATCGAGTTCTGGCACACGAACCTCGTTCCCAACTATTACAACGTCGACGATTTTCAGGTGCGCACGCCCACTGACATCCTGGGCCAGCACATTCACCTCGTGAAGTTTGACGTTACTTCTTCAGACGGAGCCGGTAACGGATTCAACTATGAAGACGGAACATTCTCGCCGGGTGAAGTGCAGGAAATCATCAAGGGAATCAACCACAGCTCGTTCAACGGCTTCAAAAACTTCCCGAACCAGCCGTTAGCGGCTCCTGCCGCGCCGCCGAAGGAGATCTGGGACTGCACACTGAATCCGAATTCGATCCGTTGTCAGCCGTGTCCGGACTGGACTTCGGCGACCAGCCGTCCGATTTGCATGAGCTGGCTCGGCGCGCAAACCACGATTCAGCGTTGGTATCTCGATCCGCTCGTCGATGACCAGGGGGTCGATCGCACGCTGCGAACTGTATTCACGCACGATCACTTTGGTCCATCAACGCACCAGCAAGCGGGTCTCTACGCCGGTCTGCTGGTCGAACCGCAAGGGTCGACATGGACCGGCAACGACGGGACGCCATTCTTCACAAAGACTGACGGTGGTCCGACAAGCTGGCAGGCACGCATCATTACCCAGAATCCGAGCGACAGTTATCGCGAGTTCATGCTCGAGTTCCAGGATCTACAACTCGCGTATCGTTCGACGTCCATCGCCAATCCCAGCGACAATCCGAAGCAGGGCTGGATTGATACCGCAAACGCGATTAACCCTCCTTGCTACACGGCTCCTCCGTGTGCAGCAACTCCTTCACTGATCACGACCGGCGTCAATGCGCTGCCGGCTGGTACACAGTCCGTGAACTATACGAATGAGCCGATTGCGATGCGTCTCGGTCCTACTTCGGCATTCCCCCCGGTTGGTGGTCCGGGCGGGCCGGCCGACCCGCGCGTTGACCTTTCATACATGTTCGATAACACGGTAGTGCAGCAGCTCAACTCGATTCTGCCGCCGGGACAACCACAATGGGCGCCTGATCCAATGACGCCGTTGATGCGAGCATACCAGGGCGACAATGTTCAGATCCGAATGCTGGTTGGTGCGCACGTGTTCCAGCACCAGTTCAACCTGCAGGGTCCGACGTGGTTCGCTGAACCGTCGTGGAAGAACTCAGGCTATCGCAGTTCTCAGCCGACCGGACTCTCGGAACACTTTGAGTTGTTATTCAAAGTGCCGTCTTCTTCGGCGCCGAGCATCAATCGCAAGTGTCCGGATGGACAGTCGGATGATGTTAACTGCGTCGACTATCTTTACAGCCCGAGCTTTGATGAAAGTGGAATCAGTAACGGCTTGTGGGGAATCTTCCGTTCATACGATCCGGATGCAGCGTCGACCGATAAGATTCTGAAGACAGTAGTGCCGCTGCCAAGTAATCCGATCAATTCGGGTAATCCGGTCTCGTATGCGACCTGTCCTGCTGGTCAGCAGCCGAAAGTCTTCAACATCACGGCGGTGACGGCGCAGGCAGCATTGCCTGGGGGCTCGATTGTTTTCAATAGCCGCGGGTCAAAACTGCAGAACAAGCTGGGCATCATGTATGTTCTCAGCTCAGATCTGACTAACGGGAAGCTAAATGCCGGTGTTCCCGTCGAGCCACTCATCCTGCGTGCAAACGCCGGCGATTGTATTCAGATCAATCTGAAGAACGGCATAGCGCAGAACTCGGCGGTTCTCAATGCGACCTTCTCGCTACCGGAACCATTCACAGGAACAGTTTATCCACACAACCCTTCCAGTTACATCGGACTACATCCGCAGCTTCTCTCGTACGATGCTGCGAGCAGCAGCGGTCTCAATGTTGGCTGGAACCGTGAAAATAATGGAGGTGCGAATCAAACAATCCCATTCGGACAGACCAAGACCTATACATGGTATGCCGGAAAGATCGACCGGGCTGCCAATGGGTCACTGACTTACACGCCGGTGGAGTTTGGCGCACTGAACCTGTTCCCCTCTGATGTGTTTTTCCAGAATCCGCAAGGCTTGTTCGGATCGATGATCATCGAGCCGAAAAACACGACGTCGGTTACGACTGACGCAAACAGTCGCAGGTCAGCAACAGTCAAACTCTCGGATGGCACGTCGTTCCGTGAGTTTGCATTAATGATCGGCGATTCGGTCGCTTTTAATGGCAACAACACTGGCGCAGTTAACTATTCGTCTGAGCCATGGAGCTTCCGTTACCAGAACAACATTACCGGGGACTTCTCGTGTGAGTTGTCGAATCAGTTGGCAGGGCCCGGCGGGCCGGTCGGCGATCCGAAGACGCCGATACTGACAGCGGCGATCGGGGATAAAGTTCGTTTCCGCATGACTCATCCATTCGGAACCGGTACTTCGCAGGTGTTCTCGCTGCATGGTCACGTTTGGCAACGCAATCCGTACATCGTGAACGGCACGCAGCTCGGCAACAACATTCTTTCGCAGTGGATCGGGTCGCGTGACAATCATGGCTCGTCAGATCACTTCGATATCATGATAGACAAGGCTGGTGGAGAAGGTGGGCACGCGGGTGACTATCTCTACTCCGTTTTCGTTCCAACTCAGGCCAGAGACGGCGCGTGGGGCATCTTCCGCGTAGGTACTGTAAACAACCCAACGACAAAGAACGCCGCCTGTCCGGCGAAAACGGCGCCCGGATATCAACCGGCCAAGATTAAGGATGGCACTGAGCGCTTCACCAGACAGCCATTACCAGACATGAAAAAACCTTAACCACGATGGTTCTTTGAGGAGGAAAGTTATGGGCGGTAAGAAAAAGGGAAAAGGTAAAGGTGGCAAAGGAAAGGGTAAGGGAAAGGGCAAAGGTGGTGGCGGTGCACAAGATCCCGTTGCTCTAATAGTCCGAAGAGCCTGCGCTCAGACGCTGTACAATATTTTGCCCTCTCTGTATGCGTGTACTCCTGATTTATTCCAGGCCGCAGCACTCGCCCTCGGTCTTAGCGGTTCGTTGATGAAGCAGAAGAAGGACAAGAAGAGTGGCGGTGGCAAGAAATCGAAATACAAGAAGAAGTGGAAGGGCAAGGGCAAGAAGGGCAAACCAAAACCGAAGCCTAAACCGAAACCAAAGCCCAAGCCCAAGCCCAAGCCGAAGCCAAAGCCGAAGCCGAAGCCGAAGGGGAAACCCTACCCGTATCCGAAGCCAAAGCCCGAGCCCAAGCCAAAGCCGAAGCCTAAACCGCAGCCGAAGCCACAGCCCAAACCGAAGCCGAAACCGAAGCCGGTTGGTGGCGGAGTATTTGTCGGAAGCGGAGCGTCCACGAAAAAGGGTGGCGCTGCTAAGAAGGGCACTAAGAAGCGCTGAGCTTCTCTAACTTTTACTCTCGCGGGTCTCTGCGTCGCTCTGCATTTCTGCAGAGGACGCAGAGGTTCGTTTTATCTTGTCAATCCTGTAAATCTTATAAATCTTGTTAACAGGATTAACTTGATTTTCAGGATTGACAAGATGATTTGTGCGACTCTAATTCATATCTCGTCATGTCATCAACCGCGGCACGCAAGCTGGATCAAACAAGTCTCTTAAATCTTCTTGCTTCAGAGTTTCATAATCCGGCGCAGGTCTTCGAACTGATCGATGAGCTTCTCAGTCACGACTCTTACGACCAGAATTTTTGCAAGAAGCTGATCTCGATCTGCAAACAACGAACGGGCCTTCCCTGGAATCTTCGTCGCCTCGCCACTCTCATCCTCGAAAACCAGGTACTCAAAATCGATGCCAGGGATCTCGACACCTTCGACTCCTTGCTCGTTCAACTCGATCTCAAGCAGCGGGGTGTCAAAAATCCCGTAAACAAATCGGTGCTGAAGGAAGGATACACAGCCACCGACATTCGACGCTTTGTTCCCGAACTTCGCCACCGGCTGGGCCGGCTGGCATGGATACACGACCGCATCGAAGGAAATCAGACTTCGCACGCCGTTCTGCGTGATTTCTTCAGCGTCTCGCGCCAGCACTGTAAACTCACGCTTGCCCGTTACCTGTGTACGCCGCAGGAAGTAGCCTTTGAAATTCTGCGTCAGATTGACGAGAGCGACGGTGTTAAAGACGTCGACCTTACCGAAGTCAAAACTATCAAAGACGAAATCAAGCGTTCCCTCGAATTGCTGCCTGATTTCGAAGCCGAGATCCTGCGCCGTCTGATCCAATCGGGTCGTATCTACTGGGTTTCAGAAAGAACCAGCTCTCGTCTTAACTCGCTCGTTGAATATCCATTAACGACAGTGGTCCTGGTCGTCAAACCTCCCGGCAGCGACATTGAATTCGAGATCAAGCGAGCTGGTCTGAGAGGTGAGAATTCGCTCAGCGTTATCTTTGCGCGCAACCAATACACAGTTCCGCCGTCGCATCGACTGAATGGCGGGAGTATGCAGTGGCTGCTGCGTTACGAAGCCGACGCCGCGATCAGACTTAATCGCGCCTATCGACAGGTGCACGGTGTTGACGCGCCGATACCTGCGTACATCGGACGCGCATTTGTTTACACCGTTCCCACGCCCAACGGCGTAGCGCGGACGATGGATTACTTCACGCAACGTCGCTGGTTTGGCAACGGTTTCAATCAGATGCGCGCGGCCATGCGCGATTCAGTTGAGGCTTTTGCGGGTGAAGGTCACGGTAAAATGCCTCCGCTTCCGGACGCGCTCAGTCTGGCAGCTCAATTCATCGCGCAGGTGACACCAGGTCAGGCGATTCTCACCGGCACGACGGCGTATCGAATCGACAAGCTCGAGACTTACCTGGCTAAGAATGGGCCGGAAGAGTATTTCCAAGTCGGACTGAAGGTTGGCTACTCGACTGAAGAAGCAAAGCAGCTTGCAGACACGGTTCTGGAGGAGATTCTCGGTGTCTATCGACCTCCCGACGTTCGGTATCAAAGCCACGAGCAATACGTCGCTGCGGCTTTGAATGCCAATCGTGCAAGAGCGGATGAAGTTTATTTGTCGATTGTGGAACAGATCGCGAAGTTCTGGGGCACGTTGTTTGGTTTGAGAGTTCATACGCGTGGTGAATCGTTTGTAGCGCGGAATGTAGGTCTCAAATCCTGCTGGGAAGACGGCGAGTGGAGAGTGAAGATCATCTTTATGGATCACGATGCCGTGACGCTGCATGGTCCGGACGAACACTTTTTCTATGCGGACAGCGCGATCCCCACGATTGCTCTCGATGAGAGTTACATCTGGAGCCGCAATCCGCGACATTTTCCGGGCAGCGAGTTGGGCTACCTGCAACGCATCTACCAGATTGGTAAAACGATCGATCAGAAAGGTGACGTAATCGCGCGGAAGACGCTCAGAGATGTTTACGTTAAGACTCGCAGCGCGCTGCAAACCAATGAGCGTCTACGCCGTCTATATCACAAGCGTTTTCTCGAGCGATACCTTGACTGGGATATATTCGTGAACGGCTACCTGGGGCTGAACGGTGAAAAAGCTGCTAACAAGCGCTGGAAACAGAAGATGGAAGAGAAGCTGATCGGCAAGGGTTACAAATCGGGAGTCGTTGAACGAATGGGTGAGACAGTCGAAAAGAACCGGCCATTCCTCGAGAAGTATTCATTCCTGTTCGAACCACCGTACTGATGCGTGCCGAGCAAATCGAAGCTTATCGACGCGATGGTTTCGTATTTCCGCTCGAGATCTTTTCTCCGGCGGAAGTCGAAGGCTTTCGTGGTGCGTTTGAGTCGCTTAGTGAATATTCGCCGAACCGATTTGATCGGATGCATCTGTTCTTTGAGTGGGCTTATCAGATCGTGACGCATGACGCGCTGCTCGATGTTGTTGAAGCGATTTTGGGTGATGACATTTTGGTTTACGGGACGCTTGTGCTCGCCAAGCAGCCGCACGATTTGCGTTACGCCTCGTGGCATCAGGACAGTTTTTATTCCGACTTGCACCTGACGCCGTCGACGACCGCATGGATTGCGCTCACGCCGAGTCATCAAGGGAACGGGTGCATGCGCGTAATTCCCGGTTCGCACAGGCTGGGCGCCCTCGAGCATGAGAATGTGACGGATCCGAACCTTTTGAATCGACGCGGTGAACGGATCAAGATCGATGTGGACGAGTCTGAGGCGGTTGATGTGGTATTGCGCGCGGGCGACATTTCATTGCACGAGAGCACGCTGGTTCATAGCTCGAATCCTAATGCTTCAGATGAGCCGCGGATTGGGTTTATTGTGCGATTTGTGACGAGCCGGATGCGGAATCCGAACACGCGGTTGATGCGCGTGCGAGGTGAAGGGGATTGCAGTCATCTCGATCTGGCGGAGAGGCCGGGTGAAGATGCGTTTGAGTCGTGGCTGGCGTTTAGCTGTGCGTAGATGGGGGACAGGATTTACAAGATTTGCATGATTTACAAGATTTATCCTGTCAATCTTGTTAATCTTGAAAATCCTGTCTAAAAACTACGCCATGAGCAGGGCGTCGTTAGGCGACTCGAACACTCTCAACTCGCGCCTTGAAACCGCATCTCTCCTAAAAATCGAAAACCTCTCAAACATCTCTCGCTTCTCACTGCGCTGATAATCATTCGCATCAAACCACGGCGTGAGTATCATCGGCTTGCTCGTCCTCAACATCCGCGTCGCCTCGGGCGTTAACTCAACGAGACTCCGGAAACCCGTCGCACAATCAAACCTCTCGCACATCCTTAAATTTCCACGAATGTCCCACTCCTCCACAAACACATTGCTATCCGTAAATATCAAAAACGATCTGTCAGTATCAGCGCCCCCATCGACGATCACCGCCACGCCCGGCAAGTATTTCTCATAAAACCCTTTTAAAAAGATCAGGTTCTCCACATCCCCACGATCGGCAATGATCACAGCTGTCTGCGCCAGGATCTGCTCCATCCCGGTGCCGTGAAGCACGAGCGACTCCTTCAAGTACCAGTGATATTTCTGCCGCACCTGCACGTCGGAACTAAGATCCTCAACCCACGCGAGATGCGGCATGAACGAGTAACACGCGTGCTCGGTCTGCAGCCTTCGGTTATTCAAGTCAACTGCCGTCAGCGCGCGCGTGTTCACCTCGATAAACGAATCAAACACAGCCGCGTTGAGCGCATAAGCAAACGTCGAATTCGCACTCGTAATCCTCACGACATTCGCCGAAACCTGCGTAGGCGCTGCCATATGGTTTACCCCAAAGTGCAGCATCTCCCAGTCAGCCGGCACCTGCTGAAAATACGAACTGAATTTCTCGCTCAGCTCAGGATCCAGTGCCGCGTCGTCCTCGAAGATCAGGACACTGGGCCAGCCGAGCCGGCGCGCCTCCTTGATGATCTCCAGATGACTGCGCAAGCACCCGTAAGCACCAGGAGAGTCAGACCAATTCGCCGGAAGGAGCGCCTGCTGTCCATCTACTGCCGCAAAGCGCTCGACGCCACGCACCCCGCAGCGTTCGAACTTCGAACGCATCTGCTCCCAGCGTTCGGGTCGTCGATCCAGATTGATGCAAAACTTGTGAGGGAACGCCTCGTTTATGTCCGGCATTTAGTTTATGTTGACACTGCTGATAGACTTGTTGCCACGCCAATAACCTCAGAAGTGGAGCATTCATGCTCGCGCCGTTTCCTGAGTCACATCGAGTCCAGGTTCCCGAATCTCTTGCCTGCCAGCTATCGCTCGCGGCGGAACGATTGCCGCTCTACGATAACAAAGAATTCTATTCAGTCGAGCTGCAGCAGTTTGTACACGATTCGATTCGCGAAGCAAACCGCGAAGGTTTTGATGGCTTAGTCGATTCCATTAAAGAACGACTGCGACGTCGCCCCTACTGCGCATTGGTTTCAGGTCTTCGTTGTGACGAAGGCAACCGGATATTCGTGGCCATCAATCGCGCTTTTGGCGAACTCGTGGCGCGTCCCTATGAAAAGCCGAGGGCCCAGCTCGTTCATTACATCCAGCCGCAAACGGACATGGCTTCGGCGAGAGGTGGGCGCGAGAGTGAAAGACTACACACTGACTGCGCGGATTGGGAAACGCCTGTCGAACTGATTTCAATGGTCTGCGTCAATGCCGACAAAGGCGGCGGCGGACGGTCGCGGATACTGGACCTCGATACGATTCGAACTGACGTCGCGGAACATCTTGGCGCGGCTACGCTAAAACTATTTCAAGACGAATCCGCGCCCTGGCAACTGGCGCCTTATTTTGGTGGCGGTGTCGCGTGGCGGCCGGTGCTCACAGAAAAAGCCGTTTGCTGGCGGCGTTATACCATCGATCTCGCTCTGACTCGTGAAGGCGCGAGTCTCTCGGATGAGATGTTGCGCGCCCTGGATGAATTCGAGCGAGTCGTAACAGATTCGACAGGCACAGTTGATTTCATGATGCGCGAAGGAGAGTTATTATTCTCCGACAATACGCGAACGATTCATGCGCGCACGCCATTGGCCGACCCGGCGACCTCGACTCGGTTGATGATTCGTAGTTGGATCCGAACTTCGCCTGATGCTTGATGGTTAGTTAGACAGGATTAATCCTGTAAATCCTGTCTTTAAGGAGGAGATACAAATTGCAATTTGCACAGCTCAGCGATCGCGTTGAGAGTAATGGAACAGGTGCGGCAATGGACGCAAAAGCATTGCCCGGTGTCTGGATCAACTCGAATCCGGATACCAGTGGCATCGCCCGCATGGTGATGTCTGAATCAGACGGCAAACTGTCGTTGCAGGTTTTTGCAATTGGTCCCGAGGGGCAGATCGACTGGGGCAGCACCGGCGTGAAGGTGTTTGCTGGCGCGCCGACCTCGAATATCGGCGCAGGTTTCACGTCTAATTTTGACTTCGGATTTGCCGAAACAGAGTTGCAGGCAATGATCATGAAGGGCCTGCTGGTCCTGGCGCAGTTTCATCGCTTCAAAGACAACAGCAATCGGGCTGACTTTTTCGTGCGCGAGTATTTTGCCAAGGCACCCACATATGCTTGAGTTCAAACAAACTGGTCATCTCGACCCGGCGTTGGTCGATCCCGCGGTGGCGAAGAATGTCGAGAAACTGCTTGGTCGTTGGGCAAATACGAACCGCGAGACGCGTGGGATTGCCGAGTGCGAGATACGGCGCGATGGCGATCAGTTCGGCATTCAGATCTTCGGGGCGGGTGAGAATGGGCCGATTGAGTGGCCGCGGGCGCGTACGAAAGCGCTGGCGAATCTGGAAGAAGAAGCAGGCCAGCGGACGATCGCCCTCGCGGCGAATTTTGAATTCGGGTTCATGAAGTCGGAGATCTACATCCGCGTGAATAAAGGCGTCCTGGTAATCGTTTTGTACAATACCTTTCAGGACGACAGCGGTAGATCAAACTACCTCAATCGAGAGTTCTTCTACCGCGTGGAATAGCCTCATGACCTTTACTTCCACCAGATTCGGTCAATTCACTTACTTCTCCACACAACTCGGAGACACGAACTGGAGCGGAAAAAACGTCCTCGACTTTGGCGGTAACATCGGCAACATCCTGCTCGATCCCAATTCAACCATCGATCCCGAGCGTTACTGGTGCCTCGACGTCGATAAAGACTCAGTGGAGCAGGGCAAAGCATCGTTCCCAAATTCGCATTGGCTCTTTTACGATCGGTTTTCATTTTTCTTTAACCCGAACGGCATTCGCTCGCTGCCGTTGCCCCGGATGGACGAGACGTTTACATACATCGTCGCGTTTTCAGTCTTTACGAATACATCTGAGACTGACATGCTCGAACTCGTCGAGGATCTCAAGAGCAAACTGAAGCCGGGCGGCGCCCTCGCATTCACGTTTATCGATCCGTACTACGTCACCTGGGGTGCCCCGCGCGGCAGAAACAATCTGCAGTGGCGCCTCGATCTCGAAACCGAACGCCGCCACATCACAGCGGACGAAGCGAACGATGTCGATGCCAGAGCGCAAAACGCAGCGTGGTTCATTCTTGTAAACGGCGGCGACCTGTACATCGAAACTGAAAACGTTCGTTCATACCCACCCGAAGAGCAGCGGACATTTCACGTTTTTCACACGACGAACTACATGAAATCGCTGTTTCCGAACGCGACAATTCGTCCGCCAGTTAACAACGAGATGCAGCACTGCTGCATCATCAGAAATTGACGCAATGGATTTTGTTCCACTCACAACCGAGCAACGACAGTCGTTCGATGAGGACGGGTTTCTGGTGGTCCGCGATGTTTTGGATAAACAGACTGTCGAACAGTTGATTGAAGCCGGCGATCGTTGCGCGCGCGCGTTTCTCAACAAACCGGAGCTGGTCGAAAAGGAAGAATACAATCATCTCGATCTGCGTCCCGGCTTGCTCAAGGAGAAGGCGATCTTTTCACTCCTGGCACACTCGCCAACAGTGCCGCTCGTCGTTCAGTTGCTGAGCCCGAACATTCACCTGCATTCGTTGACCTTGATTTACAAACGGCCTGTGAGTGTGGATGGCGCACCGTTCAGACGCGGCTGGCATCGCGACATTCGCATTCCGAAGGATCTGGGCAATCGCAACTTGCCGCGCGTGGGCATCAAGATCTGTTACTGCCTGACCGATTTTCATAAACCGAATTCGGGGATGACACTCTTTGCCCGCACGACCCATCTCAGTCCGGAAGCGCTCAGGATTCGGAAAGGGCAGATCGATCCCGAGGACGTGGAAGTTTGCGATCTAAAACTCAACGCGGGCGATGCAGTGCTGTTTGAGAATCGAATTTTTCACACGGCGGCGCCGAACCGCAGCGACCGCACGTCGAAAGTGTTGATCTATGGATACGCGTATCGATGGTTAAAACCGGAAGTCTACCTCGAGACTCCGGATGAGACGTTGTTACAGAAGGCAGATCCGATCGCGCGCCAGTTGCTAGGCGGTTATCGCGACGTTGATACCGTGCCCTGGGCGCTGCAGCGCTGGGCCAAAACTCACGGCGTCGAACCCGAACCGGTGCCTTGGACCGTAGATGTGTGAAAAATCCGTAAACAATCCGCGTTCATCTGTGGTCAGATTCCACTGGATGCTTCCGAAAGCCGGGGAGGTGTCGATCGGTGGTCCACAGACACCAGGCGAAGCGGCGCACTACCGTCTCGCCTCAACGCGCGACGGTTCGCCCGCGCCTATCCCCGACATTCGCGGTTGGACGCTCTTCGGTCGACGCGCTGAAGAGTCGGGTATCGAATCATTGCTCGTGTCTTTTAGTAAATATGAACCGGATCCGATTCTTGTCAGTGCCGCGCTTGGCCAGAGAACAGCGAAACTGAAGTTTATCGCTGCATATCGTTCCGGTTTGATGAAACCGGCCACATTCGTTCAGCAGGTCAACACCGTTTCGGCTTTCATGCCAGGACGTCTCGCGCTCAACATCGTCGCGGGCAGTTCAACCGCAGAGCAAAGAGGTTATGGTGACTTTCTGGCTCACGACGAACGGTACGCGCGCGCGGAGGAGTTTCTCGAAGTGTGTCACTCGTTCTGGCGTGGTAATGGCGACGTCAGCTTCGACGGAAAATACTATCAGGTGGATCAGGGCAAACTGCACACGCCGCTATTTGCCAACGGTCTCGCCACTCCCGAAATCTATATCTCCGGTCACTCAGCACAAGCGGAACAATTGGCCCTCTCAAAGGGCACGTGTCTGTTACGCGTTGCCGACACGATCGAGAACCTGAAGCCGGCGGTCGCGCGCGTGCGTGAGCGCGGCATCGAAGTTTGTCTTCGCATGTGTGTGATCTGCCGGCCTACTCGAGCCGAAGCGATTGACGTCGCTGAATCGCTCCTGCCGCAGGACGCCATGGGCCAATACGAGCGCAGTGTTGCCGTAAAGAACGATTCCCAAATGTATCGTGAAGCTTCTGAGGCCCAGGACAAGTGGCTCAGCCCGCTGCTATGGAAAGGGTTTGTGCGTTACTACGGCCCGGTTTGGACCACGCTCCTGGGTTCCTTTGACGATGTTGCCGGAGCGCTGCTCGAATACAAGGAGATCGGAGTCACGCAGTTCATCATGTCCGGCTGGCCTGAGCTCGATGAAGTCAGGACTTTCGGCAATGAAGTGGTTACACGCGTGAGAAGAGCAGAGGCAGGCATATGAGTTTGCGTTTTCACTGGATGCTTCCGAAGGGCGGCGAGGTCGGGATGAAGACTGCGCAGGAAACGTCTCGTGTGCTCACCACCAAAAGCACTTCGAAAGCATCGCTGCCCGACATGGAAGGCTGGCTGAAGTTTTCTCGCTGCGCGGAAGAAGCCGGGATTGAATCGGTGTTGATGTCATTCAGCCGTTACGAGCCTGACACGTTGGTGATCGCATCCGCGCTCGGGCAACAGACGAAGACGTTGAAGTTCATCGTCGCGTACCGCACGGGCTTTATGCAGCCCGCGACGTTCGTGCAACAGGTCAATACTCTCTCCGGATTGATCGGAGGTCGCGTAGCTCTGAATATCGTGGCGGGTAGTTCGGCGGCAGAGCAGAGAGGTTATGGCGACTTCCTCGACCATGATCAGCGTTATGCGCGCGCGGACGAGTTCCTCGAAATTTGTCACCTGTTTTGGAGGAGGAATGGCGACGTCGCTTACCAGGGCGACTATTTTCAGGTTGAATCGGGACAACTCTCGACGCCGTTTCTCGCGCCCGATCGCAGTGCGCCGGAGATCTACGTCTCCGGACATTCGGTTCAGGCCGAGCGTCTGGCCCAGCGACAGGGATCGTGTTGGTTGCGCTTGATCGACACGCCTGAGAATCTGTTGCCGCTCGTCGAGCGAAATCGGGAGCACGGGATCGAGATGTGTTTGAGGTTGTGCGTGATATGCCGGCCGACGCGTGATGAGGCGCTTGATGCGGCGCGCGCGCTTTTGCCGGATGACGACACCGAGAGGGCAGAGCGGCAGATTCTTAACAGCAGCGAGTCGCAAACACTCAAACAGGCGTTGGCGAAGGCGGATGAAGTTGGTTGGATGAATGAAAACTTGTGGGCCGGTTTGGTGCCGTTTTACGGATCGTCGGCGATCACACTTGTGGGGACACCGCAAGAGTTAGCTCGAGCGTTTCTTGCTTACAAAGCGATCGGCATCACGCAGTTTATTATTTCCGGCTGGCCGAAGCTTGAAGAGATGGTGATCTTCGGGCGTGATGTCGTCCCATTGGTTCGAGTCGCTGAAACATCATGTAAATCCTGTTAAAAATCTTGTACATCCTGTCAACGGTTTTTTTAGACAGGATTTACAGGATTCTTAGCAGGATTTACAAGATTCGATCATGATGAATCCTTTCACTCATTTTGCTAGTCGCTTGCGCGAGGCTAGGGTGTTGCTCGAGCCTTACCCACACTTTTGCCTCGACCACCTCTTTCCTGACGAGTATTACCGTGCGCTTTTAGAAAATCTTCCCTCCAGCACGTCATATCAAAACCTCTACGAGGTCACGACGCTGAAACTCGATCACTTCCGGCACAGAGATCAGCGAGATATGAACCAGGGTTGGACTGACGCTCTGCCAGCGGAACAGAAACACTTCTGGGAGAGTTTCGACTCGTGGTTTCTCGGCGATGAGATGGCTCAGGCCGTGCTCCAAACATTTCCCCAGCAAATGCACGCGCGATTCGGCGCACAGTGGCCGGCAGTCAGTGTCGAATCTCAATTAATACGTCACCGGCCCGGGTACTTTCTTGGCCCCCACTCTGACTTACACACCAAGCTGGTCGTGCTGCTTATCTACCTCGCGCCCGACGACAGTGCAGCGCACCTCGGCACGTCGCTCTATCGCCCAAAAGATCCGAGCTTCACCTGCCCTAATTCCACGCACTATGAATTTAAAGATTTCACAAAGGTAAAGACTGCCCCGTACAAACCAAATTCGATGCTGGCCTTCTTTCGCTCCGACGTCTCCTTTCACGGCCTCGAACCGCTGGCAGAGAGTGATGTCCAACACAGCGGTCGCGATCTGATTCAGTACGTGCTTTACGACAAAGCAGCAAGAGAACAGCAACTTCACGACCGTCGTTTGGCCGCCGCACAGCAGGGAGCACAAACTTGAGCAGTCCTCGTCGCATTGTCTTTGTTGCGCGCAGTTTTACGGGTGAGAGCCTGCGCAGCGCGCGCGCAATAACTCAACTCGATAATGTCGAGCTTTTCGGCGTGTGCGAGCAGGCACTCGAGATTGACGGATTTCGCGAGGTGGTCCGAGTTGCAGACACGCATGACTCCGTTCAGTTGCTCGAAGCCGCCAAACAGTTACAGCAAAAACATGGTGCACTGAACAGAATCGTTACGACGTACGAAACGCTGCTCGCGCCGGTGGCACAAACAGTAGAAACACTCGGTCTCCAAGGCATGAGCGTCGCCACTGTTCGTCGTGCACTCAACAAAGCGTCTTTGATAGCGACGCTCAGAGCAGCCGGAATCGGTACGGCTCGAAGTCAGGTTTGTACAGATGAAGCACAAGCGCGAAGCTTCGCCGCGTCGTTAGGCTTCCCCGTTATATTGAAGCCACTGAACGGCAGCGGTGGACTCGCGACCTGGTCCGTTCGCGACGATTCGGAACTAAACCTCGCACTCGAACTCACAGAGCCATCACAGGCGCGCCCATTGCTGGTCGAAGAGTGCCTGTTCGGCCAGGAACTCAGCATCGACACGATCACGATCGCCAACGAGCCACGCTTCTACTCGATTTGTTGCTATTACCCATCGATCCTGGAGGCACTGCAAAACCCGGCGATTCAGTGGTGCTGCGTAATGCCTCGCAATATCACCGATCCACGTTATCGACGCTTAATCGCTCAGGGGCTGGATGCAGTCCGTGCTTTATCAGTCGGCGATGCGATGACGCACATGGAAGCCTTCATAACAAAGGGACGCGTTTGCTTCACCGACGCCACCCTGCGGCCCGCAGGAGCGCGGATTGCGCCGATGCTCGCATATGCGTACGACATGGATCCGTATCTGGCCTGGGCCAGGGCAACGCTCGATGGATGTTTCGACGGTCCGTGGACACGCAAATTCGCAGTAGGAACAGTGTTCCTTCATGGCGGCGGCTCGGGAACCGTCGAAAGCGTCTCCGGACTCGAGCTTGTTGAAAGAAAATTGCGAGACGCTTTAGTTGAGGTACGACTGCCACGACCGGGAGCAACGAGAGCTTCTACCTATACCGGTGACGGCTATGTCACCGTTCGGCATCCGGAAACAAACGTCGTCGAGGAAGCACTCGACTTCATTGCACAAGCGATTCGCATCAACTACAGCAACTCGGAATCGTCTGCAACTCTGAGGGATGAGTGGAGTAAGCGCTTACAGTACAATCGACTCTACAGCCCGGTCTGGGAAATTGATTCTAACCTCATCATGTAAAAAAGGAGATCATGGCAACAGAAGCACCGAGAGCTTTCAACCGTGAGATGTATCACGACCATCCTGAGAACGTGTTTTACGGCACCGACGATGGACATCAGGACGGCTCGTTCAAAGAGTTCCAAACGATTCGGGATCATTACGAGTCAGTGGCTCCCGAACGACGCGAAGACATTCACATGATCAGCGTCGTGGGCGGACTCTACGGCCTGAATCTCGTTCCGTTGTGGAAGCCAACGTCGATCACGATCTTCGACATCAACCCCACCGCCGTCACCTATTTTCAAATCATCCATCGCGTGCTCACTACCAGTCGCGACGGCGAGCATTTTCTCGACCGCCTCACGAAAGGCGACTACCAAATCCGGAACGAGCGCGAGCATTTCGTGCAGGAAAACATTCGTCTTAAACAGCGGGGCTGCCTGCCTCGGGCGCGTGGTTCGACGAAGCGTCCGTATGAGCAAAGCTGGCAGAATGTTTTTGCGAACTTTGATTTGACGAAACAGATCTTGTCGGAAGTGCCGATCGAGATCCGCACGGAGCCGATGGAGAGCGAAGGCTTTGCGAAGTGGATTCGCTCTCAGAACAATCTCTGGATCTATGCTTCAAACATCACTGAGTTTCATTACTTCGATCTGGATTTCGATGATCCTGCCAATGTCGTGGTCGTCCAGATCATCTACCCCGGACTAAAAGCCGAAGTGCTGGACCTCGCTTCGCTCAGCGGTGGACCAGTAAAGGTACACTTCAGGATTCCGCTGGAAGCGGAGAGAGTCGATGCCGGAGAAGGTTCAGCTCGAAGTTAATCCGACTTACAGGTGCAGCGGAGGTGCGCGCCCGCTCGAGATCCTGCCGTGGTTGCGCCAGGTAGACGAACTCTCCGTCGTTGAAAATACTGAAATTCCGCCGCTCGCGATTGTCGTGAACAAGCGTGTAGTTGCCGTCGTCGATCCATTCGACGATGCGGAACTCAAATCGCGGTGGGATGATGGAGGTTCGACTCTCGAACGCATCAGGGATTTGCGGCCGGCAATGGTTTTGAAATACCAGTGGCGGCGTGGAGTTGATTATCCGAGCGGTACGATCAGCGCGGGTTATCCTTGTGCCGCAGACGTGGCCCGTCCCGCAGACTTATTAACGCGAAAGCGGCATATCGCCGTCACTGCTCGCATGCGAGTGAACTACGACTATCACTGGGGCAGAGATACTGAGTGGATGAAAGCGCGCTCATGCATCGTGAGCCAGGTCAAATTGTTAACTCAACTCGGGCACCAGGGGCGCGCAGGATTTACGAACGCGGCTGACTACACCGCAGAGCTCTGGGATTCGCAGATCGGTTTCGAGTGGCGCGGCAGCGGTTATCTGACGCACCGTCTCATTGAATACATCCGCGCGGGTGTCGTGCCTATTACTCGTCCGTTGGGAAAAGAGTGGCCGATCCGTGAGGACGTTGTTCTTGAAGACGGTGTTCATTGCGTCTTCTGTTCCGATCCATATCGCTTCGCGCAGGAAGCAAGTCGACTACTACTCGACCAGCAAAAGATCGGGCGCATCCGCGGAAATCTTTTGATGTTGTGGGAAGAGAAACTGTGCCCGCGAGCACAGGGGTACTGGCTCTGGTCGAAGATGAAACCTTTGACAGGATTACAGGATTAACCAAGATTTACAGGATAATCTTGTTCATCGTGCTCAATCATGTGAATCCTGTCTAAAACTGACCCAGGTAATACGAATGCCCAATAAAATTAGAATCGCAACGAACGCCGCACCTCCCTCAATCGGCACACACTCCCAGGCAATCCGCACCGGCGATCTCGTTTTCCTCACCGGACAAACAGGCCGCGATCCCGAGACCGGCGAGCTCGAAGAAGGTCTCGAAGCACAAACACGCCGCATGTTGTCCAACATCGACGCCGTGCTGAACGCCGCCGGCTGCACACCCGCCGATATCGTTAAAGTTACTTTGCTCTTAACCGACATCAAAAACTTTAAAGCAGTCGACGCCATCTACGCTGCCTGGTTGCCCGGTCGTGGTGTGACACCACTTCCGGCTCGCACTGCTTTCGCTGTCGACGCGCTGCCTGCCGGAGCACTCGTAATGCTCGAAGTCGTCGCTGCTTATCCAAACGAGTAGCCATGCGCATCACCCTCGTTATCGGTGGCCTGGGTGCTGGAGGAGCGGAACGCGTTTGCATCAACCTTGCCAATTGTTGGGTCGAACGTGGCCATCAAGTCACGATTCTCACCGTCTTTCATACCGCCGTCCCCGCATATCCAATCGACTCCCGTGTGCAACGCCGTAGCCTTGACTGGCCCAGATTGCCACGCCGTGAGGAAGTGAACGCGGTTGAAATCAAACCGATATTGCGTGGTCTGGAACGGGCTGGCTGCGAGCAGCAACTCACGTCTGAGATAACGTTCTTTGCTGTGTTGCGGCACCGTATTCTGGCCCAAAAACCTGATGTAGTTGTGTCGCACATGGATATAACAAACCTGCGCGTGCTGATCGCGATGCACGAGGCGGATGTGGCGGTTATTGCGTGTGAGCACACGGATGCTACGCGTGTGTCGATTGGATGGTGGCAAAGTGTGCGCGCCGCGTTGTTGCCGCGAGCACGTTTCGTTGTAACACCACATGCCGAGAGCGCTGGTTGGTTTTCGAAGTACGACGTGAAGGTTGTAAGGATTTCCAATCCGTTATTACCTCCGCGTGAGCCGTCTTTCGAACAGAATGGACACCGTCGTAGACTCGTGTCGCTATCGCGTCTCTCAGCCGATAAGCGACCTGATTTGAGTGTCTACGCATTCGCAAGTATTGCGGGCGACTTTCCGGACTGGGACTTCGAGATCTATGGCGACGGCCCAATGCGTGCCACTGTGGCCAACATCATTCAGAAGGTTGCGCCCGGTCGCGTTCATCTTCGAGGTTTTACCAATAATCCGTACGACGTCCTCCGCGGTGCCGATCTTTTTGTATCGAGTTCATGGGTGGAAGGATTTGGTAACTCGATCTGGGAAGCAATGGCGTCTGGCGTTCCGGTTGTGGCGACCGAAGCCGGAACCGCCATCCGTTCACTCGTGCGCGATCGCATTGATGGAATGATCTCCAACGACACGATCCCGGCCCTCGCGCGAGACATGGCAACACTCATGCGTGACGACCAAAAAAGGGCCGCGATGGCGAAGCGGGCGAGGGAAGTTGTCGATCGATTTTCGCTTGAGAAATCCTTGTCGGCCTGGGACGAATTGCTGCACCAGAGTGTCCTATAGAAAGATTGCTTGCAACTATCCGAAGCTGTGGTAGACTGCGCTCGCTACAAAACTCCTCTTCGTTCTTTCAGTTGAGTCACCTTACAGAAGGAGTGGAGAGGATCTCGGGGTCCTCCACACCCCAATCAAGCGGTATTACAAGCGGTTGTTTTGATCAATTCCGTTGACGGTGCACGTGAACGATAACCTCTGTTCGTACAAATTGCGGCCCTAACCCAACCTTAGACTAAGGAGAAGACTATGACGAAGAACACAGTATCTATTGCGTTAGATCGGGAGTCCCTGGCACGCCTGTTAAGTAATCGTCCCATGGTAACGGGAGCCCACTGCGGCGATGATGACGGAGATGTTGATGGCGTCATCGGAACTATCGCGTTGGGAGCCCACTGTGGAGATGATATCGACGGCTAACGCTCGTTTATTTCCACATACCAATCTCTAACATTCTTGCGGAAAGAGTTGGTTTCCCTTTTCGCTGGGATTTTCCATGGTTTCAAGTAGTGCTTGCGGCATGCGCAGTTTAGCGCCTGAGACGACCTTGCTTTATGCCAGGCAGTTGGCCGCAACTGCCGGCATAAGCGAGGTCCGCGATATCACCGACCTCGATATCCTCGGTGTGCCGGTCTTTATGAGTGTGCGACCGCAAGCGCGCGGCGAGGCTTATACTTTTGGCAAAGGGCTCCGGCCCATCGATGCCGAGGTTGGGGCCTATATGGAAGCGATTGAGTTTTATTTCGCCGAACCCGGGGTAAGTGGTATTTCAACTCGCTGGGGAACAGCACGAGAAGTCGCCGGCCAAGAGCGCGGAGACGATGCGATTCTGGATTTCGTTCCCCTCCTTCAACGCGAAGTCGACCTCGATGGTCCGTTGTTGCTTGCGAAAGTTCGAAACCTTGAGAGCGACGACGAAAAGGTCATTCCGGCTGAACTGGTCCATTATCCCGCGCCCGGCGTGGGACAGTCGCTCTTCGGATCGTCGACCAATGGTCTGGCCTCCGGAAACACCCTCGTTGAGGCGACGATTCAGGCACTGCTGGAACTGATCGAGCGTGATATCTGGTCGTTTGAATTCGTTCGGAGCGCGTCGAGGTTGGTCGAGCCGAAGAGTTTGCCCGACGATGTGCGCGGAATTGTCGAGCTTGCTGAGCGGAACGGCCTCCAATTGAAAGTTCGCACGATTCTGAACGACTACGGCATGCCATTCTTCGCTGCTTTCCTGTTCGATTTGAACAATCCCAGCCGCAAGTCATTCAACGGTGGTTGGGCCTGCGATCTGAATCGTGACAGGGCAATCGTGCGAGCGGTTACGGAAGCGGCGCAGAGCCGCGTTGCATTTATCCACGGCGGACGCCAGGTGCGGGCGCCGCAAACCGCAACAGATGAGGCGAAGCTAGTGCGGCAACACATGCTGGGCGTGAGCGATTCGCGTCAGCAAATGCAGTTGACCGATATTCCGGATCTCGCCGTAACCGGCACGCAGGAGCAGACACTTGCTGCTGTGATCGAGCGGCTGCGCCTTGTTTTGCAAGAACCAATCTACCGGGTGGCGTTTACGCCGCCGGAATCTCCACTGCAAGTTGTTCGAGTCGTTGTACCACTGTTAGAGAATCTTAAAGAGACGCGAGTCCGTGTGGGACGTCGCTTAAAAGCCACTATCGACTCCCTCGGGGCTCAAGCAGCATAGACAAGAGAATTTAATCCAGGGTCAGGTGTGATGGAGCTTCGGCAAACTGTCGAAATTCGTGTCCGCGGAACAGTCCAGGGTGTTGGCTTCCGGCCAACTGTATGGCGTCTCGCGCGCGACGCAGGACTGGTTGGCGAAGTCTTTAATGACGGTCTCGGGGTGTTGATTCGAACTACCGGACATTCCGGCGCCATCTCGCAGTTTCTTACTCGTTTGCATACTGAGGCACCGCCACTCTCGCAGATCGAGGATGTGGAGACGCAGATCTTAACCCTCAGGGACTTCGAGGACTTCCGTATTGCCGAGAGTGTAAATGGCGAGAACCGCACACGCGTCACTGCGGATGCTGCCATTTGCGCGGCCTGTTTCGAAGAAGTGCTCGATCCGGAGGAGCGGCGGTATCGTTATCCGTTCGCTAATTGCACACATTGCGGGCCACGTTTCTCGATCGTGAAAGAGGTTCCTTACGATCGTGTGAATACCACGATGGCCGATTTTCCGATGTGCGAACTCTGTCGTGATGAGTATCGGAATCCTGCTGATCGTCGCTTCCACGCACAACCAATTGCCTGTCCAACCTGTGGGCCATCGATCTGGCTGGAACGACGGGACACGGCTCATGCTAATGGGAACGGGAGTGCTCCTCTGGATACCGCGATAGATCTGCTGAAGAGCGGCGCGATTGTAGCGATTCGAGGTCTCGGTGGATTTCACCTCGCTTGTGACGCCACCAACGCAGAAGCTGTGCAGCGTCTGCGCCAGCGAAAGCATAGGTACGGCAAACCGTTCGCCGTGATGGCGAGGGATCTGGAAATGATTCGCCGGTACTGCAATGTTAGTCCAGCCGAGGCGCGCCTTTTACAGAGTCCCGAAGCACCGATCGTATTGCTCCGTGCTGACGGTGAGAAGTTGCCGGATGGCATTGCACCCGGTCTCAATGCGATCGGGTTTATGCTGCCTTACACTCCGCTGCACTTATTAATTACGAGGCAGATCGATCGGCCTCTCGTCATGACCAGCGGCAACATCTCCGACGAACCACAGGTTACGAGTCTCGACGTTGCGCGGAGAGGGCTGCGTGATATCGCCGATGCCATGTTGATGCACAACCGTGAGATCGCAAACCGGATCGACGACTCGGTCGTGCGGATCGCGGCCGGTAAACCCTCGCTAATACGACGTGCGCGCGGTTATGCGCCGAGTGCGGTGCCATTGCCCGAGGGCTTCGAGGGAGCTCCAGACTTGCTGGCATTTGGCGGTGAGTTGAAGGCCACCTTCTGTCTCGTGAAGGGCGGAGCCGCGATTCTCTCCCAGCATCAGGGTGATCTGGAGGATGTTTCGACGTTCGAGGATTATCAGAAGAACCTGCATCTCTATTCGCGGATTTACGATCACGAGCCGCGCTTGTTGGTTGCGGACATGCACCCGGAATATCTGTCCGCGAAACTCGCCAGGCAACGCGCAGCAGAAAACAATTTACCACTGCTTGAAGTTCAGCATCACTATGCGCACGTAGCGAGTTGCCTCGTTGAAAATGGAGTGGCCCTGGATGCGCCGCCAGTCCTTGGGATCGCGATTGACGGGCTGGGTTATGGAGAGGACGGCACGATCTGGGGCGGTGAGTTTCTACTGGCCGATTATCGTGGCTACCGGCGCATGGCAGCGTTGAAGCCCGTAGCAATGGTGGGCGGCGTGCAGGCGATTCGCGAACCGTGGCGTAACACGTATGCGCATGTGGTGGCTGGAATCGGTTGGGGTGAGTTTGCCGAAAAGTTTTCCTCACTCGAACTCTATCGTTACTTGCTCACTAAGCCGTTGTCGACAGTCGATCGCATGCTGGAGAGAGGAATCAACGTGCCGCCGGCTAGTTCGTGTGGACGGCTCTTCGATGCGGTTGCTGCAGCTTTGGGCTTGTGCGCAGACCATGCGCTGTTCGAAGGGCAGGGCGCGATGGAGTTGGAAGCGTTGGCCGAGCGATGGTCAGACGCAGAGCCGTATAGCTTCGCGATCACGGAACAAGACGGCGGCTTGCTTCACCTTGAATCATTTCCGATGTGGTACGCACTCCTGGAGGATCTTGGTCGAAAGACTCCCCATGGCCGGATCGCGGCGCGCTTCCATCGCGGACTCGCAAAGGCAATTCGCGATACGGTCGCACACATCCGGAGCACAAATACCTCGCTGAACACAGTAGCGTTAACTGGCGGCTGTTTTCAGAACAAACTCTTGTTGGAAGAAGTCGTGCGGTTATTCAAGGCAGATGGTCTGAGTTGTCTCTTACACGGCAAAGTCCCAACCAACGACGGCGGGCTGGCGTTGGGACAGGCTGCTATCGCGGCAGCCCGCCATATCGAGCGTTTGAATCGATCAGTTAGCGGGTCTCCTTGGAGTGCGGCGGCCTGACGCCGCTTTGGTCGCGATCAGGCGTGATCAATAACAAGCGGCGTCAAGCCGCCGCACTCCAAGGAGGCGTCAGCGGACTTGCAATCAAATTAAAGGAGTAAGCGATGTGTCTTGGAATCCCTGGGCAGATAATTAAGATCACCGATGCGGGCCGGAAAATGGCGCTCGTCTATGTGAGTGGCGTCCAACGAGAAGTGAGTTTGGACTGTGTTGTTGACGAATACCATCCGCTCGATCGTTGTGTCGGTCACTGGGCACTGGTCCACGTCGGCTTCGCGATGAGCCTGATCAACGAAGACGAGGCAGAGGCCACGTTGAAGGTGTTAAGAGAACTCGGCGAAGTGCAGGCGGAGTTACTCGCGATGAAGGAATCGGCGTCCAGTCCACCTTCAGAAGTTCCTGAAACGGTAGCTGTGGCGTAAACGGGATGACTGTGGCTGAAGATCCAAATCTAGCGGGGCTTTACCCGTTCCTGCACGGCAAGAAGCAGGATCCGTTGTCGATGAATTCTGCCTTGCTCGAGTCAGTGTCGCAGAAGGCAGCCCATCATCACACGGTGATTGATGATTTCTTTGCGAAGAACGGACAGAAAGTCGTCGCTGCTGCTGGTGCTATTGCGGATGTCTATCGTCGCAATGGACGGCTTTTCACGATGGGCAACGGTGGCTCGAGTTGCGATGCGGCGCATGTAGCTGTCGAGTTTCTGCACCCGGTCACTGCCGGACGTGTTGCACTAACAGCAATCGATCTGACTGCGGACCGGACGATGATGACTGCCGTCGCCAATGACGTCGGCTTTCAGCACGTGTTTGTTCGCCAGGTCATTGCTCAGGCGCGGGCAGGAGATGGCTTAGTCGGTCTATCTACGAGCGGCAACTCGGAGAACCTCGTGAAGGCTTTTGTGAAAGCCAAAGAAATGGGTGTTACAACCATCGGCCTGGCGGGGATGAGTGGTGGCGAGATGGCAAAGGTTGGTTTGGATCACTGCCTCGTCGTCGAAACCGATAGCATTCATCGTGTTCAGGAATGCCACGTGATCATCTACCACATCCTCTGGGACCTTGTTCACACGCTGCTGGCCGACGATCGCGGCTCATTATCCGTTACCTGATCTGTGTAATCTGTGGATAAAAACAAAACGAAAGAAGACAAACATGAAATACGTCGACGAATTCCGTGACCCTGAGAAAGCGAAGTTTCTGTTGGAAGAAATTCGCGTTCTCGTGCCCCAAATCCGAAACGGGCGTACCAGCAACAGCCCGATCTACATCATGGAGGTCTGCGGCGGCCACACGCACGCCATCTTCCGATACGGTGTCGAGACGATGCTGCCGGATGGAATCGAGTTGATCCACGGTCCCGGCTGCCCGGTTTGCGTGCTACCCATGGGACGCGTTGACGACTGCGTGGCGCTCGCGCACATGCCGGGGATGATCTTCACCACGTTCGGCGACGCCATGCGCGTGCCGGGATCCAAAGAAAGCCTGTTACAAGCCAAAGCAAACGGCGCCGATGTACGAATGGTCTATTCGCCTCTGGATGCTCTGCGCCTCGCGAAGGAGAACCCGGACAGGCAGGTCGTCTTCTTCGCTCTCGGCTTTGAGACAACGATGCCGAGCACCGCATTCACCGTGCTGAGAGCGAAAGCAGAAGGCGTCCAAAACTTCTCGCTGTTCTGCAATCACATCACGATCATTCCCACGATCAAGGCCATACTCGACTCGCCGGATCTACAGTTGGACGGGTTTCTTGGTCCAGGCCACGTCAGCATGGTAATCGGCAATTCGTCTTATCGATTTATTGCCGAACACTACAAGAAGCCATTGGTGATCGCGGGTTTCGAGCCGCTTGATATCCTGCACGGGATTTGGATGGTGCTGAAACAGATCGCCGAGGGTCGGTCGGAGATCGAGAACCAGTACAAACGCGTCGTTCCGGACGGCGGCAACACCCCCGCACTCGACGCTATCGGCAGGGTATTCGAACTGCGAGAGTTTTTTGAATGGCGCGGTCTCGGCTCGATCGACCATTCAGGAGTTAAAATCCGTGATGAATACGCGCAGTTTGACGCGGAACAAAGATTCTCTGTGCCGGCACTCAAGATTGCCGATCCCAAATCATGTCAATGCGGCGAAGTGTTGAAGGGCGTCATCAAGCCATGGGACTGCAAAGTCTTTGGTAGAGACTGCACTCCCGAGACTCCGTTGGGCGCACTGATGGTTTCATCGGAAGGCGCGTGCTCGGCCTACTATCAATATGGCGACATCGAAAAAATTCACGATACTAGGGCAATGGTTGAGGAGATGGTATGAGTAGCGTTGCAGAAATGGTCACAAACAACGGCAACAAGCCACGGCGCCGTGGCAAAGTGAAGGTTCCAAATGTCACGCTCGCACACGGCGGCGGCGGCAAAGCCATGCACGATTTGATCGACGACATCTTCGTCGAGGTCTTTGATCACGAAGGTCAGGCGCCGCTGGAAGATCAGGCACGGTTTAGTCTGGCGTCCCTCGCGGCACTCGGCGATCGACTCGCCTTTACGACCGATTCCTACGTCGTCAAGCCAATAGATTTCCCAGGCGGCAACATCGGTAAAATCGCAATCTGCGGCACGGTTAACGACCTGGCGGTCGGTGGCGCCATACCACTCTATCTATCGTGCTCGGTGATTATCGAAGAGGGTCTGCCGGTTGAAACATTGCGCATGGTGTCGCAGACCATGGCGAACACAGCTCTCGAAGCCGGCGTAAGAATCGTGACCGGCGATACCAAGGTTGTCGAACGCGGCGCGTGCGACAAGCTCTTTATCAACACCGCCGGCGTCGGTGTTATCCGCGAAGGTATTGACCTCGGCGTCGACAAAGCCAAACCAGGTGATGTGATACTCGTTAATGGACTGTTGGGCGATCACGGGGCAGCGATTCTCAATGCTCGTGGTGATATGCAGTTGAGCACACCGATCGAGAGTGATTGTGCTTCGCTAAACGGTCTGATCGACACGCTGTTGGCAGCGGTTCCTCGTACACGCTTTATGCGTGATGCCACGCGCGGCGGACTCGCGACTGTCCTGAACGAAATCGCCGAGGCGTCGCAGGTCGGCATCGAGATTTACGAAGACCGCACGCCGATTCGGAGCGAGGTCAAAGGCTTCTGCGAAATCCTGGGTCTGGATCCATTCTATCTCGCCAACGAGGGCAAGGTCGTCTGCGTAGTCCCGCCGGAAGATGCTGAAACCGCACTCGCGGCGCTGAAGTCGCATCCGCTTGGCAAAGATAGTGCGAAGATCGGTGAAGTAAATGATCATCGTGCCGGTCGTGTCGTGATGATGACGGTTTTCGGTGGGCGTCGCATCGTTGACATGCTCGTCGGTGAACAACTACCAAGGATTTGTTAACGGAGGAAAATCGAATGTCAGACAACGAGATCAAAGCGGCAGAAGGCGTCACGATTCGCATTAAGGACAAGGGAGAAGTTCTGGAATTGGATTACGACGGGGCCATCTGTCAACATCCGGGATCGTTGTGGTGGGGTACTGCAGTTGGCTTTCGCGCGATGCAGGTCGCCGCGCAGGCACTCTCGAAAGACGAATTGTGGTCCCGCGATAACCTCTACATCGTCACTGGTCACCCTGGTCCCGGCGTGAAGGACACGATCGACTACGTGACGGGCACAGCCAGTCGCGATCGCTATAAGACAATTCTTGCCGAAGGCTGCGAAATGAAGTGCAACAGCAAGATGAAGTATGAATGGTGGGTCAGCGACGGCGTGAAGACTGTAAATATCAATCTGCGGCCGGATTTCGTGCCGAGAGAGTTCTACGAGCTCTCCGACCGCCTCGAAACTAACGAGACCACCAAGGAAGACATCAAATCGTTTCGCATCTTCAAAGTGAACCTGTCCACTCGAATCTGGAATGCACCGCTGGAAGAGAACTTCAAGGTCGAGGTTTTCGATAAACCTCTACAGCCGGGAGAAGTACCTGAATCAGCAAAGGCCAGCGACTATTTCGATCTGCCGGAGTGAGCCACAAGAAGGCACAAAAAAACACATAGCAGATAAAATTCTTCTTTTGTGTCTGATGTGCTTCTTTGTGGCTAAGTAAAGTTGGCGAGTGGTGAATTGATTCCGTCGGTGAGCTTGCGTTCCGTCGGGCTCGTGATTCCCTGACGCAGAAAGTCGATCAAAAACTTTTCGGGACCTCTGTTTCCCGCGTAAGGCGTCAAGTTGAGATCGATGATGTAGTGCTTGTCGTTACCGTCATGCACGATGTCGATGCAGCCAAATTCCACCGGCGTCTTGTCGATAAATGTGGTGACGTCCTGCTTTAATGTCGCGCTGAGCTCCAGATGGTCCTTACCAGCCTTAAGGTGTTCGAGGTCCGTCACGTAGTTTGTATCGCGCGGGTCGCTCGATAGTTTCTTGATAACTCCCGGAGCAAATGCTTTGACGATAATGACCCGTTGCCCGGAAAAGTAAACCCGGTAAAAGGTGTTCTCGGTATTCGTGATGTACTTTTCAATTACGATGGCCGGGTCTTTCCACATATCGGCGTGAAGCATGCTGCGCTCGAGGGTTTGATAGTAATAGGCTCCTCCGATGATTGGTGACACGAGGTGCTCAAGGCCGCCGGCAGCAATACTCTCCGGCGGTAACCACCTCTCTAAGTCGCCACCATAATTAAGGTTGGTTTTCACGAACAGCATTTCGTCAGCAGCCCCGGACTGCGCTGCCTTGGGTGTGTTGAGCCCGATGGCTTCAAGGTGTGCGTGGAGAGTCGACTTGCGAATGTCCTGCACGACTCCGTTGACAACGTAGATACCACGTTCTTTGAAACAATTAGTCAGGTCGCGGATTCGCAGTGGCAATCGACTGCGAACTGACAGGTTGATCTGAAAGCAGACCGTCGTGAATGAATCGCAGATGCGATCGAACTCTTCGGCTGGCAATTCGCGAAACGGATCGACTTCGATTCGCCTCGCGTCCTCGCGGAGCACGTGATTGAGCAGGAAACCCGTCCACGCTCGCCACTCCAAAACTGCAACGGTCGAAACTATGTTTGCAGATGTCATCTCGTAAGCATGCGGCGAGGATGGCTCACCGCATAGCGGTGGTCAGAATTCGGCGGCGGTTGTTTCCAGCCGCTATTGACTTCGCTAAACGCATAAATAGGAATTCCCAATTCGCGCGCGACCCAGGGCATCATCCAATCAAAACTGGCCAGGCCACAGCGGTTCGCACGGTCGGCCATGCGAACGAAATATGGCGAATCGCTAATGAACCTGGCCGGCTCTTTCAGGCGACTGTCTCGTAACATATTCGATCGGAGGATCTGCTCGGCAGCAGCTCGTGTTAATCCCATGCAGCCGCCCTGGATGGAAGGATGTTTCAGTCGACCTTGCAGCCTGCCAAACAATCCGTCACGAATAGGCAGATAACGAAAGCGGCGATGAATCACCGTGTCGGGATCGATCTTGAATAAATATCGGGTCGGGTTTTCCAAAAAAAGTTCAAGCATGCGCTCGATGATGGCGCCGCCATTTTCGATCTCGAACAATCTCGACTCTCCGCGGAAATCGACATTGTATTGCTCGGCGAGAGTGGAGAGGCGAGGGTCGGGATCGCCGTCAGATCTTAATATAACGCGGCTCGCTGCATAATGAGTTCGCAGGTCTGGCAGACATTCTGCCGCGGCTTCGTAGTTTTTATAGGTCAGTGCAAAAAATGTTAGATCGTCATCACCGTACACAGATTGATTCTATAGAAATCTGTGTAATCTGTGGATAGAGAACTAAAACGAGAGAGGTTTGTGAAATCGGTTACGATGATCTCCTGGGAGTTGCACCCGTTTCACACGCGTGGTGGGACTGCATACGCAATTCGCCGCCTGGCAGATCAGTTAACGGAACTGGGGATCGAAACCAGAGTTCTCTTACCGGATTGTCTTGATACTCAGCCAGCCAACGACTTGTCGCGTTTGCTGAAGCCGATCTCGTTGAAGATGCGCCCGGAATTTCGTCGTGCTCCACGAGTGCCGCAGTCACTTGAATTTAGCCGGCTTGCACTTGAGGCGGTCGAACAGATTGAAGAATCAGATGCGGTTATTGCTCATAGCGCAGAGGGCGCGATGTTTATTGTTCTCCGTGGCGAAAAGCGCGAGGTTGAGCCGTCCGTCTGCTGGCTTCATAGTCTGTTCGATCCATCGATCGGTGACTTATCGAAAGACCAGCGCCGGATCTTTCCGTCCTCATCGTTGCTTGCGTCTGCCGTTATGATGGCCGACCTCGTCGTCACGAGCACTGGGATTTTGAAGGATGCGGGCGACTTCGAATGGCCCGACCGGCTCAAAAAATTACAGAAAGCACTCACGACTGCTTTAGCTGAAGATCGAGTGCTCACGGTTGGATCCCTCGGATGCCTTGCAGAAGTTCCGGCGGGCTCGCAGATTCGAAACTTGGAGACGCTTGAGAACGTGCCGTCTCCATACGTCCTTTTCCCGGGACGGCCTACGGTGGACAAGGGGTTTGGCTTTTTCGCTGCGATTGCCGAGCGGTTACGAGCTTACAACATCGCGTGTGTCGCGGTGCGACATCCTGCGCGGCAGTCTACGCCGGTAATTGAGTCTCCAAATATTTACTGGCTGCCCTGGCTTACCCAGGATGAGTTGCTTGTTGCAATGCGCCACGCAGCATGTACGGTTCTGCCGAGTATCACGGAGGGCTTCGGGTTAGCTGCCGCAGAGTCGATCAGCCATGGTGTCACTACTGTTTATCAACCGGTTGGCGGTCACCACGTTTTGCGCGGACTCCCGAATGCATTACCAGTTTCGCTCACAAGCGGCGAGCGGGCGCAGCTTTACGCTCTGTGGTCAGAACTGATCGAGATGTATCCGGACTTTTGGCCCGTTTGGTGCAGGCATGAAAACTCCCTGAGCCCCCTCATCGAAAAGTGGGTTGAAGCGATACGTTCGGTTGCAGCTAGTGCGACTTCGATAGGGTCAGAACAACCTCGCAGTAGCGGGTGGGTGCGCAGCCTTTTCCCGGAACAGCCGGCAGAGGAGCGGTGGGGAAACAGGCTTCGTGGTCGGATTGATGGAGATAAGACTTTGCACAGCAGGCAAAACAGATAAAGGAGTATTGAGCGACAGATGGCAGCGTTGCTAGAACCTCTCACAGAACTTTGGCCACGAGACGGCCGCCCACGATTGATACATCTCATGCCCTGGGACCTGACCGTTGGTGGTGCTCAACGCATGCTCGACTTGTGGTGTTCGGATGAAGCCCATCGCTGGGATACGCACATTATAACGGTCGGCGAGCGTGGGCCGTTCAAGTTCGCGGGGGCAACGGTCCATTCCAAATTAGAGCGTTCGCAAGTACTGAATCTGATTGAAACTCTCGAGCCTGATTTGCTCGTGCATTACGAAACGAGTGAGAGGAACGGAATCACGACGAGCTGCCCTCAGGTCTGGATTCTGCATTGCACGAATTCACTGCGAGAGTCGCCGCCACAACACGCGACGCCCGCAATGGTCTTTTCGAATTTTGACTCAGACGAAATTCATTCCGGCTGGCGGGAGTTACCGCTTAACGTGTTGGCGCTGCAGATCGATACTGCTGAGTTTCACCCAGGCAATCGAAAGCATAATGGTCTTGTCTGCGGTATTGTGGGTCGTCTGCACGAGGATAAGGTCCCGCGCTCTTTCGTCGCAGCGCTCCTGGCATGGGAAGCAGGTCCATGGCGTATTCGCTTCATCGGGCACGGACTCGACACCGGATATCAGCGATTTGTGAAGCGCAGGCTTGCCAATCTGCCCTGGGTGGAGTTTTCGGGCGACGTGAATCCCAGCGAGATGCCATCAGCGCTGCGTGATCTGGATGCCGTGCTAATTCCCACCGACACTTCGCAGAGTGAAACCGGTTCCTATTCAGCACTGGAGGCTATGGCAACCGCCTTGCCGGTAATCGCTCGTGACCTGGGTGGTCTCAGGTACAACTGTGGCAACATGCCGCTGTACGCGAACGAGAATAGCGAACTTCTTGCCCGACTTCGTGAGTTGGATGATCCGGACGTCCGTTCAGAGGTCGGGGAGAAAGGCCACCAATGGGTTGTTAACAATCATGAAGTTCGCAAACATACCGCTGCTCATAGTGCGGGCTTCGCAGCGTCATTGTCGTCCGAAGTTTCGATATTGATGCCGGTGTTCGATACGCCGGTCGCTTACTTGTCCGCGTGTTGGGAATCAATCAGAGCGCAAACGTTCCGCGAATGGGAGCTGGTCCTGGTGGATGATGGATCGCGCGAACCGGAAACGATCGCAGAAATCGATCGCATCGCTGACGATCCGAGAGTCGTCCTCATACGTCTCGACAAAAACAAAGGCATCGCGGCCGCTCTTAATGTCGGATTGAAACGATGTCGCGGAAAACTGATTGCTCGGATGGACGCCGACGACAAGATGATGCCGACGCGGTTAGAGCGTCAATTTGCCTACATGCAGAGTCATCCGGACGTGGCGATCCTCGGAACTCAATCCCAGGGGATCGAGTTTGAAACCGGGCGGGTATATTCACCAACCAGACATCCGCCACAGGTCACGAACGAGATCGTCGAATACCAACGAACAAACTCGCAGATCTTTTTTCTCAACCATCCCACTGTGATGTTTCGATCGCAGGCGGTAATGAATCTGGGCGGCTATCCCACGTATCGCATTGCACAGGATCTCGGCCTTTGGTTGACAGCAGTTAGAGCCGGTTTGAAAATCCACAACCTGCCGAGTGTGGAATTACACTATGGGTTACACCCACGTCAGGTTTCAAAGTGCAGAAGCGTCCGGCTCGAGGAATACGCCAAGATCGTCGAGGAATGTTGGATGGTTCACATGCGATATGAGAATGCGGCGGATTAGAGTTACCGAAGGATCCATCTTTCGATTGCTCTTGCCACGCCGTCTTTTTCCATGGTTGTGGTAACCCAATCGGCAAACGTTCTGACTGCAAGGGGTGCCTGCTCCATGGCGACACCGATTCCTGCATAGCGCAGCATTCCGACATCGTTAAAGTCGTCGCCAACGGCCATCACATTTTCGGGTCGCAGCGACATGATTTGTTCAGCGAGATAACTAACGGCCAAGCGTTTGTTTACGGCTGGATTGAACGCCTCAAGCAACGTAATTGATTTGTCGTGTCTGACTTGAATGCGGCTGTGAGAATTCTTCAACTGTCTCGAGAGTCGGGCAATGTCATGGGCATCATCGCTTACCACCACGACTTTTGTGATTGGCTGATGTAGAAGTTGCCGCATATCGCTCACAACAATCGGTTCCGCGCCTGAGACTTCGACATACTTCATTGATGCGTAATTAAGATTCGAGACATACAGATTGTCCTGAATGTGAAAGAGAACGGACAGGCGATTGCTCAGGCTCAATATTTCGATATGTTCCAGCAGTTGTGCTGCGACCCGAGCTTGTAAGGGCCAGTGACGGTGAACGACTCCGGTATTCGGTTCTCGGATGAATGCACCTTCGTAGCAGATTAACGGTAAGTCTGAACCGATAAAATCGTAAGCGTGCAGGGAACACTCATAAGAGCGACCGGTAGCAATAGCTATCGCAATCCCGCGGTTTTGTGCTGACTGGATTGCACGCGCAACAGAATCCCGGATGCGATTCGATCTGTCGCCAATTGTCCCGTCAATATCGAGTACCAGCAACCTGACGTTGTTGATTGTCTGTGAGGGTTCCATGCGAAAGGTTGAGTTGTTATGTCCCCTGTGTTCGTTCATCTACCATAACGGCCCATTGATCACCCAACAATCTATCGAGCGACGTGACGATATCATTGTTATCGACTCAACGTGAATAAGTTTTTGTCTTTTTTTGATCTATGATGTCACAAAAATGTTTGCAGCTATCGAGGTCTATGATAGACTGCCGCCGCTCTAAAACTCCTTGCTTCCTAACCGCAACGCAACACCTTACGCAGACTTACAGGAGGATCTTCGATGTCCATATTTCGGATCGAAATCAAGGCGGGCCAGCCTGCGACATTTAATCCGAGTTCGCAGACCGTCGTCGTAAACGACAGCGTCTTCTGGTTCAATGCGGACCCGACACAACCCCATTGGCCGGCGCCTAAAGCTGGTCCTAAGGACGGGTTTATGCAATTTCAGATTGCGCCCAACTCGCCATCAGCTCAGGTTTCCTTTGGTGTGCCAAAAACGATTCCGTACGTCTGTAACCTTCATCCAGGCGAAACCGGGACAATCATTGTTAAGTCTCGAAAGAAGAAAGGCGCCTTCGGTAAGAAAACAAAGAAAGGCGGCTTTGGTAAGAAAACGAAGAAAGGCGTGTTCGGTAGCACCACGAAAACCTCCTAGCTGGCGCTGGGGGAAGGCCCTATTAAATTCTAAACAACCCTAAAGTTGAGGAGGGTGCCCTATGTCAGATGAGATAGTCTTCACGGATCAAGCAGGCGAAGAAGAAGATCGCAACGAGTCGTACGACATTACAGGCCAGTCGGGATTTACTCGACGAGATTTCCTGACGAAAACTATGGCCGTTGCGGGTGGCCTCGCGCTATTTTCGATGCTGCCGCGCTTTGCCACCAACGGTTGGGCTGGAATGGCGTTTCCAGCGATGGCGTGTCCCAACCCCCAGCCGCTTCAAAACATTACACAGATCGCGAGCCAGGATAAAGTCTTGAATGTCATCCTGAAAATCCTCAATGAGGAAAAGACCTACACTGGACCAAATTGTGCAGCCAGCAAAGGACAGATGCGCTACATGGCTGCGGTCGATCCGAACACCAAGGCGACTCTTTGGCCGCCGAATCCAAAAGTTCCGAGTCCCGGACCAACGCTGCGAGCGAGCCTGGGTGACAGAGTTCAAATCACACTGCTGAACCACGTTGACCCCAAGAAATTCCCCGAGAACTTTGACGTTGCCGAAAAGTTAGACGCAGCTTGCGATCAAGCAACTACTGAGAGTATCGGGAACACTTACCCAGGTAAGCCCAGTTTTGAAATCCCACCAAACTGTTACCACGCTTCCGGTTCGATGAATTTGCACTTTCACGGCACCCATGTCAGTCCGAGTGGCGTTGCCGATAACGTGCTGCTGAATATTCATCCTTCACCGCGAGACTCCTACGGCAAACCGGTGGTAAACGAGGACACGGTAAAGGCTGATTTCGCCGAAGTATTTTCGGGTTGCGAACAGGGCAAACAAGTCCTCGAGTGGAAAGACTGGCCCCAGTCGTGGCAGGACACGCAAAAGAAGCTCTTGGTCAACTACGACAACACCACGCCGTGGCACGGTCAGTCGCCACCAGCGGGTGGGCCACCTGTGTTGCCACACGACGAACAGTTGTGGCCGCAAAACGAGATGGCAATGATGGGCTATGAGCTGCCACAGTATTACATGGGCGGTTTCCCAAACTGTTTCAAGATCCCGCAATACAATGAAGCTACTCCAACCAATCCCGTTATGGGCCAGGCGCCGGGAACGCACTGGTATCACTCTCACAAGCATGGATCGACGGCCTTGAATCTGGCTAATGGCCTGGCAGGCGCCCTAATCATTGAGGACCAGAGTCCTGAAGGTTATGACGGTAAGCTGAAAAAGTTCTTCACCAAAGAACAGGTGTTGGTATGCCAGACGTACGCGACAGTAATGCCCGAGCTTCGCGCTGCAAACGTGAAGCAGGCTTCCGATCTGGTTATGGTGAATGGGCAATGGACCCCACTGCTGCAGATGAACCCGAACGAAATGCAACTGTGGCGCGTGATTAATGCCTGTTATAACCAGTCCATGTCGCTTAGCTCGCCAACCGATCTCAAGTGGGTGCAAACCGCTCAGGATGGCGTGCAGTTCCACCGGAAAAACTACAATCCGAACGTTACCAATGCGTCGTTCCCAGTCCCCGCGAGGGCGGTTGCTCCTTTCGGCAGTTTGGCTCCGGGAAATCGCGTCGATCTACTCGTACTGGCGCCGACCAAAACCGGCCAGTACCCAGTGAAATTCGCGGGTGTCACGTTTTTGATTGTCGACGTCAGACAAGACCCGAACGTTAAGCCCATTGCCACTCCGATGCCATTCCCGACGGTGGACGAGTTTCCGGAGCAGCCGAAATTTCTGGCCGACCTCAAGTTTTCGGACGTTCATGTCCGTCGAGATCTCCACTTTGCCAGCAACCCAACTCCGTACCCATCGCCATCGCCCGCTTATCCGATTCCGATGCGACACACGATCGACGGAAAGCAGTTCAATGGCAAGGTCGATCAAACTATGCTACTCGGGGGGACGGAAGAGTGGACTCTGTATAACGACAATGCCACTGGTCTCCCCCATCCTTTCCACATCCACATCAATCCGTTCCAGGTTGTGGAAATGAAATTCAACGGTAAAGATCCGGTTAAGCTGCCGGCTCCCTGGATCTGGTGGGATAATTTCGCGATTCCACCGGGAGGCTACGTGAAGATATTGACCAAGTTCGTGGATTTCACCGGCAGGTACGTGCTGCATTGCCACTTCCTGGATCACGAAGATCGCGGAATGATGCAGTTGGTGGAGGTGAAAACCAACATCACCACCATGAAGCACAACTAAGACGAGTTACGCGGATGAACGCGGATTTAATCTGCGTTCATCCTCGTAAATGTCTGACGTGCTCCCGGAAGTTCTCCATATTTTCAAATCCATTCCGTAGTGCTAGCTCCAGCAAACGTTTTCTTCGCTCACGATTGAGTGCCCGCAGCACTTCGTCAAATTCCGCGATGCTCAATTGCATAAGCTTCAGCACGCATTTGCCGGTGAATTGAATCTCTTCGCGCGACACCAGTCGTAACAGCTCTTCGAATGGCGCGAAATTGATCTGCCATTCCAGTTCCGGTTGGGCGTTGCCGATTTCCGGATCGACGAAGATCAAATACAGCCACCAGACACGCGCCGCTCCGACCATATCGAAGTATTTTTGGAGTGCGCGTTGCTGTGTGCCGGTGACGCAGATGTCGTTGATGAAAACCACCGGTCGTTCTTGAAAGCCGGGGTCAGGAAGCAGCCGGCTGCTGAGTCGCCGGCGTGCTGTCACGCGTTCGGCAAGGTCGAGTTTCGCGTAGTCAATCGAGGCGGTCGCTTCGTTATCGTATCGAATATCGATTACGCGGAGCTTTTTGGAATTGCCGTCGCGCTTGTACAAATCAAACAACTCCCAGCACAACAAGTTGGCGGCCGCAGGTGTTTGCGATGCGAGCGCCGGTGACGTCATTACCCAACCCGATTCTGTTTCGATTCGCTTCTTTAACACCGGAAGTAGTAAGTGCGCGTAATGTCGGACGCTGGCGGTGACGCCGAGTTTGAAGGCGGGATAATGAAGAAAAATCTCTGACTTCGGATCGAACGGCAGCTCGTCGATGCGGTATAAAGATGTGGTTTGCGAGTCATTCATGGGGCTGAATGTAACCGTACCAGGCAGCCTGCGGAGGATCCTCGAGAAGCGCTCGACTGGCTCTCACGTAAATCTGATTGCCCCAGTCGTAGTGCCAGAATACTTTTGCCGTTTCGTTGAGCAATCCTTCGCGCGTCATGGCCCAATTTAACAGGCGGCGGTTCTGTAGCCTGACGTCGTCTTCGCCAATGTGGCCGGCTGCGAGTTGCCGTTCGAAATAATCGCCAACGCCGACTTCGTTGTCGCTGTCAACTTCGAACGTTGCTCCCATATCGAGCAGTTCCTTCGTTACTGAATCGCGGAGCGTGAGATCTATCGCCGCACCATTCGTATGTGCCGGCCAGGTGCGGGAATCAGCTTCATTGAAGGCGGCAGGATCGACGATGTACTGCCTCGCCCAGGCGCGATGTTCTTCCTCGCTGCCATTTGGGAGCTGCTGTTTCCCTTTGTTGTAAAAGAAGTCCCAAAGGCCTTGCTGGCACGCAACTGTGCGATGACCGTCGAGCACAAACACTTCCGCATCGAACGGTCTGAGAAGCTCGTTAACGCGGGCGAGTTTTTCAGCCACCGACTTTCGCAACCACATGTCCGTCCTGGCGCCTTCGATGGCTCTGCCAAACGGAGGATTGTTGCCGTCTGTCTTTGCGTAGTAGCTCTCGTACGCAACCCCGACCGACTCGAGGGGCACTAGCGGCTCGCTTCCGCGCGGGTCGTTTCTATCAATCGGAATGTCCGAATACGAACTCGCAAAACTCTGCAGCGAGGTGATAGGGACCTGATGATCGACGCGCAACTTGTTTCGTGGCATGAGATTGATTTATAGAATCTGTGTAGTCTGTGGATAGAACTGAGTGTGATTGTAAATTTCCTGCAGATGACACGCAAATAATTGTGCAAGCAGTCGACCCGTATCGCTGGATGGAAGACGAGGCGCCGGCATTGCGAACCTGGGTACAGGCGCAGCATGACTACGCGGTGGCTCAACTCTCGTCCTTGCCGGTGCGGGAAGAAATTCGCCGCCGATTGGAGGAATTGCTGCGCACGCATGCAAAAGCCAATTTCACGAAAGCTGGTGATCGATACTTCTTTCGCCAACGTTTCGGAAATCAGGAATTGTCTTCGCTTTATTACCAGGATACATCGCACAGTGCTCCGCAATTGTTGCTTGATCCAAATGAGCTGAGTGCCGACGGCGCGATCACGTTGATGGATACGCACCCATCACCGGACGGCACGCTGATCGCATACCGTCTATCTTCGTCCGGAAGCTCGCACATGTCGCTTCACGTGCAGGAAGTCGACACCGGTAAAGTGCTGCCGGACATTATTCCTGGTGAAGTGAATCCGGTGGCCCACACGTGGCACACCAAAAACCGTGTGGCGTGGTTACCTGATAACAGCGGCTTTTTTTATTCGCGTTGCCACCACGACGTGCCGCCGGGCGAGACGCGGTTCAACCACAAAATTTACTTCCATCAGCTTGGTGATGATTGGCGCGACGATCGCCTGGTGTTTGGCGCATCTCTTAAACGAGAGCAGACGCCATATCCACAGATCTCGCACGACGGCCGCTATCTGATCGTGCTGGTCCAGGATGTATCGGGCGCTGCCCCGTGTTCGGCGATGTATCTTCTCGACCTGGCGCATACACAACACGGGTTTGTTCCTGTCGTTCAAGAGAGCAACGCGTTTATCAGCGCCGCCGCATTCCATCGAGACACGCTCTACCTCCAGACAGATCATGCGGCGCCGTTGGGCAAAGTCATCGCCATTCGGCTCGGCGAGGTTCTTACTGGCAAGTTCACTGCCACTACCGTGATCGCTGCGGAATCATATCCCCTCAGAACGTGGGTCATAGCGGGAAACTATCTCTTTGTCGAAACGATCGAGAACGTTTCGTCACGTCTGCGTGTGTATGACCTGGTAGGAACTTTTGTGAAGGAAATCGAACTGCCCGGCATCGGCAGTATCGATTCACTGAGCGGAGGCCCGGAAGAACTATTGTTTTCGTTTTCGTCTTTCCTGATGCCAAAGGCTGTGTATCGCGTGGATCTCGAAACGCTCGAGTACAGACTCTTTGAACAACAACACGAAGTGCCATTTGATCCGAATGCGTTTGAGCTCGAACAGGTCTGGTTTGAATCGCGCGACAAGACGCGAATACCGATGTTCCTCGTGCACAGGAAAGGGATCGAACGCGACGGCAAGAATGCTGTCGTGATCCATGGGTATGGCGGCTTTGGTGTTAGCCTTTTACCGGCGTATGCGGCGCACGTAATTCCATTTCTTGAACGTGGCGGAATCTATGCAGTGGTCAATGCTAGAGGAGGAGGAGAGTTTGGGAAGTCGTGGCATCGCGCCGGAATGCGTGAGAATAAACAGAATGTCTTTGACGACTTTATCGCGGCCGGAGAGTGGCTGATTGCTGAGGGGTACACGCAGGCCTCAAGACTCGGTTGCTTCGGCTGGAGCAATGGTGGATTGTCAGTGAATGCTGTTGCGGTGCAGCGACCGGATCTGTGGAAGGCAGTGGTCGCCGGTGCGCCGGTGACTGATCTTGCTCGATTTCATACTGCACATGGCGGGCAGCACTGGGTCGCCGATTACGGTTCTCCCGAAGATACGCGTGACCTCGACTTCCTGATGCAATACAGCCCGTATCACACGCTGCCACAAAAGATCGAAGCGCCTGCGATCCTCACTGTGGTTCCCGACAACGACGACCGCGTCGCTCCGTGGCACGGTTACAAAATGCACGCCGCATGGCTGGCGGCAAATGTGTCGACGAATCCGATTCTCATGCGTGAAGAGAAGCAGGCAGGACATCGAGGAAGCCCGTTGGCGAGCCGGACCATCGCGCGTTACACCGACATCTGGGCGTTCTTTTTCTGGCAACTCCTTGGAGTGCGGCGGCCTGGCGCCGCTTTGGTCTCGATCGAGGCCTGATCGATAACAAAGCGGCGCCAGGCCGCCGCACTCCAAGGAGTTGCTAGAGGTATCTTTTCTTCAACGTTTCGTAGAGACAGTCATCAGGGTACGTCGCATTTTTATCCTGTCCGGCGGCGCGCCACCGTTCGTTCCAAAGATGAATCGCGTACGTTCGATCGCTGAACTGTAGATTGGCTTCGGGCTCCAGCACATTGTGCCAATCAGCGTAACCAATCGGACAAAACACCTCCGCAGCCTGTTTGTACCCTTCCAATGAAAATTCTCGGACTGCTGCCGCCATCAATCGTGGTCCAGTCTCACCCCAAACAATCCGCTCGGGATCTTTCGCTTCGCAAACGCGCCACGCGTA